>Ga0137379_10006187_pt1 | contig 11350 bp, 6 predicted proteins | sample SagtaG_18_FD_104812 | JGI IMG/M metagenome (GOLD analysis project Ga0137379, IMG submission 104812) | Vadose zone soil microbial communities from Sagehorn Ranch, Mendocino, California, USA - Sage2_L_80_16 metaG | ecosystem: Environmental > Terrestrial > Soil > Vadose zone | place: USA...
AGATGTGGCTATCAAGGTGGTTCATAGGAGCCAGGCCGATGCCATCGAGCGTTTTCAACGGGAAGTTGAAGCGGTTGGTGCCCTCATGCATGACCACATTCTACCGGCCTTCGATTATGGGGAGCAGGAATCGTGGAGCTATCTGGTCATGCCCTATATCGAACATGGCACGCTTCGTGAGCGACTGAAGACCCAGGGACCACTGACACAGGAAGCAGCAGGACTTCTCCTCGAACAGATTGTCAGTGCTCTGCACTATGCTCACGATCATGGTATGCTCCATCGCGACATCAAATCCTCCAATATTTTGCTGCGTCATGATTCCTATGCGTATCTGGGAGATTTTGGGCTGGCCAAGGCACTGGAGGGCGGAAGTGATCTCACACAAACAGGATACATCATAGGGACGCCCGAATATATGGCTCCGGAATTAGCAGAGCAACCAGCTAGCATCAGCAGTGACATCTATGCTCTGGGCGTCTTGCTCTATGAGATGGTTACCGGACACGTCCCATTTCAGGGTAGTATACCGATGGCGGTGCTTGTGAAACACATGCACGAGCAACCCGTGCATCCATCTCTCCTCAACCCGGCTATCACATTTCCCGTTGAGCAGGTCATTTTGTGTGCCTTGGAAAAGGAGCCGCGTCGTCGCTTTAAGACGCCACAAGCCCTGGCACAAGCCTATAGACAAGCGCTGGCGGCTTCTGAGCAATCTGCGACGCTTCCTAAAGTGGTACCAGCCTCCCTAGAGATAGGCAACACATCTGACAATGGAGGGAGCCCGCACGTTCTACCAGCACAGAGTGCCAACTCATTCATTGCTCCCAATGAGACGACGGACTGGATCACTCCTGTCTCTCCACCCAAGAAGATGCAGCAGGCTGCTCTACCGCCTGTAGTACCATGGCTGCTTCGCCTTCGCCCGCGTTCCCCCAACCGAATGGCAATGGCATTCCTGGTGGCACTCGTGTTACTGCTCGTCATTTCCCTCTCGCTGGGTTTCTTTGTGCAGAGCAGCAGTCAGAGGTCACCGACACCATCTCCCACGATGACAGGAGGCAGTGGCCAGTTTGGCCCCCCCACTCAAACACCGCAAGGACATGCCACCGCTCCAGCACCGAGTACTCCAACAGGAAATACCTCCAGTAGAAGTGGTGTTCCTGTCAAACAGCAGCCGAACCATGGGCATGGACATGGGCACAAGCAGGGGAATGGAGATGAATAAGATCTGATTCGCTGCTCTCTCCTTGAGGGCCGTTTCCCATGCTGAGCTCTAAGGTCAATGTGGGTGCGGTTCATATTCTTGCGGAGTGCGTGGTGTGATAGACACGATAGCCGCCCCCCCCATGATGACCGCAAGGGTCATCACTACTATATACGTGTGAATCAGCTTGAGAAGCCGCAGTATAGTAGTGATGACCCTTGCGGTCATCATGGGAGCAGGGGCGGTCATCATGCTTCGCGCAAGATGAACCGCACCCGGTCAAAGTGAAAGTTACTCACAACTCTAACTGCTACTTGCTTCGACAGGGTCTGCATCTGCCGCTTTGAGCTTTTCTTTATGATCCTCTGGATGGAGAATGGGGATGCCCTGCGTCAGTTGACGCATATAGAGGTACCCAAGACCGATGATTAGCCAGGCAACAGCAAAGGCTCCTGCGATGATGGTATCTGTTTTTGTCGAGCCACTACTAGTAATGGCGAAGTAAATGACACCAATGAGCATCCCAAGGTTAAGGACGAAGCCTATTATCGGCGCAATCATCGTGCTGAACACTCCACGTCCCTGAAAGCCTGCAAAGGCAACAAGGCAGATCATACAGGTCATACCGTAGAGCAGGAATGTGCCAATATTGGAGATGAGCGTAACTTGTGTCAAGTTATCAATGTTCAGTACTCCGTATGCCCCGATAATCGCAGAGAGAACCGTCAGGACAATTACACCTACATGCGGGGTACGGTATTTACCATGCAGGAAGCCGAAGACAAGCGGTAATTCGGTATCTTTGCCCATGGCATAGGTGACACGCACACCCGTGTTCTGACAAGAGAGAGCAGTACCTATCAGGGCAATGGTGACCGTCGCTGCCATAATGATGGCAAAGGCAACTCCGTTCCCCCCCAACATTGTGTTGCCAATGATTGTTGCCATATCACCAATAGGCGCACCGGAATTATAGGCCGCCGTGAAACCAGTACCCGCGCTATTCTTGTAGAAATCTCCGATGAAGAAGTTAGCAGCAAAGTACTCAAAGAAGTAGAAGATGACAGCCTGGATGACCAGTGAGAGTAACACGCCACGCGGAATATCACGCCCAGGATTCTTCGCCTCGGCACCCAGCGCCGTAGCTGATTCAAAGCCAACTATCAGCAAGATCGCAATAGTTGACTGGAAGATGAGGCCACTAAGATCATGTGGTCGAATAACACTTAATATGCTTGGGTGCAGGTAGTGGAACTGCGGGTGCTGTACGCGGAAGACGATAGCCAGTACCGAGAAAACGACCAGAGCCAGGATCTGAATGACGTTAATGACAATGTTGGCTAAGGTCGAGCCGGTGACGCCAATGTAGGAAATGGCCCCAACGATACAAGCAAAAATGGCACAGATCAGGATTTTCTGCCATGCCTGGCTGGCAAAGTCTGCATTGAAGGTTTGCCCAATATAGATGATCAGGATGCCCATAAAAGCCACCATCACCCCTGGATAAATCCAGTAGTAGAGGTGCGAGGCCCAACCCACAATAAATTTGCTCAGGCGAGCGAACTTGAAATGACGATGTTCTTCTTTATGCAGCACCGCCACTTCCGCAAAGTAGTAGGAACTGCCCGTACCGGCTTCGGGATAACGTTTCGCGAGTGATGCATAAGCTGTAGCCGTAAACAAGGAAATAGCAGTAGCAATAAAGACAGCGAACCACATGTTGAGTGCCGAGGACGGAGCTGCTTGCAACTGGTAAGTTGTCCAGAGGAAAGCTCCTGGCGCAATTAGGGCCATCGCATTGATGGTCACGCCGGTAAGACCCAGAGTGGGTTTCATGCCGGTAGAGGTATCATTTTCTGTTGACAATGCCATGGTATTTTTCCCTCTCCTTTAATATATGTCAACATATCAACCTGACCTCATGGCATCATTACCACACTTTTAGCAGCACTGCCCGCTTTCAGATGGAGCAAGGAGCGACCATTGCTTTTTCTTGTTTCCGATCAAAGTATAGAAGAACTTCGTTCGCAAAGATACGGACAAAATATAAGAAGTAAACCAGTGTTTATTTGTACTTATTGCACAAAATTTTTTATGGGGCCGATGGAAGTGATCCACGATAACTATCACAAAAGCTGGTGTTTGAATTCATCTTACGAGGAAAATCGGTTAGTTTTGTGCAAGATGTATATCGTCACCACTTTCACCTACTACCAGTATCGTCCTACAATGTCCACAAACGTGCGTTCCGGTACGTTACCTCGGTTGTATTGGTTGAATCAGAGGCAATCAAATTAATGGTCCCCCGGCTATATGTGCTATCCGTCACACTATCAAGCTGGGTATTATTCAGGTAAAGAGTAAAGTTGCTCCCACTGGCAATCACAGCGATAGTATTCTGCCCCGAGGTAATACCTGAATTACTGCCACTTTTCAATGTCGTTGAAGCACTCCCGCTAAAACCTGTGTAGAGGTAGAATTGGTAGGTACCGTCTGAGCAAACTAAGAAGACATACTGTTTGCCAGTGGAAGTATCAGCACGCAAGGTCATACCTCCACAGTCCCCCCGATTAATTGTCATCTGGACCTCAAAGACAAAGTTTGCAAAAGAGCTAGAAGCATCACAATAATAATTACTGCTAGAGTGTGACTCAGCTATATGATATCCATCACTCATGAATTGACATGAGTCCCCAAAAGAGGTGTCGGAGCCACTGGACCAATTTCCCGATTGGGTAAGTGGATCGTACAAAGCAAGCGTTCCACCTGCATTACCATACGGATCAGGATTGGCATTAATAATGGTTGCCGTTGCCGTGGCACTATCAGCCACCGCCGTGGCCGTCGCATTCGCCTCAATCTCAGCCGTGGCTGTAGCGTTGGCATCAGCCGTGGCACTATCAGCCACCGCCGTGGCCGTCGCATTGGCGTTGGCAGTGTTGACACTTGATTGATGGATGATACCGACGATAGCAACGAACGTCAAAACACATACCAGGAGAAGTGATAGTACAAGAATGACAGGTTTTCTCGTTCGCTTGTTAGGTGTGGGGAGCAGTGTAGATGGCGCAGGTACGGGAACACTCCCAGGAGGAAGTGGTGTTAGTGGTATCTTATTGATGGCTGGGTTTGTCTGCGCTAATGGTGGGGGCGGTGGGGGCGGAATCGCTTCAGTTGGTGAGAGATTATCGAATTTCTTCTGCCATTCATGCACAGGAGGTGGGAAGGGCGTAGAGTCTGCCAGGAAGACCTTATCATCCTTGTGGTCAGGCATCGTTTCCCCTTTTGAGACTGCCAGCTTGAGGAACAATGGACCTTGAGGTCCGCCTTCATAGTAGGGTTCGCTTTGGCCTTCCACGCGAAGCTCCTGCCCATCCTGGGCATTTTGCGGCACTGTGATCGCAATACGGCGTTTACCTGGCAAAGTTATTGTACGCTCGACACCCACCAGTGCTTCGGTCATACTAATCGTGAGCGTAGTATGCAGGTCTCCACTGTACAGCGTAGCTTGGTGAAAAGCACGAGCAAAGCCTAAGATAGATGGGAAGCGTTCTTCTGGTCTCTTTGCCAGTGCCCGTAGAATCACCGCATCAATAGCAGGTGTGATCTGCGCATTGTAGATGCTGGGCGGCGGCGGCGGTGTCATCATGTGCTGGCGCATCACCTGTTCCATTCTCCCTACGAAAGGTGTACGTCCGGTGAGGAGTAGATAGGCCAATACTGCAAGGGCATACTGATCTGTAGCGGGAACAGCTTGACTTTCCCATTGTTCGGGAGGCATGAAGGTGGGTGTACCACGGACATGCTGGCTGTTGCAGTTGCGTTGGTGACCTTAGCCACGCCGAAATCGGTGAGCAGCAGGTCGGGATGACCAAGATCGCTCGTATTTTCACGGATGAGAAAGTTCGAAGGTTTTACATCCTGGTGGATGATGTGATGCTCATGGGCATGCTGTAGCGCATCAGCAGCCTGAGAGAGTAGGTAATCGACATCGTTAAGCGAGAGCAGTTCATGCGCTTTGTAGCGTTGTAACCAATCATTAAGCGAGCCCTCCCTCCGATAGGGCATAATCATGTAGGTGACAGGCACACCCTCGATTGTTTCTTCACCAAAATCAATCAAGCTCAGAATATTGCGGTGATCGAGCATGGCTATCGCCTTCATCTCCCGTCGGAAGAGCCGCGAGGCTTCTTGCGTCGCTTCGGAGTCGGGATAAGGCTGCGGTTCTGTACGCACAATCTTGATCGCTACATGGCGTGCAATGCGAATATCTTCCCCTAAATAGACCTCGCCCATGCCGCCAATCCCTATGCGTTGCAAAAGGCGATAATGACCCAGTATCGTTTCCTTCGGTAACATACATCCCTCCAAGTGATTCTAAACACTTTGAGATAAAGAAGAGATGAAAGCAAATATACTATAACATGTTCAGTCGGAAAAAACTAGCGAATTAACTCTCCTATTTTGAGTGGTGCGGTTCATATTCTTGCGGAGTACATGATGTGGTGGGCATGATGACCGCAAGGGTCATCACTACTATACTACGGCCTCCCAAGCCAATTGCACGTATATAGTAGTGATGACCCTTGCGGTCATCATGCCCGGCGCAAAAATATGGCTCTCACACCATTTTGATCATACCATTGACTTTTCCATCCATTTGCTGGTATCCTTTAGTAAGACAATATAAAACAAACTGACCCGCGTTGAACGAACAGAGTACGAGATAGGCAACCAACAGCGATCCGATGTAGAGTGGAAGTTCGGAATGGAACCGCCTTCTCAGAACGCCTTCGCGAGCGGCTGGCCGAAGAAAGCATGCAGTTAAGCTACGGTGAAGTGGCTAGGTGAGCAGCAAGTAGGCACAGATGGGTGGTTCCCATGCAGGAAACAACTCGGAATAAGCGGTCTTTCTACCCTTGCTACAATGTCGTAAGTCAGGGCGTCGCCAATGAGTGGCATCTCAGCTTGAAATGGGAGCGAAAGACAATAGGGGTGGCACCACGGGTGTAGTTACAGAATATACTACTCTCGTCCCTTCTTCAATGTTTTACGGAAGGGGCGGGATTTTTTTATGGTCGAGCTCCTTCCAAAGTTCCACTTGCTGAAGGAGTATGCGAACATGGCAACCAATTATCAGATCAGCGCGACCACAACTCAGGTTTCTTCTAGTACAAGCAATGCCTCCGAACTGGTATTGCACAAAATTTCTTCAGTGGATGTACCGCAAGGCAAGAGTATCGCTCTGGCCTACTCTGGTGGACTTGACTCAACCTTGTGCGTCAAACTTTCCGAGCACAAGTATCATGCACAGAAATTAGTCGCCATCAGCGTGGATGTAGGACAGGGTGACGAAGAGATACAGCAGAGTATTGAGCGGGCAGAGCAGCTGGGCATCTCACCACTGATTCTCGATGCCAAACAAGAGTTCACCGACCAGTGGTTGAGCAAGGCTATCTGGGCCAACTCGGATTATAATGGCTATCCCGTCTCAACCTCCATGACCCGCCAGCTGATCGCCGCACGTGTGGCTCAGAAAGCCTTAGAACTTGGCTGCAATGCCTTAATGGAAGGTTCTAGTGGCAAGGGCAATGATCAGTATCGCATGCACAACGTATTTAGCCTCTTTGCTCCCGGGCTGGCCATCTTTGTGCCGGTACGTGACTTTGACCTTACACGCGGTGAAGAACAGTTATTGATGGAGCATTACGGTGTGCCTGTCGAGGAAGTCATTGCCGGAGGTGATGATAAGACCATGTGGTGCCGCTCGATTGCCAGTGGTGGCATTGGGCTGGATACAGAGCTACCCGACTCGATCTGGATGTGGCTCACCCCACCGGCTAAAGCTCCTGACCAGCCAACGAAGCTGACGTTGACATGGCAGAATGGTTTGCCTGTGGCCCTCGATGGAACGCAACTACCCCTCGATCAGATTATTGAGCAACTGAATGTCATTGGTGGAGCAAACGGCATCGGCAAGATCGATCTTTTCGAGGATGGCATTATGGGAATGAAGTCGCGTGAAATCTACGAAGCACCGGCAGCCACTATTCTGCTGAAATTGCACCGCGATCTCGAACAGTTCTGCTTGACCAAAGAAGAGATTCAGTTGAAACGTCAACTTGACGCCCACTGGGCCAGACTGGTGTACCATGGCGAATGGTTCCACCCCTTGAAAGAGGCCATCGATGCCTTTATTGCCACAACCCAGAAAGCCGTCAATGGTGAATATGTGGTTGAGCTATACAAGGGTAACATCGATATTGTGGCCCGTTCTTCAAACAGTGGCCTCTTCTTTCCTGATGTACGCTCGATTAATAGCGCAAGCTTCAATCAGAAAGAATGTGCGGCTGCCGCACATATTCGCGGCCTCCCCTATGAACTGATTGCACGACGTAACAAGCAGGCTGGCATTGTGTGGGAAGGGATGCAATAGTGACGAAGCTATGGCAAAAAGGCTATCGCTTGCATGAGCAGGTTGAGCGTTTCGAGGCGGCGCAAAATAGCCTCCTCGACGCTCGCCTCGTACGCCATGACGTATGGGGCTCATTGGCGCATGCATCGATGCTCAAGCATGTAGGCATCCTGCAAGAGGCAGAACACCAGGCTTTACAGAGAGCCTTATGCACCATCTTAGAGTTAGAGCAGAATGGCGAGTTTTCTATCTCACCCTCCGACGAAGATGTGCATACAAGCATTGAGAACTATCTGGTGGCCCATGCTGGCGTAGCCGGTAAAAAGATTCACATGGCCCGTTCCCGTAACGATCAAGTGATCGTAGACCTACGCCTGTATGGCAAAGAGCAACTGCATAATGTGGCTGAGAAGTTGTGTACCCTCTGTGCCACTCTGCTAGAGGTGGCGGAGCGACACAAAGATCTGCCTATGCCCGGCTATACGCACATGCAGCGAGCTATGCTCTCCTCGGTTGGCCTGTGGATGGCCAGCTTTGCCGAGGCGTTGCTGGACGATGAACAGTTGCTGGCAACAGCATATGCACTCAACGATCAGTGTCCACTCGGTTCGGCAGCTGGCTATGGCGTGCCACTGGCGATTGACCGCCAGTACTGTGCCGATCTGCTGGGCTTCTCACGTGTGCAAAACAATGTCATCTATGTCCAAAACAGCCGGGGCAAGGTCGAGGCCGCCATCATCCAGACCCTGACCCAGATTATGCTCGACTTGAGCAAGCTGGCCCAGGATATTCTGCTCTTCGCGACGGCTGAGTACGGCTTCTTGCACATACCACAGGAGTTGTGTACCGGCAGCAGCATTATGCCTCAGAAACGCAATCTGGGAGTCATGGAACTGGTGCGTGCGCGTACTCAGACCATGCTGGCTCTGCAACAGCAGGTGCTTGGTATCCTGAGCGGTCTACCTTCCGGCTACAACATGGACTATCAAGAAACGAAACGGCCCTTTATGGAAGCCCTCGATCTAGTGCAGGAGAGCCTGGAGATTTGCACGCTAGTGGTAGGTACGTTCGATGTCAACACCGAACGCTTAATTGCCGCCTGCACCTTTGAGCTGTTCGCGGCTGATCGCGCCTATGAACTTGCCACCGTTGCTAACCTGCCCTTCCGCGATGCCTATCGCATCGTCGGCGCCGAGGTAACCGCCCTGCTAGATCGCCATCAACCCTTGCCCGTAGAGAGCCAGGAACAGTTGCGCGAACGCTTAGCGGCCCGTAGCCACCTGGGCGGTGCTGGCAATCTAGGCCTGGCCCAGACACATGAGCGGCTAACCCAGGCACAGAACACATGGACAGAACGCACAGCAAAATTCACAACAGCAATAGCAAACCTAGTAGGAACGCCTACTCAGGAATAGAATTCATACCAATCGGGAAGAAGTACAAATCGCCGAGGGGCAGGCCCTTGTGGCCGCCCGTTACGAACGAGAAGCTTCTGATGAGCGCGTAGGGGCGGGAGTGGAGCAGACGTGGGGGGCATCCTGTCTGGGGGACAGGTATAGGCCCTTGTGGCCGCCCGTGGGGAGTCTGGCCATGAGAGCAGCTCACCAATAAGGTACGGCGGGCAGCCACAAGGGCCCCAACCCCACATCTCCGCCGCCCCCGCCCCTACGCGAGACGCCCAGCAGCTCGTTCGGTTGATGTATAGAGGAGTAAAAACATGGCAACAGTGGTATTGGCTTATTCGGGTGGATTGGACACGTCGATAGCCATTCGTTGGATACAAGAACATTACGATCTAGATGTGATCACGGTGACCATTGATGTGGGCAATGCACGAGACTTGCCTGCAATCGCAGCACGGGCAGAGCAGATAGGAGCGGTGAAGTCCCTGGTAGTAGATGGACGTGCTGATTTTGTGCGCTACTTTGTGTGGCCCGCCCTGCAAGCAGGAGCAATCTATGAGGACGCTTATCCTCTGGCTACAGCCCTGGCACGCCCACTCATCGCACGACTACTGGTTGAGGTAGCACGTGCTGAAGGAGCAGTAGCGGTAGCGCATGGCTGCACAGGGAAAGGTAACGACCAGGTACGCTTCGATGTCTCGATTAACACGCTTGCACCTGATTTAAAAATCATTGCCCCTGTGCGTGAATGGAGTATGACACGCGATAACGAGATTGCCTATGCTGCCGCACACGGTATTCCTATTACAGTGACCAACGCCAGCCCCTACTCGGTCGATCAAAATCTGTGGGGGCGCAGTGTCGAGTGTGGCATCCTGGAAGATCCCTGGGAAGAGCCACCCGAAGAAGTCTATGCCTGGACAACCAATCCCAGTAGCAATGGTCACGCCAAGCACGAGCCGACGTATATGGAGATTACATTTGAGCATGGCATACCTGTAGCCCTGAACGGTGAAGAGGTGGAAGGGGTGACACTGATCGAAACGCTCAACAAAGTGGCAGGGTCCTATGGCATAGGGCGTATTGATCATATCGAAAACCGCCTGGTGGGCATCAAATCACGCGAAGTGTACGAGGCTCCGGCAGCTGTCGTCTTACATGCAGCACATAAAGCTGTGGAAGGTCTGACCCTGAGCCGCGATCAAGCGCGTTTCAAAGAGGTAGTGACCGCCGAGTATGGGCGGCTGATCTATAACGGTCAGTGGTACAGTGCTCTGCATCAAGACTTGGCATCGTTTGTGCAAAGTACACAACGCTTCGTGAGCGGTGTAGTACGTGTCAAGCTGTCGCCGGGAAACTATGCCATCGTGGGGCGCAAGTCAGAGCATTCCTTATATAATCATAGTCTGGCAACGTATGATAGCGGCGATCAGTTTGATCATAACGCTGCTCTGGGCTTTATCAAACTGTGGGGCTTGCCCTTGACAACCCAGGCACAGGCACAATTGCTGCCTGCCATTGGCGTTGAGGGCAATTTGTTGCCCGGAGGCCCAACCACTCTCAAAGGATGAGCATAAGTGGTTGGTGCAACATGCTGTGTGGTGTTGCACCAACCATCATTCATGAATGATTTCATCTGCTCACCGACTAACGCAGTTCCCCACGCACGAGGGCACGTGCGAGAGCGTTGTGACGCTGGATGAGCGTCGGTAGATCGACATCGAGCAGCATTTGGTCCTGAACGCGCACTCGTCCATTGATGACGCTCAAATCCACCTGCGGTGGGTGGCAAAAGACAAGCGAGGCCAGCGGATCGTGGGGAGCCCCTCCTGCGAGTCCCAATGTATCGAGCCGATAGCCGATAAAATCTGCCGCCATACCAGGCGCGAGATAGCCAATATCATTGCGACCCAGGACAGCTGCGCCGCCCCGCGTTGCCAGCCACAGAACTTCTCTAGCGGTCATTGCTGCCGGATTGCCCGTCACCCGGTGCAAGAGCAGCGCCTGGCGCGCTTCTGCAAGCATGTGCGAACTATCGTTGGATGCTGAGCCATCCACGCCGAGACCCACGCGCACGCCTGCCTGCCGCAGTGGCCCGATGGGGGCGATGCCTGAAGCGAGTCGCATGTTTGAGCTTGGACAGTGCGCGACGCCAGTGCGCGTCTGTCCCAAACGAGGAATCTCAGTTGTGCCTGGGTGAACCATGTGCGCATGCCAGACGTCCGGTCCCACCCAGCCGAGGTCTTCCGCCAGTTCTACAGGCGTCCGGCCAAAGGTCGCAGTGCAGTAGGCCGCTTCATCCAGCGTTTCGGCTAAATGGGTGTG
>Ga0137379_10006188_pt1 | contig 11349 bp, 9 predicted proteins | sample SagtaG_18_FD_104812 | JGI IMG/M metagenome (GOLD analysis project Ga0137379, IMG submission 104812) | Vadose zone soil microbial communities from Sagehorn Ranch, Mendocino, California, USA - Sage2_L_80_16 metaG | ecosystem: Environmental > Terrestrial > Soil > Vadose zone | place: USA...
GCAAGATGCGCGCCTGGACCGGGCGGCAGCGCGCGCTCGCGCTCGGCCGAGGGCAGCGGATCGAGCTCGGCCGCCGCGTAGAGATCGTCCAACGGGATCAGGCCATCGGGAGGGTTGCGCCCGAATCCACAGACATGGCGGATGGAAAAAATCTCGGCGCCGACCTGCATGGCGAGATCGAAATGGTCGACCATGCCGACGCGCCCGCTCACGATCAGGGCGTGGGCGCCGACGCGGCCAAGGGCCGCGATCGCCTCCGCACGCCACCACAGCAGCGGCAGCGGCATCGCGATAAGTCCCGCCCGCAGCACCGCGAGCAATGTGAGGACGTTCTCCACGCTGTTGGCGATCTGGAGGCCGACGATGGCATCGGTGTTGAGCCCGATCCGCCGCAGCCGCCCGGCGATGGCTGAGATCATGCGATCGGCCTGGGCATAGGTCAGGCGGCGCGGCGCGCCGTCGGTGAAGCTCTCGCGGTTGGGCGGATCGATGAGGGCGGTGTCGCCGGGACGGCGGAGCGCAGCCTTGCAAAACAGTTCGTCGAGGGTCGAGCGGCCGCCGAGGCCGGGTGGTGCCGGTCCGCCGTGGGGGTCGTTGAGAATCACGAGGATCGACTCATTTGGATCGACTCATTTGGATCGCAGCACTTGGATTGCCTCAATTGGGCTCGCGCCACCAGGTCTCGGGCACATAGCCGGAAAGCGAGGTCGCGGCGGGATGCCGGATCGTCCTCCAGCGCGCGATCCACTGGTCCGGCAGATGGAACAGCGGGATGACATACGAGCCCGAGATCAGCACGCGGTCGAGCGCGCGCACCGCCGCAACCAGGTCGGCGCGGGTCTCCGCCTTGACGAGCGCCTTGATCATGGCGTCGACGGCTGGACTCTTCACGCCCATGTAATTGCGGCTGCCGTGATCGTCGGCGGCGGCGGAGCTCCAGTAGAAGGCCTGCTCGTTGCCGGGCGACAGCGACTGGTCCCAGTGGCTCTGGATCATGTCGAAATCGAACGCGATCCGGCGGGCTTCGAACTGGACCGCATCGACGAGCCGCACGCGCGCCATGATCCCTGCCCGCCGCAGCTGGCTCGCGAACTGCAGGGCGAGGCGCTCCTCGTCCCGATCGAGCACCATGATCTCGAAGCCGAACGGCTTGCCGCTGCGCCCTTCGACCAGTTCGGCGCCGCGCAGCTCGTAGCCCGCGGCGGAAAACAGCGCGAGCGCCCGCCGCACGAGCGTTCGGTCGCGCCCCGATCCGTCGCTGACCGGCGGCGACCAGGTGCCCGCGAGCACATCGGGGCGGACCGCGTCGGCAAAGGGGGCGAGCAGCGCGCGCTCGCGCGCATCCGCGGGCCGCCCGTGCGCCGACAATTCGGACCCCTCGAAATAGCTCGCAGTCCGCCGGTAGAGGTCGAAAAACAGGTTGTGATTGAGCCATTCGAAGTCGAACAACAGCGAAACCGCCTCGCGCACCCGCTCGTCGGCGAAGATCGGCCGGCGGGTATTGAAGACGAAGAAGAGACTCGCCTTGGGCAGGCCGGTCGAGAACGTTTCCTTGACGACGCGGCCGTCGCGCACCGCGGGAAAGTCATAGGCCTTCTGCCAGCGTGCCGGATCGGTCTCGCTGCGCACGTCGAACAGGCCGCGCTGGAAGGCCTCATGATAGGAGTTGGCGTCGCGGTAATAGTCAAAGCGGATCTCGTCGAAGTTCCAGAACCCGCGGTTGATCGGTAGATCGCGGCCCCAATAATCCGGGTTGCGCTTGAGGGTCAGGGTTTTGCCCGGCTCGACCTGGCCGACGAGATAGGGCCCGCTGCCGATTGGCGCCGCAAACGACGTCTGCTCGAAGGTTTCCGGATTCACGGCGTGCTTCGGCAGCACGGGCATCAGCCCGAGGATCAGCGGCAGCTCGTGGTCGTTGCTGCCGGCGAGGTCGAAGCGGATCGCGCGCTCCCCGATCGCCTCGGCCTTCGCCACCTTGGCATAGTAGAAGCGGTGGTTCGGGCGGCCTTTGTCGCGCAGGATCTGCCACGAGAACAGCACGTCCTCGGGCGTCACCGGTTTCCCGTCCGAGAATCGCGCCGCCGGGTCGAGCGTGAAGGTCACGTAGCTGCGGGCGTCGTCGGTCTCGACGCGGCGGGCCAGCAGTCCATAGAGCGTGAACGGCTCATCGTAGCCGCGCGCCATCAGGCTTTCGACGACATAGCCGCTGATCACGTTGACGCCGCTGACGAACGGACCGCGCAGCCCCTGCGCGAACAGCCCCTTGGGGATGAATGGATTGAGGCTGTCGAAGGTGCCAAGGACCCCTTGCACCAGGCGCCCGCCTTTCGGCGCGGCCGGATTCGCATAGCGCAAATGATCAAATCCCTCGGCCAGGGCGGGCTCGCCATGCATGGCAATGGCGTGGCGCGCCTCGGCGGCGCGCGCTTCGCCGAAGCTCACCAGGTTGGTCAGCGGGATGATCAGGCCGATAAGGGCGAGGCGCCCCCAGGGGCGGCCAGAGGGGGCACGGTCGGCATTGGGAAGAACGGTCACGGCGGTGGCTCGACTCGACGCTGAAGTGGCGAATTTGTCCCGATGAATGGGGCCAGCTTGGGCCGATCGCCCCGCTCTCAAAAGCCGGCCTGGCCCATTATCGCCGGTATTCATCGGCCGTCATAAGGCTTTATCGGCGGCGGAAATTCGGCTATCAGGCCGCCGAACAGGCGTCACGCTGTTGCCGTATTTGGTGCCGACACAGCCCGGTTCGGGGGCACCCGTTCGATCCGGCCCGGGCGCCGTGGGAGCGGTCAGCAAGAGGGATCAATTCATGGATCATCGGCTCGTGTTTGCGCCGGCTTGGCCGGCTGCCCGCACATTCGCCATCGTGCTGGCGGCGGCGATGCTCACGGTTGCCGCCGGCTCGGGAGCGCTCGCCCAGGCACCCGCAGCAGCACCCAAAGCGAAGTCGCAGCCGAAGGCCCAGCCGAAGGCGGCGGCTCCCGCCCCCCCGGCCGCCGAGCAGCCGCAGGCGCAGGGCCAAGCCGAGCAACCCCAGCTCATCTTCTCGCCCTGGACCAAGTTCTGCCTGAAGGGCCAGGAGGCCAATGCCAAGCAGGTCTGCTTCACCGGCAAGGACGGCCGGGTCGAGTCGGGCATGCCGGTGGTCGCGGCCGTGCTGATCGAGCCGGAGGGCGAGCCCAGAAAGATCCTGCGCGTCACCTTGCCGCTCGGGATGTCGATTCAGCCGGGCACCCGCGTCATCGTCGACCAGGGCCAGCCGATGACCGGGCCTTACGTGATCTGCTTCAACAACGGCTGCATGGCCGATTATGAGGCAAGCCTCGAGCTGATCGGCAAGCTCAAGAAAGGTCAGGGCCTGGTGGTGCAGGGCATCAACGGGGCCGGCCAGCCGATCAGCCTGGTGTTGCCGCTCGCCGATTTCGCCAAGGCCTATGACGGTCCTCCGACCGATCCGAAAGAGTTCGAGGCCTCACAACAGAAGCTGCAGCAACAGCTGCAGGAGCGCGCCGAAAAAGCCCGCAAGGAGCTCGAGAGCCGCCAGGGCCAGCCGGGCGCCGCGCCGCCGACAAGGTGACGGGGACGCAACGGCGGAGGAAGCCGCGGCGCGCTTTTTGCTTAAACGCGTGTTCCGTTCGTTTGCACGCAACTTTTCGGTCGTCTTTGCCGGGCTTGACCCGGCAATCCATCTCTTCGCATGAAACCATTATGCGATGGACCCCCGGGTCAAGCCCGGGGGTGACGAACGTGGGTGTGCAGTGGCTGAGTGAAGTCGACCGAAACATGCTCTAAGCGCGACGACAGACCCCGGATCACGGACGACCGAAGCTGACAGCTTCGTCATCCGATCTCCGTCATCAATTCAGCAGGGAATTGCGCGGCCGATAGCTGCCCTTCTCATCCTTCTCGAAAATCTCGGCGACCTGCGGGTGGCGCAACGGCTCGCCTGACGTGTCGGCCAACAGGTTCTGCTCGGAGACATAGGCGATGTATTCGGTCTCCGCGTTCTCGGCCAGCAGGTGATAGAACGGCTGATCCTTGTGCGGCCGCACCTCGGCCGGGATCGACTCGTACCACTCCTCGGTATTGTTGAAGACCGGGTCGATGTCGAAGATGACGCCACGGAACGGAAACAGCCGGTGCTTCACCACCTGGCCGATCTTGAACTTGGCGACGCGCATCTTGTTCATGGCGATTGGGACATAAACCAGGATTGTGGCGGGAGCCAGAGCGGTGTCGCCACCCTTGTGTCCCGCGCGCAGCGCAGCACGAAATGTTGCGCTGCAGACGCGAGACCGCGACAAGCTCGGTGTGTGGCGGTCCCGGATCAGCAGTGCACCACGACGCGTTACACGCGTCGCGCTGCACCGCACCCGGGACACGAGGCGGGAGGACGAGCGGCGTCACAGCCCGTAGCATGCGGCCATGTCCGGGTCCTTGGCGGCGACCAGGCGGGCGAGGTCGAGGAGCACCTTGGCCTGCTTCCAGGTGGCGTCGTCCTGCATCTTGCCCTCGACCATGACTGCGCCGGTGCCGTCGGGCATGGCGGCGAGGATTTTCCTTGCGAGCGCGACCTCGGATGGAGCTGGCGAAAAGACGCGCTTGGCGATTCCAATCTGGGAGGGATGCAGCGTCCAGGCGCCGGCGCAGCCCATGAGGAAGGCATTGCGGAACTGCGCCTCGCAGGCCTCGGGATCGGAAAAGTCAGCGAAGGGGCCATAGAAAGGCTTGATGCCTGCGGCGGCGCAGGCGTCCACCATCTTGGCGATGGTGTAGTGCCAGAGGTCCTGCTGGAATGCCGTGCGCTCGCCGTCGTCGGAGACTCGATCGCCGAGCACCTGGTAGCCGGGATGGCCGCCGCCCACGCGGGTGGTCTTCATCGCGCGCGAGGCGGCGAGGTCGGCCGGGCCGAGGCTGATCCCGTGCATGCGCGGGGACGCGGCCGCGATCGATTCGAGGTTGTTCACGCCTTCGGCGGTCTCGAGGATCGCATGGATGAGGATCGGCTTCCCCACGTCGTGCTTGGCTTCGAGCTGGGCCAGCAGCTGGTCGAGATAATGAATGTCCCAGGCGCCTTCGACCTTCGGCAGCATGACCACGTCGAGCTTGCGGCCGACCGCGCCGACGATCTCCACCACATCGTCGAGCGCCCAGGGCGAATTGAGCGCGTTGATGCGCGTCCACAGCCCGGTCGCGCCGAAATCATAGGCTGCCGCCATCTCGATGAATCCGCGCCGCGCCGCCTCCTTGGCATCGGCCGGGATCGCGTCTTCGAGATTGCCGAGCACCACGTCGACCTGGTCGATGAGCTCGGGGACCTTCAAGCGCATTTTCTCGATCTGCGGCGGCACGAAATGGATCATGCGCTCGAGCCTGAGCGCCAGCTCCCGCAGCGGCGCGGGCGCGCCGATCGCGAGCGGCTTGAAGAAGTTGCGCGGGAGCTTCATCCGGCTATCTTAAGTCCCGTCACTGTCCGACGACAACGGCGAGGAACACGATGAACCGACGTGACGTTTTGGCCACCGGCTGGGCTTCTTTCGCGACCATGGCCTGGCCGCCGTTCGCAGCCTGGGCCCAGGGCCGCTATCCCGATCGGCCGATCAAGCTCGTCGTTCCGTTCGCGCCCGGCGGCGCGACCGATGTCGTCGGCCGGCTGTGGGCGGAGAAGATGCGGCCGCTGCTCGGCACGGTCGTGGTCGAAAACCGGGCGAGCGGCGGCGGCGCGCTTGGCGCCGCCGAGGTCGCCCGCGCCCAGCCCGACGGCTACACGTTCCTGTTCGGCAATACCAGCACGCAGGTGCTCATTCCCGCGATCGCGAGCCGCCCGTCCTATGATCCGCTCAAGGATTTCGTCGGCATCTATCTCCTCTGCAACTCCCCGAATTCGATCGTGGTGCACGCGTCGGTGCCGGCGCGGACGCTCGCCGAGCTGATCGCCTACGCGAAGGCCAATCCGGGCAAGCTCTCCTATGGTTCGGCCGGCGTCGGCACCATGACCAACCTCGCCGGCGAGCTGTTCAAGCAGCTCATCGGCGCCCCCGACATCGTGCACATTCCCTACAAGGGCGCCGCGCCAGGCGTCGCCGATCTTGCCAGCGGCCACATCCCGATGATGACGCCGAATGTGGGCGGAACGCTCATCGACTTGCACCGGACCGGCAAGGTGCGCATCCTCGCCGTGACCTCCCGGGCGCGGCTGCAAGTTGCGCCCGACATTCCGACCGCCATCGAAGCTGGGCTCCCCGGCATGGTGGCCGAAAACTTCAACGGGCTGTTCGCGCCGGCGGGATTGTCCCGGACGATCGTCGATCAGCTCGCCCAGGCCACGCATCGTCTGATGGCGGACCCGGAATTCCAGAAGCCGTTGCTGACGTCGGGCTTCGAGCCGATCCTCGACTCCGGCCCGGAGGCGGCCCAGCGCCAGGTCAGCGAAGAGCTCGTGCGCTGGACGCCGATCATGAAGGCCACCGATTTCAAGCTGGAGTAGCAACGAGCATGGCCCGCGTGTCCCTGATCGCCGAGAAGGATCGCCCCCACCTCGCCGATCTCATCGAGAAATTCCGCGCCGGCCGGCGCGGCCGGCTGATCAACATCTATCGGATGCTGCTCCACAGCCCCGCGCTCGCCGAAAGCTGGTTCGCGCATTCGAATGCCGTGCGCTGGATGACGACGCTCGACGGGCGGCTGCGCGAGATCGTGATCATCCGCATGGGCCACCTCACCGGTTCCCAATATGTGCTCCGCCAGCATGTCCCGTCGCTGGCGCTTGCCGACGGGCTCACCGTCGAGGAATGCGATGCGCTCGTCGATTGGCGCGGTTCGCGCTTCTTCAGCGAGCGCGAGCGCTCGGCGCTCACCTACACCGACGTGATGACCCGCGACATCGTGGTGCCCGATGCGGTCTTCGCCGAGGTCAAGCGTCATTTCAACGAGCGCCAGATCGTCGAATTGACCGTGCTGATCGGGACCTACAATATGAACGCGCGCGTGCTGCGGGCGCTCGAGCTCGACCTCGAGCCGCAGGTGCCCTGATCGTCTCGGAGTTTCTCCCCCGTGCCGGAAGCCAGTGCGAATATCCTGGTCGTCGAGGATGACCCGTTCCTGCGCATGGTCGGCGTCCTGCTCGACCCGCGCACCTCGGCCGAGCGCTATGCGGCCTTTGCCGATTTCTTCGCCCATGACGAGCCCGACTTGGCGGGCTACTGCGCGCGCGCGCGGGCGCGCGCCGGAAAGCTCTTTCCCGCCACGGTGCGGCTGGTGGGAACGTCCGCAGCCATGCACCGCGCCTTGCCCGACGCCCGCGCCTTGGTCGTCGAGTCGCTGCGCGTCGGGCTCGAGGAGGCCGCCGCCGGCCGCAACCTCGTCGTGGTGCAGAAATATGGCGCCCATCCGCGCAACATCGACCAGGCCGCCTGCGCTGCCCGGGGCATACGGGTCCTGACGCTGCGGCGGCGCGCCAATGTCGCCTGTGCCGAGGTGGCGTTTGGGCTGATGCTTACGCTGGCCAAGAGGCTCCATCGCCTCGTCGGCCGCATCGGCGCCGATGAGCTTGCGGCCGCGGGCTATCCCTACAAGCCATTCGACCGCCGCCACACGCCCAATTCCAACTGGGCGCGCATTACCGGCCTGCGCATGCTCCATGAATCGACGATCGGGATCATCGGGCTGGGGGAGATCGGCGGCGAGATCGCGCTGCGAGCGGCGGCGTTCGGGATGCGTACGCTCTACTACCAGCGCACCCGCCTCTCGGCGGCGGAGGAGCGCGAGCTGCAGGCGAGCTATGTGCCGCTCGAACAGCTCTTGAGCGAGAGCGACTGGGTCATCCCGCAATTGCCGGGCGGACCATCGACGCGCGGCTTGATCGATCGCGCCCGGCTCGCGCAAATGAAGCGGGGCGCATTCCTCGTCAGCGTGTCGCAAGCCGATATCGTCGACCGGGCGGCGCTCATCGAGGCGCTGAGATCGGGCCATCTCGGAGGCCTCGGGCTCGACCCCCCCTACGAGGTGCCCGGCCGCAGCGACGACGAGCTGCTCAAGTTCAACAATGTGGTCATGACCCCCCACATCGCCGCCCAGCCGCGCTTCAACGCGCTCAATGACCTCGCCGATCTGGTCGATGGCTTGGCCAAGGCGCTCGCGCCGTGACGCTTTGCGGCCTCCGTTGCTGCAAATTCATCGTGAAACGATCGGGCGGCACGCTTACTGCACCGTCACATTGGCTTCCCTGATGACCTTGCCCCAGAGCTGAGTCTCCTCGGCGAAGAATTTGCTCGCGTCGGCGGGCGTGCCGATCATAGGCTCGAGCCGCAGCTCGCGCAGCTTCGCATCGATGTCTGCCCGCTTGAGGGCATCGACGATATCGCGGTTGATCCTGCCGACCAGGGCGGCCGGCGTGTTCGGCGGTCCGACCAGGCCGAACCAGGTGATGGACCTGAAATCGGGGAAAGCGGACTCCGCAATCGTCGGCACCTCGGGGAGCGCGTTTGCGCGCTCGGGGCTCGCCACCGCCATGATCCTCACCTTGCCGGCGCGATAGAGCGGCACCGAGGTGGTCAGCGTGTCGAAGAACAGGTCGATGTGGCTTGCGATCACGTCGTTGAGCGCCGGCACGGCGCCGCGATAGGGAACATGCACCATCTTGATTCCGGCCCGCATCTCCATGAGCGCCGCGGTCAGGTGGGCGGTCGATCCGGCGCCCTGCGAGCCGTAGGTGAGCTTCCCGGGGTTGGCTTTCCCATAGGCGACGAGCTCCGCAATGGTCTGCGCCGGGAGCTCCTTGCGCACGACCAGCACGTTCGGGATCTTCGCCAGCAGCGAGATCGCCGCGAATTGCCTGGGGCTGTAGCCGAGGTCGCGGTAGAGCAGATCGTTGATCGTGAGCGGCCCCGGTGGGCTGACCAACAGCGTGTAGCCATCAGGCGCCGCGCGCGCCACATGCTCCGCGCCGACATTCATCCCGCGCGCGATGTTCTCGACGATGACCGTCTTTCCCCATTTCTGGGTGAGCTGGTCGGCAAGGAGCCGCGCCACGGTGTCCGTCGTCGAACCGGCGGCCGCGGGGACGATGAGCGTCACGGTCCGCGCAGGGTAGGGCTCCTGGGCGGCGCCCGTCGTGGGCCCGATCAGACCGAAGACCAGCGCGATCAAGGCGATCCTCGCGATTGTCGCGGGTCCTTGGCTTGTCGTTCTTCGTCCTGTCATGACGGCATCCATCCGATCTCTGGTCGGCAGCAAGCGTTGCTACTGCACTTCGATATTCGCCTGCTTGATGACCTTGCCCCAAAGCTCGGCCTCTTCGGCGAAAAATCGTGCCGCCTCCGCGCGGCTTTTGGTGACCGGCTCCATCTGGATGGCGCGCACCTTTTCAACAATGTCCCCCCTTCCGAGAATTTCAACCACATCGCGATTGATCCTGTCGGCCAAAGCGGCAGCCATCTGCGGGGGCGCGACCATCGCGTACCAGGTGACGGCCCGGTAGCCGGGCACACCCGATTCCGCAATCGTCGGGATTTCTGGAAATTCGCGCACCCGTTCGGGCGTGCCGGTGGCAATGATCTTGACCTTGCCTTCGCGATGGAGCGGCAGCGAGGTCGTCGGGGTGTCGAACATCATGTCAACATGGCCGGCGACGAGATCGTTCACCGCCGGCGCCAATCCCCGGTAGGGCACCACGAGGGTCTTGATCCCAGCGAGCATTTCAAGCTCGACCGTCGCCAGATGGGCGACCCCGCCGGCGCCGGGAGTCGCCGCCGTGATCTTTCCCGCATTGCCCTTGGCGTAGGCGACGAGGTCCCTGACCGTCGATCCTGTGAAGCTCTTGCGCAGCACGAGCACATAGGGACCCGTCGCCAGCAGGGCGATCGGGGTCAATGTGGTCGGATCGAAGGGCATGTCCTTGTAGAGAAAATGATTGGTCGCGATCGGTCCGGGCGCGGCCACGATCAGCGTGTGGCCGTCGGGCGCCGCGCGCGCGACAGCGGCGGCGCCGATGTTTCCGGCCGCGCCACCGATATTCTCGACGATGACCGACTGGCCCCACTTGCGGCTGAGATGCTCGGCGAGGAACCGGCCCAGGATGTCGGTCCCTCCGCCCGCCGGGTATGGCACGACGATCCGCACCGACTTGGAGGGAAACGAGACCTGGGAGCGGCTCACAGTCGTCGGCAGAACAACGCCGAGCGTGGCGATGAGCGTCAACACGCCGATCTTGATCTGCCGCATCGATCCTCTCCTTCGCGCCGAGGCGCCGACCGGGCTCCAGCTCGAATGTTAGTTGAGGCTTGGCCCCGCCGCCAGCGCGGCGCGGCCTCTTCTCCCTCTCCCCGCTTGCAGCCGCTTATCTTAGGCCTATGGGGACAAGCTCGGTCATGATGTGGAAAGGTCAATCAATACGAAGCTTGATATCAAGGTGCCGTACCCTTCTCGTCCGCTTTCGTGCCAGAATTGGTCGGCACAGGACAGCGCCGTTGCCTCGGAGAGGATCGATGTTCAAACTTGCGCAGCGTCTGGCGCTTCTCGGCCTCGTCCTAATGCACGCCGCAGGGGCCGCCAACGCGCAGACCGCCCGCTACCCGACCCGCCCGATCGAGATCGTGGTGTCCTATGCCGCGGGCGGATCGACCGATCTCGTGGCCCGCGCGATCGGGCAAAAATTTCAGGAGCGGCTCGGCCAATCGGTGGTCGTGGTCAACCGGCCGGGCGCCAGCGGCACCATCGGCGCCGCCTCGGTCGCGCGCGCAAATCCCGACGGCTATACGCTCTATGTCGGCTACACCACGGAGACGGTCGTCGTCCCGCAAGTGTCGAAGAAGGTGCAATACTCGGTCGACGATTTCGAGCCGATCGCCGTGACCGGGCTCGTGCCGGTGGTGCTGATCGCTTCGAAGAAGATCAGGGCCGATGATCTCCAGGGGCTGATCGAGGAGCTTCGCCGGTCACCGGGGACATTCACCTATGGCGGAAGTCTCGCCAGTCCATCGCACATCATGGGCGCGTGGCTCAACCGGCTCAAGAACCTCAACAGCGCCCATGTTCCCTATCGCGGCGGCGCGCAGGCCGTCACCGACGTGACCGGCGGACATATCGACCTGTTCTTCGCCGGGCTCGCGGCTGCGAAAGCCGCGATCGACAGCGGTCTCGTCAAGGCGTTTGCGGTGACGGGCGAGGCCCGCTCGCCCGCGCTGCCCAACGTGCCGACCTTCAAGGAGGCCGGCGTCGCCGATTTGGAACTGGCCAGCTGGAATGTGCTGCTGGCGCCGAAGGGCGTCCCGGCGGATGTCGTCCGGGTCTTGAAACAGGAGACCGCGATCGCATTGAACGATGCCCAGGTCCGCGCGGCGCTCGCGGCGC
>Ga0137379_10006189_pt1 | contig 11347 bp, 11 predicted proteins | sample SagtaG_18_FD_104812 | JGI IMG/M metagenome (GOLD analysis project Ga0137379, IMG submission 104812) | Vadose zone soil microbial communities from Sagehorn Ranch, Mendocino, California, USA - Sage2_L_80_16 metaG | ecosystem: Environmental > Terrestrial > Soil > Vadose zone | place: USA...
CAGATCGATGCTGGACGGCGTCGTGCTACTCATCGACTTTCAATCTTCCGGCTGTACATCGGAACTGGGCATATCAATTCTGAAACCAACACTAGTAACGCCCGGTACTACTCAGCATTAGTGCCGCACGATTCGGCCGAAAGCTTAAAACTAAACAGCTCAGACCACCAGTTCGGCTGTTCAAAAAATGCCTATGGCTTTCGTTCTGATAAACGCGGAGATCGGCTCTGAAGACCAAGTTGTAAAGGAACTGAAGTCAGTTCCGCAGGTCAAAGAGGCTTACATGGTCTATGGAGTATATGACATCGTGGCGAAGGTTGCCGCTGACAGCATGGACAAGCTGAAAGAGATCATCACCTGGAAAGTACGCCATCTCAACAAGGTGAAATCCACTCTCACGATGATAGTTATCGAGAATTAGTCGCTCTCGAAAACCTCTCTTAGGCCCCGTTGAGAAGATTGCCACCAGTGCAAACTGAGTTTCACATCGGAATCGACGACACCGATTCCAGACTTGCCGGATGCACCACATACACAGCGGCGCTCCTATTCCAAGAGCTAGTATCCAAAGGATTCAACCCCCTCGACTTTCCTTGGCTAGTCAGGCTAAACCCTAACATCCCCTGGAAAACACGAGGAAACGGAGCCCTCTCACTACACTTCACTCTCGAGGAAGAACAACTGCGAGAAGTGAAGAAAATTGCTATTGCAGCCATCGAACGAACTACCGATCTTACCCAGCGATCAACAGACCCAGCTGTGGTGTTTCTCAAAGGCCCTGTGCCAACTCCATTGGGCGAGTTTTCCGTCAGAGCACTACACGATATTCTTTCGATTGGAGAAGCGAGACGCATTGCGAAGGCTGTAGATGCAGAAACGCATCTGCTCAAAGGATCTCGGGGACTCGTCGGAGCATTAGCAAGTATCGGAGCCAACTTCTGCCAAGATCATACCTTCGAAATTATCGCCTACCGAACGCGCGAAAACATCGGAACGACGAGGAGGGTGAACCATGATTCAGTTCGACGAATGGATGCAATGTTTCCGGGATTAACCTTCAACAATGTTGACCATGAAACGGGCCGAGTACTCACTTGTCCCCACGGTCCAGACCCGGTTCTGCTTGGAATCCGAGGCGAAGACCCTGCCAGCGTCGCTAAAGTGTTCAATCAGATCGATGTCGACGAACCAATCGAAAGAGTAATGATTTTCAAGACAAACCAAGGAACAGATGCTCATCTTAGTTGTCACAGAAAAATCGAAACGCTGAGACCCTACCAGTCTACAGTAATTACTGGAAGAGTCAGTAGCATCCCTCAGATGCTTCGCGGAGGCCACGTGATCTTTAGAACGAGTGACGAAACGGGCTCAGTTGGTTGCGCAGCCTACCGTGCAACGGGACCTCTTCGTGATACGGCCCTTCAGCTAACCTCTGGGGACTCAGTTACCGTTTCAGGCGGAGTCCGTCCTCGACCAATTGGAGAGCTGACCTTGAATGTCGAGAAGTTGGACGTGACCGGACTAGTCGACCTGGTTCGGCTAGAGAATCCTTTCTGTTCTGGCTGCCGAGGAAGGTGCGAATCAATGGGCAAGAGTCAAGGGTTCAGATGCAAGAAATGCAAACTTCGTTTTCCAAGAACGCCCCGGACTCAGAGACTAGAGCATCGAGCGATTACACCGGGAGTCTATCTTCCACCGCCCAGATCCCATCGACACTTGACCAAACCTGCTTCTAGGTATGGAATCCGTCGCCCCGCTATCTTCCAAACCAGCAACGCCATCATCGATCAGACTGAGTCCCTCGTTTCAATTCCGATTGCATCTGGATGAATCAGGTAACTGATATCCATGGGTTTTCTTTCGGTCAACCTTGCAGCAACCCGCATATTTCCCAATCTTCTCCCGGCTCCAAGGCTCTATCAACGCCCAGAAGAAAACGGTTGGTAACGGGGTTGTATTAGTTAGTACGTTACAATCGTGGGCTGTCTTTTCTAATCTTATTCTGTCTATAAACATCCTTAACGCTTTCCAACAGGGGTCATGTTAAATAGCCAAAGTCTTAGAACAGAAAAACGAAAATGTACCTTTCTATATCGCACAAACAAATAATGGCCTTCAGCTCTCTTCTAATAACGATGTCATTTTTGCTCGGTGCAGTGCTTGCAGTCCACGCCTATGGCAGTGAGCAGTGGCAGATTGGCTTGTCTTTCAATTGTAACGCTCCCGTCTCTTTCTGCGCGGGGTTTGCTTTCTGGGGTTGGTGTGCCTTTGGTGGTAGTGGGACGACAGGAGATTGCCAGTTCGACATCTACAACCTTAAGGGAAGCTTGGGGCCAGCTTACGGTCCCACTAACTTCGCCGTCGATTACTCGGGCTGGGTAGTTGGAAAGGGTAGCGTATTGATTCCGGCGCAACCGACTCTTCCAGCCTTCTTTGCAAGCGGGTCTGGGTCCGTCACTGTTAGAGGTCCAGGTGCCGATGCCTTTGGACTCTCCTCGGGTGTTCCGACCGCATTCACATGCACTCCCTCCCCCGGTGCCACGCCAGTTCCCCTATCTCCCGCGCTATTCTTCCTATGCGACACGGGCATTCCTGCCGTTGCCGGACATTATTCCTATAACATGATCCCACTGTTTCCATTTCTGCCCGCACAGCCCGGCATACACTACGACCTTCAAGTTACCCAAACATCATCATAGGGAAAGCGCTCACCTCCCCCTTCTCCTTTTTTCGAGTTGGACAAGGAAACGAAACGCGTCCAAGTCCAGACGCTTCCATTCGTATTGCTCTCGGCGTTTTCGTTACACACCCGTTCGAGCAATTCCTTCCCGCCGTGTCCGAGTGCTAGTATATTCTGTTATCAGAACCCCCGTGTGCCCGAAGATGAGAAGTTCTTTGTACGTAGGAATGTCAAAGAGTAATTCCGAACCCCAACGAACGCCTAAAGGCGCCGTTGTTTCGCCAAGCGTAAAGAAGAAAAGCACCCCCGCCGACGCCCCCGGCGTAGCGGGGTGGGGTAGACACTCGACTCCGGTTGAACAAATGGCCGGAACGGGTGGCTTAGCCAGGTTTAACCCGCAGGGCTCATAACCCTGAGATTGATCGACCCGAATTCGATCCTCAAGCGGTGGTTCGAAGGGCCCGTGTGGACCCGAAAATCCACCCCCCGCTACCAAATTTTTCGAGAGGAGACAAGATTTTGCTTATTGGGGCCCAGTTGTCTTTTCCACATGAAGAACGGGCGTCAGCATGATATCGCCGTTTCCTTCGAAAACGATGTGAGCAGTTCCGGAAATTACTATGCTTGAACTCATCTGGGCCTTTATGTGAACCGCAGGGCTCACCGGAATCTTTAGTTCGTCACTTGGAACTTTTACGGGTTGGAGTCCAACAAGCCCTTGGACTGCTGCTGTAGCGCTGCCGACATGCAAGCTTACCATTGTTACGTTCTCAACTGGGACCTTGGCGTTGGAGATTAGTGGTGACACATCGAATGGTTTCAGGACGTCAAATGTGAACTTGGTATTCGTAGTCATACCAGCATCATTCAAGTCGCCGTTGCTATGAATTGTCACTGAATCGATTGTGACATTCAGGCTAAGGAGGGAGGCCGAGAGTCTTTGAGGAGTTTGTGAGATTGGAGACAGTAGAGGACCAAAAGAGATCACTTGATTTCCTTGGATATCTGGTTGTATATCTGCCAAGTATATCGAAAGAGTTCCATCTCTGGGAAGAATCTGGACCGGTGAAGCTTGGAAGAGGGCTATTGTTGACCCTGCCATGAGTAGACCTACCAGGCCATAGTAGACCATCTTTCTGGTTGCTAGGTCCATCCGTCTATTCCTACCATGTTAGGGTCATTCTGCCAATTAACTCAACGATTTTGAACACCTGTTCTAGATTTTGATGAGTTCTAGGGTCGCTGTCTCCAAGTCTTGATGGTTTCAAACCAGAATATTGCCGAGCCTAGCCCGCCGAAGAGCAGGCCGAAGAACGCGAAGAAATCGACAGTGACGAGGTTTAGGGCATAATAGATGGTTAAGACTGTGAATAGGACGGCGTAGAGGGAGAATCGGGGCACGAAGAACTGGCCCGGGAGCTTCATGAACTGCTTGAGAACGTCCACTTTCACTTCTTTGATCAGCTTGTACCCTCCAGCGTCACGAGAGACGAGGCCGAGGTCTCGGAGCTTGTCCAGATGGTATAGGGCGAGAGTTGGGCTTGAGAAGTTCAAGGCTCTCTGAGCCTCACGAACCCCGACCGTCTGGTTCGAAGCGTTCATCACGAACCAGTAGACCCGTAATGTATTGCCTTTGAGCTCGCTGGCTATCCTATCCGCGCTAACTTCAGTCGAGCCCGTAGACAATGAAAGCCGACCTAGATTTTTGTTAGGGAATGAACGGGGTAGTTAAGGGTAGAGCGAATTTGAGAGAATCCCTTTCGCTTGAAGGCTTAGTGCAGTATAAGGAGTATTCGGGGCAACTACCAGGTAGCCAGCTAAATGGGTGAAAGCCTTGACCTCGGGACGATTCTAGCTCAGGCCCGGAAACAGGAGGAAGCTTTTGATTGGCTGGGAGCTACCGTTTCGTATGAAAAACTACGCAACTCAGATTCCAACCAGAATCTTTTGAGAACTGGCGAGTTTTGGGAGAGACTAGGCTATTCCCAATACAAATTTTCGATGCAATCCGAGACTACGGATCAATTCACGCAGCGCATTAGCGACGCGATCGCGAGTTATCGGAAAGCTCGGGGTATTTTTGGCGCTGGGCAGCTCGGAGACAAGCCTAGGAAAATTCGATGCGATGCTATGATCGAGTACCTATCGTACTGGCTTGCTGAACAGCCTCAGGAGAAGAGGAGAGAATTGAACGAGGCCTGGCGATTGACAAAAGATTCGTTGGATTCTTTCAGAGATATTCGGGATAAGCTCGGCTATGGAACAACATTCAACCAACTTGCGGTGACTGTCAATTTGGCCTATCAGCTGGAGGGGAGCTACCGGGCGTGTGAGAAGCTCCTAAGAGAAGGGGCGAGATATGGAGAGAGAGCAATCGCTTTTCTTTCAACGCCCCATGATCTGACAGATCTTGCTCGAGCCCTTGTGAAAACCGCCTCTTTCCTTGACACGTGGCATACATGGTATGCAAACAACCGGGAAAGCACGCAGGATGAAACCAATGGTTATGCCGAAAAAGCCAGAGACTATTGGTTGAAAGCAAGGAAAATTTCTGAAGAGACAGCCCTCATCGAATCACTAGATGAGTGGGGTCAGGGCCCAGCTTTCGCATCCGACGGGGGGGAGACACTGAAAAAAGCTTGGCAATACGCAAGAACTACCCGGGACAGGCTCCTCATCGGTTACGCGCTGAACTGGCTAGCAATTCACACTTCACGTTTACGACTATTTCTTACAGAAATTCCAGACGATAGCCTTGGTCTTCTAGAGCAGGCGCTGAAGTACAGCGAAGAAGCTAGAAGAATGTTCTCGCCATTAAGCTTCGTCAGCCCTCTTGGATGGACGCTTTGGGTCGAATCGCCGGAAACTGAGTTCTACCACGAATTAGCAAAATCTGCGACCGACCAGAACAAGAGACATGAGTGGCTGGAAAAGGCCATAGGAAAAGGAACGGACCTGCTGAAACGTGCTCAGGATTCAGGCTACCCCATAGTGTTGGCCTACGCGAATCACGAGCTCAGCAAGGCTCTAGTAACTTTGTCAAAAATGGAAGAACCTGAGGAGAGGAGAGAGTTCCTAGCTCAAGCTCTCCGCTACAGGAAGGAGTCGATCAAAATCCTCAGCCGAATCGAACATCCTTCACGTCACAATGAATCGCTGGGCTTGACCTACCTTTCCGATTTGAAGTCCGAACTCGCAGGACTAGCACAAAATCCGGGGGTCAGACGGAGACTCCTCAAGCAAGCCCTCCTCGATTCGGAGAAGGCTCTGACTATTCAGGCCAAGAATTTCCGAGAGATTCCCCCTGATCCCGGCGAGGGAGGACGTACAAGACTTGCCGAGCGTGGACGATGGTTGACTCGATACGGTGAGATGCTAGCGTTTCTCTATCAAACTGATAGGCGCGACGAGGACTTGAAACGCGCCGCAGATGCATTCGATGAAGCTGCGAACTCTTATCGAAGGGCAAGCCTACCGAGTCGTGCAGCTGAGGCCTACTGGAATGCAGCTCTAACCTACAATGGTCTCGGCGATTATCTACGTGCAGCGGAAAGTTTCAACCTCGCTTCGAATAGCTATTACAACGCCTCGCAAAAAATCCCCGCAATTGAGGAATTCTATCAGGGCCAAGCAAGCTACATGCAGGCCGAGAGTGAAGCCGAAAAGGCAAAGCACCATCACTGGACCGGATCCTACCAGGCAGCGAAGGAATGTTACGAGCAAGCCGCAAAATTACTAGAATCGACCAGAGAATGGAGCTTCATGGCCCCCAATTGTGCTGCCTGGGCTCGCGTCGAAGAGGGAGAAGAACTAAGCAAGACTGATCAGAATGAAGAAGCGTCCCGAGCATTCAATGAAGGATCAAGGCTCTTCCAAGAAGTCGGGAAGATTCTCGCCTCGCGCATCGAAAGAGCCGAAGACGCGAACCGAAAGAAGATGGTAAACCGGCTGGTCAGAATGGCTCGACTGAGAAAAGAATACTGCGATGCGCGAATCAGCCAAGAAGAAGCCAGGATATTTTTCAAGCAAGGAGACTATTACTCAAGCTCGCGAAAATCCAAACAAGCAGCCGACCTTCTCGCTGGACTAGACGAAGCGGCAGAATCAGACATCGATCGTAGAAGTATCAGATCAATGCGCATCTTGGTTCTCGGTCTCGCAACGATGAGCCAAGCCGAGGCCGAATCTTCGGCCAAACTATACCTCGCGGCCTCTAGACTCTTCCAAAAAGCTCAGAACCTGGTGCCAAACGCGAAGACAAAGGCGCTCTTTGCAGGCCACAATAAGTTCTGTAGAGCTCTCGAAGCCGGAGCGCGCTTCGCCGATACTAAAGAAAAACGATTCCATACTCTCGCCCTTCGATACCTAGACGACGCGGGTGATTATTATGTCAAAGCAGGAACTCACAATGCTGCCATGCACACAAAAGCTAGTAAACTCCTAGTTGACGCGTATGCATACCTAGATTATGCCAACGAGGAACCACTGAAGAACAAGAGAACGAACCTCTACTCGATGGCCGAGAGACTGCTTCAATCCTCAGCTGACTTGTACTCCAAGGCTGGCTTCTCCGCGAAAAACGACCAAGTGTTGAATCTTTTGGAGGGGGTGAGAAACGAACGCGAAATCGCGGTTTCACTAACCGAGCTGTTGTGGGCCCCACAGCCATTCGCCCCGCCACCCATGGCCGTGCCTTCATTTGAAACCACTCCGGGCATCGAAAGATTTCAGAACTCCCAGATTCAGTCAAACATAGTGACCCGGCAGAGGAACCTAGAGGTCGGGCACGACTTCGAACTCAGGATATTGCTGGTGAACACAGGCACCAACCCCGCCCAACTCGTGAAGTTGGAGCAGGCTGTCCCTGAAGGCTTTGACCTAGTGGAGAAACCGCAAGCTTGCAGTGTCGAAGAAAATCATCTCAGCTTGAAGGGCAAGAGTCTTAGCCCGCTGAAAATGGAAGAGTTGAGACTGGTCTTCAAGCCAAAAGCGTTAGGCCCAGTCCAGTTTAGACCCCGAGTTTCATATTTGGACGAAAACGGGAGTTTAGTACATCATGAACTTGATCCTCTAGACCTGACTGTTAGAGACACTGGGCCTGAGGGAGCGGCCGTTGATACAAGACTGTTCCTCCCGTCAAAAGAGTTCTTTTCCGGAGAAAGCTTCCAGGAAACGATCGAGATCGAGTCAATAGGGCAGGCGCCGGTAAACCTGGAAGGTTTGGAGGGCGTCGTCCCCGGGGGCTTCTCTGCGACTACGATCAAAGGCGGGGTTCTGGATGAAGAAGGCAACATCAACTTGGGAAGTTTGAGGCTTCATCCTTCACGAATCCACCGCCTTGCCGTGACTTTGAAAGCGAACGGAGAGGGGAGAGTCCGCCTAGCACCTCAGGTCATCTTCAAAAACGGACTTGGAAAAATAGGAAGAGGAAACATTACTCCTACCGATATTCTTGTCCATCCAGCTTCGCCAATAATGGATTTTCTGGTCAAAGCCTTCGTTGAGGACTATGCCGTGAAGAGGCTCGCGTTCGAACAATCAGGGTGGCGTAGCCTCATGAACATTGTTGGCACACTAGGGATTCCAAAGAGTCAGGCATATGGTGAAACGAGGTATGGTCATACGTTCGGCAGGCCCCTAGAGGCCGTTATCAGGTCTGGTATTGGCGAATACCGTACCTTTCGAGGCAAGGGGAGGGGGGGCAGCGTGATCAGGGTCCGTGCCAACTACGAGAGAGAAGCTGTGAGGAGGCTCATTGAAAAGGCTACAGGCGCCTCGTTGGGCAAGAGCCCAGTGTCTGAATAATCAGTTTCCTCGAAAGCCCGTTTCCCCTCGGAAAAATGGCTAACTAACATTCCGAGAACTAGCTCACTCATGCGAAGCAAAACAGAAGGGAGGTGAGGGAATGAAACTCAGCAAAATACTTCGGCTAAGCCTGATGATGGCAGGAATATTGATGGTTTCGGCTTTCGCGCCGATGGTTCATGCAGGAAAGAGGATGAGCGTAACGGTGACAGCCTATGCTAACGGCTTCGGGGGAGGATCCGCTTCGGTATCCTTTGGTAGCTGCATCGGACCAATTACGGTAAAGGTCTCGGATAATACCATGGGTACAGTCGGAGGCTCCGTTGCCTGCGGCAGTGAGAGCACAGGTTGCTCAACGACCAGCCACTGCACAGCAAATGACAAGCTCCCGATCACGAACCAAACCTCTGGGTCGTGTTCAGCGTACGTCATCAGAGCAGATCAAGGATCGGTCACTGCGAACTGCTCCTGGTACAATCCATAGGCTCAGTCGATCCCCGAATCCCCCCTCTTCTTTTTCTTGTTCTCACTCTAATTGGACTGGCAAAGAACTTCGACTAGGGCATCCCTTGAGGCTCTCAAGAAAAGAGACGATCCGGTCGTAGGCCATCCCCCGTAGGTAACTTCGCCTGCTACCACGTCAACTCGCTTGAAGTTCTGAAACCTAAGCTTCACGCTTATTCTGGCCGTGGGAGTGAACACCTCGGCCTCCGGCATGGGCTCTGAAAAAAGCCCAAATAACATTCCGAGGATCAAAGCAGAACATGAAAATACCGATACGCACGACAGAAGCCCAACATCACGAGCAAAACCGTACTACTGTTTCTGACAGTTTTCTGAGCACCAGACGAATCCCGGCTCTTATCATGGTCGCAGTCATTCTGATGCTGTCACTAACAACTATCTACTCACACTCAGTCAGTGCAGATCTAACAAGCTCGTATGGGGAACTATGGGTTACCCAGCAGGCAGCAGGCCGGATATCGATTCTTCACCCGCAGTCAGTACTTGCAGGGAGCGCTGTGGAAACTATCAGCCTTCCCGCGGGTGCACATCCCCACATCACTACTTTTTCCCCGGACAGCAAATTCGCGTATGTCTCGGACATGGGAAACGGCACCCTCTATGTGATACGAGCGGACGACCGCGAGATTGTGGGTGCTCTACATTTGGCTCCTACACTTGTCCACCAGGCTAAGCCGTCACCGGACGGAACAATAGTTCTAGTGGCCCAGATAGCAAACCAGACGCTCTTCAGGATCGCTGCCGACGAGGCCTCGCAAACCTGGACCCTTTCGGGAAGCCTCAAACTTACATCCATCGGCAAGGCACCAATCTGTACCGTGTTCCGCAACGACGGACTCCGCGCCTATGTCTCGCTTCTCCCATCAGGCATCGCGGTCGTGGACGTCCCCACAATGACCCTGCTTGGGACTATTCCAACTGACGGGTTCATAGCTTGCGGAATGATCAAGTCCCACGACGGCAACACGGTCTTCATTGCGTCCGGTGGAAGTGGAGGACATCTCTACCTTCTCGACACAACATCGGACACCTTGATCGACACAGGGCACACCCTCGGAGCGGGGTCATGGCACAGCTTCAACATAAGCCCGAACGAGAGAGTGGGCTATGGCACATCTCCCGGAGTTGACCAATTACAAATCATCGACCTGCAAGCAGGAACGGCAACGCCATTCTTCCTAGACCCGACACCTGGAGTAGGCAACGACCAACCCGACGCTGTAGCTGTACAAGGAACCAACGTCTACGTCACACTCAGAATGAGCGGAAAGCTCGCGGTCATCGACGCCCAAAAGCTGACGGTATCTTACATCGACCTCGCACCGCCCTCGATCTCGGTGAACCCAGCCAACTGCATGGGGTGCGCACTACACGGCGTGACTGTGCGTCCCGAGCCTGACTTGACCGGCACCAATACCAGCCCGTCCAGTTCGAGCCAGACATCTCTCACATCTGCCCTCGCAGCAAAGCGGAACAATCACACCCACATCATCGGGATCTCTAAGCTAACGCAAAGCACAGCCGGACCCATAGATCTCTTTCTCCACTGCGGTCTGTAGCGCTTAGCTAGTGATCCGAGGGTGCAATAAACTGTGATATGGCACGACGGGAAGCTTCTTTCATTTCCCGTCGTGATTTCTCCACCTTAGCACTACCAAGAGCCAAGAGAATCGATCCGATCCCGCCATGAAAACAAGCGCGAGAGGGTAATCGAGGTTTTCTTGGAGTACTCGTCCCCGCATAATGAGTAATCGGTTACGGTTTGTCTAAACTCGGGGCTCAACCATGTCATGGTGGCTATGAGAATCCGGGTGGTTGCTCTACCTGCCGCCCCAATCCTAGTTCTCGACGTGGTGGTTCTTCTTACTCTAGGTGGGTTCTTGGTCCCACTCTTCGACATGGCACCATTATTGGCGATTGTTTTCTTCCTCCTACTCAGGTTGTTCTTCTTCTTTCTCTTGCCTCTACTGCCTTCATGGTATGCTCTTCACGTGTATTTCGCGGCCAAGAACGAGGCTGGATTCACTTTCTCTCCAGGGGTTGGCACACTGTCGGCTTTTCTCGCTGTATCGTTTGGGGTGGAATTGGCCGTGGGCAGTACTGCTCATCCTTCTACCACCGGTTCTCCTATGGGCGCCGTGGGCAGCGAAGATTTTGTTGCGGACGCAGCAACCCGGATCCCCCTAGCTACTATTGAGACTTGCGCTTTGCTTCACATAGTGTGAGCCAGACTGGATTCTACGATCTTCGATGACATAGGCCGTTTCGAAAAGGGGAGCGTTGTCCTCCACGGTGGCAAATTGACCTTGTCCGTACAAGGGGTTCCCTTCAAGAAAA
>Ga0137379_10006191_pt1 | contig 11344 bp, 3 predicted proteins | sample SagtaG_18_FD_104812 | JGI IMG/M metagenome (GOLD analysis project Ga0137379, IMG submission 104812) | Vadose zone soil microbial communities from Sagehorn Ranch, Mendocino, California, USA - Sage2_L_80_16 metaG | ecosystem: Environmental > Terrestrial > Soil > Vadose zone | place: USA...
CCAGTCCTACGCCGACTCCGACGCCGACTCCAACACCCACCCCTACGGTGGCGCCGTTTAGCTGCAACTTGCGGTATGCGGGTAGCGGGCATCCCGGAACTTGCCAGCGCAATGCTAACGGGACTATACTGTTCACGCCGAATTGAGCGGAGAACAGGGATTCGAGCTCCAAGCGGCGCAAGGAGAGCGTTGTGTCCGAGTCGACGTGGATCTCGGCGACGACCACACTCTGCAGTTCACGATCTGGTACGGCGACCCGGCCGAGCAGGTGGGCGGCGCGATCGTGACCCATCGCCGGTCCGACGGAAGTTGGTGCCAGGGCTCAATCACGTTCGACGTCCCGATCAGCCGAGAGAAGCGGCCCGTAGGTCCGCGTTGGATCGTAGAGAGCTGGGAGCCGCTGACCCTCTCTCCGAGCCTACGCTGCCAGGGCTCAATCACGTTCGACGTCCCGATCAGCCGAGAGAAGCGGCCCGTAGGTCCGCGTTGGATCGTAGAGAGCTGGGAGCCGCTGACCCTCTCTCCGAGCCTACGCTGCCACTGCGGCGATCACGGGTTCATCCGCGAGGGACAGTGGGTGCAGGCTTAAGTCCATAGGAATCGCCCCAGGAGAACCAAGATGGCGGATACGGAGAATCTAGTCGACCTACGTCCCGGTGACAAGTTGTCCGAAAAGGCGCTTTACGCGTCAGTCGGGACGACAGGTCTGGGCCGGTTTGGCGGTTGGGTACAGGACGAGCTCCTGCCCGAGTTGTGGGGCCGGCGCTGGCGGACGACGGTTCGGGAGATGCTTCGCGATCCGACTCTAGGCTCTGCTCTCTTTGCCATCGAGATGCTTTCGCGACAGGTGGACTGGCATGTTGACCCGGCCGATGACTCGTCAGAAGCCGAGGATATCGCTGACTTCTGCGAGGGATGTCTCCACGACATGTCGAGGTCTTGGGGCGATACCCTGGCCGAATTCCTGTCAATGCTTCCTTTCGGGTTTTCCTACAACGAGATCGTCTATAAGATTCGGAAAGGACCGGGTCAGGACGATCCCAAGCTCCGATCCAAGTTCGACGACGGCAAGATCGGGTGGCGCAAGATCGAGATTCGTGCGCAGGAGACGCTCGATCACTGGGAGTTCGATGGTACCGGCGGCGTTCAGGGCATGTGGCAGTTTGGGCCGCCGGACTGGAAGCTCCACTACGTTCCCATCGACAAGTCCCTGCTGTTTCGGACCAAGGCGCACAAGAACAACCCGGAAGGCCAAGCCTTGGCGCCAGAGACGCCGGTCCCTACTCCGGATGGATGGCGGTTGCACGGCGAACTGCAGCCAGGAGATCGGGTCTTTGATGAGACTGGGGCCGTTCGCAGGGTCGTGGATACTCGACATTGGAGAAAGCGACCACGCTATAAGGTGACCTTCGCAGATGGGACGCACATCATAGCTGACGCGGAGCACCTGTGGGAGACCAACACTCCGCGCCGTCGTCACTGGAAGCGGCCGGAACAAGTCGTCCGTACGGAAGCCGTCGCGATTCAGACGCGCCGGCCGCGTTGGCGCATGGACGCTTGTCTCGATAATCACTCCATCGGACGTGCCCAGACACTCCAGTACGAGACTCAGGATCTTTTGATTGAGCCCTATCTGTTTGGACAGTGGCTGGGTGACGGGGACGCGAATGAGCTGGTCCTCAGCACGCATGTCGAAGACGCGGGATGGTTGCAGAGAGCGGTAGGCGCTAACTGGGTAGTTCGTGATTCTGCCCAGAATGGGGCGCGCGTCGGATTCGGGCACCTGTACCGGACCGAGCTGCGACAACTGGGGGTCTGGAAGAATAAACACATTCCCGTAGCGTACTTGATAGGAGACCCTGAGCAGCGTCTAGCTACCCTGCAAGGACTGATGGACTCGGACGGGACTGTAGACGCGAATGGCCGTATACAGTTCGACAACACCAACCGAAGGCTGATTGACGGCGTGGCTGAATTGGCGCGATCCTTGGAGTGTGGGGTTCGAATTCAGCCGCGCCAGCCGGCTAATGCCAAGAGTCAGCCAGCCTGGCGAGTTTCTTTGTCTTGCCCCCCGGGCGTCAACCCGTTCCGGTTGCCGCGCAAGAGGCTACGTGTTAAGGCCAAGGTCCAGAGACAGCGACACTACATTGTCTCGGTAGATCGGATCGAGGACGGTCCGACCGGGTGTATTCAGACCGACGCCCCGTCGCATTTGTATCTGGCGGGCGAGTCGATGGTTCCCACACACAACTCTCTCTTCTACTCCCCTTATCGTCCGTGGTACTTCAAGCGCAACATCGAGAACTTTGAGGGGATCGGTATCGAGCGCGATCTTGCGGGTTTGCCCGTGATGCGGGTGCCCGGCGAGATCCTGGCGCCTGACGCGACGGCCGAGCAGGTCGCGCAGCGACTGAACTGCGAAAAGATCGTGCGGCGCATACGCCGCGACGAAGAAGAAGGCGTTCTGATCCCGGGCGATCGAAGCGATGCGGGACACCTGCTTTACGAGCTCTATCTGTTGTCCACGGGGGGGCAGCGTCAGCACAACCTAGACGGTGTCTTGCAGAGAAAAGCGATGGAGATGCTGATGTGTTTCCTCGCCGATTTCATGCTGGTGGGGCACGAAAAGGTAGGCTCGTTCGCGCTCTCGACGAGCAAGATCAACTTGTTCACGACGGCGCTGGGGACGTTTCTCGATTCGATCGCCGAGATTGTTAATGAGCACGGGTTCACGCGGCTGCTCCAACTCAACCAGATGGACGTCAAGCTGCGGCCCGAGCTCAAGCACGGCAATATCGAGCCGCGCGACCTGGTCGAACTGGGCACTTTCCTGCTCAATCTCTCGCAGGCGGGCGCTCCCATCTTCCCCAACCAGGAGCTGGTGTCCTATTTGATGGATCAGGCGGGGCTGCCCGCTCCGCCCGAGCAGCCGGAGGGCGAAGGGAACCCGGATCAGCCAGTCCCGATCGTCGGTCCGCTCGCTCGGCCACCGGCTGGGCCTCCAGGTGTCGCGGGAGGCCCGCCGGGACCCGGAATGGCCCCTCCCGGCCAGCCGGCCGCTTCTGGGCCGGCGGGCGCTCCGGCGCGTCTTACGGGCGTTCCCGACGACTTGCCGCCGCTGCCGGCTTTCCGGGCTCCGGGTAACGGCCAGCCTCGGCCGCCAGCTCGGACTCCCCGCGGGCGATAGGGAATGAAGCTCGGCCGCAGTCGCACGCGGTTCCAGCGCAAGCGCGTCAGCCGGCGTCTGAAGACGCTAGCCGCGGACGGCGACGCCTTCCTTCAGCGCCAGATTGTCCTGGCGCTAGCGCTGTTCCCTCAACAGGTCGATGGGACTGCGCTCCGCGACGCGCTGAAGGTCGGCGACCAGCCCGGCGCTGTGGCGGCTTGCTGGCCGGGTCAGCGAGCGCGCCAAATTCTGCGAGAAAAGCTCGGGCCTCGCCTGGAAGAGCTGATTTTGGAGTCGGCCGAGCGCGAATGGACGGGACTCCGGCAGCGTCTCGAGAAGGCCGAGGGAGACACCGCTGGAGCTGCTCCTCCCACGGGAGCGCCGTGGGCGCCGTGGATTCAGCTCTGGTCGGCATCGCAGTTGGACGCGGTCATTCAGCAGCTCGTCTCGAGTACGCAGCTTGCTTTGCGGCAGATCGTCGCCCTGTCGATGCGCGAAAGCTATCTGGACGACCAAGTCCGAGTTATTGAGTCGGCGGTCGGCCTGAATCCCAAGCAGGCGCTCGCCTTGGTCCGATTCGCGCTGGGCAGGAAAGATCCCAAGACCGGACAAATAGTCCAACCGTCGTTGTCAGCGGTAACGGCCTACCAAACGCGACTGCGGCACCAGCGCGCGGTCGTGATCGCGAGGACCGAGACCAATCGGGCCGCTCATGTGGGACAGGACGCGGCCTGGGATCGTGCTTTGGCCGAGGGCTGGCTCGATCCGGCTTCGACATGGCAGAAGTGGGTCATCACGCTCGACTCGAAGACGGACAAGGACGTTTGTGCGCCGATGGAGGGACAGACCGTACCGTTGCACGGCATGTTCGTGACGGGCACGGGATTTTCCATTCCAATGCCGCCGGCACATCCGATGTGCCGTTGCCACAGGGTCCTGATCTTCGACAAGCCGCTGGCGCCTGTCACATCGCTAGCCGACATCATTCGGAAATGGGAGCCGCGTGAGCTGATCGAGCGTCTTCAGAAGGCGTCGAACTACTGGACGATGGAGCCGCGCGATCCTCATACGGGTAAGTGGATTGCGGGTGCCGGCATTCTGCAGCTCACATGGGACGCGCTCAAGAAGGCGGGTCTGGATCAGAAGCTGATCCAGGACCTGCAGGCGCACTACAACTTGAGGAAGGGTACGAGCGCGAGCACCGAATCCTATCTCAAGCAAATAGTCGAACACGTGCACGAGCACGGCTGGGACAGCGCTGAAGCCAGTTGGCCTAAGGGCGCTCCGTGGCTAAAGAAGGAGCTCAGCCACCTGCCTCCGCCTGTGGAGTCGATTGCACTCCCGGCGCCAGAGCCTCCCATCCCGTCAACGCACCTGATCTCGCCTGGCCACGGGCTGCCAGCGTTCCTCGCTCCGCCGGGCGACAAGACGGCTGAATACTGGAATCGCGACCTGGTGGCGGAAGGCGTCTGGCACCCGAAGGGTCATCCTTCTTTCGGCGGCGTCGTCTTCAGCGATGACGGAAAGGTGCTGATTCGCGAGCCCAAGAATCACTTTGGCGGCTACGTGTGGACTTGGCCGACAGGCCAACAGGACGCGGGCGAGCATTCGGCCGTGACCGCTATTCGAGAGGTCATAGAAGAGACTGGGCTGACGGCCGGCATCGTAGGTCACGTGCCTGGCGATTTCCATAGTACGGGCGTGTCGACGACCAACATGTACTTGATGCGGAAGTCGCCGGAGACCGTACAGCACCCCGATCTCATGAATAGTGAGACAGCAGGTCTCAAATGGGTTACCCTTGAGGAGGCGAAAGCTCTCTTTGCCTTGACCACAGAAGAAGCTGGTCGAAAGCGCGACTTGGCGATCCTGGACGCCGCGCAAAAGGCTTGGAGCGAGCTGCAATCTCCCGCTCATCCGAAGAGTGCGCCCGCTGTTTCGGGTTCACTTTCAGCGCTGAAGGCACCTTACCCGTCTTGGCCCGATCTTCCGCCGGGTTATCAGCTCGCGATGGTCAAGGCGATACAGGAAGCAGAGCCCGGCCAGGGCTCCTATATCCTGACGGCACAGAAGGTTTATGAGACGCTAACGCAGCCGCAGGCTAAGGGTTCGGGCTACGGCAGCTACCAGACGTCGCAGAAGCAATATGGCGTCAAGAAAACGAAGGCTGTCAACGACATTCTTCACGGCAAAGGTAAAGCCGCTGGCGCGCAAGTCCTCCAACACCCTACAGTAGCGGAGGCAGGACCGACGCTAGAGGGCATCGGGGCGGCGATGGGCATACCCCAGGACTCCGTCCAAGATCCATCCGTTCAAACACAAATACGTAGCTATGTCGCAGAATGGGAGAAGGCGGGGAAGGACGCGAAGAAAGCGTGGCCTAACGCGTCTTCCGGTGTGCACGCTTATTTCCAGCAGTTTGAGGCGCAGACGCCGGCAGTCGAACCGGCTCCGCTGAACGAGAAGCTGCCCGGTCACGTTGTGTCGGTACCATCGCCACCTTCGGTTAAGTCGCCGGCCACGATCAAGGACACCAAGCTAGCGTGGGAGTCTTTGACTAACGACCAGCGCGCGGCTCTGATCGCGATCTACAACCACGATTACGGAGTCAGTAATGGCGACCAGCTCGTCGCAACAGCTTTAACTTCGCCATTCCTGGCTAAGCAGGCCAAGGGTGCCTGGTCCGAATGGATGGCTCGGGCGCTGGTCAAAATGCCGCAGTTCATGCCGGGAGCTGCTCTTGCGCCCACAGCGCCCAAGGAGCACCTGTCCGCTTTTAAGCATTTCAAGATCTACTGGGGAGGGGCACATCCTGAGTCGCAAGCGTGGCCCGACTCCAAATGGAAGAGCCAGTACGCGTCGAAACTCGGCGCTTGGAAGGCGGGGCACCTTAAGGACCTAGATACGAAGGACTTCTTCCATGGCCTCGCCGACAACGGCTTGCTGCCCGGCCAGGCTCCCATTGCTGTTAAGCCGCAGGTGCCTGTGGAGGCGCCGGAGTGGGACTTTCCATCTCCGCCTAATGCGAGCTGGACGAGGCTTGTGGCTGATGATCCGACGACAGCCGACATTCTTCTGAGTAACTACGTCAAGGCCAATCCCACTCTGGCGGCAGGCGATGCCTGGAGCGATCTTAACGGGGCTATGAGCCTGGCGCACGATCAAGGCTGGACCGCTGCCTGGAAGGAATACCCGACAGCGGCCGTCTTCCTGAATACTCATCTACCGGCCTTCTTGCTGACCAAGAAGAAGGAGCCCGGCGTTCCGGCGGTGCCGGTGCCGGCGCAGGAGCCGAAAGGTGATCTCGACAACTACATTCCTGTTAACGCCGGCACGTTGAAGGCGATGAAGAAGATCGCGGGCCCACTCGGGGCACAAGGCGGTCAGTGGTACCAGGATCAAGCCGGTCACTCATTCCTGGCCAAACAGGCCAAGGACGCCAAGCGCGCGTATAACGAGGTCGGCGGCCTCGCCGTTTATGTGGCGGCTGGCCTAACACCGGGATGGGACATTCCGCACGTTGATGTCTTGGGTAGTACAACTGACGGATTCTTGGTCGTTTCGCAGAAGGTTCCAGATCTGCACCAACCGTCCTCGAGCGAATGGGGGGCTAGTCCTGAGTCGCGCAAGACAGCCCAGCACAAGTTCTTTGCCGTTAACGCCCTAACTTCGCACTACGACGCGGTCGGAGCTAACCCCAATGGCGGATACGACAATACACTGCTGACATCGGACGGACAGCCCGTGCTGATCGAGGCTGGCGGTTCGATGGCTTACACAGGACTTTTAGCCGATAAGCCGTATTGGACTACACACGCTGACCACGCGACGGCTGTAAAAGCCTTCTACCAAGAAGTGCAGGGGCTTCGCGGCAAAGGACCGACTAATCCTAGTATCGCGACGGTGTACGGCGATATGACGGACGAGGAAGCGGCACAGGCGCTTCTTGATCTTGAGGCGAACATGAACACGGGGACCCTAAAGTCGCTGTGGCTGGGGCAGGGTATGGGGCCGGATCAGATTCAATCCAACTTGAACGTGATTGATGAACGTCTAAGCGTCATCCACGATGTGGCGGAGATGCTGGGCCATGATTTCTCGGCAGTGTCTAGCAGCTCGTCTCCGTACCTTCCACCTCCGCTTTCGCCGGCCAAGACGCAGGAGCTCGTTGATATTATCTCCGGCATAAAAGACACCAAGCTGGGCGGCATCAACACGCTGTCCGAATTGGTAAACCAGGTTTACAGCGGCCACTCATACTTGAACGTCTTCGGGATTGGAACGAAGGACCAGGTTAAGGCGTTCATCCTTGATCACAACCTGGAGATTGGCCTTGACGTCGGTGCTCCTTCGTCAAAATCGCCTCTTTCGCGCGATTTCTGGTACCTAAAGGAGACAGACTTTTCGCCTTCTCAGTGGAAAAATGTCGTCGATCTTTACAACCAGCATTACTGCGACAACGAATCGACTGGTGATGCTAGCAATCTCGCGCTATACGATGTGCATTCGATCCAGAAGATGAAATCAGGAACGTACGATTCGTCAGCGACTCAGTTCGCGCAAACGGCCTGGGCGGAAGCGCTGGCGATGGGGCCGCGAGTGCAGGAGCCGCCAGGGGGCTTTAGCGCCTATTGGACCGAATTGGAAAAAGAATTAGGCAGCACGACTGAGCTTGATGCCAAGGTTCTTTACGATGTAGCACTGAAGCACTGGTTGGCTGGCGACCATACTTGGGATATTGGGGCCAACGCTTGGCTCAAGCAGCTCTGGGGTCCACCTCCGCAGCCGGGTACGGGGGTAGCTACGGCGCCGGCTCCGCCTGGCGACCACCCTTCGAAGCACGACACTAGTCATCCGGTTGCGTGGTCGGACTTGTCGTCCGATCAGCACTCGGGCCTGGCGGCTGCCTATCAGGCTCAAAGCTACGGCAGCATGTCGCAAAACAATCTGCCGACATCCATTGCAGCCGTTAAGGAACTGAAGCCGGCTCTCGACTACGCGCACGATAACGGTTGGGCGGCTGCTGCTCTATCCTTCCCCCTCGAGATTCCGTGGATCTACGATCATATCAACGGCGCGGTGACGCCGCCAGCTCCGGCGCTGCCCGTGCCGCAGCAACTGCCGCCCATCAAGAAGGATGCGCACGGCTTCTTTCCGGGTTGGCTGGAGCTGAAGGGCGACCACATACTCGCAATGCAAAGTAATGTCGAGCACGCTGGTCTCGATAAATATCTGGCCGAGGACGTCTACGTCACGATCGCGTCCCCGACTAACCAGGGGTCTGGCTTTTCCGGCTATCAGCTCTCGCAGAAGAAGTTCGGGGTGGCCGCGACCAAGGCCGTTCACGACGTTATTAAGGGCAAGCCGCTGGCGCAGTCGATCACGCCGCACCTGTCGACCGCTCCGCCGGTGCCGCAGCACCACGTCTACGGACACAAGCTTTGGATGTCTCTATCGGCGGCCGACAAGGATCAGCTAGCAGACGCCTTCTACGACTACGGTAAGGGCAGCTATCTTGAAGTGACATCATTTATAAGTGGCGCGATTACGGGTGATATCGACATTCAACCCGGCTCGGAGACAGACAACCTCCTGCAAGAGCTTTTGAACGAGATTAAGACGCCTTCTTCCTTCCCCGCTTCCATTTTCAAGAAGGCGCCGGCCGCGGCGCCTGTCTACAAGCTGGGCACAACTAAATGGGCCGATCTCAGTCCAGCTCAGCAGGATTCCCTGATCACTTCCTGGCAGCATGAAACAGGTATTTCCCACTCCGACGCGGAGGCGGACATGCCGGACATCGTCAACAATCCGGCCTACACGGCGCCCGGGTCGGCCACGGCCAAGATCGTCGGCCCTTGGCTGGAAGCTTTGAAGCCTGAGCAGCCGGTCCATCCTGCCGCTGTGGGAACGGTTCAGCCGCAGGATCTGCCGGTGGGCGCTCCGCCGAAAGCGGGTCAGCTCGCGGTCGACTGGGTCGGCCAGAGCGCGCAGCGGCCGGTTGGACTGCCGAAGTCGGTAGCCACATTGGGAGAGATCAAGGGCGCTCTCGATTCGGGTCAAGTGGGCGGCGTTCAGGGCTGGCAAACGGCAGTAGATAGTCGAGCGGTTGAGGACCTGAGCTTGCGTGTGGCGCGAATGAAGAGCGGCAGCCAGGAAGGCTACTATCTACGGTTGCGATTGCGAGAACCGGCCGCGGGACTTGTGACGAAAGATTCATCTTTCCAGTCGGGCGGTCTTAGCGCGTTCGCCGTCACGTCCTCGAGCGACGGTACGCATCTGGTACCCGGTACTGGCAATGCTTTGATCAGCTTGAGCGTCAAGGGCAAGACTTACAGGCAGTCCGCCGATTGGGGCGAGGTCCGGATGCACGATGCGCCAGGGTCGCCGGCTGCGGATAATCTGGTAGAAGTCTTCGTCAAGAAGGATAAGCTCGACGACGCGACACTGAACGATATTTTGACGCGACTCCACGCGACTCCCGGCTATTCAACTCCGGGAGACCAGCGGGTGATGGCCGCGAGCCGTCTCTTGCATATCTTTTCGACGAAGCCTGAGGCAGCGGCGGATGCGGCGGGCGAATTGGCCAAGATCAAAAAGCAGTGGGACGTGTCGCCCGAAGATGTGACGGTTGAACACGACGGTGCTGGGCAACTCGAGTTCTTGCTGCCTGATTCCGTCGTACAAAAGATCATGACGAAGTATGACTGCAACGCGTTTTTTTCAACTATTACGAACGGAGACATGGTGAACGTCTTGGAGTCGCCGCATCGCGCTTCGCTCTCTTCGGTCGAGCGTTTTCTGGAAGGTGTCGGGAAATCGGGCATGTCGTCCTCGAGTGATATAAAGACGGGCGGCGCTGATTATGTCTTTACGCGTCAAACGAACTTCTCGAGTAAAATTCCGTCACACGCGGGTACGATCGTCTACGATGGTTCTCGGATGCTGCGACGCATGGACTGGCACGCGTACAGCTCGGACTCTTTCGGCAAAGCCGTTGAGGGCACCCAGTATGACACCTGGTCTCTAGCATCTTTGTCGGCGAAGGGCGGCTCGCAAGAGACGATGTTTAAGCACCGCATCTCCTTTGACGATGTCGAGTACATTATAATCGCTAACCCTTTGAAGCTGATTCAACAGTTGGAATCGCGGGGTTGGGCAACGTGGACGGACGGACGCCCGCTGGAAACCGTTATTGTCAAGCCGGGCACGCCGCTGACTCCGCGGGGCGGCGCTAAGATGAAGACTATGGTTCCAAAGCTCTACTCGATGCAGGGCTGGACGACGCCGCCCAAGTCGATCGAAGTCCCGGAGGGTCATGTTCCGCAGCCGAAGACAGGTCCGGGCTGGGAAGGTACTTGGACGTCGGCAGGTGCTGGCTCGAAGCCTGGCACCTGGCTCTACAAGTGGACGCCGGAACTCACCATGCCGGGAACCGTCAATACGAACGTTGGCCCAGTTACCGTTCAGTCCGCGCAGTCGTCTTCGCCGTACAAGTGGAAGATTTACGTCACCGGCGAGTCCACGGTTCCGGAGCCGATTTTCTCGGAGTGGGGCCAGTGGAAACCTGTTGGCAAAGCAAGTAGCAAGGGGTTCAAGTACGGATGGTACCCGTACTAGCCGGATCGGCCGAGCGCTGGCGGACTCGGCGGACCGACAACGCCGAGCCGGTCCGCCACCTCGAGCGTGGTCATCTCACGTACTGCCGGAGCTCGTCCAACGCCTCTCGGGCCTCCTGCACGCGATCACACAGGGGGCCCCAGGCCGGCCAGACGTAGTAGTCGCGGGGATACCGCTGCTGGAATCGACGCCGGGCCCACAGGGACTCATCCCAGCGATCGGCGGCAGCGTGCCACTCGGGGTTCTCGATCAGCTCGCTATCGTTCATCGCGCTTGGTCCTCTCCTGTGCGCGCACACACGATATCGGGGGGGCGGGGGGACGCGCCGAAGCGCGTCCCCTCGGAAGATCAGGTCGCCGGCTGATCGCTGGCTAGGACCTCGCAGATCGTGGCAGGATCAGTGTCGGACGGCAGGCGCCCGACGAGCGAACACCTCAGGGTCGCGGATGACTCACGAATGGCCAGGGCCAGGTCGCGCTCGGACCAGGGCTCGTCGCACTCGATGCGGACGATGACATGCCCCCCGTGGGGCGAGCTGACGAAGGGCCCCCGCGGCGAGCG
>Ga0137379_10006195_pt1 | contig 11340 bp, 15 predicted proteins | sample SagtaG_18_FD_104812 | JGI IMG/M metagenome (GOLD analysis project Ga0137379, IMG submission 104812) | Vadose zone soil microbial communities from Sagehorn Ranch, Mendocino, California, USA - Sage2_L_80_16 metaG | ecosystem: Environmental > Terrestrial > Soil > Vadose zone | place: USA...
GTAGCCGTGCCCTTGCTGGCCAACTGCTGATAGCGTTCGAATTCCTGACGGGCGAAAGTCAGCGCGGCCTGCGCCTGAGCGACCTGTTTGTTGGCTTGATCGACTTTCGCCTGCTGCGCGGCAATCTGGGCGGTGAGGTTCTCGACGCTAGCCTGCGCCTGCGTGACTTGCGCCTGCGCCTGATCGCGTTGGGCGACATAGTCGCGGTCGTCGAGACGGACCAGTTCGGCGCCGGCATCGACCAGCTGGTTGTCCGTGACCGGAACATCGACGATCGCGGCGCCGATCTGGGCGCTGATCTGCACGGTACGGGTATCGATGAAAGCATCATCAGTCGATTCATAGTTTCTTGCATGCAGCCACCAGGCGACGAGCAAGGCGACCAGAATAATGCTGCCGATAGCGATCAAGGGCACGAGGGTGCGGCGTTTACGCAAACGCTCTCGCCACGACGTTTTATCCCCTGTTTAATCGAATGCCGGCGTCGCCGGCCGGGGTGGAGAATCAAGGCGCTCGGAATCGGGGCGGCGCTCGTTGTGGACGCGTAGATCCATTATCGACGCTAAACGTTTGACAGGCCAAATAGGTTGCGGTGCGGCAGGCGATGCCGCACCGGACCGAGGTGTTTAGCCGGGAATAAACAGTGAGGCCAGTCAGGAGGCGCTGGACGGACGCCGCAACGCGCTTGCGATTTTTTGGACGAATTCGTCCAGTTCATCACCCGCAAGATCGCTGACCACCCACAGATCAAGCCCGTCTTGCGACCAATGCCGAATATTATAACCCTGGATACTCTCGGACGCGGTCCGGGCTCGCCTGGCGCCCAAATGCTGGGCAACGAACAAATTGATCACGTGTTTACGACGCTGATAGACGATCGCGGCGGCGGGCTCGCTATTGATGTAATCGAGGCGGCCACCGAGAAGCGTGAAGCTCTCCGCGGTTAGATCGACGACCGGCGGGGCCACATCGACCCGGCCGTTGAACCACGGCTTGACGGTATGCTGGTCGCTGGTTGCCACGTCCATCAAATGGCCGGCCTGCAGCGACCGGACATGCGCGGAAACGACTTCGTCGGCGATCGTTTGCTCCTGATTGTTGCGGATGACCGTAAGCACGAGGCTTGCGGCAACCGCTGCAGAAAGCGCGGAGCCCACTGCAAATCCGCCGAAGAACGACCGCCGCGTCGGTTTAAAGAAGCCACGCATCGGGACAACGCGCGACGCAGGAACAGCGAAATCCGTTTCAATCCGCGTGCGCAGATGCGCCGGCGCGGTCTCTTTCAATGCGCCGCCGCCCATGGCGTCGTGCATGACGCGGAACGATGCAAGCTTTGCCGCAGATTCGGGATGCTCTGCCGCATGCGATTCAACCTCGCGCGCATGGCCGGCGTCGAGCTCGCCATCAATAAGCGCGTGAACCATAATATCGAATTCGGAGTGGTTCATGAGGCTAGTCCTGAGGCTGTGGCCGCCCCACGAATGGGTGCGGCTGTTTCCGTGGCGTTCCATGCTGAACGCAGCATCGCCCGCGCTCGCGCCAGTCGCGACATGACCGTTCCCACGGGCACACCGGCGACCTCGGCAATTTCCTGATAAGAAAGATCGTTGATCTCGCGCAGCACGATGGCTTCCCGAAACGGCTCGGGCAGCTCCGCGACCAGCCGGCGAATCGTGGCGCTGTCCTGTTGGCGTAACATCGATTTTTCCGGCGAAACTTGCGGCTCTTGCCACATCGGCATGTCCTCGGCCACCGCCTCGTCTTGCGCGAAGTCGGTCGGCACTTCCTCCTTGCCGCGGCGCGCGAACTCGGCGTTGCAGACGTTCCTCAAGATCGCCAATAGCCACGGTTTCATCGCCGGTCCCCGATAGCTATCGAAGTGGCGCAAGGCCCGCAGATAACACTCCTGAACTGCATCCTCGGCGTCGGTCGGATTACGCATGAGATAGCGCGCCAGCGTGTAGACGTCGTCGAGATGGGGTAATGCGGCGTCACGAAAACGCCGCATCCGTTCTTGTTCGGCAACTGCATCATTCGCCATCGTGTCGTGCCCGGCGTCCACGATATTTCATCGGTCCATGTTGCTGTAGCCGATTTTAGCATTTATTGCGTAGCGTTGCTGCCCGTTGTGGCTTCCACGACGATCGAACCCACCATTTGTGGGTGCAGATAGCAGAAGTACTGGTAAGTCCCGGGCGTGGTGAAGGTGAACGAATAGATATCGTCGGTGTCCATCGCCGGCGATTTTTTGAAGGCATTATTCGAAGAGGCGATGCCGTGCACAATATCGTCCCGGTTGGTCCAGGTCACGGTGGTGCCGGCCTTCACCGTCACCGCTTTTGGGTTGAAGATGAAGTTGTCGATCGACACCGTACCCGGCGTGGCCTCCGCCCGGGCAAACAGCACACCAGCTGCAAGCACCGAGCCGACGGCAGCGCCGAGCACGGAAGAAGCGATGAGGGGACGCAACATTTTTATCCTAGCCTTGCAGCGGCGAGTCGACGATCGCGAGGCGCTGCTCGTTCTGTTTGAAGTTGACGTTGGCGATGCCGAGCATCTTCCGCAGCTGGTCTTCCGGCACTTTCATCGGGCCTGGTGACGGCGCCGTGCCGGGAGCGGGCTGCGGGAATGCGGTCGAACGCGCGGTGTGGAATGTGACGTTACCTTCCACCTTCTGCATCACCTGGTGGATATGGCCGTTGAGCACGGTCACCGACCCGAACTTCTTGAGATAGGACAATGCCTGGGCGCTGTCCTGCGTGCCCCAGCCCCAGTCCTGATAGACCGTCCACAGCGGGATATGCGCGAACAGGACGATCGGGGTAGATGCCGAACGGCCTTTGACATCGTGCTCCAGCCATTCAAGCTGCTCGGTGCCGAGATTGCCCAAACCGCCGGCTTTGAGATCGAAGACATTGACCAGCCCGATGAAATGCACGCCGTTGGCGTCGAAGCTGTACCAGCCGTCGCCCTTGGCGGCGCGGCCGTAACGCTCGCGATAGATTTTGCGATCGGTATCGACGAAGTCGTGTTCGCCGGGCACGTAATGCACGTCGAGCCGCGACTGCGAAATAATATGGTCGGCGTCGTCGAATTCCTTTTCCTTCGACAGGTGGGTGATGTCGCCGGTGTGGATCATGAAGGCGGGCTTCTGCGGCAAGGCGTTGACCTTGGTGATCGCCTCTTCCAGCGTGCCGAGCGCGTTGGGATTGGCGGGTTTGTCAAATCCGACGTGGCTGTCACTGATCTGCAGGAAGGTGAGTCCGCGCGTCTCGGCCGCCTGCGCCTCGCCCATAATGCCGAGCGAGTGGGGCACGCCGCCCGAGATTGTCCACAAGACGCCGGTGCCGCACCAGGTCATGCATTCCAGCAGCTTGCGGCGGCTAACGCCGTCCCGATGATCGAATTCACTCATTGCGAATCTCCTTTTCAGCCGCCTCGTCCCCGGCCATTACGGCTATGCGGCTCCATAAGGTCAGATTGGCCGAAAACAGGCTTTATTCCCGGTTTTAGCGGAGAATTCGGGGGAGGCTCGGCGGACGAAGCGCGCCGGGGACCATCCGGTTAGGAAAAATCAAGTCTTTTCAATGCTCAATGTTTCCTATCGGTCCGCAACGGCATTCGGATCGGGTTTTTCGGCCTCCGGGCCCAGAACCTGAAGCGCACGCCGACGGTCGGATCGGTCGCTGACGTGGTCGGGAAGCTGTTGGCCAGGCCATTGCGTATTTGCAAATACATGATGCCCGGCACAAGCGTCCCAGCGCTCCGCGAAGCGGCGGATTGTTCCGATCGCGATTCAATTTTTTGCAATCGCGCTGTCGACGGCTGGCGGGCAAAGTCGAATTCGGCACGCCGTGTAACAAAATAATTTGTTTATTGCTGTGCCGGTCGCCACTCAAACGAGCCCATCGTCCTTCTCCCCCTGTGGCCGTACGGCTATCTAGTAGGGGGACGATGATGCCCATAATTTTTTCGTATACATTCGTAGGTGTGTTGGTCTTAGGCACGCGGCCTGCTTTGCAACCGAGGAACAAAAAGCAAAGAGCGTGAATGATCGTAATTTATTCGCACGAGCCGTTCACAATTTGCTGATCGGGAATTTGTCTAATGCGACCTGTCTATGACGCGCGCTGGGAATAATCTGATTGTTGGGCGATCTCTCCTAATGTGAGCCGCCACGGCGTCCTCATTCGATGCCGCGAATAGGTTCGCGAAATAACGATGGTACTGATCGCGAAAAAGGAGATCGACCATGTTCAAGAAAACCACCGCCGCGCTTCTTGTTGTGACGGCATTTGCGGCATCGATTGCGACGACTGCCACCGTCCTCGCCGCCGGTTCAAATGACCCTTCGAACCAGATTCCAGGCTATGACAGAAGCGGCCGCACGGTGCCGATTCCCAATCCGGATCGGTCATAAGATCTCAACACGCGGAAAAGCGTAAGTTGAGTTGCCTCCCTGGCAAGATAAGGCCGCCCCAGTGGCGGCCTTATTCTTTTCGTGGTGCGCTGCGTCGAGAAAGAGAAACAAGTTCGGAATAGCGGCCAACTGGCAGCTGAGGCCCGTCGGCGCGTTGAATGGTACTATCGCTTAATAATTGTACAGGTTGGTGTTATAACCGGTGCTGCCGCCGCCAGTGGCCACCGGACTATTGGGATTGGGAGCGCCGTAGGTCGGAGTGCGGAGCGATCCAAAGGCGTTCGCGCCCTGACGCGCGGCCTTAGCCGCCTGACTGCCGTGGCTTGTCGCAGCTTTCCGGCTGTGCGCTGCTTCCGCAAGCGCAAGCGATCCGAACCCAAACGCTGCAGCCAGCGCCACGATTACGATTTTCGATCGACGAGTCATGACATTCTCCGGTGCTAAGCGAGCAGGTTCGCCTCCTCGCCACTAGCCACCAGATCGAATTCGCGCCGCCGAATTCCATCACGGCTGCGTTAGGCGTGGATCAGGATTGCACCCAAGCTGCTATCGAGCTTCGCTGCGGCAATCGCTATCGAGTCATGCTCAATCGACTGGCTGCTAAGCGAAAAATCTTCATTTTTTTGCACGCCGGGCGCGAGACGACAAGCGCCGATGAGTTTACGGCGTGGCATAAAGTGTTGCCTACTGCATGAACCAGCCGTGGCTCACCACAATCGATTGTCCGGTAAGCGCGTTCGATCCAAATGAAGCCAAAAATAATGCTGTCTGCGCCACGTCATCGACCGTTGTGAATTCGCCGTCGACGGTTTCCTTGAGCATCACGTTCTTGATCACCTCCTGTTGGGAGATGCCGAGCTCTTTCGCCTGTTCGGGAATTTGCTTGTCGACCAGCGGCGTGCGCACGAATCCGGGGCAGATGACGTTGGCGCGCACGCCGTGCGCGGCACCTTCTTTGGCCACGACTTTGGCGAGGCCGATCAGGCCGTGCTTGGCGGTGACGTAAGGCGCCTTGAGCACCGAGGCCTCCTTCGAATGGACCGATCCCATATAGATGATACTGCCGCCGCGGCCGCTTTTGTACATTTCGCGCAGCGCCGCGCGCGTCGTGAGGAAAGCGCCGTCAAGATGGATCGCGAGAAGCTGCTTCCATTTGGCAAAATCAAACTGATCGATGGGCGCCACGGTTTGAATACCGGCGTTGGAAATTAGGATATCGAGCCGGCCAAATGCCTCGATCGTTATGGCGACACAGGCCGCGGTCTGCTCTTCATTGGTAACGTCGACGGCGACGCCGATTGCTTGCTTGGCTCCGCCAAGTTCGGCTGCAACCGCATCAGCGCCTTTCTGATTGAGGTCGGCGATCGCTACCTTGGCGCCTTCGCGGACGAATAAAGCGGCAATGTCCTTGCCGATGCCGCTGGCTGCTCCGGTGACGATGGCAACTTTGTCCTTAAGCCGCATGCTGTCCTCCATACATTCAAAGATTCCCACCGGGTTGCAAAATCCAACCGCGTGGCGGCGGATGCGCGACCGTTTCGTCATGCTTCTTGAATGACCAGCATCGGCATTGTCCGGGTCTTCAAGTCACTCGATTGAGCACTTTCAGCGTGTCGGCAATTGCCGTGCTGCTGTTGGGATTCCGCCGTGAAACTCTCACGCATGTCGAACACGCGCACACCCAATTCCTTCGGCATCGGTGCGAGCCATGGCGAAGCATGCAACACGGCTCGCGCGTCGGCTGCTCCTTGTAACCATCGCTTTTCTATTGAGGAGCGGCTGAACTCATAGTCTTTGGAAGCACCTTCCGGTTCGGAGGGGCGATAAATGAGCTGCACAATGTCCATCTCGGTGACGCAGCCAAGTTCATAGAGCCGTTTGGCTTGCTCAGTTTTTGCAATCTCCTGCGGCAGCAATTTGTGCAGCTCATTGATCGCATGCCGGACGAGAGCTTGTCGCGAGCAGCCTTCGTACAGCTTTGCATTCGACTCGAATAACGGATGTCCTTTTCGCGTTCCATGGCCTCATCGAGATTAGCCGGGAACCATCCCGCAGGCTGGAATACGTCGACCCGAAACGTCAGACGGCTGCGGCGTGGCGAATAATCGATGACGTATTCCAACGGAGTGTTCGAAAACAACCCGCCATCCCAATAGTGCTCGCCGTCGATTTCGATAGGCGGAAATCCAGGCGGCAGTGCACCGCTGGCCATAATGTGTTCGGGACGGATCGCCACGTTGGCGCTATCAAAATAAGTGAACTGGCCGGTCCGGACGTTGACCGCGCCCACGCTTAGACGGACATCCTCGGCGCTGTTGATGCGGTCGAAGTCAACCAATCGTTCCAACGTGTTCTTCAGCGCAGATGTATCGTAGTAGCTGATGGGTTTCTTCGGCGATAACCAGTCGTACAATTGACGAGGAGCGAAAAATCCAGGCTGGCCGAACGTCAGCGCCATCACCGCGCTCGCCTGTCGCTGCCACGCGGTCAAGGGCCAATCGAGTCTAGCCGGCCAGAGGTTAGGATGGCCGGTTATATCGTTCCAAAAACTCCGCAAACGCTCCAGGCGGTCCTCGGGTGCATTACCGACGATGATCGCGGCGTTAATTGCGCCAATCGAGATCCCTGCCACCCAATCGGGCAAGTATTCCGACGATGCTAGCGCCTCGTAAACGCCGGCCTGATAACTGCCAAGCGCGCCGCCACCCTGCAAAACCAAACCGATCTTTTTGTCATAAGATGACGGGCGTTCCGGAAAACTTGTTGGCGTCTCCGCCATTTTTGGCTCCCCCTGTTCAAATGGGACAAACGTCGCGATTAGCGTCCAAACGACGTCTGCGAATCACGTGTGCCCAGCGAAAACTTACGAACGCTGCGGGGAATTCCGATAACAGGGGCCATTCGCTGAAGCACATTATCGCGAAGTACAAAGTAGTGAATAAGTGCAGCCACGGCATGGCCCATGATCAAGATCCCAAAAGTCCATGCTCCGATCCGATGCGCGGACAAAAGTACCGTCCGCAGGGTCGGGAAGTGGGGCATCAGCGGTGGAACGTGCCACCAGAACAAAAGAAAGGAACGCCCACGCGCAATCGTTGCGACGAAACCGGTTAGCGGTTGAACAATAAGCAGAGCATAGAGACAGTATTCGGCTATTTTTACAAACACGCGATGTATGTCGGTCATTTCGTCGGAAAACGGCGGCAATTTCGCATTCGTCATGCGCCACGCGAGCCGGAAGGCGGTCGCCATCCAAACACTCACTCCCAATGATCTGTGAATCCGAAGCATCAGCGCCTTGGTCATGTCGTCGTGCGACTGCGCGTGCCACAACGCTGTTGTTAGCAAACCGAGCACAAGAAGAACCGTGATCCAGTGAAACGCTATAGTGACCCCCGTCAAAAGATGTTCGTTTAGCTAATGGCACCGGTTGCATATTCGAGCATCGAGAAGATTCGACAGCGGCGTTCCTCTCCTGAGTGCTTAAGGCAGCCATTTGGGCGCTCCCAACATCATTGACGACTGGCGACGCCAATCGCTGCAGGCGCCGATCAATAGAGACTGTGAAGCACGGCGATTATTCCCGGTCCGTGCGCGACGCGCATAGCGGCGAAGCGTGAAACCCCAAACGGGAATAAATATCCCCGAATTGTAGTCGACCTGCAACAATCCGCGATGGGTTTGATAACCAGAAAATTGTGGAGGACAAATGCCCCGGGTTCGAACAGCTAATGCAGTTTCAGAAAACCGCGATCTTAAAAACGGCACTCCATCGCCTGGAAGGAAGGTTTATGTTTTCCGTTGCGAGGAAAGCGGGCTTTACGCATTCACGGCCGATCGCAAAGGTCGCATGCTGCCGTCGCAGATATACCCGCAGATTAGCTGGCGCTTTGAGCAAGCATTGACGCTGCGGTTCGATGGGGACTCATCGCGCGACAAGATCCTGAGAGCGACGCTGGACGGGGTTGCAAAGCACGGCTTTCACCTGATTCATGCAGCGATCTTTGGTGAGCTGCTAGGTTTCACCTCACACTGATCGACGAAGAAAGGATAGGCGTTCCCGGTCACGTCCCCACCCTGTCGTCAGACCGGGTTCGCGGCGGCCGGCTCTCCCCCAGGAGCCGGCCGCACTCTTTTTGGGCGACTTGTCGCTGTAGCTGTGCAGCAGCTGCTCGGCGCCGGCCCCCTCAGGTGCACGCCCGACGGCTGGTAGGAGTTTCAGGCGCAAAACTTTCGCGGCACCGGCTGGCAGATTGTTTCTGCATCGAGTGCGGCGATGCCGCTATCGCAATCAATACCGGTCTGTCTTTGATGTTTGCGGCGTCGTTTGATCGATGGTCCACGATGTACCGCGAGAACAGTTTACATTCCAGGAAACGTAGCCGCCTAGATCTCCACGCGGGCCGATATACGTGAGGCATCCACCGGGTTGGCCCAAATCGGTGTGAAGGGTTATGCGCTGTCCAGATCTTATGGATTTGCTCATCTCTATCGCTAGCGCATCTACCGCACGCTCAAGTGCGTTGACCTTCTGATTCAGTGCATCAACTCGTCTCAGGACGCACTCGATACTGCAGACCTCTATTACGTTCTGCGCATGAGCGCCGGAGAAATTTCCGTAGCTCAAAATTGCGCCATGGCCGAGTCCGGCTGCAGCAAATACGAGCAACAAATATTTTTGCATGATCAGACTCTTCTAATAAAGCTAGCGCAAACCGACTGTCCTGACGTTATGCGTAAAAGAGACTGAAAATCCGCCGCGGTTATTCCCATCGTTGGGAATCAGTGTTTCGTTTTAGATCGCTTCATAATTACGAAGCCTGCTCGATGCGCAGCGGTACCCGCGAAATGCTGGCCGAAAAACGACGACACATGGTGTCGATGCGCCGTCACGCCGAACTCTCGAGGAATAAAGTTGGGGCGCAGCAATCTTGTTGCTGACGAGATGTTGCAACTGCTGTGACGCCGACGCTGAACGAACATCACTTCGTTAAGAGCGTCTCACGACCTTAGAGGAATAGAAAATGCTCAAACTCTCCAGACGGACCACTACGGCTATGGCGGCCGTTGTTAGCCTCACAGTCGGGCTTGGCGCTGTAATAGCCGCAGCTCTGGCTATCGCGGCAGGCGATCAGGAGATCGCGCAAGCACTCCGGGCTGGCGGTCTCGCTATCGTCGTCCGCCATGGGGCCACTTTTCCAGATCAAGCGGACACCGATCCGCTCAATTTCGACAACATAGCTGCTCAGCGGAATCTCAATGACAAGGGCAAGTTGCTCGCACGGCAATTCGGCGACGCTCTTCGTCAGGCGGGCGCTCCAGTCGGCAAGGTCTACACCAGCAAGTATAACCGTGCCTATGAAACCGCAGTGCTTGCCGGCTTCAAAGATATCGAGAAAACGGCGGATCTGACCGAGGGAGGTCTCGTCGTATCCCCAAACGAGAATAATCGCCGGGCCGAGGCTTTTCGTAGAATGCTCACCACGGCCCCTAAAGCGGGGACCAATACTATCCTCATCACGCACTATCCGAACATTCTTGCCGCGCTCGGTAAAGACTGGTTCGACGTGAAAGAAGGCGAGGCCTCAATCTTTCGGCCGGAGAACGGCAGCTACAAGCTTGTTGCCCGCGTGCAGATGGACGAATGGCCTCGCATCGCGACGGCTGCAAAATAACGAGCAAGCTTATTAGGATTGGGAAGGCCCAGAGGCGGCTCCAACCCGCAAGATTGGGCTTAATCACCAAGTCGCGATTAAGGGAATAGCCGCCGTCCAATCCGAGTCTTTATCAGCAAAAGGACGCACTGACGTCACGCCGTGCCGCGATCGTTTCATGAGGCGTGATTCGATTTTCGGGAGCGACACATGATGCGCTTCATTCTTGTCAATGGCCGTATTCCCCGCATGGCAACGTATTGCGTGTTGTGCGGCGCTAAGATCGAAGGCAACTACGTCCGAGATATCAGCACCCAATTCTGCTATTGCGACGGTGTTTGCTTTGCCGGCCATCCCACATTGCCGCAGCGTGCGCTCGTATTCCACGCGAGGGCGGTGTCATGAAATGCGACCATTGCCGCAGATCATTGGGTCCAATCAGCCGCCGCTATTGGGGGATGCGATTTTGCTCGCTTAGCTGCGAAGCAGCGTACGTGCACCGTCTCGATCACGAGACACAGAGAAAGATACATGCGAGAGTTCACGATGCGCGCAAATAAAAAATGTGCCTTCATGATGCGAAATTTTATTGTTCTGGCGGCATCACTGTCGGCAATAGCGAGTCTCAACCCAGCTCTCGGCATGACGACGCAGGACCAAGCCGTGAATAGGCCCGTGTCCAGTGCCGTCGTCCTCGCGCGTGCGGGAAAGACCAGTACCGTGCCGTCCTCCAAGCTTGGCAATTCGACCTCGAGCGCTGTTAAAGCTGCAAAGCCAGCGGACGCCAAAGTACCGATCCTTCGGGGTGGCAAGGAGCTCCACCTTGGCCCTCGTTAAATCATGATTGACGAGATTTTTGCCAGCCAGGAATCGCGACGGCTCGAAACGCACTACGCGACGGTTCAATCCGGATTGAAATGACAGCTCGATCTAAAGCCGTTCGCTTTAGTGTGCCGAGGCCGCCGCTCTGGCGCTCGCCGGTCGCGTCCGCACGGTGCAGAAATTCTCGACCGCGGCGACGATCGCGGCACTGGTGAGCGATCGCCGCTCCGGCGTACCCAATTCAAGTTCTTCCTGCCGGTTGACGATGGATCCCGCCTCGAGCAGTACGGCCGGCATTCTGGTCTGGCGCAGCACGATCAGCTGATCGTAGCGGTAAACGCCGGCCTCGGCATCAACCAGGATACGGCGGCGATGGCCCATGAGGGCCAGGGTGTAATGGGGGGTGTAATGCAGCCCGCGGCTTTCCAACTCACGGCCGAGCAA
>Ga0137379_10006197_pt1 | contig 11339 bp, 7 predicted proteins | sample SagtaG_18_FD_104812 | JGI IMG/M metagenome (GOLD analysis project Ga0137379, IMG submission 104812) | Vadose zone soil microbial communities from Sagehorn Ranch, Mendocino, California, USA - Sage2_L_80_16 metaG | ecosystem: Environmental > Terrestrial > Soil > Vadose zone | place: USA...
TAGGGCTCTCCGGCGGCGACATGGGCGTCTGCTGGCTGCTGCCCCGCATCGTCGGCCTGGGCCGGGCAACGGAGGCTCTGATGCTCGGGGGCAAGATCACGAGCCAGGAGGCGCTCGCCTGGGGCCTTGCCTCCAGGGTGGTGGCCGACGATCAGCTCGACGCGGCCGTGACCGAATACGTCACCCGATTGAAGGAGCTTGCGCCGTGGGGGCTGGCCATGACGAAGGAGATGGTCAACCGCGCGGCCTCGAGCGACTACTCGAGCGCGATCGAGATGGAGGCGTTCACGCAGACGCTGCTCATGACGGCGGAGGACTTCCGCGAGTTCCACGCAGGCTTCACGGGCAAGCGCAAGCCCGACTATCGCGGCCGCTAGCTCCATTCCGCACGTCTGACGCAAGAGATGCGCTGGCGGGAGCCTTGAAACGCACGCCTGGCGTCAGCGATGCGGAATACGTCTGGCGGCCCCATATATAGGTAGAGAACAAAAGAACCTGCCCGCTTTTGGTGGAATTACCACAGGCGCCGGGCGGTTCTCATGGGCTAGTCTTGCCGGAAGCTATGCGTAGAACGGTGACTCGCGCCCTCTTGCTCACTCGGCGACGAGCGATCGACTACGCCCGCTGCGCCAGCTGCTTCTGTAGCTAGCCGAACTCTCTAACCGGGGCCCGTGGCTCCGACCATGCCCGATGGGCATGGGCTCTCTTTTCTCGGCATCAGCTCATCAAGTGGAGGCGCATTTTCAGTTGTCGAACCTGTCGGACGGAACACCGCTCGACGGCCTGTCCCGAAACGAGTCCGTCAAGGCGGCGAGCAACCACCTGCGAGGACTCATCAAGGAGGAGCTCGTCGAAGAAGCGCCCGCCTTCGGCGACGACTCCGAGCAGCTGCTCAAGTTCCACGGCATCTACCAGCAGGACGATCGCGACCGGCGCAAAGAGGGGCGCGCCAAGGGGCTCGACAAGCACCACCAGTTGATGATCCGGACGCGGATCCCGGGCGGCATCGTTTCGGCTGACGCGTACCTCGCCCACGACGACATCAGCCGGCGCTGGGCCAACGGGACCTTGCGGGTCACCACGCGCCAGGACTTCCAGCTCCACGGCGTGCTCAAGGGAGATCTCAAGAAGTCGATCGCGGCGATCAACGAGGGTCTGCTGACGACCCTGGGCGGATGCGGCGACGTCGAGCGAAACATCATGTGCTGCCCCGAGCCGAAGTCAGACCGATTCCACGAGCAGGCGCATCAGGCGATCGCGGCCATGGTGGCCGCCTTGACCCCCCGAACCCGGGCCTACCACGAGATCTGGCTCGACGGTGAGGTGGTCGATTCATCCGAGCCGGAGACAGAGCCTCTATACGGGGAGCAGTACCTCCCGCGCAAGTTCAAGACCACGGTTGCGCTCGAGGGCGACAACTGCGTCGACATCTACGCCCACGACCTTGCGCTCGTCGCCATGCGTGGGGACGCCGGCTCGGTCAGAGGCTTCAACGTCCTGGTCGGCGGAGGTCTCGGCCGGACCCACAACAAGCCCGAGACGTTTGTCGCGGTGGCGCAGCCCCTGGCGTTCATCGCACCGAACCAGGTCGTCGATGTGGCTCGCGAGGTCGTCGCCGTGCAGCGCGACTACGGCGATCGCTCCAATCGTAAGCACGCGCGCCTCAAGTACACGATCGCCGATAGGGGACTCGATTGGTTCCGGGCCGAGGTGCAGAGTCGCCTCCCGTTCGCGCTGAAGCCGCCGGAAACCCTCCGCTGGGAGCCGGTCGACGACCACCTCGGCTGGCACGACCAGGGCGACGGCAAGCTCTATGTCGGCGTCTACATCGAGAATGGGCGCATCGCGGACGTGGGCGAGGTCCGATCCCGAACCGGCCTGCGCAAGATCGTCGAGGAGATCCGGCCGCAGGTGCGGCTGACGGCCCAGCAGAACGTGATCCTCGCCGGCATCACTCGGGCTCAGAGACCGCGGGTCGAGGAGCTGCTTGTGGAGCACGGCATGGCCGGGCTCGAATCGATCCCCCACGCGCTCCGGTATGCGATGGCCTGCCCCGCGATCCCGACGTGCGGCCTGGCGGTGGCCGAGGCGGAGCGCGTGCTTCCCAGCCTCATCCGCCAGATCGCCTCGATGCTCGACGAGCTCGGCCTCGCCGGGGAGCGGATCAGCTTCCGGATGAGCGGCTACCCCAACGGCTGCTCGCGGCCCTATCTCGGCGACGTCGGCTTCGTCGGCACGACGCTCGGCAAGTACGACGTCATGCTGGCCGGCGACTTCGACGGCACGCGCCTCAATCGCGTTTACGCACCCAACGTGCCAATCGGCAGCATTCCATCGCTGCTGCGCCCGATCTTCATCAAGGTTAGCACCGAGAGGCGGCAGGGAGAGGGCTTCGGCGACTGGGTCGAACGGATCGGTTTCGACGCGCTTCGCGAACGGACGTCGGCGGCGGAGGCGATAGCGTGACCCCTGAGGCGACGCTGCGCTGGGCCTATGACACCTTCGCCCGCGTCGCGATCGTCGCCAGCTTCCAGGCCGAGTCGTCGGTGATCATCGACCTCGCGTCGAGAATCCGTCCCGACCTGCGGGTGTTGACCCTCGACACTGGCCGGCTGCCGCAGGAGACGCACGACATGATCGATCGCGTCCGCGATCGCTACGGGATCGAGATCGAAGTCGTCACCCCGGACCCGGATGAGGTCGGGGAGATGGTCGCGGCGCACGGCAGCCACCTCTTCTATAGGTCGGTCGAGATGAGGCGGATGTGCTGCGACGTTCGAAAGTCGCGGCCGCTCCACCGAGCGCTCAGCGGGTACGACGCGTGGATCACCGGCCTGCGCCGCGAGCAGGCGGCGACGCGCGCGAACACGCAGGTCGTCGCCCTCGATCCGGAGCACAACGGGATCACCAAGATCGCACCGCTGGCGTCCTGGTCGAAGGCGGAGGTCTGGGAGTACATCAGCGCGCATGACCTGCCGTACCACTCGCTCTACGACCACGGTTTCACCTCGATCGGCTGCGCTCCCTGCACGCGCGCGACCTCGCAAGGTGAGGACGAGCGTGCGGGGCGCTGGTGGTGGGAGCAGAACGAGGTCAAAGAATGCGGGCTGCACTGGAAGGAGAAGGTGTCGTGAGCAATGTGCTCGCACTGTCGGAGAAGCACGCGCTGAGTGTCGAGCGACTGACGGTGGCGTTTCCGCACGGTGACCAGGTGCTGGTGGCGCTCGACGGTGCGACCCTCGAAGCCAAGCGGGGCGAATTTGTTTGCGTCGTGGGAGCATCCGGCTCAGGCAAAAGCACCTTACTCAACGTTCTCGCAGGTCTGGATCGTCCATCCGCTGGGCGGGCGCACGTCCACGGGCGCGTGGCTTTGATCTTCCAGGAATCGGCGCTCCTGCCATGGCTGACCGCGGCGGGCAACGTGGAGCTGGCGCTCGCGCTACGGGGCGTCAAGGCTTCGGTTCGACAGGAGCTTGCCTTCGAGCTGCTGAATCGGGTGCACCTGGCCGGGTTCGAGAGGCGTAGGCCACACGAACTCTCGGGCGGAATGAAGCAGCGGGTCGCGCTGGCGCGAGCCCTGGCCCAGGACGCGGACGTGCTGCTCATGGATGAGCCATTCGCGTCGCTGGATGCGATCAGCCGGGACCTCCTCCATGGTGAGTTGGAGAGGATCTGGAGGGAGAGCCGCCTCACCATCCTTTTCGTCACCCACAACGCGCGGGAGGCCGTGAGGCTGGGCGATCGGGTGATGGTCTTCACCAGCCGGCCGGGTCGCGTCGCGCACGAGGTGCACGTCGATCTCCCCCGCCCGCGGAGCCTCGACTCACCCGACCTCGCTGTGATCGCGGGCGGCATCACGGACCGGCTGAAGCACGAGATGTCGGATGGCGGCTGAGCTCGCCTCCGACCTCCGGCTGTCGGAGGCGCCGGCTTGGAGGGGGCGGCCCGTCGGCAAATCAGTGGCCCGCTTGTGGTCCGGCCTCTGGCCGAAGCTGGGGGCCGTCCTGCTGACGACCGTCATATGGCAGGTCGTCGTCTGGTCGGGTTGGCGACCGGAGTCGACGCTTCCAGGACCGTGGCCGGTGCTGGAACGGTTGGCCGGCGACCTCGGTCATGGGGACTTCTATCTCGGGATTGCGGTGACGCTCCGCCGCGCGGCCTTCGGCTACGCCATCGCAGTTGGAGCCGGAATCGTCGTCGCGATTTTCATGGCACGGATCAAGCTGGCTCGTCGAGCAGTGGGGTCACTGTTTGTCGGACTGCAGTCGATGCCCTCCATCGCCTGGTTCCCGCTCGCCATCCTCCTGCTGCAGCACAGCGAAGGCGCCATCACGTTCGTCGTCCTCATGGGCGCAGCACCGGCTATCTCGGCCGGCCTTCTGAGCGGCATGGACCAGGTGCACCCGATCCTCATTCGAGTCGGTCGCGCGATGGGGGCCGACGGTTTCCGTCTGTACCGCCACGTGATCCTTCCCGCGGCGCTGCCCGCGTTCGTGGGTGGTCTCAAGCAGGGATGGGCGTTTGCCTGGCGCAGCCTGATGTCGGCGGAGCTTTTGGTCGTGGCGGCGAACCAGACCTCAATCGGGCAGCAGCTTCAGTCAGCGAGAAATCTGCCTGACACGCAGCAGCTCCTCGCTTTGATGATCGTGATTTTCATCGTCGGGGTTGTCATCGACAGCCTGTTTGGTGGGCTCGACCGCGAGATCAGGCGGCGATGGGGACTTCTGGGAGGAGAGATTTGACCAAAGCCAAAGGCTTCGTCGTCTGGTTCACGGGCCTGTCCGGCGCGGGCAAGTCCACGATCGCGACCGCGCTCCAATCCGAGCTCGCGCGTCGCGGCCGCCCTGCCGAGCTGCTCGACGGCGACGAGGTCCGCACCCATCTCTCCAAAGGACTTGGTTTCTCGAAAGAAGATCGAGACACCAACATCCGTCGCATCGGATACGTCGCACGCCTGATCGCGCGCAGCGGCGGCGTCGCGATCACCGCGGCCATCTCGCCTTACCGAGAGGTACGCGATGAGGTGCGCAGCCAGACGCCCAACTTCGTCGAGGTTTTCGCACGCTGCCCGCTTGACACACTGGTCGAGCGCGACGTCAAAGGCCTTTACCGCAAGGCGATCGCCGGGGAGATCGCCAACTTCACGGGTGTCAGCGACCCCTACGAGGAGCCGCTTCGGCCTGAGGTCACGTGCGATGCGTCGAAGGAGAGCGTGGCGGAGTCGGTGGCCAAGGTGATCGACAAGCTGGAGCGCCTGGGCCACCTGCCGCGACAGGTGCCCGAGCGCCTGCCTTCGGGCCAGGAGCTTCAGCTGCTCCGCGCCGAGGCCAGGGGGCTGCCGCGACTGCAGGTTGGGCAGCGCGAGCTCTCTGACGTCTTCATGCTCGCCGCCGGCGCCCTCTCACCTCTCGACGGGTTCATCGGCCGCGATGACTACGAGTCGGTGCTCGAGCAAGGCAGGCTTTCCAGCGGAACGCCGTACACCATCCCGATCGTCCTCCGCACGGAAGAGGTCCCCACCGCAAACAGGCTCGCCCTCTTCGTCGGCGACAAGCCGGTCGGCATCCTCAGCGTCGCCGACGCCTACGAGGCGGAGCACCTGCGCGAAGCGCGGGCCGTCTACGGAACCGTGGACGACGCGCATCCCGGCGTGCGCGTGCTCAAGGAGTCCGGCCGCTGGGCGATCGCTGGAGACGTCGTCGCGCTGGCTCGGCCGAGCTCCGGCGTTCCTGAGTTCGACCTGACACCCGTGCAGGTGCGCGAGGTCAAAGCGCAGCGCGGCTGGCAGACGATGGTCGGCTTCCAGACGCGCAACCCGGTGCATCGCGCCCACGAATACCTCCAGAAGGTGGCGCTCGAGACCGTCGACGGCCTGCTGCTGCACCCGCTCGTCGGCGAGACCAAGAGCGACGACATCCCGGCCTCGGTGCGCATGCGCTGCTACGAGGAGCTGCTCGCCGGCTACTTCCCGGCCGACCGCGTCCTGCTCGCGACGAATCCCGCGTGGATGCGCTACGCGGGACCAAAAGAGGCGGTCTTCCACGCCATAGTCCGGCGCAACTACGGCTGCACCCACTTCATCGTAGGGCGCGACCACGCCGGCGTCGGCAGCTACTACGACACCTACGCGGCGCATCGCATCTTCGACGGCTACGCACCCGGCGAGCTCGGGATCGAGGTCCTTCGCTTTGAGCACACCTTCTACTGCTCGGCCTGCGGTGGCATGGCGTCCACGCGTACATGCCCGCACCCCAAGGAGCTCCACCAGACGCTGAGCGGCACCGCGGTGCGCAAGCTGCTGGACGAGGGATCGGGCCTGCCGGTGGAATTCACGCGGCCTGAGGTGGCCCGGGTCCTGCTCGAGGCGTCGAAGCAGGAGGCGAGCGCTTGAGGTACTACCCGATTTTTCTGGACCTGGCGGGCCAGGCCTGCATCGTCGTCGGAGACGGCACGTTCGCGACCGAGAAGGCGGCCGGACTCCGTGGAGCCGGAGCGCTGGTCCGCGTCATCGCGACGCGTGACTACAAACCTGGCGACCTGCACGGCGCGCGGTTGGTGGTGGATGCAAGCGAGGACCCCGAGATCAACCGCCAGACATGGGGGGAAGCTGAAGAGGCCGGCATCTTGATCAACGTCGTCGACCGCCCCGCCCAATGCCGTTTCATCGCGCCGGCGATCGTGAGGCGCGATCCCCTGCTGATCGCGATCTCTACGTCCGGCGAGAGCCCGTTCCTCGCGTCCGCCGTTCGGGCTCGGCTCGAGCGCTGGCTCGGCAGCGAGTGGGGTCCGTTCACCGCGCTGGTCGGCCGGATTCGCCGCCAGCTGCGCGAGCGCGGTATGCCGATCGCCGAACAGACCAGGGTGTACCGCCGGCTCATCAGCTCGGATATACGCAAACTGCTGCGCGCCGGCCAGTTCGACAACGCGGTGGCGTGTGCGGCGATTCTTGCCCGGCCGGACGTCGTGCACCCCGGCCAGGTCGCCCTCGTCGGGGCGGGTCCGGGCGACCCGGACCTGATCACGGTCAAGGCGCGTGACCTGCTGGCGGACGCGGACGTCGTGCTGCACGACGCCCTCATCTCGCCCGCAACGCTCGAGCTGTGCGGCCCGCAGGCGAGCCTGGAATCGGTGGGCAAGCGAGGTGGCTCCGAGAGTGCGCAGCAGGAGGCCATCACAGCCCGGATGATCGAGCTGGCACGTGCGGGTCGCGTCGTGGTGCGGCTGAAGGGCGGTGACCCGTTTGTCTTCGGCCGAGGTGGGGAGGAGCTGCGCGACCTTCTCGCGGCGGGCGTCGATGTCCTCGTCGTGCCCGGGGTGACCTCAGCCCTGGCAGCGGGTGAGTCGATCGGCGTTCCGGCCACGCTGAGGGGGGTCGCGTCGTCCGTCGCGATCACCACGGCTCAGGGACCTGCATCGATGAGCAGGCTCCGCGAACTGGCGGCCGCCAGCGATACCCTGGTCGTCATGATGGCCCGCGCGAATCTCACCGAGATCGCCGCGGAGATAGCGAGCGTGGTTGGGCGCGACCGGCCTGCCGCGCTGGTCAGCAAGGCGACCTGGCCGGACCAGCGCAGTGTCGAAGGCTCGATCGCCGACATCGCGCGCATGGCCGACACGGCCCACATCGACCCGCCGGCGACGCTGATCGTCGGCGACGTCGTCAGCGCTCTCGCCGCGCGCGCCCTGCAGCTCGCCATCTGAACGTGACCGGGGTGGGCGGCTGACCGCCGGACCTTCGCGCCCCGACAAGGAGTGGTTCGCAGGGTCCGGCCTGGGAATCTTCGTCCACTGGGACCACGCGAGCCAGCAGGGCATCGAGGTCTCATGGCCGCTGGTCGGCAGATCGCTCGTCAGGGAGGGCGATACCAGGGACGACGTTTCGGTGGCGCAGTACCACTCGAGTGCGGCCACCTTCAATCCGCAGCGGTGGGACGCGGCGGCGCTCGCGCGGCTGGCCCGGTCTTGCGGCGCCAGGTACGTGGTCTTCACAGCCCGGCATCACGCGGGTTACGCGATGTTCCACACGAGGACCTCTCGATTCTCGATCGAGCACTCACCTTATCGAGCCGACATAACGCGCCAGGTCATCGAGGCTGTCCGCGCGGAAGGCATGCGCGTGGGGATCTACTACTCCCTTTCCGACTGGCACCATCCCGACTACCCCGCGTTCCAGGAAAGCGACAAGCCTTACGCCTACGAGAACTACCCGCGACCGGATCCGGCGGCGTGGGCGCGATATCACGAATATGTCCGCGCACAGCTCACAGAGCTGCTCACCCAGTACGGAGCGATCGATCTCGTGTGGTTCGACGGACAGTGGGAGCGAACGGCGGAGGAATGGCATGCCGCGGAGCTGCGGCAGCTCGTTGCATCGCTGCAGCCGTTCGCGATCGTCAACGATCGCCTTCCCGGGCAGGGCGAGTACACGACGCCTGAGCAGTTTCTTCCCATCAAGCCACCCGCACGGCCATGGGAGCTGTGCCTGACCATGAACGACTCGTGGGGTTGGCGGCCCACGGACACCAACTACAAATCGCCGCGGCTTCTCGCGCGCACGCTGGCCGAGGTGGTTTCGCGGGGCGGAAACCTGCTCCTGAACGTGAGTCCGACCGGGTCGGGAGAGCTTCCCGAAGCCCAGGTCTCGACGCTCCGAGAGCTCGGGGTCTGGATCTCCACCCACTCCGACGCGGTCATCGGCGTTCGTCCGGCCCCGGCGAGCGTCGACTTCGCGGGGCCCGCGACCGTGAACGGCAACCGGCTGTACCTTCATCTGATCGCCAGACCCATCGAGAGCGTCGTGGTTCGGGGCATTCCGGTGCGCCGTGTCCGCAGGGTCAGCGTGGTGGGCGTCGCAGAACCACTGCGCTACGAGGTCCCGCTGGCCGCGCTGGACGAGCACCTGCTGGGCCCGGACCTCCTGGGCGAACTGATCATCGAAGCGCCGCCTGCGTCCGGCGGGTTGGTCGATGCGATCGCGATCGAGTTCGATGGCCCCGTTTCGTGACTGAGGAGCAGACGAGGCCCCTTCAGCTGGCGGCGTTCTGCGTGCGCGGTGAACCGATCAGCTACGCCGACGCGATGCGCGGCACCTTCACGCCGATCGCAGTCGGCGATGCATGGGGTCCGCCGTGGAGCACGACGTGGTTCCACGTCCAGGGCAAGGTGCCCGAGTCGTGGGCGGGACGCAGGGTGGTCGCGCTCTTCGACCTCGGCTACGACGGGCCGACGGGGTTTACGTGCGAGGCACTGGCCTGGAAGGACGGCAAGCCCTGGCGCGGCGTCGATCCCAACCACAGATGGCTGTCTGTTGATGGCCCTGACGTCGACTTCTACCTCGAGGCCGCGGCGAACCCGCGAGCGACGGAGCAGGGATCAGAACCTGCGCCGTCGATGATCGCCCTTCGTGAATCGCCCGAGCCCTCGTTCGTCCTACGGCAGGCGGTGCTGACCTTTCGCCCTGCTGTCGAACCGGAGGTCGGTGAGGTCCGGCTTGATTCATCACACAAGATCACGGCCGTCGGTCATGCCCACATCGACACGGCCTGGGAGTGGCCGATCCGTGAGGCGAGGCGAAAGGTCGCGCGCAGCTGGTCGACGCAGCTCGCCCTGATGGACGAGTACCCGGACTACGTGTTCGCCGCCTCCCAGCCCGCGCAGTACAAATGGATGAAGGACTCGTACCCGGACATCTACCGCCGCATCAAAGAGAAGGTGGCCGCCGGTCGGTGGGAGCCGGTCGGCGCGATGTGGGTCGAGGCGGACTGCAACCTGCCTTCAGGCGAATCGCTGGTGCGCCAGCTGCTGCACGGCAAGCGCTTCTTCATGCAGGAGTTCGGTTACGAGACGAAGGTTCTGTGGCTGCCGGACGTCTTCGGCTACCCGGGCAACCTGCCGCAGCTCATCTCCGAGGCCGGCTGCGATTTCTTCCTCACCCAGAAACTATCGTGGAACGACACCAACAAGCCCGAGCACCACACCTTCACGTGGGAGGGCATCGACGGCACCCGAATCTTCACCCACTTCCCGCCGGCCGACACGTACAACGGCAGCTTCAGTCGCGAAGAGGTCGAGTGGAGCGTTCGCAGCTTCAAGGACGGCCGAAGCTCCAACAGGTCGCTCTACCTGTTCGGTTGGGGTGACGGAGGCGGCGGGCCGCAGGCGGAGATGATCGAGTCGGCGCATCGGCTCGGGGTGGAGATAGGGCGTGCCGCGGACTTCTTCGAGGCGGCGGCCGCCGAGGCGAATCGCCTCGCCACTTCGGTCGGCGAGCTGTACTTCGAGCTGCACCGCGGCACATATACCAGCCAGTCGCGGACGAAGCGCCTGAACCGCCAGGCACAGCAAGCGCTGAAAGAGGCCGAGATGTGGTCGGTGGCGAGCGGCGACTATCCGTCGAGCGAGCTGGAGACCCTGTGGAAGTCCCTCCTGCTCAACCAGTTTCACGACATCCTTCCCGGCTCCAGCATCGACTGGGTGTACGAGGAGGCGGAGCGCGACCTCGAGCACGTCATTGAGCGCGCGGGTCAAATCAGTGACGGGGCCATGTCCGCCATCGTCGGCAAGGGCGAATCACTTATCGCGTTCAACTCGACCTCTCATCCACGCAGCGAGATTGTCAACATCAGCGGCGAATACGCGCGCATCGAGGCGCCGTCGTGCGGGTGGGCCGTTGTCATCGGGCGCTCGAGTGAGCCCGAGGTCTCGGTCACCGACCACAGCATGGAGAACGAGCTGCTCCGCGTCGAATGGGACGACCGCGCCGTGCTGACCTCGATCTGGGACAAGGAAGTGCATCGCGAAGTGCTGAGCGGGCCCGGCAACCTGCTCCAGCTGCACGACGACAACCCCCGCCGCTGGGACGCGTGGGATCTCGACGCCGGCTACCGCGATTCCTTCATCGACGTGACCGCCTTCGAGCAGGTCAGGCTGCGCGGCGGACTGCGCGGAGTGCTGGCCTTCACGCGCATGTTCGGTGATTCAAGACTTGTCCAGGTCATGTCGCTCGACGCGGGCTCACGAGTCCTGCGCTTCGAGACGGTCGTGAGCTGGCAAGAACGGCACAAGATGCTCAAGGTCGCGTTCCCGGTGGCGGTCAGTGCCCGTGAGGCGACCTACGAGATCCAATTCGGCCATCTCCGGCGGCCAACGCACGACCACACGAGCCAGGCGAGGGCGATGTTCGAGGTTTGCGCGCAGCGTTGGGCTGACCTGGGCGACGGCGATTACGGCGTTGCGCTGCTCAACGACTGCAAGCACGGCTACGACATCCGCGGATCGGTGATGCGGCTCTCGCTCCTGCGGGGACCGACGCATCCGGACCCGACTGCCGACCTCGGCGA
>Ga0137379_10006210_pt1 | contig 11331 bp, 12 predicted proteins | sample SagtaG_18_FD_104812 | JGI IMG/M metagenome (GOLD analysis project Ga0137379, IMG submission 104812) | Vadose zone soil microbial communities from Sagehorn Ranch, Mendocino, California, USA - Sage2_L_80_16 metaG | ecosystem: Environmental > Terrestrial > Soil > Vadose zone | place: USA...
AGCCGGTGGGAGTAGTCGGACAGGGCGCTCTTCTTCGGTAGCGTCTGCAGGCCGGCGAACAGGGCCGCACCGGGGTCGCAGAGTAGGTCGTCGACGTGGGACACCCGGCGGGTGTTGGTCAGTCTCAGGGCCAGCAGCGAGCAGATCCAGCTGATGGACTCCTCACCCCGATCGCCAGCGGGGACGGAACGGGAGGTGTTCGATGACCGAGCAGATGCTCCGCGAAGCATTGCACGACGCCATGACCGCCGGCGCCGCGCCGCCGCCGATGAGCTCGACGGTCATGGTGCGGGTGGCGCGGCGGGCCCGGAACCCCTGCCGGGTCGGTTGGTCGGGGGCCAGCTGCGCCGCGCTGGTCGCCACGATCGCGGTCACCGCCTCGGTACTGCCGCGGCCGCCGGCGGGGATCTCGACCGGCCTCAGCGGCGGCGTACCGGCGGTCGCGCCGGTCTACGCTCCCGCTACCGCACAGGCCTGGCCCACCGGACCGGACGGCACGCCGCAGGAGAACCGCACCGCGACCGCCGGAGCCCGCTACGAGCAGGGCTGCAGCTGCTCGACGCGCTCGTCAAGGTGGTACCGGCCGGCTTCGCCGTGCCCGACCAGCCGGACAGCCGGACCCACCAGGCGCGGTTCGCCGACCGGGTGGGCGGGGTGGAGGTTTGGGAGTACCTGGCGCGGATCGGGGTGACCAACGGCGGGGGTACGGGCCAGCTCGCCGCCGAGGTACACCCGCCCGGCAACCCGATGGCCGGTGGCCCGTGCCAGCTCACCGAGCAGTTCTGCGGCATGCAGGGCACCTGCCAGGTGCTCACGGTCGGGGCCGCGCAGGTCGGCGTGGTGACCCAGCCGGCCGGCCCGGACCAGCGTCTCGACCAGTGGGCCGCGTACCGCCACCCGGACGGCACGGTCGTGTTCGTGGCCCAGGCCAGACAGTTCGACTATGGCGGCGTCCCGCCGCTGGCGAAACTCCCCCTGGCCGTACCGCAGCTGGCCGCGCTCGCCACCGACGAGCGGTTCCACCTGCAGTTAGGTCAGCTGCGCTTGCGGATCTCCTCGGCCGCCTGCGGTATCACCTTGAACAGGTCGCCCACGACGCCGAAGTCGGCCAGCTCGAAGATCGGCGCCTCGGCGTCCTTGTTCACCGCGACGATCGTCTTGGAGGTCTGCATGCCGGCCCGGTGCTGGATCGCGCCGGAGATGCCCAGCGCGACGTAGAGCTGCGGGGAGACCGTCTTGCCGGTCTGCCCGACCTGGAACTGGTGCGGGTAGAAGCCGGAGTCGGTCGCCGCGCGGGACGCCCCGACCGCGGCGCCGAGCAGGTCGGCCAGCTCCTCGACCAGCTTGAAGTTTTCCGCGCTGCCCACACCCCGGCCGCCGGACACGACGATCGACGCCTCGGTCAGCTCCGGTCGCGAGCCCTTCTGCTCGGCCACCCGGTCGACGACCCGGACGAGCTTGTCGGCGTCGGTCAGGTTCACCTCGACCGGGGCCACCGCCGGCGTGGCCGGCGCCGGGCTCGGCGTCACCGAGTTCGGGCGTACCGTCACCAGCGGCAGCCCGCGGGTCACCTTCGACTTCACGATCGTCGAGCCGGCGAAGACCACCTGCGTGGCGGTACCGTCGGCGGCCAGGTCGGCGACGTCGGTCAGCAGTCCGTTGTCCAGCTTGACCGCGAGCCGCCCGGCGATCTCCTTGCCCTCCTGGGTGGAACCGATCAGCACGGCGGCCGGCGACACCGAGCGGACCAGTTCGGCGAGCACGGTCGCCTTCGGCCCCACCAGGTACCCGATGAGATCGTCGGACTCGGCGGCGTACACCTTGGCGGCACCGTACTCGCCGAGGCGGTCGGTCAGCGGGGCGGCGCTGCCCGGTCCGCCGAGCACGACGGCGGCCGGTTCGCCGAGGGTACGGGCGAGGGTGAGCATCTCCATGGTCACCTTCTTGACGGCGCCACCGGAGTGTTCGACGACAACGAGAACCTCAGCCATCACACGAACCTTTCAGCCGCCAGGAACTCGACGAGCTGCGCGCCGCCGTCCCCGGAGTCGGTCACCTTGGTACCGGCCTGGCGCGGCGGCCGCTTCGCCGACTCGACGACCGTGCTGGTCGCCCCGGCGACGCCCACCTCGTCGGCGGAGATGCCCAGATCGGCCACGGAGAGCGTCTGGACCGGCTTCTTCTTCGCCGCCATGATGCCCTTCAGCGACGGGTACCGGGGCTCGTTGATGGTGTCCCAGACCGAGACGATCGCGGGCGTCGCGGCGGCGACCACCTCGTACCCCTCCTCGGTCTGCCGCTCGACGGTCAGCGTGCCGCCGTCGACCGTGAGCTTGCGCGCCCCGGTGAGCGCGGCGATACCGAGCCGCTCGGCGATCATGTGCGGCATCACCTGTACCCGGCCGTCGGTCGACTCGGCGCCGGCCAGTACCAGGTCGGGGTTGAGCGTCCGGACCGCCGCGGCGAGCACCTTCGAGGTCGCCACCGCGCAGGAGCCGTGCAGCGCCTCGTCCACCACGTGGACGGCCTTGTCCGGCCCCATCTGCAGGGCCTTGCGGATCGACTCGGTCGCCTGCTCCGGCCCCATCGTGAGGACGGTCACCTCGCCGCCGTGCGCCTCCTGGAGCTTGAGTGCCTCCTCGATGGCGTACTCGTCCATCTCGTTGATCACATTGTTGGCGGCGCTCCGGTCGACGGTCTGGTCGTCCGGGCGCAATGCGCGTTCGGCGCCGGAGTCCGGTACCTGCTTGACGAGGACCACGATGTTCATGGCGCTTCGACGACCTCCTGGGTAGCGGGCGGTAACCGGAGCCTTCCGGTTGGCGCCGGACGGGTCAACTCAGCGGGCCTGTCACGTTGGCCACGGGCTAGGTTACCCGCCGGTAGCCTGCGCTGCCGACACCTCCCTGGTGACAGGTCTCACGCAGGGGAAATTGTCCCGCGTACCCGGGTACCGTCGGGGCCGTGGCCGACGAGCTGATTCGACTCGCCGTCGTGGTGGGCGCCTGCGTGGCCAGCCTGCTCGCGATCCAGGTGCTGCATACGATCCTGGTCAGGATCGGCCGCCGGTTATGGGTGGCGCGGGAGCTGGCGAACCGCGGCCACCGGCCCGCTCAGGTGCTGGCCGCCGTCTACACCCTCGACATCGGGCTGCGCGGGTCCGGCCTGACCGGCAGCTGGCGCGGGCCGCTGATCCACCTGCTCGACCTGGTCGCCATCGGAGCCGGTGCCTGGCTGTTCACCGGCCTGCTGTTCGTCATCGAGGACCTGGCGCTGGCCCGGTACCGCACCGACGTCGAGGACAACCAGCAGGCCCGCACCGTGCACACCCAGATCCAGGTGATCCGGCGGATCACCGCGGTCAGCGTGGCGGTGTTCGCGATCGGCGCGGGGCTCATGACGTTCCGCGAGGCGCGGATCATCGGTACCAGCCTGCTGGCCTCGGCCGGGGTCGCCGCGGCGATCGCCGCCTTCGCCGCGCAAACGGTGCTGAGCAACGTGATCGCCGGGCTGCAGATCGCGTTCGGCAAGTCGCTACGGCTGGACGACGTCGTGGTGATCGACAACGAGTGGGGCCGGATCGAGGACATCACCCTGACCTACATCGTCCTGCACATCTGGGACGACCGCCGGCTGATCCTGCCCACCTCGTGGTTCACCTCGCACCCGTTCGAAAACTGGACGCGCTCCGAGTCCTCGCTGCTCGGTGCCGTCGAGATGGACGTCGACTGGGCGGTACCGGTCGACCAGTTACGCGACGAGCTGCGGGGGGTGCTGACCCATACCGAAATGTGGGACGGGCGGGTCAGCGTGCTGCAGGTCACCGACGCGGTGAACGGCAACGTGCGCGTGCGCGCCCTGGTCAGCGCCACGAACGCGCCGACGCTGTGGGACCTGCGGTGCCTCGTCCGCGAGCGGCTCGTCGAGTGGCTGCGCGAGCACCATCCCGAGGCGCTGCCGAAGGTCCGGGCCGAGGTCGGCGGGGAGGTGCGCCCGACCGGGGACGGCGGTACCCCGACGCCGCGGACGGAGGTCGACGCGCGGGTGTTCGGCGGCGACGCGCAAGGCGTGCGGCGGGCCCGGGACTTCACCGGTCCGATTCCGGAGCTGCAGCGCGCGCAGGGACGGATACCGGTCGAGCAGGTGCTCTCGGCAGCCGAGGAGGTCAACCGGAAGCGGCCGGAGGCGTGAACACGTAAGGGATCGTGATCGTCAGCGGTACGAAGCCGAGGCGTTCCAGGATCGGCCGGCTGTTGTCGGACGCGTCCACCTGCAGGTACCGGTACCCGCGCTCGATCGCCAGGCGGGCCCGGGCGGCGACGAGCGCCCGGTAGATGCCCTTGCGGCGCCAGCGTTCCAGGGTCGATCCGCCCCAGAACGAGGCGAACTCGGTACCCGGCGTGTACCGCACCCAGCCCGCGCTCACCACGGTGTCATCCGCTTCGGCGACGAGGATCGTGAGCGACTCCGGGTCGGCGGCGACCTCGGCGGCGAGCCCCTCGGCGAGCCAGCCGCGCGGCTCGTTCCACACCTCGCCCTCCATGGCCGCGATCCGGTCGAGGTCGGCGCGCTCGCTGACCTGCCGCAGCCGAACCCCCGCCGGCAGCGGTACCGGGTCGGCGGTCAGCGGCTCGGCCAGCCCGACCACCACGGTCTCCCGCTCCTCCGGCTCGAATCCGGCGGCGCGCAGCCGGTCGGGCAGGTCGGCGGGGCGGTCGTGGGAGTGCCACTTCCACTCCACCTGCTCGCCGCGCCCGGCGAAGATGTCCCGTTGCCGCGCGATGAGCGCGTCCAACTCGTCCGGCGGGAGGTCGGCCACCGAGCGGTACCCGACGAAGCCGCGGTGCTCGGTGAAGTGGCGCAGTACCGGACCGTCCTGCTCCACCCGCCAGCCGACCGGCATCGGGTCCGGTACCTGGCCGCGCAGCTCCGCGTCGTAGGTCGCGAGCAGGGCGGCCGCGTCGAGTTCGGGCACGGGTCGAGTCAACCACCGCCCGGGTCCGCCGGGATAATGCATTTCGTGATCGGTGCGCTGCGGCGGTGGTTCGACGCGGACGGACTCGCGGCGGAGGGCACCCCGCCGGACTACCGGTTCTCGCTGGCCAACGAGCGCACCTTCCTCGCCTGGATCCGCACCGCCCTGGCCCTGGTCGGCGGCGGGCTCGCGGTGGCCGGCTTCCTGCCCCCACTGCGGATACCACACCTGCGCGAGGTGCTCGCCGTGACGCTGATGGTGCTCGGGGCCGCGGTCGCCGTGCGCGCCGTGGACCATTGGGCGCGCTGCGAGCTGGCGATGCGGCAGGGCCGGCCGTTGCCGGCGTCGCGCTTTCCGGGGGTACTGGCGGTGGTCGTCGCGCTGGGCGCGCTGCTGCTCCTGTTCGCGACCGCCGTGCCGGTGCACCGGTGACCGCCGATCTGCCCAGAGCCGCGAGCCGGGAGCGGACCCGGCTGTCCTGGCGCCGTACCGTCCTGTCGGCCACCATCGTCGCGCTGCTGTTCCTCCGGCTGGCCGGTCCCGCCGCCGCCCTCGCGGTACCGGCCTGGCTGGTCGTGCTCGCGGTCGCGCAGCGCCGGATGGCCGCGCTCGGACACGCCCGGCCGTACCCGTCCGCGCGGGAGTTGGCGCTGGTCGCGCTGGCGGTGACGACCTTGGCGGTGTTCGGGACGGCACTCGTCGTACTACCTTGATGTTATGGGTCGCCTCTTCCCCTTGGTCGCGCTCCTCGACCTCGCGCTGGTCGTCGTCGCACTGATCGACTGCCTCTCGGTCGAGGAGCACCAGATCCGGGCGCTGCCGCGCCTGGTCTGGGTATTCCTCATCCTGCTGTTCTCGCCGGTCGGCCCGATCGCCTGGTTCGTCGCCGGCCGCCCACCGAAGGTCACCGTCGGTACCACGGCCGACCCGATGACCCACCCGGCGCCCGGGCGCAGCGTCGCCCCTGACGACGATCCCGAGTTCCTCGGCCGCATCGCCGCCCGCAAGCGGCAGGAGGACGAGGAGATGCTCCGCCTCTGGGAGGACGACCTTCGCAAGCGCGAGGAGGAGCTGCGCAAGCGGGAGAAACCGGAGGATGACGATTAGGCGAGGTTCGAGGACCTCGGGTACGCGTCGGTCGGGTCGGTCAACACGTTGACCAGGTACGGCACGCCGGCGGCGAAGGCGCGGTCCAGCGCGGCGCCCAGGTCGCCGGCCCGGCCGACCGTCTCCCCTCCGCCGCCCAGCGCGCGGACCACCTCGTCGTACCGCAGCCCCGGCTGGAGGTCTGCGGCGACGTCGTAGCCGTACATGGCGTTCATCGGGTGCTTCTCCAGCCCCCAGATGCCGTTGTTGCCGACCACGATGACGACCGGCACCCGCTGCCGGACGAGGGACTCGACGTCCATCAGCGAGAAGCCGGCCGCCCCGTCGCCCATCAGCACGCACACCTGCCGGTCGGGGTACGTGACCCGGGCACCCATCGCATACCCCAGGCCGGTACCCAGGCAGCCGTACGGGCCGGGATCCAGCCAGGTACCGGGCATCGCCGGCTCCAGGTACCGGCCGGCGTAGGACACGAAGTCCCCGCCGTCGCCGATGGTCACCGCGTCGCGCGCGAGTACCCGCCGCAGCTCGCCGTACACCCGGGCGGGCTTGATGGGGTCGGTGTCGGCGGCCATCGCCTCCTCGTCGCGCGCCTTGGCCTTGTCCTCGGCCGCCCGTAGCGTGTCGATCCATCCGGTGTGGTCCTCGCGGTCGCCGGTGAAGTCGGCGATCCCGGAAAGGATGGCGCGCAGGTCACCGGCCGGTGCGGCGGCCGGCGTCACGTGGGTCGCCTTCTGGGACGGCGCGTCCACGACGTGGACGACCTGGGCGTCCCCGAAGTCGCCGAAGCCGAGCCGGAAGTCCAGCGGGGTACCGACGACCACGACGAGATCCGCGCCGGACAGCGCGACCCGGCGCGCCTTGGCGAACGCGAGCGGGTGCTCGGGCGGCAGGGCACCGCGCCCCATCCCGTTGGTGAACACCGGTACCCGCAGCGCCTCGGCCGCTTCGCGCAGCGCAGCGATGGCGTCGCCGCCGTACACGTCCGAGCCCGCAACGATGACTGGCCGCCGGGCCAACGCGATCAGCGTAGCGGCCCGGACGACCTCGTCCGGGTCAGGTTGGACCAGCGGGATCTCCGGCTCGGCCACCTCCCCCGTACCCGCTCCGAAAACCACTTCGAGCGGGAAGTCCAGGAACACCGGCCCGCGATGGGCCGTCAGCGCGGTCACCGCCGCCGCCGTGACCGCGGCCGCGATCCCGTCGGTCTCGAACACGGTCTCCGCGTGCTTGGTCACCGGCGCCACCAGCGGCAGGTGGTCCAGTTCCTGCAGGCTGCCCGAGCCCCAGCGGAACGCCGGCGCCCGGCCGCCGAGCACCACGACCGGCGCGGCGTTGAAGTGCGCACTGGTCAGGCCGGAGATCCCGTTGGTCACGCCGGGCCCGGCGGTCAGCACGGCCAGCCCCGGCCGGCGCTGCAGCTTCGCCACGGCTTCGGCGGCGAACACCGCGGACTGCTCGTGCCGCACGTCGACGATCCGCACGCCGGCCTGGTGTGCGGCGTCGTAGACCGGGAAGACGTGCCCGCCGGAGAGCGTGAACAGCTCGGTCACCCCGAACGCGCGCAACGCCGCCAGGGCGAGCTGACCGCCGTGGCCGCTGACAGTCGAAGACATGCCCGGCAGCCTACTGTCCGGTAACCTCGCTCACCAAGTCAGGTTCAGCGGCCAGACGGGCGTGCCCTCGGCGAAGTGGAACCCCAGGTATGCCGTGGCCACCGGTACCGCGATCAGGGTCGCCGTGATGAGCGCGATCTTCAGCGACCGCAGGAAGACGTTCGGCCGCCGCCCGTAGGTCGGCGCGGTGGCCGGCCGGGGGCTGACGGCCGGCGGCCGCGGCGCCGGGCGCGGGGCGATCATCATGGGTTGCGGTACCCGGACCGCCTGCGGCGGGATCGAACGCACCGGCGGCGGGGGCGGCGGGGATACCGGCTGCGGCTGGGGCGGCGGCATCACCCGCGCCGGCGGCGGGGAGACCGGACGGGCCGGCGGGCCCGAGGTCGGGCTGGGCCCGGGGGGTACCGACACCGGAAGCGCCCCGCCACTGGACGGCGCGGCGCTGAACGGCGCGGCGCCGGACGGCCCGCCACTGGACGGCGCGCCACTGGACGGGGCGACGCCCGGCGGGGGCGCGGACACCGGCGCGGCGGACACCGTTTCGAACAGCACGGTGTTGGCCCGCCGCGTACCGGCGATCGAGGTCGCGTACAGGCTCCCCTCCGCGACGACCAGCTCCGGCTGCTCGATAGCCAGCGGCGGCTCGCCGAGCGCCCGGTGCAGCAGCGTGGCGACCAGCGGCGTCCGGCTCGCCCCACCGACCAGGAACACCCCGGCCAGCCGCCCCTCGGCCAGCTTCGCCCAGCGCAGCGCGCCTTCGGTGACCCGTACCGTCTGCTCCAGTACCGGCCGGGCCAGCCCTTCCAGCTCCTCGCGGGTCACGTGGGCATCGGTGGTCAGCAGCGGGATCGGGATGTCCGCGGTCTGCGAGCGCGACAGCCGCTCCTTGGCGGCCCGCACGTCGTCCCACAGCAGCCGGCGGTTGCGCCGGTCCTCGATGGTGGACGGGCCGGCCAGGCGCTGCCATTCGGGGGTGGTTCCGAACTGCCGACCGAGGTGCGTGACGATGGCCGCGTCGATGTCCAGGCCGCCGATGTCGTCGCGCCCGTCGACGGCGAGCACGTCGAACCCGTTGCTGGTGCGGGCCACCACGGAGACGTCGAAGGTACCGGCCCCGAAGTCGTGTACCACGACCACGGACCCGATCGGGACCTGGCGCCCGAGCACGTTGGTGAAGTACGTGGCCGCCGCGACCGGCTCCTCGACCAGCCGTACCCGCGGCCACCCGGCCAGCGCGGCGGCCGCGCACAGCCCGCCGCGCCGGGTCGGACCCCACCCGGCCGGGCAGGTCAGCGTCACGGGATCGATGGGCGCACCGCCGGTCGTCCGGCGGGCCTCCTCGGCGATGCGGATCAGGACGGCCGCCACCAGGTCGACCACGGGCAGCTCGCGGTCGCCGAGCAGGACACTGTGGTCGTCGATCCGGCGCTTGGGGTTGGGCTCGAACCGGGCCGGATCCAGGCGGGCGCTGTGGATCGCGTCCTTGCCGACGAGCAGGTTGCCGCCGGGGTCGGCGTACACCGCGGACGGCAGGAGCGGCGACCCGTCGACGAGCAGCGAGCGGGCCCGGCCGTCCGGCCAGCGCAGTACGGCGACCGTGTTCGAGGTCCCGAAGTCGACCCCGAGCGCGAACCCTGACCCTGGCATTCCCCGAGTCTATGCGAGCCGGTACTCCCACCCCTCCTGCCAGCCGAAAGGGGTCTGCACGAGATCCTCCAGCGGTACCCCTTCCGGCAGATGGCGCAGGCCCCAGTGTTGCGCCGAGTGTGCGATGACCAGAACCCGACAGCGTCCCAGCCGTCTCGACGGCCAGCTCGCGGCCGCGTGGCGACAGTTGGCCGGGCAGCCAGCCGGTGGCGATGCCGCGCTCGTTGTCGACCGAGATCGAGTGTGTCCCGTAGACCAGCTGGACCGCCATCAGCGGCCGGTGAACTTCGGCTTGCGTTTCTCCACGAAGGCGGCCATGCCCTCCACCTTGTCCTCGGTAGCGAACAACGCGGCGAAGAGCTGGCTCTCCCAGGCCAGGCCGGCCGCCAGATCCATGGACAGGCCGCCGTCGACCGCCGCCTTCGCGGCGCGCAGCGCCAGGGCTGGCCCGGTCAGGTACCGGGCGACCAGCTCGCGGGCGGCGTCGTAGACCTTGGCCGCTGGTACCACGCGGTCCACCAGGCCGATCCGCAGCGCCTCGTCGGCGGCCACCATCCGGCCGCTCATCACGAGGTCCTTCGCGCGCGCCGGCCCGAGCAGGCGGGCGAGCCGCTGGGTACCGCCGGCGCCCGGGATGACGCCCAGGTTGATCTCGGGCTGGCCGAGCCTGACGTCGTCGGCCGCGACGCGCCAGTCGCACGCCAGCGCCAGCTCGCACCCGCCACCGAGCGCGTACCCGTTGACCGCCGCCACGACCGGCTTCGGGATCCGGGCGACGGCGTCGAAGGCGCTGGACAGCTCCGGCGCCCGGGCAGCCATGTCCACATAGGACATCCGGGCCATCTCCTTGATGTCGGCACCGGCAGCGAAGACCTTCGGGCCGCCGTACACGACGACCGCGCGGACCTCGTCGTCCGCGGACACCGCGGTGGCCGCGGCGCGCAGCTCCTCCTGGATCTGCGCGTTCAGCGCGTTCATCGGCGGCCGGTCGAGCCGGATCGTCGCGATCCCCTCATCCACCGACACCGTCACGACCTCGCCCATTTCGTGCAACCTCCTATGGAATCTCGCGGATCTCGTGCCCGAGCGGAAACAGTGACACCGGTACCAGCTTGATGTTGGCCAGGCCCAGCGGGATCCCGATGATGGTGATGAACTGGGCGATCGCCGTGGTGATGTGCCCGAGCGCCAGCCACCAGCCGGCCACGATCAGCCAGATGACGTTGCCGACGGTCGACGCGACCCCGGCCGTCGGGCGGCGCACCAGCTCGCGGCCGAACGGCCACAGCGCATAGTTCGCCATCCGGAACGAGGCGATGCCGAACGGAATCGTCACGATCAGGAGGTAACAGATCAGGCCGGCGATCGCGTACCCGAGCGCAATCAGCAGCCCGCCGAAGACCAACCAGAAGACGTTCAGGACCAGACGCATGGGTCAATCATGCGGGTAGGTCAGCCGGTACAGGTCGTCGATCTCCGCGCGGTCCGGCAGCGCGCTGGACGCGCCCAGCCGGCGGGCGGCGGCCGCACCGGCGGCGCTGGCCCAGCGCACCGCGTCCACCAGCGGCCGGCCCTCGCCCCAGCCAACCGCGAGCGCGGCGGTGAAGGCGTCCCCGGCGGCGGTGCTGTCCACGGCGTCCACCACCGGCGCCGCGATATGCACCGGCTCGGCGTCGCGGATGCCGTACCAGGCGCCGGCCGCGCTGAGCGTGAGCACCACCCGGGGTACCTGCTCCAGCAGCGCCTCCACCAGCGTCCAGGGATCGGCGTCGGCAGGGTCGAGCACCTCGTCCACGCCGACCGGAGTCAGCGGTGCCAGCGCGGCCGCCTCGACCTGGTTGACCACCAGGAGATCGACCGACGCCGCAAGCGCGTCCGGCAAGGCGCGAGCTGGGGCGGCGTTGAGCACCACTCTGATACCGGTGGATCGCGCGGCCTGCGCGGCCGCGGTCACGGTCTCGACCGGGATCTCCAACTGGAGCAGCA
>Ga0137379_10006211_pt1 | contig 11331 bp, 10 predicted proteins | sample SagtaG_18_FD_104812 | JGI IMG/M metagenome (GOLD analysis project Ga0137379, IMG submission 104812) | Vadose zone soil microbial communities from Sagehorn Ranch, Mendocino, California, USA - Sage2_L_80_16 metaG | ecosystem: Environmental > Terrestrial > Soil > Vadose zone | place: USA...
CTCGTCGGTACCTGCTTCCCAAAAATTAGTGACTAGAAATACGCCATGCGCCCCTTCAAATGCAGCCGTAAGGGTTTCGGGGCGACTCAAGTCCGCTTGGATGACTTCGTCGGCGAGTTCGCGATGCTTGGCCGGATTGCGAGTCAGAGTGCGTACCTTGAATTGATTGCCGGCTTGGAGGGCGCGTACTACGGCGCTCCTTGTTGCCCCGTTGCGCCGACTACGGCGATGAGTTTCTTATTTGTGCGTTCCATATGCAGTGTGCCTCTCTTTCACTATCTATTGATGGCAAGTCTATCGATATAGATACATTCTTCTGGACATCGGTTACACAAACGGGCACAATAGTCTCGTCATGGCCAAGACCTCGCGAGACCCGGTTCACTGTTGGCTGGTATTGGGGAAGGCCTTTCAGGCGGCTTCGAAATATCTCTATGCGGGACTAGCGGAGACTGGAATCGACGACACCGATTTCCGGATCCTTGAGGCCCTTTTGAACAAGGGGCCTTTGCCGGTGAATACGATCGGCCCAAAAGTGTTTCTGACCCCCGGTTCGATCAGCACGGCCGTGGACCGCCTCGTCGAAAGGGGCTTGGTAAGCCGGGTCGAGAGCACTGAAGACCGTCGTGTCCGGATCGTATCGCTCACCCCAAAAGGCAAAGAATTGATCGCGCCGATTTTTCGCAAACACGCCGCCGAGATTAGAAAAGTCTTTGCCGATTCGAGCGCGAAAGAGTTGCGAACTCTTGAAACGACATTGAAAAAGATTGGGAAGCGCGCCGAGAGCCTGGGGACCGGAATGAAACCGAGCTCTTGAAGCCAACTTTCACATAACGGCGTAATACGCCGATCAATCCAAAGAAAGTTGTTTTGGAAAAGTGACGTAAATGCAGATTGGAATCGACAGTTTCGCAGCAGCATTTTCGACCCGGCCACAGGTCTCACGCTCAGCCCTGTGGAGCGCATGCACCATCTACTCGAAGAGATGTGGAGTTCCATTGAACGCTCACACTTCGAGCACGTGGGCTAGCGTCACCAAACCCATGAGGGATCCGAATTCTGTCGATACCTTTCCGCAGCGAGCTAGTCCACAACGCCGCGCCAGTCTCACAAAACAACGTCAGATTCTCGGCGTAGTTTCCGGGTTCCCGTCTATCAACAATTTTTTCGGCTTATCGACTTCGATGAAGGCTTCTGAAAATCAGTGTAGACTCGCTGAGGTTAGGGAAAGAAAAACGACGGCTGTGAATGATTCAAAGCGTAAAACGTGGTGAGTACGAACTGGGCAGGAAAAATTGGAAAACCGCCCTCCGAGCGAGTGATGCCCGATGTAGCGGCTCCAGCGCCCCTGCCTGAGCCGGCTAGAGCCTCGTTCCTATCTGGAATTCGTGCGAATCAGACGACGACCAAAGAGGTATGAATCGACAGAATATCCGCCTGGTCCCACGAGGAAAAGAACAGTGGGCAATGGCAATTGAAAACGTAAAACAAACAAAATTTCGATCAGGGCCAAAGAACAGAGCAATCTGACCGAAACCCGACCCGATGCAAGTCAAGGGAGTAAACACGCCAAGACAGAGCATTGCGGCGACTATTGCCAGCGCGGCGATTTCCCATGAGGCGAACGCGACAGACCCGGCTAGTACGTTCGAAAGCAGCATTCCCGCAGCGCATAGTCGCAAGATCAAAAGTCCGCATCCCGCCGCACCGGCGAGAACAGTCTCTGCACCGGATAACGCTATTTGCGTTCGACTTCTGGGGCAATCTCGGAGGAGGCAAGGCAAGTTAGCCCTTTCGAGGGGGCACCATACGAGGAAATAGCCGTATCATAGGTTTCTAACAAATGTGCGGAGGGCCAGAAGCATGGCTGAAGCGCATGTCATCCGTGTAATGGCCGTGGACGATCACCCGTTGATGATGGCCGGCATTTCCGGCGAGATCAATGCACAACCCGACATGCGCGTAGTCGCGGAAGCCTTTGAATGGCGACCAGGCGTTAGCACTCTTCCGCAAATACCATCCCGATATCACCTTGATGGATGTCCGAATGCCGAAGGTAAACGGCATCGACGCCATCTCAGCTATCCGCGAGGAATTCCCACGGGCACGAATTATCGTACTGACGACGGCTGGCGGCGATGTGCAAGCTGTCCGCGCGTTCAAGGCTGGGGCTGTCAATTATCTTCTCAAGAATTTACTTCGTACAGAGCTGGTTGAGACGATCCGCCAGGTTCACAAGGGCCACAAGCGAGTGCCACCGGAAATCGCGTAGGAAATTGCCGAGCACGCCGCGGACGATTCCATTACAGAGCGCGAACTCGACGATTTCGGGGATGAGTTCTATGAGCCGCTTCGACCCCAAGACGGCGATATCATCGCCAGCCACCATCGCGTGTTTGACGCTTTCATGGGTACAGATCTCAACGAGAAGTTGAAAGCTCGCGGAATCGAAAAAATCATTCTTGCGGGCTTGACGTCGCAAACTTGTGTCGAAGGCACGGGAAGACGCGCAATCGAAGCTGGGTACCATTTGACGTTCCTTACAGATGCGGTTGCGGAATTCAACGAAAAAGCTCACTTGGCTGCCTTGGAGATCTCTTATCCGACCTTTGGCCACGAGGTTCTGACGATTGACGAGTTTCTGGGAGCTATACACAAGGTCTCTCAGAAACAGCGATTGGCAAAGCAGAGATGATCGAAAAGCGCGGCGAATTGCCAGAGCGTCATGATCGCCCTTTACTCCAGTTTTTTGTGTCCGTCGCGCAGCCTCTTGTGAAGGTGCCGGCATTCAAAGCGAGAGCTACGACGCAGTCCGTGCATGTACGCTTCGGCAACTCGTAATTCCGACTGTCAGAGCAAGGAACTCATGAAATCGCAGAAAAAGAGAGCCGCGCATCGAATCCGTGGTATATAAATCTTCCCAACAATCGTCGTCGCAACGAGCGCCCGTAGGAAGGTGGCATTCCGCATAGAAATCGCCAGCAAGGAACCTCCAACTATGTTCAGTATAAAAAGACTCTCAAATTGCAGATCCCATATACCCCCCCAAACCTCTTTGTCATTCTTGGCGCTGTTACTCCTTCTCGCTTCCTCCGTGCTATCAGGTTGCCAGAGCCAAAAAGCCTCTGGCCCGCCACCTCCCGTTGAGGTGGAAGTCGTCAGCGTGGTGCAAAAAGATGTGCCGATCTACGGGGAATGGGTGGCGACGCTGGATGGCTATGTCAACGCACAGATCCAGCCACAAGTGACGGGATATATTGTCGACCAGACCTACAAGGAAGGATCGTTCGTTCGAAAGGGGCAAATCCTTTTCCAGATCGACACTCGTCCTTTTCAGGCTTTGCTCGATCAGGCCAAGGCACAACTCGCACAAGCGCAGGCACAGCTGGGCAAAACGCAACTGGATGTAGATCGTGACACGCCCTTAGCGAAGGAGCGGGCCATTGCGCAGAGTCAGTTGGATAATGATATTCAGGCGAATCTCGCTGCAAAAGCCTCGGTGAAAGCAGCAGAGGCCCAAGTAGAACAAGCGCAGTTGAACCTGGACTTTACGCATGTCACGTCCCTGGTGAACGGCATAGCGGGAATTGCGCAAGTACAGATTGGCAACTTGGTCAGTCCCACCACGGCTTTGACCTCCGTTTCGCAGGTCAACCCGATAAAGGCGTATTTCCCGATTAGCGAGCAGGAATACATGCATTACGCGGCAAGAATAAACGCCCACAATCAGCAGGAAGTGCCATCCGATGCGCCGCCCTTTGATCTCGTCCTGGCTGACGGAACGCTCTATCCGCAAAAAGGCAGACTGCTTTTGACGAATCGGCAGGTGGATGTCACGACCGGCAGCATTCAGCTGGTATGCGCTTTTCCCAATCCCAACAATATCTTGCGCCCCGGCCAATTCGGACGCGTGCGCGCGGCGGGCGAAACCCGAATAGGCGCTCTGCTGGTGCCGCAAAGGGCCGTTACCGAGCTCCAGGGAACCTATCAGGTAGCCGTGGTGGAAGGCGACAAGGTGGCCCTCCTGCCCGTAAAAGTTGGCGAGCGTATAGGTACGATGTGGATTATCGAAAGCGGCGTCCGCCCCGGACAGCTCGTGGTCGTCGAAGGTCTGCAAAAGGTGAGAGACGGTTCCCCCGTAAGGATCAAGCAGAGCACTTCTGGGGCGAAAGGCGACTGAGCTATGTCCAAATTTTTTATCAATCGTCCCATCGTGGCCATGGTCATTTCGATTCTGATGGTGATCATCGGCGCGGTCACGATCACGAGCCTGCCGGTTGCCCAATTTCCGAACATTGTTCCGCCAGAGGTTCAAGTAGTCGCGACGTACGTGGGCGCTGACGCGCAGACCATCGAGCAGTCCGTCGCAACGCCGATCGAGCAACAAATGAGCGGCGTGGACAATATGAACTACATGTACTCGCTGAACTCCACGGCCGACGGGCAGATGCGACTGATCGTCGACTACGATGTGAAGACGGAACCGAACACAGACCTTATTCTTACTCAGGTGCGCGAAACGCAAGCCGCCTCTCAGCTTCCCATCGACGTCACAAATTTCGGTGTCACTGTGCAGAAAACAGTTACCGCTCCACTGATGCTCCTGACCCTTTATTCGCCGAATGGCACCTACGATGCCCAGTTCCTGTCCAACTACGCCTACATCAATCTTTCGGACCAACTCACCCGTCTGTATGGAATTGGAAGCGTACAAATCTTCGGCGCCGGCCAGTATGCGATGCGGCTCTGGGTCAAACCCGACCAGTTGGCCAAACTGGCGATCACCGTTCCGGAAATCGTCTCGGCCATTCAGTCGCAAAACACGGTAAATCCCGCAGGCCAAGTGGGCAGTGAACCTGTGCCCAAAGGGCAGGAGTATACCTACTCGGTGCGTGCCCAAGGTCGACTGACTTCCCCTGAAGAGTTCGGGCAAATCGTTGTCCGCGAATCCACCGGCGGAGCGATTGTCCGGCTTAAGGACGTGGCTCGCATCGAGCTTGGCGCACAGAATTACAGCGTTGTGGGCCGCTTGAATGGCAAACCGGGAGCGATTATCGCGGTGTACCAGTTGCCGGGATCGAACGCGGTGCAAGCCGCGGATGGCGTTAAGAAATTAATGGCCGAGGTGAAGAAGCGCTTCCCGCATGACGTGGACTATGTCACGTCACTGGATACGACGCGGGCGGTCACGCAAGGGATGAAGGAGATTGTCCTAACGCTGGTCATTGCCATCGTTCTCGTGATCATCGTCGTATACATTTTCCTGCAAGGCTGGCGCGCCACTCTGATCCCCCTGTTGGCTGTGCCCGTCTCGTTGGTTGGCACATTTATTTTCTTTCCTGCGTTCGGTTTCTCAGTGAACACGCTCTCTCTCTTTGGATTGGTGCTGGCCATCGGACTCGTTGTGGACGACGCGATCGTCGTCGTGGAGGCTGTCGAACGCCACATTGAGGAAGGGCTCGCACCTAAAGCAGCGGCGCTCAAGGCCATGGAAGAAATCTCTGGGCCGGTGGTCGGCATCGCGCTGGTGCTTTCGGCCGTTTTCATTCCAACGGCCTTCATTCCCGGTATTACCGGACGTCTCTACCAGCAATTTGCGGTGACTATCGCCATCTCCGTCATTTTGTCTGCCTTCAACGCCCTTACGCTGAGCCCGGCGCTTTCTGCGCTGCTGCTGCGGCCGAGAACAGAGAGCGGAGGATTTCTGAAAAAGGCTTTCGGCGTGTTTAACCGAGGCTTTGTCAATGTCACGAATGCTTACGTCCGATTTTGCGGAGTCTTGATTCGCAAGAGTGCGATCGCGCTCATTCTGCTTGTGGTGTTCGGTGCGGCTGCTGGGTTTTTTGGCAGCAGGATTCCATCAAGCTTTCTGCCTGATGAAGATCAGGGGTATCTGTACATAAATTTGCAACTGCCGAATGCTGCGTCCCTTCAACGCACCGATGCGGTCGCGAGACAAATCGAAGAGGCGTTGGCCAGCACTCCGGGAGTGCAATACACAACGAGCGTTATCGGATTTAGCTTGCTGAGCTTTGTCCGCACCAGCTACAACGGCTTCTTCTTCGTCACGTTGAAGCCGTGGGACGACCGTAAGTCTCGCGACCAACAGTTTCAGGAGATTAAGCAGCAGATCAATCGACGGCTTTCCCAGATTCCGGAAGGCATTGCCTTTTCCTTTTCGCCTCCGGCCATTCCCGGGGTCGGAACATCCGGTGGATTTACGTTTGTGCTCGAAGACCGGGCCGGCAATGACGTGCAATTTCTTGCATCCAACCTGCAGACTTTTCTGAATGCCGCGAGGAAGCGCCCTGAAATCGCCGGCTTGAGCACGACCTTCCTGCCGAGCGTGCCGCAGCAGTTTGTCAACGTGGACCGCGACAAAGTCATCAAGCAAGGCGTCCCCGTCGCAGATGTGTATAAGACCATCCAGGCATTCATGGGTGGGCTTTTCATCAATTACTTCAATCGCTTCGGGCGACAGTGGCAGGTTTACATCGAGGCCGAAGGCGACTACCGCACGCGGGCTGAGAATGTCGGGCAATTTTTCGTACGCAACAACAAAAATGAGATGGTGCCGCTTTCCGCGCTGACCCGATTTGAGCCGCGTCCAGGCCCGGAGTTCACCATGCGCTTCAACGAGTACCGCGCCGCGCAAATCAATGGCGCCGCTGCTCCTGGTTACAGCGCCGGACAGGCCATGGCCGCTCTCGAAGAAGTTTTCGATCAAACTATGCCCCGCGAGATGGGCTACGACTATCTAGGTATGTCCTTCCAGGAAAAAAGGGCGCAGCAAGGCGTTCCGCCTGCGGTGGTCTTTGGGTTCTCGCTGCTGTTCGTTTTTCTGATCTTGGCTGCGCTTTATGAAAGCTGGTCGCTTCCCTTCAGCGTGTTATTAAGCACGCCAATCGCGGGGTTTGGCGCTTTTGCGATTCTCTGGCTACGGCGCACCGTTCTTTCGGCTTTTCTGCCCAGCTATATGGTGCAAATCGAAGGCGACGTTTACTCGCAAATCGGATTGGTGATGCTGATCGGCTTGGCGGCCAAGAACGCGATTCTTATCGTCGAGTTCGCGAAAGACGAATACGAGCATGGTAAGCCGCTTGTCGACGCTGCGCTGGAGGGCGCGCGCCTGCGCCTCCGGCCGATCCTGATGACCTCCTTTGCATTTATTCTCGGCACGGTGCCGCTATGGACGGCTACCGGGGCCGGCTCCGTTGCGCGTCAGATCATGGGGACGACCGTTATCGGAGGCATGCTGGCCGCCAGCTTGATCGGTGTTTTCTTCATTCCGGTCGTGTTTTATGTCGTCGAGAAGTGGTCCGGCGCGGGGAGAGAAGGCCAGCCGCTGCTCCAGCCGAAACCCACTCCCGCCGAGGGCAACTGAGATGCGCACATTCATTGCTCTGCTGGGTGTTGCGATCTTCGGTTCTGGCTGTACGGTCGGCCCGAATTATAAGAAGCCGACCGTTCATGTTCCCGGCACCTATCGCGGCCTGCCGCCGGAAGAAGCGGGGAAGACGGATGCCGCGTCGCTTGGCGATCAGAAATGGTGGGAGGTCTTCCAGGATGAGCAACTGCGCTTCCTTATCCGAACTGCGTTACAACAGAACTACGATGTGCGTATCGCGGGAGCGCGCATCCTGCAAGCGCAGGCGCAACTTGGTATCACCCGCGCCGATCAGTATCCCAGCGTTTCCGCTGGATCTGGCATAACTGATCAGCACACCGCCAGGGGTAAGTTTTTTCCAGCTTTTGAGACGAGCACCGGCCAGGTGAATGTGTCCGCCGCCTGGGAGCTGGATTTCTGGGGCAGATTTCGCCGCGCTACTGAGGCCGCGCGCGCCAACCTGCTCGCCACTGAGGCGGGCCGGCAGGAAGTTATCCTCACGCTCGTTGCGAACGTGTCTGCCGCCTATTTTCAGCTTCGCGCGCTCGATCTGGAACTGGAAATTTCCAAACGCACGCTGGCTTCCCGCCAGGAGTCGCTGCGATTGACCACCATTCTCGCTGACCACGGTTCCACATCATTGCTAGACGTCCGACAAGCCGAGCAGTTGGTATTCACCGCTGCCGCGGAAATCCCATCCCTGGAGCAACAGATCGAGCAGGAGGAAAACCTGATCAGTATCCTGCTTGGGAACAATCCAGACAGCGTGCCGCGTGGGAAGCCGCTCACGGAACAGACGCGTCCGCCGGATGTTCCGGCCGGGCTTCCGTCTTCACTACTGGAACGCCGGCCTGACATTCGCCGAGCGGAGCAACAGCTGATCGCGGCCAATGCGCAAATCGGAGTGGCCAAAGCGGCCTATTTTCCTCAAATTTCTTTGAGCGGCAGCGCCGGATTTCAGAGCACGGCGCTCACCAATCTATTCAGCGGTCCTGCGGGCACGTGGGATATCGGATCCTCGCTGACGCAACCCATCTTCACGGCCGGGAGACTCCGTTCCAACGTTCGTTTGACGGAGGCACAGCAGCAAGCATCGCTGCTTTCGTACCAGCAAACAATTCAAGGGGCGTTTCGGAGCGTCTCCGATGCGCTCATCGCATACCGTAAGACAAGGGAGTTTCGTGCCCAGGAAGAGCTCCTCTTTCAGTCCGCTCAGGACGCCGCTCGCCTTTCCCACATGCGCTATACGGGTGGCGTTACCGGTTACCTTGAAGTTTTAACCAACGAAACAAACGCCTTCTCCGCAGAATTGGGGCTAGTGCAGGCCCAGCTCAATGAATTGTTAGCTTTAGTTCAGTTATATGAAGCGCTTGGCGGTGGCTGGCAACAATAGCCAATTGCGTTACGAAATTCGTGATAAGGGCCGTTTTGAAGAATTGCAACCGCACGCGAAGCGTCTGCCGCCCGGCGGCTTCGTTCAAGTCGGATTGCAGGAAGTGATCTCCGCGCTTAGTTAGTTAGCATCGATCGGGGACGAATTACAGGACCACCACGGAAGTAGTGAGTTGTGGGATTGCTGGGTGCTCTCTTTCGGAAGGCTGTTTGGTGCACAGATGGTGCACAAGACTCTGCAAATGGGTGATTCTGTGTAATTAAGCGCGGTGTGTACGAACAGGGCAGGAAAAATTAGCAAACTTCCGCCTCCATCTCGCGCGCTTGCAAAGCAGGTGCTCTCCCAGCTGAGCTACACGCCCACAGTAGGAGTACCATTCATTCTAAAGCATTTCCGCCCATTCCAAAATCCATTCCCTCGCATTTTCATGACCTGTCTCACCTCGGGATCATATCGGCCGAGATCAACTTCAGTCGTACGCTGTGGCGACCAGTCTCCAGGACTCGCAGGTTTTCGCCACGCTCCTCGTAGGGCTGCAGGAAATCTGTGTCCAGGTACGCGCCGGGCTCCATGTCTTCCCAAGCGAACAGCTTGTAATCTCCAGGGGCAATGCCACGTAGGGTGAAATAGCCATATTGGTCGATGGTGGAGGTCTTGTACAGCCGGTTTTGACTGCGGTGGTGGGGTTCCGGAACCAGGGCGACGAGAGCGCTATCGAAACCTTGCTGTTCGCTCGTGACAACGCCGTCAACCTGCCCACCGGCAGAGCTGAGCACCAATTCGAGGGTGCCGGGTTGCCGGCCGCGGGCAAGGTTGAGGCCTGCTTCAAGCACGTTGTCGCTGCCCAGCCGGGCGGCCTTGAGGTAGAAGTCCTCCGGCGCGCCGGCTAGGGTAACGTCGTAGACGTCGCTGGCAACATTTTTGAGCACAAACGTGCCATCGGGTTTTACCGAGACACTTGTGGCGTCTGTTTCTGGGTCGTCGTGTGGCTGCAACACGACACGCAAGTCAGTGGAATTGAGCTGTGCGTTACCCTCGGTGCGAACGCGCCCCTTCAGCTCGATGCCCGCAGCCAAGACAAGGCTGATGCCATCAACGTCTGCATCACCGATGTCGAGCGTTTGTCGCGCCGCGTAGATCTCGCCTTCCTCCAACCCATTCGCCCCAAGGACGTAGGAACCGGGCGTCACACCGCGAAACTCGAATGCTCCTTGAGAGTCCTCCACAACGGTTTGCATGCGAAAAACGGAGCCTCGGGCGCCGGACTCGCGGGCGTAGAGCCACAACGAGGCACCGCGCCCCGGGCGACCGCTGGCGGCACTGAAGACCCGTCCGCGGACACGAACCGTACGCTTGGGCAGGAGACTAAAATCAAGCCCCCGCAGCTCTTCGCCGGGCCCCAGCGCAATTGGGGCAGCGCGGCCTGGGTCGGTCGTGGCAGGATGATAGGTCGGAGCGTAACCTTCCTCTAGAATAGACCCAGCCGTGGCCTGAGCTGCCGTCGCGACGACGACTTCATGTGCGAGCGCAGGCGTATAGGTCGCACCGACATAATAGTGACCCGGAGGCAGTCCATACAGGCGATACTCTCCTCGATCGTTGGTTACGGCTGCCGCGGCCTGAACAAATTGGCGCTGGTTACGTTCATAACTGCGCCGCAGTGCTCGGATGCGGCCTCCCTCAATCGGCTCGCCAGCCTCGTCGTACACCCGGCCTGTGATGGCACCGGTGGAGATTAGACGGAGGACAACATCCCGCAGGTAGTGGCCGGGCTGAAGTGTCAGGATGGTACCCGGGCGATTGGCGGCGCGCTGGCCGTACTCCTGGCGGACATAGCCGTTGCGCTCAACACAGAGTCGGTACCGGCCCGGCCCAATGTCTTTCAGTATGAAGTGACCACTGGCGTCAGTGCTCGTGGCATAGGATGGCTCGCGACCCTGAACCTGGCGCAGCGTGACCACCGCTCTCCTCAACGGTTCGCCAGTTCCAGCACTAACCACCAATCCTTCGATAGTGGCCTTCTCGACGGATCCTACCGGGGCTTGCTGAGCCGCCAGAGATGAGAGACGAGGAGAAAAAACAGAAGAAGGAAAAACGGGTTCGGCTTATGCATAGTTCTATTAAACTCAAAGCTAATCTCGGGCGTTGTGGGTCTCTCGGGCGACCAGAGAACAAATGCACCGTTGAGCCACTCTTTATGGTCTTCGTGGCGCTGGCAGCCGCTCCCCAAATCTTTCACTTCGATGAGTATCGTTAGGCGCCTGTGTTTTCGTAGAGCCGGATCCGGTGCGGCTTTATGTCCCGTCTAGTTCTGCAGGTGAAACAGAGTTCTCCCGCCGGTCTTTTCCGTGAAATCCGCAACGGTTGTTCCCTCATCTTCTTCGGTAAACTCGGACGGCGCGTTGACAACGCAAGTGACAATCATCGGGAGACCCGTTATTGGTGCGCCGCCATCGGGAAAGAGGGTCACAGTGATCTCGAGTACACCACCCTGGATCCCTGGGTTCGGCCCGCCGAAGGCATCGAAGCTAATGAACGCAGTGGCTTGCCA
>Ga0137379_10006213_pt1 | contig 11331 bp, 8 predicted proteins | sample SagtaG_18_FD_104812 | JGI IMG/M metagenome (GOLD analysis project Ga0137379, IMG submission 104812) | Vadose zone soil microbial communities from Sagehorn Ranch, Mendocino, California, USA - Sage2_L_80_16 metaG | ecosystem: Environmental > Terrestrial > Soil > Vadose zone | place: USA...
CAAGGAGCGCCAGGTGAGCGGGACGGCGCGGCCTGGCCAACTGCCAGGGCCCGCGGCCGGGAGGGCCATGCCGGGCCTTGTCTGTCGCCATACCATCTCCCGCCATCATGATCCCACCGCGGCCGCCACGGCGGGCCTGGAATCCCTGCTCCGCAAGGTCATCGCTATGCGAGGCTGGACTGCCAGCTGGCATGCAGGGCAGAGTACCGGCCGCTGCCCGTCAGCAGCAGATCCGGCGGCCCGTCCTCGACGATCTCGCCGCCGCTCATCACCAGCACCCGGTCGGCAATGGCCACCGTCGACAGCCGGTGCGCGATGATCAGCGCGGTGCGCCCGGCCAGGATGGTCCGCAGCGCCGCCTGCACGGCCCGCTCGCTGGGCAGGTCGAGCAGCGAGGTCGCCTCGTCGAGCACCAGCACGGCGGGCGCCGCCAGGAACACCCGGGCGAACGAGATGAGCTGGCGCTGGCCCGCCGACAGCCGGCCGCCGCGCTTGCCCACCTGGGCGTCGTAGCCGCCGGGCAGGGCGGTGATGAAGGCATGGGCGCCGATCGCCGTCGCGGCCGCGGTGATCTCGGCCCGGCTCGCGCCCGGCTTGCCCAGCTCGATGTTGTCCGCGATCGAGCCGGTGAACAGGAAGTTCTCCTGGGTGACCAGCACCACCTCGGACCGCAGCTCCTCGGCCGAGAGGTCCCGCAGGTCGGTGCCGTCGAGCCGGACGCTGCCCCGGCCCGGGTCGTAGAAGCGGGCCACCAGCCGGGCCACGGTCGTCTTCCCCGCGCCGGTCTCGCCGACCAGCGCCACCGTCTGCCCGGCCGGAATCCGCAGGTTCATATCGGGCAATACGATCGCCTTGCGGTACCCGAAGCGCACCTCGCGCAGCCGCAGTTCCCGGCCGGCCCCCCTGCGGGGCGGGAGGTCCGCGGGAACCTCCGGCTCGGGCACCCCGAGTGGCTCCTCCAGCACGCCGGAGATCTTCTCCAGGGCCGCCCCGGCGGACTGGAAGCTGTTGTAGAACTGCGACAGGTCCTGGAGCGGGTCGAAGAAGCGCTGGAGGTAGAGCAGGAACGTGGTGAGCACGCCGACCTTGATGTCCCCGTCCGCCACGCGCAGCCCTCCGTACAGCAGCACGGCGCCGGTGGCCACGTTGCCGACCAGGGTGATCCCGGGGGAGTACACCGCGATCAGCCGCATCGAACGCAGGGTGGCCGCGGCGTTGCGGCCGTTCAGCATCGAAAAGATCTCTTCGTTGCGGCGCTCCCTGCGGAAAGCCTGCACCGCGCGGATGCCGCCGAACGTCTCCACGAACGCGACGATCACCTCGGCGATCGCCTCCCTGCTGCGCCGGTAGGCGGTGGCCGACTCGCGGCGGAACCACAGGGTGAGCACGGCCAGCGGGCCGAAGCCGGCTAGCACCACCAGGGCCAGCGGCCAGTCGAGCAGCAGCATGCCCACGCCGACCAGCAGCAGCGAGAACACCGCGGACACCAGTGAGTCGAGGCCCTCCTCGAACAGATCGGAGATCGAGTCGATGTCCGAGGTCTGCCGGGAGATGACCCGGCCGGAGGTGTACCGCTCGTGGAACGCCACCGGCAGCCGCTGGAAGTGGGCGAACAGGCGGCGGCGCAGTTCCCTGACCACGCCCTCGCCGAACCGGCCTACCTGGAAGACGAACGCCCGGGTGGTGACCGCCTGCACCGCGACCGCCGCGAAGAACGCGATCATGATGCCGGCCAGCGGGCCCACGCTGCCGTGCCTCAGCGGCGGGACGCCCCGGTCGATGGCCACCCCGACCAGCCAGGGCCCGGCCAGCGCGGCCAGGTTGGCCAGGATGATCAGGACCAGCGCCCAGGCGACCTGGCGCCGGTAGGGCCGCAGCAGGGCGGTGAGCAGCCGCCGGGCCCGCCTGCGCAGCAGGGCGGACAGCTTGCCGCTGACCTCCTCGACGCTCTCGGCGGCAACCCCCCGCCACGGCTGGGTGGTGGTCATCGGGCCACCGCCCGTTCCGAGGCGTCGTGCTCCCGCTCGGCCGCCGGCCCGGCGGGCACGTCGCCCATCAGCTCGGCGTAGCGGGGCTCGGTGGCGAGCAGTTCCGCGTGGTTGCCGGCCGCGGCGATCCGGCCGTCGGCCAGCAGGGCCACCCGGTCGGCGAGCAGCACCGTGGACGGGCGGTGCGCGACAAGCAGCGCGGTGGTCCCGGCGAGGGCGTCCCGCAGGGCAGCGGTCACCTTCTCCTCGGTGCGCACGTCCAGCGCGGACAGCGGGTCGTCGAGGATGAGCAACGGCGGCTTGGCCAGGATGGCCCGGGCCAGCGCCAGGCGCTGCCGCTGGCCGCCGGACAGCGCCATGCCCTGCTCGCCGATCCTGGTGTCAAGACCCCAGGGCAGCCGGGCCACGAAGCCGGCGTGGGCGACCGCCAGTGCCTGCTCGATCTGCTCGTCGGTGGCATCCGGCGCGCCGAGGGAGACGTTCTCCCGCACGCTCACCGAGAACAGCGTGGGATCCTCGAACCCGCTGCCGATCAGCGCGCGCAGCGCCGCCAGCGGCAGGTCGCGGATGTCGGTGCCGTTCAGGGTGATCGACCCGGCCGTGGGGTCGGCCAGCCGCGGCACGAGCTGGAGCAGCGTGGTCTTGCCGGAGCCGGTCGCGCCGGTCAGCGCGAGGGTCTCGCCCGGGCGCAGCTCCAGCGTCACGCCGCGCAGCACCGGGCGCCCGCCGCCCGGGTAGGCGAACTCCACCCGGTCGAAACGGAGCCGGGCCGGCCCGTGCTGGCCCGTGGGAGCACTCCGCCTCGCCGGGGCCAGGCCCCCGGAGACCACGGCCGGCGGCGTGTCCAGGATCTCGAACACGCGCTGTGCCGCGGTGCCCGCCTCCTGGCCGCTGGCCAGGATGTAGCCCATTGCCTCGATCGGCCAGACCAGCTCCAGGGTGAGCGTGATGAACGCGACCAGGCCGCCGATCGTCAGCGCGTGCCGGCTGGTCGCAATGGCGCCGAGCAGCACGATGAGCCCGATGACCGCGTTCGGGATGAGGTCGAGCGTGGCCCAGAACGCGCCGCGCAGCCGCGCCTTGTCGAGCTGGGTTTGGTAGACCAGCGACGCCTGGGCACCGTGCCTGGCCTGCGCCTGCGCGCGGCGGCCGAGTGCCTTGAGCACGGCGATCCCGGTCGCCGCCTCCTCGACGTAGGTCGCCAGGTCGCCCTGCTGGTCCTGGGCCCGCCGGGACAGCACCCGGTAGCGCCGCTCGAACCGGCCGCTCACCACGGCCACCGGCACGAAGACCGCGCCGGTGACCAGGCCCAGCCACCAGTTGAGGTGGATGAGCAGCGCGATGACCGCGACGAAGGTGACCGTGTTGGTGACCAGGAAGATGGTGCCGAACCCGGCGAACCGCCGGATCGCCGACAGGTCCGTGGTGGCACGGGACAGCAGCTGGCCGGACTGCCACTCGTCGTGGAACCCGACGTCCAGCCGCTGCAGGTGCGCGTACAGGTCGCGGCGCATGGCTTGTTCCATGCCGGTAACGGCGCTGGCCTGTACCCAGCGCCGGGTGAAGTTCAGTGCTGCCTGTGCCACGCCGAGCCCGGTCGCGGCGAGCCCTATCGGCAGCAGCAGGCTGCGGTCACCGGTGGCGAGCGTGCCGTCGATCAGGTCCTTGGTCAGCAGCGGTATCACCAGGGCGGTGGCGACCGAGGCGCATGCGGCCGCCAGCATGAGGATCAGCCGCCCCAGGTAGGGCCGCAGGTAACCGCGGAGCCGCCACAGCGCCGCCAACGGGGTCGCCGGGGAATTATGGGCACGCGCGTCGGCAGCAACGTGCTCGGGGGGCATTATCAAGACGCTAACCGCCGGGCCGCGCGGATGTCATCTGATTTTCCGCTGGCCCGGGGCCCTGGACGGCCCGGCCGGGCCCTGCCCGGTTAGCCCCTGATCGCGGTGTTACGGCTGTTTCGTGGTGAAACCGTGCCAGCGACGGGGTGGCGGACTGACCCCGACTCTGGCACGCTGGCTAGCCCGGCCCGAGGGCGTGGCCGGGAAAGGACCGTTGGGGGCAGTCCATGACCGATTGGGCACCTGGCCCAGCTCTCGCCGCGTATCACTCCGGCGTGACCGTCATCTGTGAGCTGGCCGCCCAGTTCACCGAGGATGCGTGGGCCGCCCCGACCACCTGCCCCGAGTGGCGCGCTGCCGACCTGGCCGGGCACCTGCGCTGCGTCGCGGACGACTACCACGAGTACCTCGACGACGCGCCGGTCAGCCGGCTGGCCCGACTGATGGCCCGCGGCCCCAGCCCGGAGAGCCTGGCCCGCAAGCTGGCCAGGCAGAACAGCGCCGAACTGGCCGCGCTCCGGACGCGACCGGGCCGGAGCACATCGCCGCGTTCGCGGCTTCGGCGCGGGCCTACGCCGACCGTGCCCTGGGCGTCTGGGATCTCCCGCACCACCGGTTCGGCGACACCGTGGTGACCGTGGCCGGCATGGTGGGCGCCGCCTGCGCCGAGTGGCACCTGCACGCCTGGGACCTCGCCGCCTCGCTGGGCAAGGACTACCAGCCGGCCAGCCCGGAACTGGTGGCCGCCGGGTGGCAGGCGGGCATGCCGCACCTGCCGCTTGACTGCGGCGCGCCGGTGGCCCCATGCGGCGCTGCGGTGGCGGGCGCGGGCGTCGCATTCGGGGGCCCGGGTACGGCCCGCGGGCCGTCCCCGGCGGCCGGAGCCTGGGAGGCCCTGCTGCGCGCCTCCGGCCGCCTCCCGCACTGACTCGTAGCGCGAGGAACTGGAGAAGCAGCGGATGGGTCTGGATGTCAGCGCGGTGCGGGCCATGTACCCGGCCCTGTCGGACGGTTACGCCTACCTCGACGGCGCGGCGGGCACCCAGCTGCCCGCGCCGGTGATCGACGCGATCAGCGCCGCGCACCGGTCCGGGCTCGGCAACTCCGACGGCGCGTTCCCGGCCAGCGCGCGCTCCGACGCGATCGTGGCGGAGTGCCGCTGGGCGGTCGCCGACCTGGTCGGCGGGAACCCGGCGGGCGTGATCCTCGGGCCGAACATGACCACGCTGACCTACCGGCTCGCCGCCGCCCTGGCGCGGGACTGGCGCCCGGGGGACGAGGTGATCGTGTCCCGGCTGGACCACGACGCGAACATCCGGCCGTGGGTGCAGGCGGCCGGGCGGGCCGGCGCCGTGGTCCGCTGGGCGGAGGTGGACCTGCCCGCGGGGGAGCTGCCCGCCGGGCAGTACGACGCGCTGCTGAGCGAGCGGACCCGGCTGGTGGCGGTGACCGCGGCAAGCAACATCCTCGGTACCCGCCCGGACGTGGCCGCGATCACCGCGAGGGCCCGGGCGGCCGGCGCGCTCAGCTACGTGGACGGGGTGCACGCCACCCCGCACGGCCCCACGGACATGGCCGCGCTCGGCGCCGACTTCTACGCGACCAGCGCCTACAAGTGGTCCGGGCCGCACATCGGCGCGGTCGCCGCCGACCCGGCGCTGCTCGAGCGACTGCGGCCGGACAAGCTTGACCCGGCACCGGACAACGTGCCCGACCGGTTCGAATGGGGCACCCCGTCGTTCGCCGACCTGGCCGGGGCGGCGGCCGCGGTGGACCACCTGGCCGGGCTGGACACCGCGGCGGCCGGGACCAGGCGGCAGCGGCTGCTCACCTCGATGGCCGCCGCGCACGAGCACGAGCGGCGCCTGTTCGGCGTGCTGGCCGACGGGCTGGCCGCGATGGACAAGGTCACGCTGTACGGGAACGCCCGCGACCGCACCGCCACGGTGTACTTCAACGTGGCCGGACTGGCCCCGCGCGCGGTCGCCGGGCACCTGGCCGGCCGTCGGGTGAACGTCTGGGACGGGCACAACTACGCCTGGGAACTGGCCGGCGCGCTGGGCATCAGGGACACCGGCAGCGCGGTCCGCGCCGGGCTGGTCCACTACAACGACCGCTCCGACGTGGACCGGCTGCTGGCGGCCGTCGCGGAACTGGCCGGCTGAGCCGGGGTCACCCGCCGGGAGCTTATTGCCCCGGGTTGTCCCGCGAACGGCCCCGTCCGGCCGCTTAACCTGGCATTCTGGCTCGGTGGAGCATGCTGGCACGGGGATGATCCATCACATCGAGCTCTGGGTGCCTAACCTGACCAGGGCCGAGGCCAGCTGGGGATGGCTACTGACCGAGCTGGGCTACCAGCCGTTCATTCAGTGGCCCGAGGGGCAGAGCTGGCAGCTGGGGACGCACTACATCGTCCTGGAGCAGTCACCCGACCGCGTCGCCGGCCGTCACGACCGGTGCCGCCCGGGAATGAACCATCTGGCCTTTCACGTCGCCTCCAGGGAAGAGGTGGACAAGCTCACCGAGGAGGCGCCGCAGTACGGGTGGCGGCTGCTGTTCGGCGACCGCCACCCGCACGCGGGCGGCCTTGACCACTACGCGGCCTACCTGGAGGACCGGGACGGCTACGAGGTCGAGCTGGTCGCGCCGTCTTGACTGTAGGGCCGCGTTAACCCGACCGGACACTCACCGACAGCCGCAGGTCACGGGAGGAGCGCCCGGCCTGCACGGTGAAGTCGCCCGGCGGCCATGACCACTGCCCGGCCTCCTCGTCGAACACGGCGAAGATCCGGGCGGGCACCCGCAGGGTCACCTCGGCCACCTCGCCGGGCGCCGCCGTGACGCCGCCGAAGGCCCCGAGCACCCGCACCGGCCGGCCGCCGTTGCCCGGCGCGCCGGTGACATAGGCCTGGACGACCTCGCGGCCCGGCCGGGTCCCCGTGTTGCGGACCCGGATCCGGAACTGGGCGTCCGTGCCCGGCGCCAGCGCCGCCGCCGGGCCGCTGAGCGACTCGTAGTCCCAGCTCGTGTAGCCCAGGCCGTGACCGAACGGGAACATCGGGGTAATGCCCGCGGCGTCGTAGCCGCGGTACCCGATGAGCAGCCCCTCGGCGTAGTCGAGACGGCCGTCCCGGGGCTGCGCGTGCAGCACCGGGCAGTCGGCCTCGGCGGCCGGCAGGGTGACCGGCAGCCTGCCGCCCGGCTCGGCGCGCCCGAGCAGCACGTCCGCGAGCGCCTCGCCGACGGCCTGGCCGGGCAGCCAGGCATAGATCACCGCGCCGACCTCACCGGCCCAGGGCATCAGCACCGGCATGCCGGCGTTGACGACCACGACCGTCCGCGGGCAGGCGGCGGCGACCCGGCGGACCAGTTCGTCCTGGCGGCCGGGCAGGGCCAGGGTGTCCCGGTCGTAGCCCTCGCTCTCCGAGGTCTCCGCCGAGCCGACCACCACGATGGCCACGTCCGCGGCCGCGGCCGCCGCCACCGCCTCCGCCATCAGCGTCTGCTCGTCCGCCGAAGGCGTGATGCCCAGGCGCAGGGCCACCGGCCCCTGGCAGGCCGCCGCCGGGCGGAACTCCACCTCGACCGCGGCATCCTGGCCGCCGGGCAGCGTGACCTGCCCGCGGATCTCGCCGGGCCGGGTCATGGTCTCGACCGGGTCGGCCGGGACCCTGGTCTCGCCCTGCGCGGCGACCTCGCCGTTCACGGTGATGGTGAGCCGTCCCACGCCCGCGGCGCCGAACTCATGCGGCCCGCCGGTCTCCGCCCGGAAGGCGGCGCGGAGCCTGATGACGCCGCTCTCGCCCCAGCCCACGCCTGGCGGGAGCCCGTCCCACCAGGCCAGTGCCGTCGCGGCGCGGTGCTCGCCGGCGAACACCTGGCCGTTGGCGGTGCTGAACTCGAGCCGGACGCCGGGATCGCCGGTGACCGGGTCGCTGACCGAGCCGCGCGGCGGTTCCGGTACGCCCTGCCAGGTCCAGCAGCCGGGCGCCGCGGTCACCGCGACCTGGGCGCCGAACGCCTCGCGCAGCGCCTGGACCGGTGCCGGGGGAGACGCCGGGATGACCCGGGCGCTGCCGCCGCCCTGGATCACCGGGTGCAGCGCGTTCGGGCCGATCACCGCGACCCTCCGGGCGCCACCGGCGTCGAGGGGCAGCACCGCGCCGTCGTTGTGCAGCAGCACCAGCGATGCGGCCACGGCCCGGCGGAGCAGGCCGGCGGCGACCAGCGCGGGCGGCGAGCCGCCGTTGCCGTCGGCCGCCGCGGCGGGCGCGTCACTGAACGCCCCCACCCGGCGGGCCACGCTCAGCAGCCGGGCCACCTTGTCGTTCACCATCTCCTCGGTCACCAGGCCGGCCCGGACGGCCTCGGCGAGCGCCGAGCCCCAGAACCTGTTGGGCCCCGGCATGGCCAGGTCCAGGCCGCCGACCGCGGTGGGCACGGTGCTGCGGGTGGCGTCCCAGTCCGAGGTGACCACGCCGGTGAAGCCCCACTCGCCCTTGAGCACCGCCCGCAGCAGCCCGGAGTGCTCGGTCATCCGGCTCCCGTTGACCACGTTGTACGCGGCCATGACCACGGCCGCGCCGGCCTCCCGGACGGAGGCCTCGAACGGGACCAGGTAGAGCTCGCGGAGGACCTGTTCGGCGATGCGCGCGTCGTAGGTCCACCGCTCGGTTTCCGAGTCGTTGCCCACGTAGTGCTTCACCGTGGCCGCGACGCCGGCCGACTGGACGCCGGTCACGTACGCGACCGCGATCCGCGCGGTCAGCTCCGGATCCTCAGAGAAGCACTCGAAGCCCCGCCCGGCCAGCGGGGTCCGCATCAGGTTGATCGTCGGGGCCAGCAGGATGTCCACGCCCTTGCCGCGCGCCTCCGCGCCGAGGGCGGCGGCCAGCTCGCGCACCAGTTCCGGGTCCCAGGTGGCGCCGAGCGCGGAGGGGCAGGGCAGGCAGCTGGAGGGGTTGCTCTCGTCCAGGGTGGTGCCGCGCACCCCGGACGGCCCGTCCGAGGTGACCATCGGGCGCAGCCCGAGGGCGTCGCAACCGGGGATCCGCCAGCTGTCCGCACCGGTCAGCATGCGGACCTTGTCATCAAGGGGGAGCGCAGCCAGCTGGCTGCGCTCCCCGGACATCTGAGTTGTCATCTGGTTAGCTGGCCGGCTTCAGCTGAAGCACGGTGTATTCCAGATAGGGGGTGTTAGGCACCGGCGTCATGTACGGGTTGCTCGCCGATGGCCATCCGGTGTAGTTGCGGGTCGAGTACTCGGCCCAGGCACCGCCGTACAGCAGCGGAATCACCGGCGCCTGGCTGGTCATGACCTGCTGCAGCTTGGTGATGGCAGCCGACTGCTCGGTGCTGCTGCCGGAACTCTCGTACTGCTGCAGCGCCGCCTGGGCGTCGGAGTTGGAGAACCGGCCGAAGTCGCCCGTGGCCGGCTTGCCGATCGGGGCGCTCAGCCTGCTGTCCAGCCAGCCGCTGTAGAACACATACGGCGTGGGGCCCTGGTTCGACCAGCGGATCGTGGTGTCGAAGGTGCCGTTGGCGACATCCCCCGCCCACACGGTCGGGTTACCGATGCCATCCACCGTCACGTTGAAGCCCAGCGAGTTGAGCTGCTTCGCGATGAGCTGGTCGGCGGTGTAGTAGTCGCTGTAGGGAATCGGGTCGGAGATCTTGAAGGCAAGGGTCTTGCCGTTCTTCATCCACTTGCCGTTCGCCTTGGCCCAGCCATCGGCCTGGAGGATCGACGCTACCTTGGCCGCGTCACTTGTCGCCGGGAGGTTGTTGGCCAGCGCCGGGGCCTGGTAGGCGCTCTGAGCGGGCAGCATCAGGCCGCTTGTGGAGGAGGCGGGCAGCTCGTAGCCGGTCTCGGCTTGCTGGGAGAGCTGCTGCCGGTTGATGCCGAACTCGATCGCCTGCCGCACCGCCGGGTCGCTCAGCGGTGCCTTCTGGGTGTTGACGAACAGCGACACCACGTTGTTGGCGTTGAAGAACGGCGTGCCGGCCAGCCAGGTGTGGTTCTGCGGGCTCTTGGACAGGTAGTTGCCCTGGATGTCGGACACATAGTTGCCAGCCCAGTCGATCTGGCCGCTCTGGATGGGCGGCACCAGGTTGGCGTTGGTGTTGTAGGACGGGAAGTCGATCACCGGCACGTGCAGTGTGCTCTTGCCACGGTAGAACGGGTTGATCTTGAGGGTGTAGCCCTGCGGCGAGAACTTGTCCAGCATGTACGGGCCGGTCCCGACCGGGTTGGGGTCGGCGAACGTGACCGGGTTGCCCACCGTGGACCAGATGTGCTGCGGCACGATGTAGACCTGGCCGATCAGGAACAGGTTGGCGTATTGCGCGCTGCTGAAGTTCAGCTGCACCGACGTGGCGGAGGGCGCCGAGGCGCTAGTGACGATCGGGGCCCCGGTGGTGAACAGCGCCGGATGGGCCTTGACCAGGTTGAAGGTGAACGCCACGTCGCTGGCGCTGAACGCCTTGCCGTCGTTCCACTTGACTCCGGAGCGGATCGGGATCGTCAGCGTCTTGCCGCCGTTGGAGAAGGTGGGCTGGCCGGACGCGAGGATCGGGATCCCCGGCTGGGTCGGCTTCAGGTAGTTCCAGATGTACAGCGGCTCGTTGTACAGGGCCACCGCATTGGTGAGGAAGCCGGTAGAGGTGGACGAGAGTGGGTTGAAGTTGTCGGTCATCGGCGCCAGCGGAGTGCTCTCGATGACCAGCGGCTGGCCGGTCTTGGTCTGCGAAGAACTCTTGGAGCTCGATGAGCTCGAACCGCCGCAGGCCGCGACGCCGAGGGCGAGGATGCCGGCGGCAGCCACGCTCTTCAAGATTGTTTGTCTCATTGCTTAAACTCCGATGTACCCGGCCGGCTCATCGCCGGCCTTGTTGTATGCGACCGTGGTGGGTCCGTTGTCAGTGAGGCGGTGGTAGCCGGCCGGGGCTTGCCCCTGTCGTCTGCCGCCGGTCTTCCATTGGCGTTGTTCCTGGCGCGCTACGAGCGGCGCCGCTAACCGGTGTTCCGCTGCATCACGCCTCCTTTCCCTGGTCGGGCGCTACTGGTGAGGACACGAGGTTCCCCGCGCGCCCGGCCAGCGGGCGGGATTGTCCGCCGGTCAGGCCAGTCGCATGCAGCCAGCAGGCGCTGGCGTGGCCGGTGGAGACCTCGAATTTTGGCGGTACCTGCTCGGCGCACACCGCCATGGCGTGCGGGCACCGTGGGTGGAAGCGGCAGCCGCCCGGCGGGTTCACCAGGCTCGGCGGGACGCCGCGGGCGGCCAGGATGGGCGGCTCGGCCCGGTCGGGGTCCGGGGCCGCGTTGAGCAGCAGTCTGGTGTAGGGGTGGGCCGGCTCGTCCGTCACCGTGGTGGCCGGGCCCGACTCCACCTGCTGGCCCGCGTACATCACCATGATCGAGTCCGCGAGGTAGCGGGCCGAGGCGATGTCGTGGGTGATGTAGAGGATCGCCAGGTGGTTCTCGCGCCGCAGGTCGCCGAGGA
>Ga0137379_10006220_pt1 | contig 11326 bp, 9 predicted proteins | sample SagtaG_18_FD_104812 | JGI IMG/M metagenome (GOLD analysis project Ga0137379, IMG submission 104812) | Vadose zone soil microbial communities from Sagehorn Ranch, Mendocino, California, USA - Sage2_L_80_16 metaG | ecosystem: Environmental > Terrestrial > Soil > Vadose zone | place: USA...
CCGGGCAGCCAACGAAATCGGATTTCCGTTTCTGGCACGTCGTTCTCGGCGTGGACCCGAGCGCTCCAAATGTCGTGTATGTCAACGCCAAAGAACCATTCTTTATGAGGAGCACAGATTTCGGCCAAACGTGGGCGACGCTTTACCGGTGCGAAGACCCGGTCAACGCATACTTTGACAGCACCGGCGCGCTCGCGTATGTGGGCGACCGCGGAATCCAGAGGGCTGTTGCTCCGAGCGATTGCCCTCCTCAAGACGCCTGCTGCAGTCCGGCGTTCGTCTGCAAGCAAGGCAATCTCGGCAATTTCCTGTTCTACAATGTGACTCTGGACCCCAGCGATCCGCATCGGGGCTTTGGCGTTAGTCAGGATCAGATCGATATCGCTAAGTTCACGGGTGAGCCAACGTGGACGTACGTTATTGATAGCGGGCACGGGATCGGGGCGGAAGTCGGCAAGGTGCTGATCGACCCACAAGATTCCGATGTCGTGTACAACCGGTCCCCACTCCCGCCGAATGGCACGTTCGTGAAGCGCTCGACGGACGGCGGAATCACTTGGGTCGCCATATCCAATGGGATCGACATGAGCGAGTTTTCAACTGCTCTGCCTACCCAGGCCCCCAACAACGCCTTCGCTCTCGACGAGCATCGACCGTCACGGCTGGTGCTGGGTGGTCAAAGGGTATGGCAGACGCTCGATCGCGGTGCAAACTGGACGCCCATGAATCCGCTCCCTTCGCCGACGGCTACCATCACCGCGGTCGCCATCGCCCCGTCGCGAGGAGAGACCATCTATGCCGCCACTGAGGATGGCCGCTTTTTTGCGACGAATGATGATGGAACGACCTGGCTGGAGCGCGATCAGGGCTTGCCTTTAGGATCGGGCAACCAAACTCAGGACATCATAATTGACCCGGCGGATCCGAATCGCGTGTTCATCCAGACCAATGGCCTCACAACCAACGGACGCGTCTGGACAACGAATGATGGAGGATCCTCTTGGACGAAGCTCGATGCCGACCTGCCTCCGAATCTGCTGGTGTTCTCGCTGGCGGTGGACTGGCGGTTTCATCGTCCGACGCTGTATGCGGGCACCACACGAGGCGTTTTTTTCTCGACGGATTCGGGAAGGCACTGGGTACCGTTTGGACAAGGCCTGCCGCGTACCATAGTCTACGGACTTCAGCTCATGCCCCGGAACGGACTCCTGGTGGCAGCGACCTTTGGCCGCGGCGTCTATCAGATCCGCCTGCCGATTCGACCCCGATAGCTACCACACGCCTTCTCATCGTCGCGGCGCCTGGCCTGCCGCGCACGAGGAATAATGGTGCGGTGCAACTCGGGCGCGCGCTTCTCTGAAATCTAATGAGTGAACAGTAATCGGTGATCAGTTCGCCTGAAGTACTGGGAAATAATCGCTGACAATCTCAGCAAATCCTGGCTGGAAGTCTGCCGATCGGCAAGGCCGCTGCCCTGATTATTTGCGATGCTATGGTGAAGAAAATCTGAATTTGGGGGGAACTGTGGGTAGGAAGCTTGCTCCCGGAACTTTCGTCCCCGTTTTCAGACATGCAGTGTGAGGATGCAACTCACCGGAAAGACCAAGAGGAAAGACAAACATGAAAACAAAAGACTTAATTCTCATTCCAATGCTGATAATCTCCACTGGTCTGTTGCCAAGAGCCCAAGCCACGGATTTGGACCCCGTTCTGCCTGCGGGCAACACTGCCGATGGCTTTGGGGTGCTGATTAGCCTCAGCTCCGGCCTTGGCAATTCAGGCTTCGGTTTTCGAGCGCTCAATTTCCTCACTACCGGAGACGGTAATGCCGCTGCGGGTTTCATGGCGCTGTCGAGGAACATCGATGGCAATTCCAATACCGCCACGGGCGCTTTCTCCCTTGCCACCAACCAGAACGGTCACCAGAACACCGCTACCGGTTATGGCGCGCTTTTCTTGAATGACATAGGCGGAACTGGTAATGGAAGCCGCAACTCGGCCTTTGGAAATCGTGCGCTGTTGAGCAATACCGATGGCTCCAACAACAGCGCCCTCGGCTCGGACGCGCTGGCGTCCAACACCACCGGCCAGGAAAATACGGCTACCGGTCTTGGAGCGCTCCAGTTGAACACCACCGGCAACTTTAATACGGCTGACGGCGCTGCTGCGCTCTTTAACAACACCACTGGCAGCAATAACACGGCCAGTGGCGCCCAGGCGCTCGGTAGTAACAGCACTGGAAACAATAATACGGCCTTGGGCAGTGGAGCGGGCGCGGCCGTCACCACGGCGAATGACGTTATCTGCATCGGCTACAACGTTGCAGGTGCGAACGTGAGCAACACCTGTTTTATCGGCAACATTCGCGGGGTGACAACGGGAAACGGCGACGCAATACCGGTGTTGATCGACTCCGCCGGCCAGCTCGGCACGGCCAGTTCCTCGCGCCGGTTCAAGAAAGAGATTAAACCGATGGACCAGTCCAGCGAAGCGATTCTGTCTCTTAAGCCTGTGACGTTTTACTACAAAAACGATAAGACAAACACGCCGCAGTTCGGGTTAGTTGCCGAAGACGTAGCCTGGGTAAACCCCGGCTTGGTGGTGCGCGATAAGAATGGCGAGATTTACACCGTCCGCTACGATGCAGTGAATGCGATGTTACTGAATGAGTTTCTTAAGGAACATCGCAAAGTCGAGGAACAGGAAGCAACCATCGCGCAACTGAAGGAAAACTTTCAGTCCCAGCTGGCGGAGCAGCAGCAACAAATTAAAGCGCTCGCTTCCGGCTTGGAGAAGGTCAGTGCACAGCTTGACGCAAGCAAACCTGCGCCGCAAACAGTCCTCAACAATCAGTGAAGCTGCCGAGGAGATACCGGCTAGCTGTTCCCGGGTCCGGCTCCTATCGCGAGCTCATCAACACTGATGCGGAAACCTATAGTGGCAGCAACGTAGGAAATTTCGGCGGCGTCTAAACCCAGGACGTCCCCTGGATGGGCCGCCAATATTCCATCCTCATTCATTTGCCGCCGCTAGCGACGCTGGCGTTTGAGCGGGAACGGTGAGTGTCCCTTCCCTGTTTCGTTAACGGGGTCGTTAGGCCTTCACGTTTGCAGTCGCCGATAACAATGGACAGTTCGGCGGAACAGTCACTCGAATCGCCTTTGGTACCGCCTCATATCGAACGCTGGAAAATTCCATCGGTTCGCCATCCAGGTTGACCGGAACTACTTCGTCAGGATGGACTTCGACCCAAGGAGTTTGCCAATAGGAGATATACTCGCCCTCCGGTGAAAGTTGTTGCAATTCTCGCGCGGCGGCGAGCAGCGCGGTCGCCGGGATATGCCGAATGACAAGCACATCTAGCAAACCGTCGTCAATATATGCGCGGGGAGCGACTTGGACACCACCGCCAGTCTGCCGTCCATTCCCGATGATTGCTACTAGACCGCTGCCAGTGATTTCGCGATCTGGCAAGGTGAGCCTGCCGTGATATTGATGAACGTTAATCGCCAGAATTGCACCCATCACAGTGTAAGCGGCAGAGCCAAGCAGGCGCTTGAGATCCGGTGAAGTTGTCGCTGTGACCTCAGCGCCGAAGCCAGCGCTAGCTGCGTTTAGGAACCAGTGCGCATTGGCCTTACCGACGTCCATTGGGACGGCTTCACCTTCCAAACAGAGTGCCAACGCCTTCTCCGGGTCACGCGGTATGTCGCATCCGGTAGCGAAGTCATTCGCAGTCCCTAGCGGCACGACTCCCAAAATGGGCCGCGCGTCAATCGACAGATCCATCAGACCGTGAACGGCCTCGTTCAGTGTACCGTCTCCGCCGGCAGCAATCAGCAAATCCACTTCGCCTGCTTCCAACACAAATCGTCGCGCGTCTCCCTTTTTCCAGGTTACTCGCACTTCGATGCGATGCCCGGCTTCTCGTTGTCCAACAACCGCAGCCCGGAGCGCGTCATTGCCCGCCACTTTCCCGTGGAGAATCAATTGAACTTTTCTAGTCACCTTGGGCGTGCGATGTGGATTAACGTAATCCTGGCCACGTCGCTACCTAACGACCTCTGAGTCGAATTCGCCGTCGCTGATGCGGGTGCGAATTTTCATCTTTGGCCGGACTGCTGTGATTGTCCGGATGATTTTTCTGCGTTCGTTCATAGTGATGCTGTAACCGCGGCGCAAGGTCGCGTCCGGTCCGAGCACGCGCAAAATTCCTTCGATGCTTTGGAAACGGTGCTTTGCGTTTTCCAGTAATCGCGGCGGGCATGCAATCAATCGCCGATGCAAATCGGCAAAACGGTTGCGGCGCATCATGAGCTCTCGTCCAGGACTGCGTGCCTGTAACGCACGCGCAATGTGGAGAAGGCCGCGCTTGTAACTGTCGATCTTGTGCACGAGGCAACGCTGCAAAGTTTCGCGCGCGTGGTCGAGTCGTTGTTGCGCGTCGCGCACGCGGTTGAGCAACTGGCGCGCGAGCGCGCGGGCGCAACTATCAATCCGGCGCTGGAGATCGATAACGTCGGGCACAATTAATTCGGCGGCGGCGCTCGGTGTGGGCGCGCGCAAATCCGCAACGAAATCGCAGATGGTGAAATCGATTTCGTGACCGACCGCGGAGACAATTGGCACCGCGGAATTGAATATCGCGCGTGCGACAATCTCTTCATTGAACTCCCATAAATCTTCGATGCTCCCGCCGCCGCGCGTGACCACAATAAGATCGAGAGGTGCAAACGCTTCGTTAGACATTGCGAACTCGCGAATCGCAACCGCGATCTCCTGCGCAGCGCCCGTTCCCTGCACGCGCACTGGGTTGATCAAAATCTGCAACCACGGCGCGCGCCGGCGCAGGACGTTCAGCATGTCGCGAATCGCTGCGCCGGTTGGTGACGTCACGATCCCGATTCGCCGCGGAAATTTTGGCAGCGGCCGTTTGCGTTCGGGCGCGAACAATCCTTCCGCTTCAAGTTTGCGTTTCAGCGCTTCGAACTTTGCCTGGAGCAGGCCCACTCCACGCGGCTGAAGAATCTGGATATTGAGCTGGTATTGTCCGCGCGCTTCAAAAACCGTAACGGTGCCGTAAACCTGCACCTGCGTCCCATCGACGAGAGCTTGTCGCGGCGGCGCAATGGTGTCGCGCCAAATCACGCAGGAGATCTGCGCGCGCTGGTCTTTAAGCGTGAAATACTGATGGCCGCTCGGTTGCAGTTTGTAATTCGAGATTTCCCCCTGGACCCAAACAGCACCGAATTTCGCCTCGAGCGTGCCGCGAATGTTCCGCGTCAGCTCGGACACGCTGAACACCTTCGTCGATGTTTGGAAGAAATCGGCAGTCAGTTGCATCGCTTAGTTAACAAAGAAGGACACGAAGAACACGAAGTCTAAATAAACCGGAAGGATTCTTTGATCCCTTCGTAAAACTTCGTGCTCTTCGTGGTGATCAAAGTAACTCGCCTTGCGCACCGGCCGGCGGTTTGAGCCCGAGCTTGCGATAGGCGTTCGCGGTCGCGACGCGGCCTTGCGGCGTGCGCTTGATGTAACCTTCCATGATCAGATACGGCTCGTTCACTTCTTCGATCGTGCCGGCTTCTTCGCCGATCGCGACAGCGAGCGAGTTCAACCCGACGGGACCGCCGTTAAATTTGTGAATCAACGTTTCAATGATGCGCTTGTCCCACTGGTCAAAACCGTCGCGATCGATCTCCAGCATCGTCAGAGCGCGGTCGGCCAGTTCCGCGGTGATTTTGCCTTCGGCTTTCACCTGCACGAAGTCGCGCACCCAGCGCAGCAGGTTATTCGCTGTGCGCGGCGTGCCGCGTGAGCGCGCCGCGATCTCAGCCGCGCCGGGTGCGTCAATCTCGACGCCGAGCAAGCGCGCGCTACGAATAATGATTTTTTGCATCTCCTCGGCATTGTAATAATCGAGCCGCGCCGTCATGCCGAAACGCGACCGAAGCGGCGCGCTCACCATCCCGGAGCGCGTGGTCGCGCCGATCAATGTAAACTTCGGCAGATTAAGGCGCAGACTGCGCGCCTGTGGTCCCTGGTCGATGATGATGTCGAGCCGGTAATCTTCCATCGCCGGGTAGAGATATTCCTCGATCGCAGGTTGCAGTCGATGGATCTCGTCGATGAAAAGCACGTCGCCTTTTTCAAGGCTCGTTAAAAGACCTGCCAGTTCACCGGCCTTCTCAATCACCGGCCCACTGGTGTTTTTAATGTTCACACTCATCGCGTTGGCGATAATGTAAGCGAGCGTCGTTTTGCCCAGACCGGACGGGCCGCTGAGGAGAATGTGTTCCAGCACGTCGCCGCGCATTTTCGCGGCTTCCACCATCAACTCCAACCGCTCGCGCACTTTCACCTGGCCGGTGAACTCGCTGAACGCGGGCGGTCGCAGCGAAATTTCAAAAGCAGCATCTGGTTCCGGCGGTTTCATGTGGGTGTGGCAATAGCCCAGCGTTTCAACGCTGGTCAATGGTCAAAATCATCCAAGAGTCCCCGCAGGGACGAAAGAAGAAAACAAATCGCTATAATCGATCTTAGTCGCCTTTCTATCGTCCCGCTGGGACTCATTCGTATGACATAACGGTGAACCCAGCGCTAAAGCGCTGGGCTATTTTTATTCCAAGCTTTTCGTCAGCACCAGTTCCGTGCCGCGGCGTTTGTGTATGTAATCGACTTCGTCAAAGGCGTTCCGAATGAGATACAAACCGAGCCCGCCCGGTTTGATCATGTCATGAGAGCGCCCCTTCATTTCTTGGGGAAGGACCTGTTCGCCATAATCGCGCAACCGCATGCGCACGCATTTGCGCAGTCCCTCCATGCGCAATGAGATCAGTTGGTCGTCGCGCAAACGGTAAGCGTAGCGAATCACGTTCGTGCATGCCTCGTCCACGCCGAGCACCATTAGCAGCCGCTGCTTTTCGGAGAACGGGTAGCCATTGAGAAAATCGCGTACGTAGTTGCGCAGCAACGCAAGGTTCGCAGTGTGACTGCTGAATTCCACTTTCCGTCTCTTCATTCCGGCTCGCAAAACGTGAGCAGATTCCGACGCTCATTCAAGCATAGAGCAAACATCTGTGACTTGCTGGTTACATGCGCTGCCCACTCGCGTAAAAACACGATGGACACTCGCCCAAACCGCTGTTCAATTTTGCAGCATGTGGAAATCGTTTGCTGCGCTTTTGCTTTTGGTTACGCCGGTGTGGGCGCAGGAAAACGCCACTGCTTACGAAGCGTTGCGCGTGGTGGGGGCGCAATTCGGTCGCGGCGCGCTGAATCACATTGTGTCGATTACCGGTGTCAAAGGCGCCCCACAACCGGAGAAATGGAAAATTATTCTGGAGGACCCAGCGGCTCGCGGTGTGCGCGAACTGGGGATCGCGGATGGAAAGATTGATTCTGATGAGAGCCCGGATCGGTCGACAGCGGGTTCTGCCGAAGGCGCAACGCTCAATGTTTCACGGTTGAACCTGGATTCCAGCGGCGCTTTCGCGGTGGCCAGTCACATAGCGGACACGTCGCACACCCGTTTTGCGACGGCGGATTACACATTGCGCACGGATGAGCGCGGCGAACCGGTCTGGATTGTTACTTTGCTAAATCGATCGTCGCGCCCGGTCGGTACGATATACATCGGCGCGACTCGCGGCGTTGTGAAGAGAACCGAGGGAATGTTTGCTGGCGCGACCATGGAAGACGTAGCAAGCGATTCCGACCAGGGAGAGGGAAGCGGCGTCATCAGCAAAGTTAAGAGAAAGATCAAGCATGGCTTCTATAAAGCACAGGAAGAAGCGCGAGGAATGTTTGAGAAGGTGAAGCGCTCCTTTTCGGATTTCATTAACCGGGAGTAGCGGCGTTAACCTGTGAACATGAACCTTGCTGGAGTGGCGCGCGGGGCGTTCACGGATTTCTGTAGCCGCTTCGCTGTGCGAAGCGCAGAGCTGACTTGTTTGCATCGCGCGCGTTGCGCGTCCCGCAGGGACGCGGCTACAGTCGTATGGAAAATAAGATGAACGGCACGTCTGATTATTGGCCGGCTCTGCCTTTCGCGGAGTGGAAAGACACTGCCATCACTTTGCACATGTGGACACAGATCGTCGGCAAAATTCGCCTGACGCTCACTCCATGGACGAACCACTCCTGGCATGTCACTCTCTACGTGACTTCCCGCGGCCTAACGACTTCACCGATCCCGCACAGTGCGCGCACTTTCGAGATAAATTTTGATTTTATCGATCACCAATTGCGCATCCTCAAAAGCGACGGTGCTGGGCGAACGATCGAACTGAAACCGCGGTCGGTTGCCGAGTTTTATCAGATCCTGATGAAGACGCTTGAGGATCTCGATCTGCCGGTGACCATCCACACGATGCCTAACGAGATCGAGAACCCTGTCCCGTTCGAGCAGGACGAACAACACCGCTCTTATGATCGCGAATACGCCAATCGGTTCTGGCGCGTTCTTGTTCAGAGCGATCGCGTGTTTAAGGAATTCCGTTCGCGCTTCTGTGGTAAATGTAGTCCGGTGCACTTTTTTTGGGGTAGCTTTGATCTGGCGGTGACGCGTTTCTCCGGCCGACCAGCGCCGCCACATCCCGGCGGAGTCCCGCATTTGCCGGATGAGATTACGCGCGAGGCTTACTCGCAGGAAGTAAGCAGTCTAGGTTTTTGGCCCGGCAACGCAGCCATGCCGATACCCGTTTTCTACTCGTACGCCTATCCTGAACCGCCTGGATTCTCAGGAGCGAAAGTTCAGCCAGACGCGGCTTTTTATGAGGCGAAGCTGCGCGAGTTCATCTTGCCCTACGACGCGGTGCGCACCGCTGAAAAGCCGGATCAAGTCCTGCTGGATTTCGCGCAGAGCGTTTACGACGCCACCTCAAAGCTGGGGAAGTGGGACCGCGCCGCGCTTGAGGAAAAGAAACCAGCCTTGCATTCGGCTCAGCATCATTCGTAATTTACGCACGATGAACCCCGGTTGCGCAGCCGAACGACACGCCTGGCGTGAACTGAAAGACGGCTGGCGCCCATTGTACGGTGATGTGGACAAAATCGGGGTCGCGATCGAGTGGCACGACTTTCGCACCGACCATTCCTTTAACTGGGGACGCACTTTCCACCCGCGTAGCCTGGAATTTTGTTTGAACCTCAACGGGCACGGCGCGGTGGGTGGCGGGGGCCGATTGCGGAGCGATTATTTCCCTGGCAACTCCGGGTACTACGCCGTCGCGGACGAACCGTTACCGGCGTCACGTCAGGCGCGCGATCATCACCAATTTGTTACGTTGGAATTTTCGCGGTCGCATTTGCAGAAACAATTCGTGCAGAACGAGGCGGATCTGGAGCCGGAGATTCGCCGGATTATCTTCAGCGACAAAAACGAGACAGTCGTTGCGCCTACCCGGCCAATGTCGATTCAGCAGCGCGACGTCGTTGCGAGCGTGGCCGAGCCGCCTGTGGCCAAAGCGGCGCAGATTCTTTGGTATCAAAGCAAGGCGCTTGAGCTGATGGCGCATTTCCTTTTTGCGCCCAAGGACCCTGAATTTTTTTGCATGCGGCAGAAGCGTGTGGCGCGGGAGCGCGTGGAGCGCGTCAAGGAGGTTCTCGCGCGCGATCTGGCTAATCCTCCCGCGCTGGAAATGATCGGCCAGGAAGTAGGCTGCAGTCCGTTTTATCTAAGCAGGATTTTTTCCCGCGAAGTCGGTCTGACTATTCCTCAATATTTGCGCAACTTGAGGATGGAACGCGCAGCCGAGCTATTGCGCACTGGACGCTACAACGTCACTGAAGCGGCCACAGAAGTCGGCTACTCGAGCCTGAGCCATTTCAGCAAAGCGTTCTGCGAAACCATCGGCTGTTGTCCGGTGCTTTATCCGGCCGCGAAGAACGTGATTCTTGATCGCTGATGTCATCCTGAGCGAAGCGAAGGACCTCCCAATTCGGTGTTGATCACGCCAAGTACCCTGTGTACTCGAGAACAAGTCGTGAGGTCTCTCGCCGTCTCTGCGGCTCGGGATGACAGGCCTTTAAGATTATCCGCGCTATCCGCGTAATCCGCGGTTAGATTTTTTGTCCAAATGAAAATCACCCGTGCTCTGATTTCTGTTTCCGACAAAACGGGTGTGGCTGCGTTTGCGCGCGTCCTCGAGCGTCAGGGCGTTGATATCATTTCTACGGGCGGAACGGCGAACCTGTTGAGGAAGGAAAAAATTCCAGTGCGCGAGATCTCGAGCTTCACCGCGTTTCCAGAAGTGCTCGATGGGCGAGTTAAGACTTTGCATCCCCGCGTGCATGGCGGTCTTCTCTACAAGCGCGGTAACGCGAAGCATGAGGCGGAAGCGCGTGAATGTGGCTTTGAGCCGATCGATCTGGTGGTGGTAAATCTTTATCCTTTCGAGGCGACAATTGCCAAGCCGGACGTAACCCTGGCAGAAGCAATTGAAAATATTGACATCGGAGGACCGTCGATGATTCGCAGCGCAGCGAAAAACTATGAATCGGTGACGGTCGTTGTCGATCCGGCAGATTACGACGCGGTGCTTGAAAACATGCGCGATAACAAGGGAGAAACGACGCTGAAATTGCGCGAGCGTCTCGCTATCAAAGCCTTTGTCAGGACTGCCGACTACGATCGGGCAATCAGCAGCTTCCTGAACAAGGAGCAGACAACCGACGCGTCTTTTTCACTTTCACTTCCATTGACGATGCGATTACGTTACGGAGAAAATCCGCATCAAACCGCTGCGCTGTATGGCGATTTCGACAAATATTTCGAAAAACTCCATGGCAAGGAACTTTCCTTTAACAACATTCTCGACATCAGCGCGGCGACGAATCTGATCGCCGAATTTGACGAGCCGACTGTCGCAATCCTTAAACATACCAATCCATGCGGAGTGGGTTCCGACGCTGATCTTCGCAAGGCTTGGAACAAGGCGTTTGCCACGGACAAACAAGCGCCCTTTGGCGGGATCATCGTATGCAACCATCCGGTGAACGAGCCGCTGGCAAAAGTAATCAGCGAAATTTTCAGCGAAGTGATCATTGCGCCGGATTTTAATACCGAGGCGCGCACTATCCTGCAGAAAAAAAAGAACCTGCGCCTGATCCGATTGACAGTGCCGGCAGGCCAGGCAAGACCGGCGATTGATGCGCGGTCGGTCTGTGGCGGCGTACTGGTTCAGGACGCAGATGTCGCGGGCGATGTGACGCAAAACGTGGTTACGAAAAGACGCCCAACCAAAACGGAGCTCAACGCGATGTTGTTCGGGCGGCGCGTGGTGAAACACGTGAAATCGAACGCGATCGTTTACGCCCGGGC
>Ga0137379_10006226_pt1 | contig 11321 bp, 10 predicted proteins | sample SagtaG_18_FD_104812 | JGI IMG/M metagenome (GOLD analysis project Ga0137379, IMG submission 104812) | Vadose zone soil microbial communities from Sagehorn Ranch, Mendocino, California, USA - Sage2_L_80_16 metaG | ecosystem: Environmental > Terrestrial > Soil > Vadose zone | place: USA...
CTTTGACGGAACAGTTGCGTTGCCTGGTTTGCCAGAACGAGACGCTCGCCGACTCGCGCGCCGACCTGGCGGAGGACTTGCGCAAAGAGATTCGCGAGCAGATGAAAGCGGGCAAGAGCGATCGGGAGATTATCGCCTTTCTGACGCAACGCTATGGCGACTTCGTTTTGTACAAGCCGCCCGTGAAATCGACGACTTACCTGCTCTGGTTCGGGCCGTTCGTTTTGCTGTTTGCAGGAACCGGCGTGCTTTATCGTTATCTGAAGCGTCGGCGCGAATTGATTGACGACAAGCCGCTCACCGCCGATGAGCGAAAGCGCGCAGAAGAAATTCTGCGCCAGGCGTAGCGCAAGCTGTCAGCTTGCACATCATGATTATGAATCGTTTGAAAGGGAACCATCGCAAGCTGGCCGGCTTGCGCTACAACTGACAATGTTAACTTTTGGAATCATCGCTGCTCTGTTTGTACTTCTGATTTTCTGGTTCGTGCTGCCACCTCTCCTTCAGAAATCAGAGGCGAAGAAGACCGACGCCAATGCCTCGGCGAACGTTATCATCTATCAGGACCAGCTTAAGGAGTTGGAAGCCGATCTCAAGACAGGCCTGATCGGTGAAGACCAGTACCAGCCGGAGAAGGAATCGATCGAGCGACGGCTGCTCGAAGACGTGAAGAGCAAAGCACCGCTTACTGGCCGAGTCCCTTCGACGCGCACAGCAGTAATCGTCTATGCCCTGTCGGTATTTATTCCGGTTGCCGCAGTTGCCTTTTATCTGTTCGTCGGCAATCCGAAAGCTTTGTCATCGGCGCCGGCGGCAACACAACCGCCCTCTGCGACCCAACCGGCCGGGCCAATGTCGCCACCGCAAATTGCTGCGAACGTCGATAAGCTCGCCGAACGACTGAAGCAGAATCCGAACGATGCGCAAGGATGGCTGATGTTGGCGCGGAGCTACATGATGCTGGAACGCTACTCCGAAGCTGCAAAGGCCTATGAGCGCGCGACCACACTCAATGCGAACGACGCCGGCCTGTGGGCTGACTATGCGGAAGCTCTGGCGATGACCAGCGGTCAAAATCTCGCGGGCAAACCCACCGAAGCTATAAATCGCGCGCTGCAAATAGATCCCGCTAATCAAAAAACGCTCGACCTCGCGGGCAGCGCAGCCTTTCAGGCGGGCGATTATCAAAAGGCTATTAACTACTGGCAGCAACTACTTAAACAATTGCCGGCCGGTTCAGAAGAGCTGCGAACGATCTCGGATCAGATTGCGAAGGCCAAAGAGTTGGCTGGCGGCAAGGGTTCGCGTTAAACTCGGTGTCCGACAAACTTTAGTTTGTCGCTGACTTCGAATGGCTAATACTTTGGAAGAAACGACAAACTGAAGTTTGTCGGACAAAACGTGAGGTGAGATATGTCGGATAGAAAATCGATCGATTGCCGCGAGTACCCTAGCGAGAGTGGCTGCACGCTGAAACTCGAAGGCGCGGAAGAGGAAGTGCTGGACGAGGCGGTGAATCACGCGATCACTCGCCATGGCCACACGAACACGCCCGAGTTGCGTGAACAGCTTCGCACCCTGCTAAAGCCAGCGGAATGAGTTACCAGAAATAGATGACCAGAGAAAATCTGCTTTTCGCTATTATCGGTATCCTGCTGGGCTTTATCGTTGGTTTCCTGCTAGCGAATTCAATTAATCAACGCGACTTCGCGGCGCGTCTCGGCGCTGCGCCGGGCCAACAGAGTCAGAATCTTCCACCCAACCATCCACCGATCGGCGGCGATCAAACCGGAGACGGCGGCCAGCAAATGCTGGCCTCTGTTCAGACCGCCATGAAGCAGGCGCGCGAAAATCCGAATGACTTTGAAGCGCAGGTAACCGCCGCGAAACTCGAATATCAAATCCAGCGATTCGATCAAGCGATCGAGTATCTTTTGGCTGCCAATAAACTTAAACCTACCGACTCCGACGTGCTGGCTATGTTGGGTGTAGCCAACCTGGATGGCGGCCATTTTGACGCCGCCGAAAAGTGGTATCGGGCGGCGCTGCAAAGAAAGCCTGACGATATGCCGAGCCTCGACGGTCTCTGCGCCGCTCTGTTGAGCAAAGGTGACGCGAAGGGCGCTGAAGAAGCCATCAACAAACTTGCGAAGATCGATCCTACGAACCAGGACCTGCCGCAGTTTCGCACCAAGCTCGCGGAATTGAAGTCTGCCAGGACGAAGTAGAACGCGGCCTCCATGAAACTGGGCAAAGCATATCAACCAATCCTTCTCGGTGGTCTGATCGCCGGCGCGCTGGATATCAGCTACGCCTGCATCTTCAGTTATATACGGCGCGGCACGCGTCCAAGTGTGGTGTTGCAATCGGTCGCCAGCGGCGCGCTTGGCCGGAGCGCCTATGAAGGCGGCGCCAAAACAGCGGCCCTTGGTCTGGCGTTTCACTTCCTGATTGCGCTGATTGCCGCGACCGTCTACTACCTTGCGAGTCGTGGGCTTCGATTCATGATCACGCAGGCGGTCATCTGCGGCATTCTCTATGGTGTCCTGGTGTATCTATTTATGAATTGTGTCGTGCTGCGGCTTTCGGCAATTCACTCTACGACCTGGCCATGGTCCTACCCTTGGCCTGCATTGATCGGCGGCTTGCTCATACACATGTTCGGTATTGGGTTACCGATTGCGCTGATCACACGGAGATACACAAAGTAAGCAGTGAGTTCCGAGATGCGGCAACAGCCCAACCGCGGTGATGAAGGCGGTGACGTAGATTTTCCTATTCTCCCGGACATTCCCGATCACCCGGCTGAAGCCGGGTGTGAATGAGAACCTGAACCTTCGTTTTGTGTAAAGCCCTTCATCAGCGCTAAGGTTCGATAGCCATCCTGGTCACCGCCGACATCGGGACGCGTTCGATGCGGCCAGTCTTTAGAACGATCACGATGACGTTACCTTCCACTACGACCCGGCGCACTGTCGACATCGGCCGATCGATTTTGGTTCCGTCCTTCTGTTCGATGACCAGGCGCACCCCAGTCGGCGGCGGAGTGATTTCCTGAGCAGGCTGCTCGGGAGTTGCAGTCGTTTTAGAAACTGCGGCGTTAGACTTCCCTTCCCCAGGGGTTTCTTTCTTAACCATGTCAGATTCCTTGGCGGGTTCGGTTTCACTCTTATTGGCAGAAGTCTCTGCCGACTCCTTCGGTTTGGATGCCGGCTTCGATCGTGCAGGTGTGCGACGGCGCGAATTGCGCGGCGTTGATCTGGCTGTTGTCTTAGCAGTAGTGGACTTCGGCACCTCTGCTTTCTTGGGGCCTTCGGTTGCTGGCTTGGAATTCTCGGTTTCAGGGCCGGTCGCTACCGCTCGCGGTTCTGAAACGGGCGCCGGTGTGGGTTCGGTTTTCGCGGTTGCTTCCGCCGGAGGCTCAGCGATCGTGGCGCCAACCGACGACACTCGTTTTGTTCCTCGACTCGAACGCGGACTCTCTGCCGTTGATTCGGTGGCTTCGGCAACCGGAATACCACCGCTAAATGGTTCGAAGCTTCCTCTAAAGCGAATGTGATACGAGCCCGCTTCGTCGCTTGGCGTGCGCGCCTCAATGCGCAGAATCAATATTTGGTGGACCCGCAGAAAGATGCTTTTGGTAACTTCCGGCATCTGGGTATTGGCGTACATCGTAGTTTTCATCAACGGACGAAACGTTACTGCCGTGAACACGTCGATGTCACCGTTCAAGTTCTTGCTGTCAGTTGTGATGATCAGATCGCCAGGACTCGCATCAAAAGCGTAGAAGTGACGCGTCACACGCGAATCGCCGAGATCCAATGGCGCAATCGTACCGTTGACTTCGCTGGTGAGAACTGGAGTGGGCAAGCTTTGATCGGAAGACTGGGCAAAACCAGTCGAGACAACCACGCACAAAACTGTAGCTATTAGGAAAGTGACAAAGAAATTCATGCGGAACTTCACGACGTTACCACCAAAGAGACGAGCCCTTTCGATGTGTTAGAGTATCAGATTTGTCGGCAGGATCGAACTTACATCGGGAGAAAATCGGCGGCTGAAACCGAGAGCTGGAGTACAATTCTCAGCAACAGGCAGTCATCTCTGGCGGCTTGTGGGTTGAGTGAAGTTAATGCGAAACCAAGAGCGAGAGGTCGCGCCGAGGAGGTTGATGACTAAAATCAATTATGGCTGAGTATCTCGACGTAGCAAACTGGTCGCGGCGGGACCTCTTTGAATTTTTCATTGGGTATACGAACCCATACTTCAACGTGTGTACTCAAATCGATGTTACTAATCTCAAAGCGTTCGTGAACCAGCAGCACTATAAGATTTCGTTGGCCCTCCATTATTTTGCTCTTCGGGTCGCAAACGAAATCGAGCCGTTCCGCTACCGGCTCAAAGATGAAAAGGTGTTGGTCTACGACGTCGTAAACGGTGGAACCACGGTGTTGCTTCCGAATGAGAGCTTCGCCTACGCGTATTTTGATTACCAACGCGACTTCGAAAAGTTCCTCACTGATATGAGCAAAGCAGTGGACGATGTGCGAATCGGAAGCGGACCTTTGAAACCGACCCTGCGTGATGACGTGATTTACCACACGACTTTGCCGTGGATTTCTTTTACCAGCTTCGCACACGCTCGAACTAAGGGCCGAGGAGATTCGATTCCCAGAATTGTTTTCGGAAAGTTCACCAAAGAGAACGAACGCGTGATGCTACCCATTTCTGTTGAGGTACATCACGCGCTCATGGACGGCCTGCACGTCGGGCGGTACTTGAGCCGCTTGGAGGAGGCCCTCGCGGAGCCTGAGACTTTTGTGAAAGAATAGAATCTGAAGGCTCGAGTCAATGTGTGGCCGGCGTTCAGCAATCAGCGTCCTCATTTCATGGCCAAAACAATTGACAGCCACAAGGCGCGGTAACTAATATGCGTTGCAGATTTGGGGAGAGTTCGTGCTGTCATCTGCGGTGATGTGTAATCCATGGACTCGCAACACTATGCTGTCTCTCAACTCCGAAAGCGGTGCGCGCCGCCGTTGCCGCACCCACAAACCGAAGTTCAAGACCGTTAAGCGCAAGAACGGAGAAAAATAATGCATAACGTCACGTTTAGTTTCTGCTCCATATGTTTGAAATCTCTTGGGATTGGTTTACTCGTCATTCTGGCCATGGCTTTACCGGCTCTTTCCCAGACTCAAATAACCACCGGAACAATTCAAGGTACGGTGACTGATGCAAACGGCGCAATCGTGCCCGGCGCCAGCGTCGAAATCAAGAACCTCGATACAAATCTTACGCGAACTCTGACAACGGACGAGGGCGGCCGCTTCGTCGCCCTGGCGCTGCCGCCGGGGCCGTATTCGGTTACGGTCTCGAAGCAGGGATTTGCGACCGCGGTTGCGGAAAGACTCGATCTAACCGTGGGCCAGGCTCTCAATCTTCCGGTGGCGATGAAAGTGTCTCAGGTTCAGGAGCGGGTCACGATTACTGCCACGCCGACCGTAGATACAGTGAAGACCGAGGCCAGCACCACAATCAACGAGACGGCCGTCAACACCACGCCAATTCTGGGACGCAAGTTTGAAGACCTGCTCACGTTAACTCCGGGAGTGAGCGTCGTTCAAGGGCCCGATGGCGATGAGATTACTTTCTCTGGACAGCGCGGGGTTTTTAACAACGTCAGTCTTGACGGCGGCGACTATAACAACGGTTTCTTTGGCGAACAGCTTGGCGGTCAGCGCGCGGCCATCGACATTCCGCTGGACGCGGTAAAGGAATTTCAGGTGGTGGCCACGGGAGCAACAGCCGAGTTTGGACGCACTGCCGGTGGGATTATCAACGTGATCTCGAAATCAGGGACCAACGACGTCCACGGCGGCCTTTTCTATTTTCAGCGACTCGAAGCGCTAACGGCACACACATCTGACGGTAAGCCGCTCAAGGATTTCAATCGGAAGCAGTTTGGCGGGACGGTTGGCGGCCCCATCAGCAAGAATAAGGCTTTCTTCTTCTTTTCCTTCGAAGGCATTCGCGAAAAACTGAGTCGAGCGAATCTGAGCGAAGCAATCGGCACCCCTTGTTCAGTAACGACGCCCACCATCACGGCGAATGAAGCTTTAATCAACGGCAGCGCCGATTGTCAAAGACTGGCCCTCATCAATTTCATCAAGACGACCAGAAATCAGGACGAGGGACAGCCGGTCAGTCATAAGATCAACAACCAGGCTTTCCTGGCCAAGGTTGACTGGGACCTCAACTCGAAGCACAAACTGGCGCTCTCGTACAACTTCGACTATTCGAAGAATACTAATCAAACGTTCGACGTTGCGACCTATGGAAACTCGGCCAACGGCATTGAAGGCCCATCGAAGATCAATAACTTCAACGTAAATCTTTTCAGCTCGCTCACGTCCAACAGAGTGAACGAGGCCCACTTCTCTTACACACGAGAGTTGCGACCTCGTAACGCAATTCCGTCGAGCGTACCGGCTGATACGGCGATGGGTTTCGCTACTACATTCAGATTCGGCAACCCGTTCTTTCTGAACCCAACGATTGACGAGCTGCTTTGGCGCACGGACGTGAGAGACAACTTCTCGATCATTCACGGTAACCATACAATGAAGGTCGGTGGTGAGTGGCTGCACACGCTCAACGATCAGGTCTTTCGCGGCTTCTTCGAAGGCCGGTATATTTTCGACAGCGTCAGCGGCTTTCTGCGTTACGCGTCACCGACCGCCGCGGGAGGTTTTGGACCGACTGTGGCCGAATGCTTTAACAACACCACCGGCGCGTTCACCGGTTGGATCACCGAAGGCGCTCCCTTTAATCAGACTTGCGCCGCGGGCAGCAGCATTTTCGGTCCTGCGAATAGCGGACTTGGCGGGCCTCTGCTGCTGTTCTTGCAGAACGGAATTCCGACCGGGATCGCAGGCGTGCCGCCGCCGGGCAAGTCCACCATTAAGAATGAAGACCTGTCCCTGTTCGCTCAGGACAGTTGGCACCTGCGGTCCAATTTCACTTTGAATTATGGGCTGCGCTGGGAAGCCCAAATCTTTCCCAAGCCGATCGTCCCGCCGGCTCAAACAGCCTACGGAGCGCTGTTGAGTAATCCACGGTTTCCATCTGACGGCAGGTTGCACAGCCCGAAGAAAGAGTTCCAGCCGCGCGTTGGTTTCGCGTGGGACGTAGCGCGCAACGGCAAGTCTGTGCTGCGCGCCAGCTATGGCATTTTCTATGGCCGCCAGAACATGTTGACGCAGGTTGGCTCGATCACCGACAACGGCGTGCAGCAGTTCGGGATCTTCTGCAACTCGACCTTTGCTTTTACCTGCTTTGGCGCGGCCACCAGGCCGCCCACCTGGCCGGGTATACAAAACGTGCCACCATCCGGGGGAATTCCCTTCGGCGCTTCGGTGCGCGTCTTCGACAAGAATTATGCGAACCCGCGCATCTACACATTGAACGCGCAGTTCGAGCAGGAAATCGTCAGCGATCTCTCTTTGTATTTTGACTTCACTCACTCGAAGGGCGTGCATCTAACCCGCTTCCTAAATTACAACCGGACGGGCCCACTTATGCCGGCGACTCCCCTGTTTCCAACCCTGGGTGACGTCTTCGTCACCAGCGCCGTGGGTAAGTCGCTCTACAACGGCTTCACGGTAGGCATGCGCAAACGGATGAGCAGGAGATATCAGTTCGAATGGAACTATGTGCTGTCGAAGGATCAGGATGATGATTCCAACGAGCGCGATCCATTCACTGATCGTTCGCTGACATTTCTCAACCTCAGCCTGGACTATTCAGTTTCGGATCGAGACATTCGGCACAAGTTCAATTTTTATTCCTTTGTGCAAATGGGTTGGGGCCTGGAAGGCAACTTCCGCGTCCAAGCGCGCAGCGCGCAACCTATCTCAGGCGCGCGAACGCCGGCCAGTCCCGCAAGAAATACTTTGCGCAAGGACAACGCATACTTCTCGTTCGATTGGCGCATTCAGCGGCCGTTCAAGTTCGGCGAACATTACGCGCTAATTCCCATCGTCGAGATGTTCAATACCTTCAACAGCAAGAACAACATCAATCCTCTCAGCACGCCGGGGCTTTTCAACTTTGACGGTTTCCTGCGGCAGGGCGTAGGCGATCCCCGGCAGGTCCAGTTAGCCGTGAAGTTTACGTTCTAGCTCTGGCGGTTGGTTAATGAACCGGAGGCGCGGAGCCTGATATTCTTCGCGCCTCTTTTAATTGGACTATTCTTAGGCGATCGCTGTCCATTTCTGTGGGAAAATCCTTTCGAGCAGACTTCGGTGGTTAATAGGTGACTGAAGTTCATGGTCCGCGAACCAACTTACCAAGCCGCTCGGGCGGTGGCCGCGATGGTCGAGGCACATTTTGCGCGCCACGTCGCCGAAGCCCGCCGGCGCAATGAGCAGCAACTGGCCCACGCGCCCGATGCGCGAGCAATCGAAACGATCATCGATGCCACTTTCTGGGCGAGTTTCCGGCCCGAAGAAGGCCGCTTCCCCAAAATCTCGCTGGCATTTTTGCCACCCGAACAGGCGGGCCACCCGCTGAAGTTCGAAGATCGTCTGCCGCTAACTCCCGCGATCCTGACAAAACTTGCTCCGGCAGTTGAACGTCCAGGAATTCATCTGGGCGTTTGGCACGACGCGGGCGAGCTGTATGTCTGGGGTGCGACGCGCCAAATTCCAAGTTTGGGATTTGTCCTCGAGGATGTCGAACCGGGGTTGTTGGTGATCAAGCACCGCCGCATCGATGGCTTTGGAAAGTTTGCCAACGTCGCCATCCTCAAAGGTGAACAGACGAAGATTGTTGACGAGCAAGGCACGAGTCTGCCCGACTGTCCGGACCTGCTGAAGTCGTTGTTGGCCTTCACTTCTCCGTCAACGTGGGACGATTCGGTGAACGTCCTCGTGCAACTCGCCGCTTCGATGCGCGCCCACGGACATGGCGGCACCTTGCTGGTAGTGCCTACCGGAACGATCCGGTGGCGCGAATCCATCATCCACCCTTTGATCTACTCCGTCGCGCCTTCATCTTCGAAGGTCGCTAATTTGATCAGGAAAGGGGCGAGCCCTGCGAATGAGAATGAATGGCAGGCATCATTGAGCAATGCTGTAGAAACGGTCGCCGGCTTGACCGCAGTGGACGGCGCAACTGTTGTTTCTGACGAGTATGAAGTGCTCGCGTTCGGGGCGAAGATCAAGCGGGCTTCAGGCGCCGAACAAGTGGAGCAGATGGTGCTTACCGAACCAGTCGTCGGCAACGCAGCCGTCATAGTTCCGCCAGTACAACACGGTGGCACACGTCACTTGTCGGCGGCCCAGTTCATATACGATCAGCGAGATTCGTTGGCGCTGGTCGCTTCACAAGACGGCCGCTTCACAGTTTTCGCATGGTCGCCCTGCGAAGAGATGGTTCACGCGCATCGCGTCGATGTGTTGTTGATGTAGATACTTCAATGCTTCGTGCGGCTGAAAAACGCGGCGTGGATCAAGCTTGCATTCATGGCGCTGACAGCGCAAGAATCTGTTCCTCGATAAGAGATTGAGACGAAATCGATGATGGACGCTCTCTGGCAGGAACTAACCTCTGGGCTGCATGACTCGAAACAGTTGGCCCATGTAATCATTCGATTGGTCGCGGCGACCTTGCTTGGCGCAATTGTGGGACTCCAACGAGAGAGCACCCGGAAACCCGCCGGCCTGCGAACGCATATCTTAGTTAGCTTGGCCACGGCGGCGTTCGTCATCTCTTGCTCAAGTGTCGGGATGTCTTCCGATGGATTGTCCCGGGTGATTCAGGGAATCATAACGGGGATAGGTTTTATCGGCGCGGGCTCGATCCTAAAGCTGAGCGAACAACACGAGATTAAGGGACTAACAACGGCGGCCAGTGTCTGGATGACCGCAGCCTAACAACAACGCGGACGTTGGGCGGCTGGCGCCGTTTTAGGTCATGGCTGACTCAGAGGATAAGCTGGAAAATGTGTTTTGGCTTGGAGGTTCCCCCTGCGCAGGCAAGAGTTCAATCAGCGAAATCATCGCGAGTCGCTTTGGCCTGGATGTTTGCCACGTTGACGAAACTTTCGAAGCTCACGAGCAACGCTGCGATCCACTTCGTCACCCTGCTCTGACGAAGTGGTCGAAGTCTTCGTGGAATCAGCGTTGGATGCAACCTGTTGAAAGCTTGGTGCAAGAGGCAATCGCCTGTTATCGAGAACACTTTACGCTGGTGCTTGAAGACATATTCTCGCTCCCGAGACGCAAATCTCTGTTGGTCGAAGGTGCGGCTTTGTTGCCGGCGCAGGTCGCCAGCGTTCTATCGCGCCAGAGTCGCGCGATTTGGTTGATTCCAACTGCCGATTTCCAGAGGACGTATTACTCAAGACGTGACTGGGTTCGGAGCATTTTAGCGCAATGTAGTAAACCCGAAGAGGCTTTTCATAACTGGATGCAACGCGATATTCGTTTCGCGCAATGGATCGAGGCGGAGGCGAGCGCCACTCATCTTCCATTTCTGAGGGTTGATGGAGATCGAACGATAGAACAAAATGCAGAGGCGGTGGCCACGCACTTTCAGCTTCTAGTTCACCAATCGCGGGGGTGAATGACTGCCATGCGAATGTCAAGCGTTCCATGAGAAGAAGAGCTTTGTTTTTCAATCCTTCCTTGTCCTCTGCAGGTTCTTGATGTAAACAATTGTTTGCTGAGGAAGAATCAATCCTATGGACTCAATCGATCTGTCCGCGGTAGCGCATCAAGCCATGATTGACGCTGGCTTTGTGCCGGACGTGCCGCATTCGGCTTTGGACGAGTTGCGGGCGCTCGAGTCGAAACCGCAGACGGCCGTCGCGGATCCGTCAACCCGAGATTTGCGCCCGTTGCTGTGGTCGTCAATAGACGATCGCAAGTCACGGGATCTCGATCAAGTTGAGTACGCTGAACGCCTACCTAATGGCGACATCTGTGTGCGGGTGGGCATCGCAAATGTTGATGCACTAGTACAGAAAGGTTCGGCGATTGACGCACATGCGACTGAGAACGGCACCTCCGTTTACACCGGAGTTAGAACTTTCCCGATGCTGCCCGAGCAGTTATCAACGGATATGACTTCGCTGGTAGGAGGCGCCGATCGGTCTTCAATCGTTACCGAAGTGGTTGTGACACCAGAAGGTTCGGTGAAATCGACCGACGTTTATCCGGCATTGCTGCACAACTACGCCAAGCTTTCGTATGAGGCTGTAGGCGCCTGGCTTGATAACACGGGACCGATACCGCCGGAAGTTGCCAACGTACCAA
>Ga0137379_10006231_pt1 | contig 11319 bp, 8 predicted proteins | sample SagtaG_18_FD_104812 | JGI IMG/M metagenome (GOLD analysis project Ga0137379, IMG submission 104812) | Vadose zone soil microbial communities from Sagehorn Ranch, Mendocino, California, USA - Sage2_L_80_16 metaG | ecosystem: Environmental > Terrestrial > Soil > Vadose zone | place: USA...
ATTTCTGCGCGCTCCACTTGCGCGGCGCTGCCCAAACCGAAATGGAGGGTATTGGCCGATTGCGAGCGGTACGAATCGCCTGTGACAAGCTGACGGATGAGGCTATGGCCCGCGAAAGCCAGGCTGACCGTGACGCCGACTGGCGAGCGCCCGCCGCCGGCCTCACGAAAACGAAATCCAATCCAGTCGCCCGCGTCCTCTAAGGTGTTCCGATACACTCGTAGCGTCTGCTTTGCCTCGGGCCATAGTTCCGAGGTAGTGACCAGCAAATCCATCCGCCCATCGCCATCCAGGTCATCGGCGACCACGTCGCGGCAGTCTTGCTGCAAGCCGACGCCCAACAGGTAGCCGGCCTCAAGAAACGACGCTCCGCCCCGGTTCAGGTAGAGCCGGTTTATCTCGTAACCGCCAAAGGATTGTTCTCGCCCGTGCGTGAACTGTACTTTGCTCTGAAGGTAGGCTCGGACCAACTCATTATTTTGCGAATTGGCCAGGAACCGGTCATGGAGCCAGTATTCCCCTTCGTAATCGCGCGTGGATTTTTTGCTCTCGTGCCCGTTGGCGATGTAAACGTCCGGAAAACCGTCGTTGTCAAAATCAAACGCGCTGCATCCCCAGGACCAACCCGAGTGCGCTATGGAATCGTTAAAGGCCGTTTGCTCCAAGCCGCCTTGCGCTCCAGCCAGGAACAGGCGATTGCCATAGACCATCCGCGCTCGCATCGGGCGTTCCTGAGCTGCCTCGGAGCGCCACAACCCCAGATGCTCCAGACGGTTCACAGTGGGCGACTCCATGCCGATCATCAGCAGGTCCCGCCGGCCATCCGCGTTGAAATCGGCCAGGGCGTGCGCCATGCCAAACGCCAGCGGATCGGCAACCGATTGGCGCGTCACGTCAGTGAAGTGGCCGTGGCCGTCATTGCGATAAACGTCCAGCCCTGCAAAATCGCTGACCACCACCAGCCCCAGGTGCTCGTCGCCGGCCAGCTTGACGAATGAGCCGCTATCCGAGCGTCGCCAACGTTTGGCTTGGAGACCGGAACTGTCGGTCGCGTCGGTGAAGTTGCCTTGCCCGTCATTCAGCAGAAGGTACGCGGGGTCGCCGTCGTTGGCATCGTAATATGGAGTCGGCAGTTGCCCTTCCGGGTAAGGAATTTTGTACTGGCCTAGAAACACGTCCAGGTCGCCATCGTGATCGATATCGCCGCAGGTCAGGACCTGGCCGTATTTCAACGGCGGGTTTGCCTTCCAGACCAGGCGGCCCGGTTCCTCGAATGTCCCCTTGGGGGAGCCCTTGAACAGAAACAGTCCGTCCGCCGTGGCGCACAAAAAATCTGCAAGACCATCACCGTCAAAATCGGCAATGACCGCGGTATGGATTCCATTCACCGGATGCTGGCACAACTGCTCAGCTTCATAATGGCCACCACCTCGGCGGCGATAGACCAGGTTCTTCGCAGCCAGGATAATCTCCGACAACCCGTCGCCATCCAGATCGTAAAGGATCAGAGGATCGATAAACCGCCCACGTTCCGGCGGCTGGAAATTCTCCAGGAGAATCTGTTGAAACGGCGGGGCCCCGCGGCGGCTCTTGATCCTCAGATGGCTGGCGTCGATCTGTTTGACCGCCGGCGGATCGGGCAGCCACTCGACAACGATGTCTCCTTCCAGGGTGGCGCGTTCATTGGCGTTGGTATTGGCAACGTCGGCGCGAAAGTAAAAGCGGCTCTGTTTGGCCTCACCGTGTGCATTCGTCTCAAACGCGTGATGGCGAAACTCGGCTTGCGTCAGCTGCCAGCCGGCGCGCGCAGAGTCGGCCAAAAAAGCTTTCCATTGCGCCTGAGACCAAACCGCTCCCGAACCGGTGGACTCGCGCAACTCGATCCCATGACTCAGTTTTTGTGGCGTCTCAAATATGCCAATCGCCATTTGGCCAATGGGAAACGACGCGAGACGGTCGATTTTGTTGGTGGCCACGTTCAGGCTATCCCAAAGCGACTCGAAAAGGGCGCCGTAGCGCTCCGCAAGCCGCTCTTTGGCCCATACCGTTTTGTCAATTTGTTCTTCGCGTTCTCTTAACGCCGATAACTGGGCGAGGAGCTGTCCGATTTCAGAATCACTGGGCGGCGTCGAGTCGCGCCTCAGAAAGTAGTTGCGCCAGCACGCCACCACCAGCAGCCCGGCGCCGATGCACAAGACAATAAGCGGCACCACGAGGCGCTTCATGGGGGGACGCACCATGCAAAGGAAGACTAACGTTTCACGGAGATCGTGTCACTTTACGATTGATGTACCCGAATCCTCGCCAGGGCGAGTTCAAGAATCTCCGACCAGTCTCATTAACACCCCGATTCAACGGGGTGTCGGGCGTGGCTGGTGTGTCTTAACCCTGCTTTCCAAGGGTTTCCACCGTGCTGCCAACCGGTTTCGAGCGTTCTTGAACTCGTCCTGGATCCTCGCCCAACGGCGGCTGGCCCCGATAAGACGGCGCAAAATGCTGAGCATTCAAACAAGTCCCAAAATGGAAAGGCGAGAGGATCGTGAAACCGCGAAATACGCGAAATACGCGGAAGTGCTCCATCTTTCCGCGTATTCCGCGTATTCCGCGGTTTGATCTTTTCCTTAGGCGAGGATTTGGGATGCAGACATGGCGTCAAGACTTCGGCTCTCGACCTGCTTTTGGCTTTCATCATTCGTCAGCCTGCCCTGTGCGTTGAAACGCACACTTGCCAAACTGCCTCCAAAAGAGCATATTACAACGAAAGCTCTGCAAGCTATGAAAAACTATTCAGCGAATCCGGCTTCCCGCCCCCTGAACTACCACACGCGCCGTGACGCAGCCGGTGGAGGTGGCGCCGTAAGCCCTGGCGGTTTCACACTCATCGAACTGTTGGTGGTCATTGCCATCATCGCCATCCTGGCCTCGATGCTTTTGCCTGTGCTCAGCAAGGCCAAAACCAAGGCGCAGATGATTGGCTGCATTAACAACACCAAACAACTCACGCTCGGCTGGCATTTGTATTCGGGCGATTTCAATGACCGGGTAGCCAACAACTTCGGCGTAGTTGAAACGTTTGCAGCTATTGGTACTACGTGGGACAACTGGGTAAACAACGTCATGAGCTTCCCAGGCCTCGAACCCAGCATTACCAATGTGGCCTATGTTAAGAATGGTGTGCTGGGCCCATATACAGCCGGCGCCATCGGCGTTTATAAATGTCCCGCCGACAATTGGCTGAGCCGTCAGCAGGTCAATGCGGGCTACATCCGGCGCAACCGCAGCCTCTCCATGAATGCAAATTTTGGCTTGTTCTCGCACAACGAACCTGGAGACCCCACTCCCCGCGGTATTAGCTGGGGATTCAACCAATACCGGCAATTCCTGAAGCAAGGCCAGGTGCCGAAACCGGCGAAAACCTGGCTCTTCCTGGACGAGCACCCCAATACGATAAACGACGGCTATTTCATCACCAATCCTCTTGACGGTCGCTGGGAGGACAAACCCGCCTCTTACCACAATGGCGCTTGTGGATTCGCCTTTGCTGACGGGCACTCTGAAATCAAGAAGTGGCGCAGCCAAACGTCCATTTTCCGGGTTAACCCCGAGGTGGCAACAATACCCGATGTCAATTGGGACGCGCTCGGTAGAATTGACGCGGCCTGGTATTTCGAGCGGACGGGCTATGTGTTTCTTAGGTCCGGGTTAGGTGACTACGGCTACTAATTAGCGCGCAAGGACGCGGGTTTTGGGCCTAACCAAAGCTAAGGCTGGCGGCTTTATCGGCATCAGATTGTCGCGCTTGATGGCCAGCGGCAAACACCCGTGCGAATCCGCCTTTCTGTTCCTGTTCAGGTAGCCGCCGGAGGTCAATCCATGCGGCTGCCTAAACAGGTAGGTCTCACTCATGTTCCTTTGACCCTGTGGTTGCTGGTTCACCACGTTTGGGCAGCCCCTGGGCCAACCGGACCACCGGCCACCAACTCTGATCCATTTTGTAGTCCGACGAACCCAGTGGCTTTCCTTGGGCCCCCGGCGCCTCAAGCGGAAAGCACCCGCAGGATGATCCAGCGACTGGCGGAAATCCGGAAGACACTGGATCCGGCGAAAGTCATCTTTTTGAGCCGGCAACGCGCCCAACTACTGGCGGCGAAGGTGGCAAGGAGTACGAACGTTTGGGAACAGATGAACCTCCGACATAACCTCGCCGAGACGCTGGCCCAGGCCGGACGGCCAGAAGACGCCCTCGAGCAATTCAAAGTGGTAGAGGATTTGGTCAGCTCGCTCAGCCAACCGATTGACGAGAGGTGGCGAGCAGCCTTCCGCATGACCAAAGCTGTTACTCTGTTGCGCCTGGGCGAGCAGGAAAATTGTCTGCTCCTCCACGATGCCGAGTCCTGCCTCTTCCCGCTCCAGCCGGCCGCTTTCCATAAAGTCACTCGGGGCTCGCGCGGAGCCGTTGCGGTGCTGAAAGAGCAACTGGGAAAACACCCTGGTGACCTTGGCGCCCGCTGGCTGCTTAACATCGCCTCCATGACCCTGGGCGAGTACCCGGCAAAAGTACCCGCCCAGTGGCTCATCCCACCCAAAGCTTTTGAGTCCCAATATAACCTACCACGGTTCCCCAATGTGGCCGCAGCCTTGGGTCTTGACCTAGATGGACTGGCCGGGGGCTGCATCCTGGATGATTTCGATAATGACGGTTTCATTGACGTGGTGATTTCTCCCTACAACCTGGAGGGCCAGCTTCGCTACTTCCATAACGATGGCAATGGCCACTTCACCGAACGTACTGCCGAGGCTGGTCTCCTGGGCCTGCCCGGCGGGTTGAACATCCAGCAGACCGACTATAATAACGACGGGTTCCTTGATATTTGGATCGAGCGCGGAGGATGGTTCGACAAACAGGGACGGATTCCCGGCTCGCTGCTGCGCAACAACGGCGATGGCACCTTCACCGACGTGACCGAACAAGCGGCCCTTTTGCGGGGTCATCCCTCCCAGGCTTGCGTCTGGTTCGATTACGACGGCGATGGCTGGCTGGATCTCTTCAAGGGCAACGAATCTTCCGATCCCGATGATCCCGACCCCTGCGAACTGTTCCACAACAACCATGACGGAACCTTCACGGAGTGCGCGGCAGCCTGCGGCCTGGATGTGAAAACCTTCGTCAAAGGAGTCGCCTGCGCGGATTACGATCACGATGGCCGGCCAGACCTGTACCTCTCGATTCTCGGGGCGCCCAACATGCTATTTCATAACGATGGCCCTGACCCTTCCGGGCAATGGAAGTTCAGCGAGGTCGCTGGTCGTGCCGGCGTGACCGAGCCTCTGGCCAGTTTCCCCACCTGGTTCTTTGATTATGATAACGACGGTTGGGACGACCTTTTCGTCTCCGGGTATAAAATGCATGATGTCGGAGCTGTTGCCGCCGACTATCTGGGCCTGCCGAATGACGGAACTCAGCCCAGGCTCTACCACAACAACCATGATGGCACCTTCAGCGATGTGACCCGGGCAGCCGGTCTAAATCATGTTTTGCTCACCATGGGTTGCAATTTTGGCGATCTCGATAATGATGGCTGGCTCGATTTCTATCTGGGCACGGGCGAGCCCAGCCTCGGCGCGATTATGCCTAACCGCATGTTCCGCAATGCCGAAGGCAAATTCTTCCAGGACGTCACAACTGCCGGGGGATTTGGACATTTGCAAAAAGGACACGCCGTCGGCTTTGCCGATCTCGACAATGACGGCGACCAGGATGTGTTTATTGTCCTGGGTGGGGCCTTTCCCGGCGACAACGCGCGCAGCGCGTTGTTCTTAAACCCAGGCAACAACAACCATTGGATTAAGCTCAAGCTGGAGGGGACCAGGTCGAACCGCGCGGCCATCGGCGCGCGCATCAAGGTTTCAGTCGCGACTCCAAAGGGACCGAGGTCCATCTATAAAACTGTCAACAGCGGCGGCAGCTTCGGTTCGTCGCCGCTACGCCAGGAGATCGGCCTGGGCAATGCGACCGCGATCACCGCCGTCGAAATAATCTGGCCCGTCCCGGACTCGCGCCAGAGGCTGACTGGCTTCGCACTCGACCACGCCTATCGCATCCAGGAAGACAATTCTCAGCCGATCCCCTGGGCACTCAAGCGCATCAGATTTGACCTCAGCACTTTACGCAGTCGCGCGGGATCAGAGTGATGGCGGCTTGGACTCTTCGAGATTGGGCGCTGTCCGTTTGGATTGGATGTCAATGGCGCCGATCAGAACCAGGTAATGAACCGGGGCAGCGTCAGAAACGGCCAGTTTCATGCCGGACCAAGAATCTGGTCCAGATTGCGACAGTCTTCTTCGAGGTCTCGGATGTCGTAGTGGCGGTCACAGTGATGCTTGGCGAGGAATTCCTCGGTCTCGGCCCAGTCCAGCCCAAGCATCTCTGCCACCTGTCCCCGGGAGAGTTGGTTCGATCGATAGCCTTCGAGCGTGGCCTGCTCAAGGATCCGGCGGGCAATACTTTCGGGGTCCGGGCCAAACCGCGCAGCAATGGACGCCGGTATCTGCACGGTGACGGACACCGATGACGTTTGCTCTGGCTTGGCTTTTCCGAAATGCATAACTGCAATCACATTACTCTTTCTTCTGGCAAATCACAAGCGTCCGTCAGATGCCGAGGTTGCCAACGAGCAGAGTGCGCCCAAGAACGTAGCAGCCGGTAACGAGGCTCAAATACTTTGCAGGATAGGTCGTTCGCTCGAGCGTTCCTTCAGGATCGATGTCCGTAAATTGCGAGAAATCCACATTTTGCGGGATTCGGCTTGGCATTCGATGCTGCTGTGGTAAGGTTAATGGCATGAGCGTCACTGATATCCCAAACTTCGAGCAACTGACCGATTTGGAGCGGTTGGAATTGGCTGAGGAATTGATCGCCTCGATCCGGAACCCTGAAGCTCTGCCGGAGCCACTGGCGCACCGCTTGGAACTGGAGCGTCGCTGGGCACAATACGAGAAAGATCCAACCATCGGACTTTCCGAAGATCAGTTTTGGAACAAGGTGAAGGCTCTCAAAGGATGAGCCGCGAGTTGGTTTTCTTGCCCGCCGCGACCCAGGATTTTGTCGAAGGAAATAACTATTACGAACAGCTTTCCCCTGGAAGGGGAGGCGCGCGATTCGAGAGCGCATTCAAAGAAGCAATCCGCCAGATTCGCGACGGAATAATCACGCATACCGTGGCATTTGGGTATTTCCATCGCGTCACTTTGCGCAGGTTTCCTTACACTCTGTACTATCGCCTCGTTGGAGAAAGGGCCGTGATCGCAGCGGTTCTCTACACACGCTGGGATCCTAAAAAGATCGAAGGTATCTTGAGAAAGCGGCTTGGCTGATTCATGGCGGTTCCCGCTCTCTCTGTTCTCGGATTGGCTTTTGCCATCAGCTAACTGCTGACTTTGATTTGGCCTTCACGATGGCGGCGCAGCAACTCCACGTCGGCGTCCACCATCAGCTTGACCAAATCAACAAATTTGGTTTTCGGTTCCCAGCCCAGTTGACGGCGGGCCTTGCTGTAATCGCCAATCAGCAAATCCACCTCCGCAGGGCGATGGTATCGGGGGTCAATCTCCACAAACTTTTTCCAGTCGAGCCCGACACGGGCGAAAGCGCTCTCCAGGAACTCGCGGACCGAATGCGTTTCGTTGGTGGCAATGACGTAATCGTCAGGCTTGTCCTGCTGGAGCATCAGCCACATCGCTTCGACATATTCTTTGGCGTAGCCCCAGTCGCGCTTGGCGTCCAGGTTGCCCAAAAACAACTTGTCCTGAAGCCCCGCCTGGATGTGGGCCACCGCGCGGGTGATCTTGCGCGTGACAAAGGTCTCCCCGCGGCGGGGCGACTCGTGGTTGAAGAGTATGCCGTTGCTGACGTGCATCCCGTAGGACTCGCGGTAATTGACGGTGATCCAGTAGGAGAAAACCTTGGCGCAACCATAAGGGCTGCGCGGATAAAATGGCGTCCGCTCGGTTTGCGGCACCTCACGCACCAAGCCAAACATTTCGCTGGAGGAGGCCTGATAAAAGCGCGGTCGAATGCCGGTCTCACGGATGGCTTCGAGCAAACGGAGGGTCCCGGTCGCAGTGACGTCGGCCGTGTACTCAGGGCTGTCGAAACTGACCCGGACGTGGCTTTGGGCGGCGAGGTTGTAGATCTCTTCAGGCTGGATTTTGCCGATCAACCGGGCCATGGCACTGGCGTCGCTCAGATCGCCATAATGCAAAAACAGCCGGCCTTTGCCCGAGTGCGGGTCGTCGTAGATCGGCTCGAGCCGGCCCGTGTTGAACGTGCTGGCGCGGCGGATGATGCCGTGCACCTCACAGCCCTTGGCCAGAAGCAGCTCCGCCAGATACGAGCCATCCTGGCCGGTGATGCCCGTGATCAACACTTTCTTGGCCATAGTCAGTCCAGGACAGGTTCGTGAAGTTCCACCGGAAAGGCAAGTCTGGAAACGAGGGGAGGGCCACTGACAAAGTTGTTCGTAACCGATTGTAGGAGACGACGTAAGGAGTCTCTGATTGAATTCGCGGGCGGATCAAACCAGGTTTTTTCGCAAACTGCTGATTAGAGACTCCTTACGTCGTCTCCTACAATGTGAGAACGGCGCCATTGGCTAGGACTTTGTCACTGGCCCTCCAAACAAAGGACAACCGACCAAAGCGCTCTTGCCTGAGGCCCGAGGAGTGGTTATTGTCTGCTGGATTGGAACGTTAAATTTGCCGATGATCAGGTTCTCCAGCTTGCGGGCCAGGTTGGTGGGAACAGTCTTTATAGCCATCGCACCCGCCTGGGTGCTGATGTACTACAATAATCTGCCCTGGCCGGGTTTTGTAGTGGGATTGGTGGCGCTGGTTGCTGCCTGGTTCGGCGGGGAACGATACATTCTGCGCCAGATTCGGCTACTGATCCAAGCGGCCAAACGGTGGACGCATGGGGACTTGAGCAGCCGCACTGGGTTGTCAGAGGAGGTCGGTGAGATCGGCCAACTGGCCTGCACCTTCGACACCATGGCCGAATCCCTTGGGCAGCGCCTCCGGGAACGGGAGGAGGCCGAACGAATGCTCCTGAACCGCTCCTTCCAGCAAACGGTTGTGGGGGCCTTGGGCCAGTTCGCAATGGTCAGCGACGATTTTTCGGGTCTGGTGGACCAGGTCGTCATGCTGGTCGCCCAGACTCTGGAGGTCGAGTATTGCCAGGTGCTGGAGCTGCTGCCGGGTGGCGAAGCCATGTTGCTGCGCGCAGGTGTGGGCTGGAAGGAAGGCACCGTCGGCAAGGTGACCGTGCCGGCCGATCCGACCACCCAGCCTGGGTTCAGTCTGACGGCCGGCGAGCCGGTTGTGGTGGAGGACTTGCCCAGCGAAAGGCGCTTCAACGCTTCCCCGTTGCTCCTGGATCATGGGGTGGTCAGCGGGATCACCGTGGCCATCGCCGGCCATGGCCGCGCCTTCGGCATCCTCGGGGCGCACACGGCGAATCGTCGAAAGTTTACCGAGGACGAAGTTCATTTCCTTTTGTCCATCGCGACAACACTAGCGATGGCGCTGGAACGGAACCAGGCTCAGGCAAAATTGCAAGCGCTGGCGGCCTTCGCTCAACTCAATCCCAACCCGGCGATGGAATTGGCCGCCGACGGAGCCATCACCTATTTCAACGACGCCGCGCTCAAGCTTAGCCTGTCGGTTGACCAGGAGCATCCGCGCGGGATTCTGCCGCCGAACATCGGTGGAATTTTGAGGGACTGTCTGGAGAAGCGCCAAAGCGTGATGCGCCTGGATACAAGAATGGCGGAACGCACTTTTTCCTGGTCGTTCCATCCGGTGGCGGGCAGTGAGTCGGTGCATTGTTACGTCGAAGATATCACCGACCGCTTGAGCCTCGAAGCGCAGTTGCGCCAGTCGCAGAAAATGGAATCGGTCGGCCAATTGGCCGCGGGCGTGGCCCACGATTTCAACAACATGCTCACCGTCATCCAGGGGCACGCGGGCCTGTTGCTAGCCAAGTCGGCTCTGGCGCCCGAATTGCTGGACTCGGCCCATGCGATCTATTTTGCCTCTGAGCGGGCGGCGAGTTTGACTCGTCAGTTGCTCATGTTCAGCCGCAAGAACGTGATGCAATCCAAACTGGTGGATTTGCGGCAGGTCGTTGCCAACCTAAGCAAGATGCTCCGCCGCCTGCTGGGCGAAACGATCACGCTGCAATTCAATCCGCCGCCCCAACTGCCTGTGGTGGAGGCCGACCCCGGCATGATTGAGCAAGTCCTGATGAACCTCGCCGTCAACGCCCGCGACGCCATGCCCCAAGGCGGTACGCTCACCATCAGCACCAGCGCCCTCCAAATCAATCTGGCCTATGTGCAGGCGCATCCGGAGGCACGCGCGGGCGCCTTCGTGTGCCTGGCCGCCACCGACACCGGCTGCGGCATGGACACGGCCACCATGGCCCGCATTTTCGAGCCGTTTTTCACCACCAAGGAAGTCGGCAAAGGCACTGGCCTGGGCCTGGCCACCGTATATGGCATCGTCAAACAGCACCAAGGGTGGATTGCAGTCGCCAGCGAAGTCGGCAACGGCGCCACCTTTAAGGTCTTCCTGCCTGCCGCCAGCGAACCGCTAAAGACCCGGGAAGCGGCGGCTGCGCCTGCAGGCATCGTGCCCCGCGGCAACGAAACCATCCTCGTGGTCGAGGACGAACCGGTGTTGCGCGACCTGGCGCAGTTGATCTTGCAGGGCTGCGGCTACCGGGTGCTTGAAGCCGGCTCCGGCGTGGAGGCGCTGCAAGTCTGGCAGAGGCACCCAGGCCGCATCGATCTGGTGCTCACCGATATGGTCATGCCTCAAGGCATGTCCGGGATGGACTTGGCGCGAAAACTCGTCGCTGCTCAACCCAAACTAAAGGTCATCATTGCCAGTGGCTATACCGTGGACGACCTGGTCACTGAGTTCCTGCGTGAAGGCCGCGCGCTGTTTTTGGAGAAGCCCTATACCCAGGCCAGCCTCGCCAAAGCCGTCCGGGATTGTTTGGACAACTAAAAGGGCGCAGGGTCAAATCAGGCAACGAATGCTCCAAAGCACAAACCCTCGGCGGTGCACCGGCTTGCAATGAACCGCTGTGGTTAATTTGCACTATGCACCACAATATATTGTGGTTAGTGTCGTGAAGGGTGTGAGACAAAATTCTTCGAATCGGAAAATAAGGCTTGTTTTTTTGGGTGAGTGACTATAATACTAGTCACATTATGAATCCACCTGATAAATCACGCCTGCTACAACAGATCGCCGCCA
>Ga0137379_10006239_pt1 | contig 11314 bp, 7 predicted proteins | sample SagtaG_18_FD_104812 | JGI IMG/M metagenome (GOLD analysis project Ga0137379, IMG submission 104812) | Vadose zone soil microbial communities from Sagehorn Ranch, Mendocino, California, USA - Sage2_L_80_16 metaG | ecosystem: Environmental > Terrestrial > Soil > Vadose zone | place: USA...
AGAGATCCTTCGCTGCGCTCAGGATGACAGCCGTGCTGAAGTTCACGCCTATGGGGGACTACTTGGCGTTCCACACCTGCACGGTTCCTTCCACCCCACCGGAGGCGATGTACCTACCATTTGGAGACCATACCACGGCTTGCACTCCCGCCGAATGTTGTGTGTAGGTAAAGATCTGATCCCCGGTGAGGCTGTTCCAGATCTGGACATTGTCGCCTGCCGAGGCAATGTCGCTGCTATCGGGCGACCATGCCACGGCTTGGACTGAACCAGTATGTCCATAATATGTGACGGGACTCTTTTGTGGCTGTGTATTGCTTTCGAAGAGAGTTACAGGCCATACCTGCACCGTATGATCCTTCCCTCCCGAGGCGATGCGTTGACCATCGGGCGACCATGCGACTGTATACACCTCATCTGTATGTTCACGGTAGGTGAAGATGAGTTGTCCAGTGGCCGCCTCCCAGATTTGTACGGTCATATCAAAACTTGCCGAGGTGATGTACCTGCCATCGGGTGACCACGCGACCGAGCCTATGCCTCCCGAATGCCCACGATAGATGACAATCTGACGCCCGGTGGCTGCTTCCCAGACCTGTACGGTCTGATCACTGCTTCCCGAGGCGATGTATCTGCCATTGGGTGAGCATGCGACTGTGATGACCCAACTGGCATGTCCGCGATAAATACTCCGAATTTTTCCGGTGGTGGCATCCCAGATCCAAACAACGGAATCATCACCTCCAGCAACGATAGTATGGCCGTCAGGCAGCCAGATTAAGGCTTCAACCCTCTGCCCGAGGCTAGGATCGGAAAAGTTGATGACATGCTGTCCTGTATTGGCATCCCATGCTTGTATCTGACCATCCCAATCTCCCATAGCAAGGCGTGTACCATTGGGTGACCATGCCACAGCCAGGATACCACTGTGCGTATTAGCAGAAAGGATACCACTGTGCGGATCATAGGTGTAGATGGTGCCTCCCAGCTTTGGGCTATAGCCTGGATGCGGCCAGCCTGACCGAAACAGAAGCTCCACTTGCCAGGTTAGCGCACTGCTGAGAGCTGCAATCCCTGTCAGTCCTCCCAATTTCAACAGTGAGCGGCGAGAGAATCGGCGTTTTTTGGAGGTAGATGTGGCAATTGGTTGCGTTGCAAGAAGTTGCAGTTCCTGTTTGACCACACCCATAGCGTATGGTCTTTTGCGTACGTCCTTGTGTATCATCTGCCGAATCAACGCCTCAAGCCAGGCAGACTGAGGGTGCTTAGACAGCCTTGGAAGAGCAAGATGCAAGCGAGAGCGCCCTGTCTGTAACTGGCGAAGTATTCTTCCCAGGCTATTGATCGAATTGCTCCTTGATATGGCAGCCGATGGGGTGCCTGCCCCGATGTCTAGCAGGTAGAGTTTGCCGTCAGGTGTACGCCAGATGGTGTGCAGCGAAAGATCATGGAATCCGAGAGGCGGCTGTTGTAGGTGCAGATAGTCGAGCACCTTAGAGAGCTGGATACCCATGTCGACCACTTCTTCTACAGGAAGAGGTCGATATTTTCTTTTCTTCAGATAGGCTTCGAGCGTTTCACCTGTAAGAAAGTCCATGACGAAATACCAGCGTTGATCCTCTACGAAGTAATCATAGATACGCGGAAGGTTGGGATGGATGAGGTCAGCCAACAAAAACATCTCATGCCTGCTCGCTTCGATCATTTCCAAGGATTCCTGCCTGCCCGAGTTATTCTGGCCTATTTCCTTGAGAGCTACCATGCGTTTGCCGAGTTGTATGTCCTCCGCTTTGTAAACGGTGCTCACCTCATCTGTACTGAGCACGTCGAGAATACGGTAGCGCTGCTGAATGATGACATTGGGGAGGAGCAAGCCAGTGAGGGGATGCGTTGTGGTTCCAGTTCCTCCTCCGATAATGTTGGAAAGTGGCTCGCCACAGGCAAAACAATGTGTTGTCTGGGCTGGATTAGCTGCACCACATGTCTTACAATAGATGGAGAAAGAAATTTTGTCGTTTACATCGCTCGCCATATCTGCACCGTTCCATCTTCACTGCCTGAAGCAATGAGTTGGCCATCCGGCGACCACGTCACGGATGTGACTTGACCGGAATGACCGCGATACATCAGAATCTGGCCTTGTAAGACCATTGCTTGCCGATCTTTTGTATTCCTGCCCTTGCCGAAAGACCACACTTGTACCGTGGCATCGGTCCCGCCCGAAGCGATACGGCCTTCGTATCCAGGGAACAGGTGTGGCCCTTTCTGCCATGCCACAGCATTTACTGCAGCAGTATGGCCGCGGTAGGTGAAGAGTGTGTGTCCCGTAGTGGCATCCCAGACCTGCACGCTGCTATCGGCTCCGCCCGAGGCAATGTGTTTCCCATCGGGTGACCAGACCACGGCATTTACTGCAGCAGTATGGCCGCCATAGGTTACATGCCTGTGCCTTGTAGCGGCATCCCAGACCTGCACGCTGCCATCAGCTCCGCCCGAGGCGATATATTTCCCATCGGGCGACCAGGCGAGGGTGAGAACCGCTTGAGCATGGTCGCCATACGTGAATGAAAAGCTTCCCGTCGTAGCTGAACGCACTTCGACAGAGGTGTTCCCGCTAACAGCAGCGATGCTGGCACCATTGGGAGACCATGCCAGGGCATTGGCATCCCCAGGCTTAAAAGTTAGGAGGATATCGTCTCCCGTTTCCACACTCCAGACCTTTACTGTATCGTTGCCAAGTGCTGAAGCGATACGCATGCTGTCGGAGGACCAGGCCAAGGCATCCACTCTCTGGTTCTGTGTCGCAAAAAGAGCGGGAACTCTTTTGTGGCGTGGAGGCTCCTCCATCCCTGGAGCAATGACAAGGGTAGAGACAAGGGTGATGTTGCCTGTGCTAGCATCCCACACCTGCACTGAGCTATCCAGAGTGCCAGCGGAAGCGATGTACTGCCCCTGAGGCGACCACGCGACGGCAGTCACCGAGCCACGATGACGTCGGTATGTGTAAAGAGGCTTGCTGAGCAGCGTAGCTCTGGCAGAAGATGGTGCAGGAGTGGCAGGGGAAATAACGGGAGTAGTTCCCATGAGTGGGTGCGTTGCTGCGGCTGCGGTCAGCTTTTCAAAGACGGATGCTGTGATGAAGCTACTGCTGCTACAAACGGCCAGGGTGCTGACGAGACCAATCACAAAGCTTCTCCGCTTGACCTGAGTACGGGGGTATCTCTGCGCTGGGCTAAGCTGCTGAGCCGTCAGCTGAGCCAGGAGACGTTGTAATTCTTGCTTGACGATGGCTATACTTGCTGGTCGCTTGCTCATCTCCATCTCTACCATCTGCTTGAGGAGAGAGTTGAGTTGGGCAGAGATGAGCGAGTTGTGTATTTGTATGGGTTTAAAGTGAAAGGGTGTGAGTGAGGGATCATCACCTGTCAAAAGCTGGTGTAGCGTGGCACCAAGCCCGTAGATATCAGATTGGGAGGTTGTCTGCGCTTTGCCATACTGTTCGGGAGCGGCGTAGCCTTTTGAGCCAAGGGGAATGGTATCTTTGGCTTTCCCCGGCTTAAAGTAGCGAGCGATGCCAAAATCAATCAAATAGACGTGGTTGTCGACCGTTAGCATAATATTCGCAGGTTTGATATCGCGAAAGATAATGGGTGGCTGGTGGGTATGCAGGTAATCAAGCACCATGCAAAGTTGGATACCGATTTCAAGGGCAGTCTTAGTTGAGAAGAGTTGGATGAATTTGTCCAGGCAGTCTTCCAGCGTATCTCCTGCGATAAAGTCCATGACAACATAGGAGCAGCCATGTTCAGTAAAGTGATCGTGAATGCGCGGTAGATTGGGATGGCTGAGATCAGCAAGTAAAAGTGCTTCACGTTCAAAGGCAGCGATGGCCTCGACCTGCTCTTGTGGGCTTAGACCAGCCTGGCTCATTTCTTTGATCGCTACAAGACGATTGCTGAAAAGCGTATCTCTCGCCTGGTAGACAGCTCCAAAGCCGCCAGTACCTATCTGGCTGACGATGCAATAGCGTGCGTGAAGCAGGTGAGAGGGTGCAAGAGGGCCTACGACTTTGCTTATCGGAATTGCTGGGGTGGTTGATTTCTGTAAAAGAGGGGAGGGTATAAGAAGTTGCAAAGTATTGTTACAAGCAAAGCAGTATGTCGCTTGTAAGGGATTAGATGCTCCACACTCGTTACAATAAGTTGTGGGAGCCGTCATTTTCACCTCCCAAAACCGTTATCGTTCTCTTTTCAAAAGGTAACATACAGTGAGAAGGCGTGTCAAGGACGCGAGTGGTTTGATACTGAGGGTGCGTTTCACTTTTTTGCACACGGCAGACGCTCCCTTTCAACGACAGATGGAGGGGCGGCATTCATGACGCCAGTCCGTCTCTGGTGACCTGGTCTGGCGGCTTGCGGACTGGCGTCATGAATGCCGCCCCTCCCATCCTTCTTGAATCCGTGCCAAAAAATGAAACGCACCCTGATACTGACCCATGTTTGACAAACATGCATGTGTTGGTGTATTCTCGAAGGAGTAAGCAAGCATGATCGTCCAGGTTCCGACGATGGGGCTGACATGGTTTGGTCGTGATTGCAGTGAAACAGCGGAAATGTCGTTTTTTTCGCAAGCGTGCAAGCGATTACAGAGCAGAAAAGAGAAGAGAAGAGGAATGAGGACAACATCAAGTATGATGTGCACCGCTTTATGCACTGGTCAAGTGTGTATTGAGTGTGTCCTTTTCTGTGTATCTGTGATCCTCGTATGCGTAAGCGTCGCCGCTGGAGAAAATGTTGTACGCATGGAGAATGTTGAAATTGGTGCTCACGCGTCGGTTTCTTGCTGTGCCTTGTTGCTTTTTGCTTTCCTTCTTCCCTGCCTCACCCTTACTGGCCTTGCCAGACTCGTTGGGCTACAGAGTCTGGTAGGGCTTACGATGAAGCTAGCCACAAGCACAGCTTAGGGAGAGAAAACGGGGCAATGATGTACCCTTATCCAATGTCGGTATCCTGAAGAGGTCCTCCCGTATAGCTGGGAGTACCTCTTTTTATTGCGGATTCGCAGTATTTTGGCACTTGCAAAGAGCATTGCATTTGCAACCTCAGCGAGCGGTGCCATTCCTTCCTAACATTCTAACAAGGAGAATTACATGCTGAAAGAATTGGTATCTCGCACACGTATCCACAGTGGTATGCAAAAGGGAAACATTACAAAATATCAACCTTTTCCCCCCATCACTTTGCCAGACCGCCAATGGCCGTCTCGTACCATTACAACTGCCCCCATCTGGTGCAGCGTCGATCTGCGTGATGGAAATCAGGCACTTCCTATCCCTATGGGAATCAAGGAAAAGCTGGCGATGTTCCGGCTTCTGGTCGATATTGGCTTCAAAGAGATCGAAGTGGGCTTTCCTTCATCCTCGCAGATCGAATTCGACTTTGTGCGCTTGCTGATCGAGGAAAATCTCATTCCCAATGATGTTACCATCCAGGTACTCGTGCAAGCCCGTGATGAGTTAATCACGCGCACCTTCGAGTCGCTGCATGGAGCCAAGAAGGCGATTGTCCATCTCTATAATTCGACCTCGCCACTCCAACGGCGCGTAGTGTTCGGACTGGAGAAGCCAGACATCGTGAACATCGCCACACGTGGCGCGAAACTGGTGAAGAAGTTGGTATCTACGCTTCCTGCAACACAGGTCATCATGCAGTACTCTCCCGAAAGCTTTACGTCGACCGAAGTCGATTTCGCCCTTGAGATCTGTGAAGCTGTGGTTGATATATGGCAACCTACTTCTGAGAACAAGATCATCCTGAACCTGCCGGTCACGGTTGAAGTCGCCACGCCGAATGTGCATGCCGACCAGATCGAATGGTTCTGCCGCCATCTACGCAATCGTGAGACAGCTATCATCAGCCTACATACGCACAATGATCGCGGAACGGGCGTCGCTTGTACCGAGTTGGGCTTGCTGGCCGGTGCAGATCGCGTCGAGGGAACCCTCTTCGGCAACGGCGAGCGAACAGGCAACGTGGATATAGCGACGGTCGCCCTCAATATGTATTCACAGGGCGTCGATCCCGGACTGGATTTTAGTGACATGAACGCGATCCGCGCCGTTGCTGAGAAATGTACGCGACTAGAGGTGCCGCCCCGCCATCCTTACGCAGGCGAACTGGTCTTTACAGCCTTCTCCGGCTCACACCAGGATGCGATCAATAAGGGCATGACGGCGCAGGACCCGGCTCCCGATGCACTGTGGCAAGTTCCTTATTTGCCCATCGATCCCAAGGATATTGGCCGTTCGTATCAGGCGATTATTCGCATTAACTCGCAATCGGGTAAGGGTGGGGTGGCCTATGTGATGGAGACTGAGTTTGGCTACCAATTGCCTAAGGCGATGCACGTTGAGTTGGGCAAGGTGATCAAAAATATCGCTGATGCATGCGGTGAGGAACTTTCGGGTACGCAGATCTTCCAGGCGTTCGAGCAGGAATATCTGCTCCGCAGCGAGCCGTTTGCCCTCAAGGCGTTCCACGTGGAAGAAAGAACTGGGCAGGATGGCTCAAGGGGTGTGGCATGTACAGCGCACATCTTCGTTGATGGTATCGTGCGCGAGTTGCATGGTCAGGGCAACGGTCCCATTGATGCTTTTGTGCAGGCGCTCAACCAGGGCGATGTGGCCGATTTCAAGGTACTCTCCTATACAGCGCATGCGCTTGAGCAGGGAGCCGAAGCTCAGGCCATAGCCTATATCCAGATCCAAACACCCTCCGGCGCAGCATACTTTGGCGCAGCAATCGATACAAATATCGAGCTTGCCGCAGTAAAAGCTGTGCTCAGTGCGCTGAATCGGTCAGAACGCTCTCGCCGATAAACGCGCAGAGGGAGGTTTTTTGCAATGGCGCAGGAAATCTCGTAGGAACCCTTGTGGCTGCACATCAGGTTTATGAATGTGCAGCCATCGTTGCGGCTTCTCCCAGCGGGCGGCCACAAGGGCCCCTACGCGTTTGTCATCATCCTTTCTGTCCCTCATCGGTTACGATAGGCGGTGAGATGGGCGGCTAACATATCGAGGCATCTGCTGCATCGTCGGTCAGAAGCCATTTCTGGATGCAGGGTGATCGGCCTGGCTACCTCTCCATCTTTCTCCTCCTACGACATGCTCCCATTAGTCAGGGTAGTTCGAGCATATTGATCGATGGATTGGATAAGGGTCTGAAGTCTGAAAGGTTTGCGAAGGATAGGAATAGATGGAAAACGCGCTTTAACATGCCCTATCTCATGCTCACCAATATCAGAAATGAGGAGTATGGGGAGTCTCTCGGTAGTAGTAGTTGAACGGATTCTCATAACCACTTCTTGCCCAGAGATACCATCTGGCAGGTTTAGGTCAACAATGATCAGATCGTATGGGAGCAACGTTGTTTCGGAAACAGGAGAGAGTGCCTCTAAAAGAGATGCGCCTGTGGTATGTATATAGACTCTATGTCCTAAGAGTTCTAGTGCAGCGGCCATCCACTCTCGGGTCTCTGGATTATTCTCTAGCAGTCCGATTTTCATGAGTCCCTTTCTCCTCTTTCCACATAGATGCAAAACCCTTCCATTTATCCTATGCTTTTCAGCAATCGTCAGACGCCCACGTTCCCAGCTTTTCAACCGCGTCACAGCCTGTTCCTGCCTGGAAAGAACAACGCTTTGGCTTTTCGCATGCTGCTGTTCCCTCTGCCTTTGGGTGAGTAACAAGCATTTTCTTGACAAAGATTGCCTCGGCAGGTTCGCTGATCTCGATACTGACTTTCCTATCGACTATCATGGCGCCCCCCTCCCTGCGTCGGCACGCTTTGCCGCATGCAGTATAAGGTCAGGAATAGGCCATGGGGAAGTGCTAAAATGATGCAAAGATGATTCAAAAGTGACCAAAAATGTTTTTACACCTCAACAGGGACTAGACTCATGAGATATAATAAGAACACTTAGAGAGGCGATGACGGGGAACATGCACACCCCACTATGATGATGGAGAGGAGTATACATCTATGACCACCGAAGCCTACACACATTCCCCAGCCAATCTCGCTCTCTTCCGTGAAAAAGTTGCCGCTGCTCGTCGGCAATCAGGGCGACTGCAAAGGGAACTGGCCAACGCGCTGGGTATCGATGCACAGGTGCTAAGTCGCAAACTGCACGGTGCGAAGCAGGCGTTTCCAACCCATGCGGAAGTGAAGCAGATCATCAAAACGCTAGCAGCCTGGGATGCCCTCACCACGCAGGTCGAGGCCATCGAACTCCTCTCGTTGATGGGCTTGAGAGCGGAGAGCTTCTCGGACCAGGAGTGGAACACCGCTCCACTGAACCGGCTTGAGTCAGCGCCACGTACCAGAACAGTCGGCGCGGCTTCCCCACTTTCTGTACCATACACCTCCTCTCCAATACCTGCGTCACCTACCTCACTGATTGGGCGTGAAGGTCACGTGCAGATGCTGCTGGAGCGGCTGCGGCAACCATCTGTGCGCTTCCTGACGCTGCTAGGGGTAGGCGGGGTAGGCAAAACGCGCCTGGCGCTGGAAGTGACACGCGCAGCCCAGCGTGATTTTGCCGATGGCGTGTGTTTTGTGTCCTTGGCAACGATTCGCGATGCCGCTCTCGTCGCCGCAACGATCGTGCAGGCACTGCACCTCTCGGAGCCTCTTGCCAGAGGTGAGCCTGGCAGGGGGAGCGTCTCTTCACACGTCGACGTGCTCAAAGAGTTTCTGCGAGAAAAAGAACTCCTGCTCGTGCTGGATAATGTGGAGCAAATCCTGGAGATCGCGCCTTTCATCAGCGACCTGTTGAGTACCGCTGCGGCGCTGAAGGTCATGGTCACCAGCCGGGCTGTTCTGCACCTGTATGGAGAGCATGAATTCAGTGTTCCTCCGCTGGAAGTCTGCCTGCCCGAGCAGGCGTCCGATCCGGACAGTGTCTCTCAATTCCCGGCCATCCGCCTGTTTGTCGAACGCGCTCAGGCCGTCAATACTACTTTTCAGATCACTGGACACAATGCGGCAACCATCGCGCACATTTGCGCTCGCCTGGATGGACTACCCCTGGCCATTGAACTGGCTGCGGTACGTACCAAAGTGCTTCCTTTGCCTCTGATCCTGCAGCGGCTGGCAGGTGGGGGAGGGCAGCGCCTGACATTCCTGCGCTCCTCGGCACGCGATGTTCTCCCACGCCACCAGAGCTTACACGATACGCTGGAGTGGAGCTATGAACTGCTTGATCCACCACAACAACGCCTTTTTCGTCGCCTGAGCGTGTTTCTCGGCGGCTGGACGTTGGACGCGGCTGTGGCTATTGGTCTGGCAGAGGATCAAGCGGCGACGCTAGACGATGCGCTTGAGCGGATAGAATCCCTGATCGATCACAGCCTGGTGAAAAGAGTGTTGCCAGAAGAAGGTCCCCCAGAGGAGAATGCGGAGCTCCGCTTTTATTTCTTAGAGACGATCCGTGAATATGCGATGGGACGACTGGAGGCATGTGGGGAGCGTGAAGACATACAACGACGGCACGCGATCTATTACCTGGCGATTGCGGAACGCATCGAGCCAGAGCTCTCTGGCCGCGAGCAATCTCTGGCCGCGTCGATACTGGCCTGCGAACAGGACAATTTGCGTGCAGCCTTAACGTGGGCCATTGAACACGGTGAGGCCGACATAGCCCAGCGGATGTGCGGTGCTCTCGCGATGTTTTGGGAATGGCGCACCCAATTCCAGGAGGCCCATCGCTGGATCGATGCAGCGGTCAAAATGGCACAGCAGACGAAACCCTCGGTCCGCGCCAAGCTGCTGGGGGCGGCATCGCGCCTGGCTCTGTGGGAGATAGCATACGAGCGTTCGCGAGAATTGGCTCAGGAAGCCCTGGCTCTCTACGAAGAAGTTGGAGACCTTGTTGGGAAAGCCTGGGCTATTTTCCAAATTGGCGATACCTGGCATATGCAAGGCGAATATGCACTGGCAACCAGATACCTTGAAGAGAGCCTGTACCTCCTCCACAAGCAAGGAAACCGGCGCATCTATGCCTTTACCCTGAGCAGGTTAGGGGCGATGGCGACGCTCCAGGGCAACTTCCCTCAAGCGTGGGCCTATCTGATCGAAGCGTTACCGCTTCTCCGTGAGTATAGCGAACCGGGCTGGCTCAACGTCAACCTTGTTTACCTGGGCGTGCTGGCCCTTGCCCAGGGCGATTTGATACAGAGCATCACCTACCTGCGGGAGGGATTGCTCCTCGCGCAACAAACGGGCAATCGCTACATGCTTGCTACCGATCTGATCGCATTCGGCTGCTTGTTAGGAACAATGCGGGGGCCATCCTATGCCGCTCGGGTGTGCAGCGCCGCAGAATCCCTCCTTGAGAGCCTCAATACCGCGCTGCCAGCAGCATACCGTCCACTCTATGATGCCTATCTTGGCAACTTGAAGTCACAGGTCGAGGAGACAACATGGGAAACATGGTGGGCAGAAGGCAAAGCCTTCTCCCAGGAAGAGATAGGCGCGCTTGCACTCGCCGCGAGCGAGGCGACAGGGGTGTAATGAATAGCAGACTGGGTGGGACGCACCGAAGATGAAACGTGGAAAAGGATCGCGTGAGAGAGCCATCGCACATTACAACGAGACCGACAGCAAGCGCCTGGCAGTGGTTGAAGCGGTGGCACGCAGTGTACACACCTCCCTGGATGTGAGTAGTGTGGCACGTGCGGCAATCGAAGCTATGCGGGCCACCTTCGAGACCTGCTACGTCTTCCTCCACCGCGCCGATCCAGTGCTGCAGGCGTTGCATCTGGTGCAGATCGCTCCGGTTCCCGCCGATGCTCGCACGCTTCACACAGTGCAGACGGTGATGTACGATAGTGCTTTCCACGTGGCCCGCTCCTACAAAGAGCGCGAGCCGATCATCATCGAAGACCTGCAGTCCGCATCCACCCACCGCATGGAACCCACCCACTTGCTCGTCATGAGTGGAGCGCGCAGCTCTATCTGTGTTCCCCTCTGGTTTGGGGAGACCTTTGAAGGCGCTCTTACGGCACTGTTCCCTGTCCCCATTGCGGCAGGTGGACCCGAAGTGCAGGCACTCCTCGGCTGCCGTTCATACCTGGCTGTTGCCCTGGCGCAGGAGCGTCTATACCAGCAAGTCGAACAGGAGCACCTGCGCCTGCAGGCGGTGCTGGACCAGGTGCCCGAAGGCATGCTAATTATCGAGGCTGCCACTAGCAAGATTGGCTACGCCAATGCTACTGCGGCCGACCTCCTGGGCATTCCCTTAGAACAATTCGTCG
>Ga0137379_10006244_pt1 | contig 11310 bp, 12 predicted proteins | sample SagtaG_18_FD_104812 | JGI IMG/M metagenome (GOLD analysis project Ga0137379, IMG submission 104812) | Vadose zone soil microbial communities from Sagehorn Ranch, Mendocino, California, USA - Sage2_L_80_16 metaG | ecosystem: Environmental > Terrestrial > Soil > Vadose zone | place: USA...
CGAAGCCACGCACACCGTGGATTCACTGAAGGTGGCCGTTCTTTCGGCGCTCGCCATTGCCGATGAGTTGCATTCCCTGCGAAACGAGCGCGAAACTCTCGACGGGACGCTGCGCGAACAGGCCGAGCGCTGCCTGACTCTGGTGGAGCGCGCCCTGAAGCAGACGGCGTAAGGGGGGACTGGAACCTTTATTCACCGTTGCTCCCACTGGATTAGTATTATGGCGTTCTCTGGAGAAGCAATGAACGAAGCGCCGCGACAGAAGTTATTCTCGTTGCCCGAATACGAGTACGCACAATTTAAGTTCGTCCACGAAGGAGTTGCGCGCCTGATGGAGGCCAAGGATGCACTCTGGGCAAGTCTTCCCAAGGCCGAGCCGGTCGAGTCTGTTCCCATTACTCAGAACACGATGCCTTCCGGTGAAGTGGTCCAGAGCGCGCCGGTAACCGTTGAGGCTAAATTTACATACAAGTATGCGGACATACGTTCATGTAATACTGAGGAATTGGCAGCACAGATGGATGCGGCTGCAGACCAGAGCCTTTCGGTTGTCATGCCGCATCTTTTCGATATCATGGGCCGTACGTGCCAAGCTGCTGGCACTTCATCTGACGTTGGCGGAAGGCCTTTCAGCTTTGAGCTGCTCCTGTCTGGACTGGCGAAGATTGATATTTCGTTTGACGAAGAAGGAAAACCTGAATTACCTACTCTGGTCGTAGGCCCGGAGCTTGGCAAACAGATTCGGGCATTGCCGCCTCTGACGCCTGCGCAGCAAAGAGCTATGGATGATCTCATAGAGAAGAAGCGAAGAGAGTACAATGCTCGCCGACGCGATAGGAAATTACGTTGACTCTCTGACCGAACGAGAATTCGATGCGCCGTTCATCGCCCTACTTCACCTGCATGGATTCACAGATATTCATTTCCTTCATGGACCGTTTGAATTCGGCAAAGATTTTATAGCCAAGCGTGTTGAGGAAGGGGTGCAATATCAGTATGCCTTCCAGACGAAGGCGGGGAACATTGGCGTCTCGCAGTGGAATCAATGTCGAGGGCAAATTGACCTGCTCCGCACGGACGCGCTCGCCCATCCGAACTTTGATAGGAATCTCACTCGTCGCGCGAGATTCGTGACTACTGGAAGACTCGTGGGGGGCGCAGGCCTTGCCGCTCAACAATACGGACAGCACCTTGAAGCTTGGGGCGAAACCCAGTTCCTGACGTGGGACAGAGACACGATTGTCGAGATGTTGGCAGTCAATCCACGCAGCTTGATTGGCTCACCCCCGGCCTTGCTGCAGATCCTGGGCGCGCAGCGCAATCTCCTGAATTTTGTGATGCTTGAGAAGCACTCGCGCACATGGATACGAAGCGAATGCGCCGCCTCGAGTATGCGCGATGTTCTTGAAGCTGCGGTGATTGCCCACCACTGCGCGTTAGAAAACAGGGTTGACCTCGCCTGCTACACAGCCCTCATGCTTGTTCGATCATCGTGGGCGACTGCGCACGGAAAGAATCCTTTGCCAGTTGCAGCACAAGTCGCGGTTACAACTGGCAAGGAACTATTCCGCCACTACGCCATGCGGTTATGGCACACCTGCGTCGGTGAATATCTCGATCCGGACAGTATGGTAAGAGAAGGTCGAATGCCGGAGGGATTCGTGGCTTACCCTGTCAGATGCCTCACAGTTGTGGAGATACTAGCAATGCTCGCCCTGCTTGAGGAGGCAGGAAATCCCGTTCTCTCAGCCGAGATCACGGATTATTTGTCGAAGTTTGTTGAAATTAACGTGGGGGCAGCTCATCCCATTTCGGATCGATGGGGTATTTCGGTCGTGTGTTGCGCGCTGCAACTCTCTATTCACGGGAAAACTGAAGTTCTAAGACGTTATCTAGAATCTGTCATCAAGTGGGTTGCCGATCACTACGATGACGGAAATGCGGGTTTGGCGGGACCGTACTCACAGGCAGAAGAAGAAACCGCGTACCTGCTTGGTTCCCGGTTTGAACACACCCACCTGAGCAGGAGGTCAGAAAGCTACACTGCCACAGAATTGCTCGATCTCTGTTCTGTTCTTGAGGAACATGAGTTATTCAACCTAGCTAGGAACGAATTCCTTGCCGTGGACATTTGTTTGCCGGTTTTAGAGGTAGACGACAGTCCGGCGCAATACTGCATAGACTCCAGCGGCCAACGTTTCGAGCCGAATATGCCGTACAAAGAACACTGGGATCCATTGGAAGGTTGGAAAGTCGCGCCACACCACAATCGGGGCCCCGATGTCTTTTACCCAGAATCTGCTGGCGGGCCGTGGGATCAACTTGTCATCAGTTGTGTAGTGAGGGACCGCCATTTCGTTAAGAGTTGGCGCAGGCTGGCCCACCCCACCCAACGAGCTTCTACACGCGCTGGGTGCTAATTCCATTCGATCAGCGTGATAACAACCAAATTTCCTCCTAGAGGAACTACTCGGGAAAAAGTGTGACGTGAAGATGTCGCCACGGGGTAGGGTTAGCGGCGGTGGGCAGGCTCTTCGGCGCTGCCAAGCTCGCGTTGCGCGGCTTGCGCCCCCGCCAGCTCCCGCGCGTCGCGCCCATGATGGACAATCAAGTGGAGGAAGAACATCAGAATCAGCACGCTTCCGAACGTGCACACGATCGTTGCGCCGGTCGGCAGATCCAGCTGCGCGGAGAGATAAACGCCCAGGGCGGAGACCAGCGCGCCCATGGTCCAGCCGAGCGCCAGGCGCGCACCGATGCGGTCGGCGAAGAGCATGGCGCCCACCGATGGCACGATCAAGTAGCAGAACACCAGCAACACACCGGCTATCGCCACCGAAGACGTGACCACGAAGCCAAACGAAGCGTAGAAGAGGAAGTCCCAGAGGCGCACGTTGATTCCCATTTCCTCCGCTTTTTCGTGACTCATGGAGATGGCCAGGAATTTCTTGCGGAAGATGTAGTGGAACAGCCCGATGATGCCGTAGAGCACAGCTGTCTTTCCCGCCTCGCCCCAGGAAACGGCCAGGATGTTGCCCACAAGCATGTCTTTGAGGTGCTCGGTTTCGCCGGTGGCCTTGCTCATCGCCAGAATCGCGGCAGCCGAGGCCACGGCATAAGTGATGCCGATGAAAGCTTCCTGCGGGATGTGACCGCGGCGAGTGCGCGCCATAGCGAAAATTGCCGCGCCGAGGAACGTAAAGCCGAGACTGATCCAGTAAGAGCCGCGTCCGTGCGGGTCCATTCCCACCAGGATGGCGATGGTCGCGCCCAGCGCGGCGATCTGCGCCAGGGCGAGGTCCACGAAGATGACGCCGCGCTCAACCACGTGCACCCCGAGGTACGCGTGAATCCCCGTCAGGATCAAACTCGCGACAAATGCCGGAAGTAAGAATTCCAACATCGCTTTGCGTCTCCTTCAAATCAGCGAACGCCTCCGGACGCATCCCGCCGGGCGCTCGAATCAGTGTGTGGCGTCAAAAGCCTTCTTCAGCAACGCTATATCGTAATCGAAGAGCTTGAAATAGTCGGTAATTTCCTTTTCGCCGCCGACCGATGGCATCATCACCACCACCTGGGCGCCCGTATCACGGGCGATGGCCTTCGGCGTCTTCAGGTCGAAGTACGGCTCGACCATGATGACTTTGATGTTCTCGCGCTTCATCAATTGAATCAGCTCGAGCGTATGCGAAGGGCTCGGCGGTATTCCGGGGCGCGGCTCGACGTAGCCGACCACGTCCAGATCGAAATGTTTGGCAAAATTCGGCCAGGAGCGGTGATAGGTGACCACCTTGCGGCCCGCGTACGGCTTCATCTCCGCCACCCACTTCTGATCTTCCTCCTGAAGGCGCTTGGTGAAGGCCTGGTAGCGCTGCTCGAAATACGAGGCGTCGGCCGGGCGCATCTCAGAAAGCCTGTCGGCGATGCCCTTGGCGATGCGCTGGCCGTTGGCAGGGTCGAGCCAATAGTGGGGATTGCCCAGCGGGTGGACGTCGCCTTCGGCGCGCGTCACGACCCCCTTGGGGATCTCCAGGATTTCGGCGAAGCGCGAGGCGTCGAAATAGCCAGGTGCCGCGACCTGAATCCTGGGATTGCCCGACTGATTGATCAGCGGCGGCAGCCAGCCGATCTCCAGCTCGAGGCCAACAACAATGAGCAGATCCGCCTTGCGCAGCTTCAGCAGGAAGCTGGGCTTGGCTTCGACGAAGTGCGGGTCCTGATAGCCGCGCGCGATGGACTCCACTTCCACGCGGTCGCCGCCGACTTCCTGCGCGAGCGCGGCGAGGTCCGAAGTGGCCGTGACGATTTGGATTTTCCCGGCGGCCTGCGACGGAGGAACCTGGAGCGAAGCAAGCAGCAGGGCCAGGCTTGCCGTGGTGGCCGTAAAACGAAACGCGTTTGACGTATGTTTCATGGTCATTCCTCGATTCTAGAACGGATGGGCGCCATGCGCCCCGAGCACAAACAGGAACTGGAAGCGCAATTCGCTGCCGTCGGTTCCTTCGGCGTAACGCGCAAAGCGGTACTGCCCGCGGATCTGGCTGAATTCGCTCGGCCAGTAGGTGAGCAGCGCCGAGAAGCCCGTGTCGGTCAAATTGGCCTGCTGCGCGCGCCCGGTGCGGTCAAACCGCCCGCCCATGGTCCAGCGGCGCGTGAGGCGGTACTCTCCGGAGGTAAAGAAACCGAATGCGCGCTGCGTTTGAAACAGGCTGAGCGGCGAGAGTTGATCCCGCTGGCTCCACACCAGTTCGCTGCGCGCCAGGAAGGAATGGTAAATGGCGCGGCGAAGCGGCTTCCAGCGAAACGTTGCGTCCATGCCGTACAGATCGGTGTGAAAGTTCGAAGGGAGCGTGATTAAGTCGGCGCCCGCCGCGCTGTGGCCGCGCGAGTACGAGGCCCCGATATCCACGTTGGTGGACTCGCTGAGGTCTTTGTAGGCGCGCAAGTGGCCGACGTAGCTCACGTCCTTGTGCGTGACACTCTGGAATACGGTGGAAGAGTCGCCGCGAAAAACTTGCCCGGTGGCTTCCATAAAGATCCATTTCGGCGCGGGGAGGATGCGCGTGACGGAAAGGCCGGCGTCATCAATGCCATCTTCGCCGCCCAGCAGATTGTCGGTCACCATGGGACGATCGGTCCACTCCAGCGCGTGGTTGTGAATCGTATTCACCTTGCCGAAGGCCGCGCGCATCTTGCCGACTTTGGCGACGAACCCGCCGGGCAGCGACGTAAATGTGAGGTAGCCCTCTTCCACGTTTACGCCCTGTTCGCCGAACGAGAGAAAGAAATCGCCGCGAGCGTACGGATCAATGATGGCCTGCAAACCAAGCTCGGATTCGTGCATCTCGAGACTCCGCACGGGGCGAATGCTGTTGTTCCCGGCGGTGCCGAGAAAATCGCCGATGACGCTGATGTCCGGATTGAGCAGCTTGGCGTTGGAAGTCGCCCCGCCGAAAACCTGCGTTTGCGCCGTGCTGCTTCCCTGCGGAGGTCCAGGAGTTGCCGCCGCCTCGGCGCTTTCGCGAGCATAAGGCGCCGAAGCCAGCACCAATTTGGGCCGGGTGGCGGGCGCATTGGCCGCCGATTCGCGGGCGGTCTTCAGTTCGCCGCGAAGGGCTTCGACTTCGGCCGCGAGCGCGCGCACCTGCTCTTCGAGCGTCTTCAGGCGGTCTTCGCGCTTCGCTTCGGCGGATTCCTTCGATGCGTCCTGCGCGGAAAGCGCGCCGGGCAAAACCAATAGAGCACAAGCAAGAACCATCGCGTTCTTCATAGCAAACTCCTCTCAAGAATTTTCTGATTACCAAAAAATCGCCCGGACGGGCGCCTGTTTTTAGGCGGAAGGGGGAGCGCGGGGGGTACGGGATTCCGCGCGTTCCAGTCCCGGGGCGAGGGGGAAAGAAGATTTTTCGAGAGGCTGGACGGCCGTCGCGACGCTTAAGCTCGAATGGATCGGAAGAATCGCCCACGTTCCGGAGGCACAGATTTGGCACGCGTGAACCGCGCCGCCGAAGCCCGGTGTATCCATGCACACATGGAACTGGGCGGCGAGAAAGACCACCAAGATCGCCACCGCCCAAACGTAGACTCGCTTACGCTGCATATCCACGACCCTAATATGAATCAGAGTATGGGGAGAAGGTTGTTTCGTCAAGCTGACGTTCCATCGCAAGCAACCATGACCGCGGGCAGATCAGGCGTGTTGGCGCGAGCCTCAATCGTCCTCCTTTGCTTGACGATAAGTTCCATATGACGTTCTCCCGCAGAGCAAAGAACGAGGAGTTCGCGAACTCATTTTGGAAATAAATGCGGGATGTACCAACGCGCGTAGGTAGCGAGTCCCAGAAGCAGAACCACCCACCAAGTCACCAGCACACTTCGCATCCAGAGCTTGTAACGCGTGATTCGCAGTCTTTCAGGCAAAAACTTCGTGCCCGCAGCCAACAGGATGTATAAGCCAGCGCACTCAACGACGCTACCGAGCGCCGCGTGCGCTGTCGCCAGTGCGTAGTAGGCCGTGCCAAGCTTGAGCGGAATCCTTGGACTCACCTGGCCCCGAAAAGACGGAAGCATTACCAGCACGATGATCGCAACGTTGAGCAGTACGATCACCGACTGGCAGCACGCATGCGCCCGAAACCTCTGCATGCGCGCGAGGAGTGCACCGACAAGGAGCCCCACTCCCATACCGATCTCGAGAAGCAGAACTAGATCGGCGTAGCGTGGAGCTGCGGTTCCAAGGAAGTCTTCGTTCAATGCATCTCCGCGCCTCTGCTACTCTTGAGCCTGAACGCGCCGATGGACGTCGCTCAGGGAGTTGCTTGGCTGATCTCCTAGCTCTTTCTAAAGCTCGGGACGCAATCTTCACCATCAAGACACTTTAAGCCAAGGAAATATTCCATCGAGACTTCTCTTTTTTTCGGTGAGAGGAATAAAGCGGCAGGGAGTTCGGTCATTGTCCTTGTGGAACCGTCAGAAGCTCCCACAAGAGTAGTTGCTCTCTCCGCACTTCGCACAAGCCATCGGGAGTGGCGGCGCGAAATGCAGAGAACTTAGGGGCGCTCGCGCCGCTGCTAGACGTGTTTCTTCCGTCAAGACTGGCGCAGCAACTGCCTTATGCAAGACTCCCTGCCGGTTGGATGGCTACTTTGCCGCCATGCGGATGGCGCCGTCCAACCGAATCGTTGCGCCATTCAGCATATTGTTTTCGATGATGTGCTGCACCAGGGCGGCATACTCCCCGGGCTGGCCAAGGCGCCGTGGGAAAGGCACCTGCTCGCCCAGCGAAGCGATTGCCTCCGCGGGTAAACCGGCGAACAGCGGCGTGTTGAAAATACCCGGCGCAATCGTCACCACACGGATACCATGACGCGCTAGCTCCCGCGCCAGCGGCAGCGTCATGCTCACAATGCCGCCTTTGGACGCGGAGTAAGCTACTTGCCCGATTTGCCCCTCGAAGGCCGCCACCGAAGCCGTAGCAATGAGCACGCCCCGGCCGCCGTCCTCATCGGGCTCGTTCACGGTCATGGCGTGTGCGGCGCGGCGAATCACGTCAAAGGTGCCGATCAGGTTCACCTGCAACACCCGCGCGAACCTTTGCAGGTCGTGGATCCCATTTTTGCCGATGAGCTTTTCGGCTATGCCAATGCCCGCGGTAGCCACGGCGATATGCAGCCCGCCGTGCCGCTTGACCGTTTCCTCCACTGCGCCGCGCACTTGCTCCTCATTCGTCACATCGGCCTTCACAAACCCCGCCGAGGCGCCCAACTCCTGCGCCAGGTGCTTGCCCAAATCCTCGTTGACGTCCCCAATCATTACCTTTGCGCCGTGCGCGGCCAGCATGCGCACCGTCGCAGCCCCCAAACCCGAAGCGCCCCCGGTCACCAATGCGCTCTTGCCCTGAATCTTCATAGGCGTACACCTTCATTCTGGAATCTTTGAGCTGCTCGATTTACGGGGGGCAATGATAGCAGGATTCGGCCGTGCCTCCGGCCAGGTCCGCGGCTTGGTAGTGGGCTAGTTTCCGATAACCCAACTTATAGGCATAATGCTTCTCCCGGGAGTTAGTGACCGTGAATCTGAGCGAGGCAAGTACGGCCAGCACATTAGAGCCACTCGTGGAACGGGATGGCTTCGCGGTCGTCCCCGCGTGTCTAGACGAAGCCGCGGTAGAACGCCTTTGCAAACAATTTGACGACACTCGGTACCCTCAGAGAAATCTCTTATCCGTTCCGAGTGTTCAGGGGCTTGCAATGTCGAGGCCCGTGCGTGAAATCATAGAAACTGTCCTGGGGCCAAGATGCTTTGCGGTAAGAGGGATTTTTTTCAATAAGACCCGAAGCTCAAATTGGAAGGTCGTTTGGCACCAAGATTTGACAATCGCTGTCCGCGAACGTAGGGATGCTGATGGATTTGGTCCGTGGACGGTGAAAGCTGGAGTCTTGCACGTGCAACCTCCAGCAGAGATCATGGGTGGCATTCTAGCCATCAGGCTGCACCTAGACGAGAGTGGGCTTGATAACGGGCCACTACGCGTAATTGCCGGTTCGCATCGGGAAGGCCGACTCTCCGCAGAGCAAATTGGTGGTTGGGAGAAGGAGAACTCTGTAACCTGCACTGTTCCCAAAGGCGGAGCGCTACTCATGCGCCCGCTGGTGCTTCACGCATCATCTGCGTGTGCCATCCCGAAATCTCGCCGAGTGATTCACCTTGAATTTGCCACCGCAGAGCTACCTCACGGATTGGAATGGCACGACAGGGTCTAACGGTTATGGTGTGTGCATGTGGTGCATTCCGCCGCCTCCTTTGATTCGCGCGCGGAAGAAGAGCATGAACCCGGCCGGATGCTCGCCGTAGAACGGCTTGATTGCCGAAGGCGTGGAGTACAGAGTGAAATTGGCGCCGAAGCCGGTTTGCAAGTGCGAGACGATCTTGAAGTCGCGCGTGTACCCCAGCGTGTATGCGCCGATGCGAAATACCCGCCCCGCTGTGGCGGCGAGCCGTTGCTGCAACTGGGGCTGGTTGGCGAAGAGTTCGTCCTTGTCCACAAGCTCGATGCGCCCGGTCAGGTAATTCTTCTCGCGAAATTGCAGCGTGGATTCCAGCAAGTAGGAATTGATATTCCGGGCCTCCGCTGTTTTGTGGTTGCGCCCCCAGATAAGGCTCGCCGCCCAATTTCCCTGCGCAAACGGCTTGTTGTACGAGACCGACGCGGTCGAGCGCACGATATCGCCCGGCTCGGCCGCCTCCGGGTGGCGCAGTCTGCCCACGGAGACCTGCCCCGCCCAGTTTTCCGTCGGGGCCGCCGAAATCCTCCCGGCCCAGGAGTCCACCGCTCCGGCATCAATGTTCCAGCGGTTTTCGTCCGGCTCCGCGCCGTGAAACCCGCTGGCCTCGAACCCCCAAATTCCGCGCTTCACGCCCAGCGTGAATACCTCATCGGCAATATGGGAAGAATCCTGCAGGTGATGGCCGAGCGGCGCCTGCGGAATCTCGCTTGCCGAAGCGCGATGCGGAAACGCCACCGGCCCGAGCGCCGGATCGCCCACCGGCGCGGCATAGAAATTCAGCATGGTCTTCTTGCCGAGCGGACGAGCGTATTCCAGGGCTATTTCCATAAAGAGGTCGTGCGGATGCTGGCCATCGGTGATCGGCGCTCCAAAGGCCGTCTCCCCGGTCTGGAAGAGTTCCGAGTAACGCCGCTCCGTAACCGTCGCAGGGTCGAGGCTCAGCATGGTGCGGAACACGAAGCTGCCCTCTCCGGTGCGGTGCTCGGCCATGCCCATAAACCAGTTGGCGGAAAATAATTTGTCCGCTCCCCGCGGCCCGGTCTGCTGAGTGTCCGCGAGAAAGAGGACGCTGTGAAACATCAGGTTCCAACCGGCGGCTTTGCGAAAAATCATTTCCTGCGGGGCGGATTCGGGATTGCGGCTCGTCCCCGAAGCCTGCTGCATCAGGGCCGTTGCTGCAGCGTTCATTTCCATGCCCGCGGAGTGGTTCATTTTCATCGTGTGCTCGGCGGGTTCCTGCGCAGACTGGGCTTTGCAGGATTTCGCAACGGCAAAAGCCAAGACGAAGGAAAAAAGCGCAAGCAGCACGAGTGATGGCGCGCGGCGCATCCAAACACCTCCCGGACGCAGACAGCAAAAAGCTTTTTATGCAACGGTTTTTGTGATTTCGGGACAGGAGGGCTAGATACGCAAGACAAACACCGCCGGGACCAAACAGACGGGTTCTGCAGTAACTGCGGTCATCATCTCGCGTAATTTCAGGATGTCGCTCAAAGTCTGACCTGCCGCGTCAGGGACCGCCAACAGGCCAAGCGCTTTCACTACAGCTTTTGTATGGACCGCATGCTGCGGCGCTGCGGGATGAGACTCGTGCGCATGGCAGGGACTGCTTGCATCAGCCGCGGGCGAGTCCTCCAGCTTGCACCGGAAGTCACACGCAAGCGCGAGAGACGTTGCCCCCACCAGTGTCACGGCCAGCAAGCCCGCCACAAGCCTCGACATATTCGCTTAGATTGCCACGGGCTCGCTGGGGTTGCAAATCGAATGTAGCCACACCCTTGCGCGCTGCACAGCGCGACGAAAATTTCCGGTTCAACAACGGAGGCACGGTGAGGTAAACTAATTTCATGAAATACCTTCTTGCGGCAGTTTGTTTGATTTGCGCAGCCGTACTCGCTCAGGCGCAATCCGCTCCCTCGCCAGCCGGGGTCCCGGCTTTCCACGACAAGGCTCCGGCCAAGGGAGAACTACTTCCGGCGGTGATGACGGAAAAGCAATTGGCCGACGGCGGCTTCACTGCTCCGGTTCAGCAGGAATCCTATAAGGCTGCGGCCAAAGTCCCAGCACTTGTTTATCAACTCCCCTGCTACTGTTTCTGCGACCGTGCTCACGGACACACCAGCCTGCATTCCTGCTTTGAGTCTGCGCACGGAGCAAACTGTGGCGTTTGCATGGCGGAAGCGCTCTACGCCTACACAATGTCCAAGAAGGGCTGGAGCGCCAAAATGATCCGCGACGGCATCATCCGCGGCGACTACAAGCAAATGGATCTGCAACACCCCGAGCCGGTGCAATAGCTTTCTTCCACCTATTAGCTGGGCTTTTTCTTTTCCTTACCCGAAACGCACTTCGCAGCACTTTCAGCTTGCTTTCAGAATCAAGCGAAACATATTGACAGGCAGCCCTGGATATTTCTAGCCGCCATGCTGCTAGAATGAGGGGCGGAGCGGTACTGCGAAGCAGGTGATGGCGCGAAGGTTGTTTGAACCAACACTGGATCTCTGGGGAGCCAAGTTCATCCGGC
>Ga0137379_10006246_pt1 | contig 11307 bp, 21 predicted proteins | sample SagtaG_18_FD_104812 | JGI IMG/M metagenome (GOLD analysis project Ga0137379, IMG submission 104812) | Vadose zone soil microbial communities from Sagehorn Ranch, Mendocino, California, USA - Sage2_L_80_16 metaG | ecosystem: Environmental > Terrestrial > Soil > Vadose zone | place: USA...
GATTTCAGAGACAGATGCTCCGCTAACTACGAGCCACGGTGCGTCGTATCCGCCACCCCCCTTGAGCGTCAACGTGATTGGTCCATCAGCCATCAGTGGACTCCCACCCAGAAAATGCAAATGGCCCACAATGCAGCGACGGGGATGAAGGAACCGGCAAGGATTTCTGCGGTCCCAAGTGTTTTCCCGGAGCGACGGCCGCGACTCCATGACCACTGACCGTTGACAACAAGCACTCCGAGAATGGCGAAGTACTGAACTAATGTCACTGCTCACCTCCCTGCTCGAACTTCTGCTGTCCATGTTCAAGGCGATGACATGGAGGACATAGGAACTCGATGTTGGTCGGTTCGTTGTTTAGTGGGTTGCGATCCTTGTGGTGTATGTGGATGACAGCATTCGAGCGAGTTTCCCGAGCAGGTTCACCACACCGCTGGCAAGCGTCAGGACGCTCATAGAGACGACTGGCGCGTTGATGGCCCGTTACTGCTCCGATGGGATTCTCCTTCAGCCCGTGGGCTCGACGATTAGCGCAAGAGTGAGAGCAGTACCTTCGTGGGGTTCCTCCGCGCTGCATCAAAAACCTCATGCCGCATCGCTCACAAACAACAGAGACGGGACCGCCCTTCCAGTTGGAAGCGTTCTCTCCTGTTGGGTGGTCGTAGGTCCCGACAGGCATCACTGGGCTCCCTGTTGAAGCAACTCGTATGCCTGTCGCAACGCGAGGAACAGCGACAGCGGCGCTTCTCTTCGATCCTCCAACCACTTCCCGTTCTCGCGTGCGATGACAACGCGCTGCCCGATGGTTTTGCCGTAGCCCATCTCCTCCCATGCCTCGCGGTAAGCGCGGATCTGGATGATGTCGCTGATGTACGCAGCGCCCTGTCCAGGTTTCGTGAACCCTGACGCAGGTTTGTGCGTCTTCAGATCAAGGATCTCCCAAACACCGTCATCGACTCCAATGACTTGTGGTTCCCAATGAATCGCTAGGTCCAAGGTCCCGCTGTACTGATGTTTCAGAGACCAGACAGGACGCTCCGAGACAATGGAGTAAATGTCACCGGCCTCTTTTTGAGGCTCGAAGTTCTGCGCTGCCCACCAATCGAGAACCGCTTGGCCATACTTCGTGCCGAACTCAGACTCTTCAGCATCAGCCGCATGACGAGCTTCGGGGCCACAGCCTTCGGCTAACAGCTCAAGGACATGGTGAGCAGCCTGTCCACGATCCGAAGCAGAGGACAGCGACAGGTTCGGAGACACTCCGCGTTGCTTGAGCATCCCTTCGAGGTACTCCGCCTCGGCATGGTCGAGGGCTTCGGCCGCTGCGTCCGGGAGGGATAGGAGGTCTGCTACCCCCGCCATGCCGAGGCGGAATCCGTACCAGCTCATAGCTCCCGCAGGAACGCCGAGCGTGGATTTGATGATGGTCGTGACGCTAGGCAGATCGAAGCCGTGCTCGGTCGGCTCCCACTTGCCACCATGCTCCAGGTTGTGACGCATCAGAGCGAAGCGATAACCAGGATTGTTCCCGGCGACCCTCACCTGCGAACACTCCGACGCCAAGCGGGGTCAAGCCAATACCGGCGGTTAGCCCACTTCGCCTCGGCGTCCCGCGCACGGCTCTCGCGCCACATGAAGAACTTCTCCAGCAGGCTCCTCACGTTTTCCACGTCCTTCCGCCAGCCGCATGTGCCTTGCCCTGCTTGACGTGTAGCTTGTTGGCGAGACAGTCCGGCTCGTCACAGACCTCCCAAGCCTTCATCGCGTAGAACTGCAACTCGGCGTGCGTCACAGCTTCGGCAAGTTCCAGCAGCGTCAGCTCGATGATGCCCTTGGGCTGCTCGAAGCTGATGCGAGTCCAGTCCGTCAGATCACGGAAGTGGAAGGCGAGTCTCTCCGCGTCTTCCTTCTTCGGAACCGGGTATGTGTTGACGACGGTGCCGGACTCAAGGTGCCCCACGTACCACCCGCCAGGACGCCGGTAGCAGATCAGCCCTGGGACGTTGGTCATGTACGCGGTGGCCTTGACGTACTCAGGTCCAGTCTCGCCCTGAACCTTCTGATCCCACTGGATGCGTTTCATCGGACCAGCACCCAGACGCCATAGACGAGGACGCAAGTGGCGAACAGGAAGTAGATGCCGAGGAAGCGCCTCATGCTGCGATCCCCTCCTCATACTCAGCAGCAAGACAGAACTGCATCCCGAGGAGATAGGGAATCTTGCCCGACTCCACGGCGGTCATCCCCTGCGTTCCGGTCTGCGAGCCCCTCGGGGCGCGGACGTGACACGCAGCGCCGTTCTTGCATGGCGGGAACAGCCGCAACGATGCCGGGAACCTGCCCCACAGATCCGTCGGCTTCATCCGAGTTGGACCAGGCTCGTCAAGCCGGTGGTACTGGCATTGCGTGATGGTCTGTCGTGGATATGGGATCAGATCCAACTTGCGGAGGAGCCCCATCGGGTTCTCGATGACGAAATACTTCGGGTTCAACACCTCGATCAGATAGACCGCGTGCTCCACGAGCTGAATGGCGAACTTCGCCTCGTCACTGGTCGGGTCATAGCCCGGACCCCACGCACCGAACCCGCTGGCGATCGAGAACTTCTCGCAAGGAGGCGATGCCCAGATGAAACGCGGCTGGTCGAAGTCCTCGGGGCCAAGGTCAAGGATGTCCGCCGTAAGGTCACAGCCGAACTTCGGGTCGATGTCTGTGGTCCAGACGTGATGCCCACGGTCACGGAACGCTTGGGTTCCCCCACCAAGGCCAGCGAACAGGTCCACTACGTTCACGGAGCCGCGACCTCGCGATCATTACGACGGTAGCCCCTGGCTCGTTCGCGGCGGCACTCGCGGCACTTGCCCCACTTGTCCCGACCGAAGGCGTTCGTGTCATGGCCGTACTTGCAGAAACGGCGCCCATCGGGGTCGATCTTCTTGAGCTTTGCTCTCTGCTCTTCGAGTGCCGCGTCCTCCTGGAGCGACATGACCGCGTCGCGGAGAAGGGGAACGTCCATCAACACATCGAGACTCCCGCCGTACCTGTGAGAAGTGATCTGAACCCGGTCGCCCTTGAAGTCTTCGAGCTGCGAGATCTGGTAGGAGAAGAACCCGGTGGGTCCGGTGATGTAGGCGTATGCCCCACACACCACCACTCCGACCGTGACCTCGATCGAGATCTTCGTCCTCGGGTCGATCAAGCTCGCTGGAAGGAGAGGGCGTATCCCGAACCCCTGTTCTGTCATGACCAACACCATACCACGTGCTCCTAACAGTGTGAGAGCTGTAGGAGCACGGTCTGAAAGACGCTACCGGGAGCACGCTGGTACACTCCCTTGGTCAGGGGACCGGGAATGAACTAGGTAAACGTATCTATCAGTTAGATACGGTAACGTGCTCCAATAGGGTTGACAGTGTTAGGGAGCACGTGGTAAGATATCTACGTAGGAACCGATCCACCGGCGGTTCCGGTGGAGGCAAGTACCTCTCGATCCCTTGAGTGACAGAGGTCCCCCTGGACTCGGGGTAAGGCCACAGGACGAGCCATCTCCCAGGCCCGTACTTCAGCCTGGGGATTTCCAGGTAGGAGGACTCGTTGCGACATGGTCGACCTCGTCTTCCCCGAGACGCCAAAGCTTGGATGGAGGCTCATCCTGGGGCTTCATCGGGCGATCCTAACCGTACCGCGCTTGAACTTCGATATATCCGACAGCATGGTCAATGGCTCAAGAAAGTAGCGGACTGGGAGACCAACAAGGCCACCGAAGACCGCTATGTCCGCAACCGCGCTATCCGGGTGGAGATTTACGAGACTGCAATCGACGAGGCAGTTGTCCAGAAGTACGAGCCCGTCATTGCTGAAGCTATCGCCAAGGTTCAAGGGACGACCAAGGTTCATGTCCCCATCGTGCTTACGGATGGCATCAAACGCGACATCTGGGCCAGAAAGGGACGAGGCCGCTGCGAGAGCTGCGGCAGGGCTCCGGGCTCGCCTCGTGACTTGCACACAGATCATGACCATCGGACAGGCTCTTTCCGAGGCGTCTTGTGTCGAGACTGCAACTTAGCTCTTGGGCTGCTACAGGACGATCCTGAAAAGATCATGGCCCTGTTTCGTTACCTAACAGGCACTTTGCAACTTACGGACTGAGGTTTTCGGTCCATCGGAACCCGGGTTCAGCGTATGCGTTCCCGGGTTTCTTTATATCCGCCGATGATAGGAGGCCGGGTGCCCCTTTGCAGCGACCACGCTCGTGGCCGGACTGCGCGCTACGACGGAAGCAGGCCACCTCGCGTCAACTGCTCAGGCTGTTGGGCGATCTGGGACACAAGCAACACCCGTGACGAGACTCCGGTACCGATTGGCTTGCCGGACTCCATCGCGGAGCTGAAAGACTTTCGGAAGTTGTCAGACCAGGGGAAACAGCGCGTCCTCCTCGGGAACGATAAGTTTCGGATCGTCGGGTACGACATCGAGGCGACCCACCTCAAGCCGAACGTGGGTCGGGTCTTGTGCTGTTCGTTCAAGCCGCTGCATGGCGCCGTCTATACGTTCAACGGGCTGGACAAGCGGTTCCGTCGACCTGACGTGTACGACGATGGCGCCCTGGCCGAGGCTATCCGGGACGAGCTTGAGACCTACGACATCATCGTGGGCTGGAACTCCAAGAACTTCGACACCAAGTTCATCAACGCCAGGGCGATGCGAGCTGGTGGCAGGACCAAGGTAGCCCAGTACCAGATCGACGGCATGTGGTCTTGGCGCTCCAAGTTCAATGCTTGGTCCGGGCTGGATGCAGTCCAGAAGTTCGCCCTCCCCGGGGCGGATACCCAGAAGACCTCCGTGGCTTGGGATCAGTGGATGCGAGCCCTGGGCTGGGACAAGACGCTACGTGAAGCCGCGATGGCCGAGATCGTTGACCACTGTGAGCGTGACGTGGTCGTCCTCGAAGACGTGTACGTGACGATGGTGAAGGCGGGCGTGTTCCGCAGCTTACGCAAAGACGGTGGAATCCTCTAATGGCCCTCACTATCGAAGATAGACGAGCCTACCATCGTGCTTGGTACGCAAGGAATCGTGAGCGGGCGTGACGTACCCCTTCGCCCGACCTCCCGGCGTGAACCTCCAGCTCAACGCACCAAAGACTAACCCTATGGATCACCCTCAGCTTCCGTGGTGGTGCCACAAGTGCAAGGTTCAGGGCAACGCTCCTTGCTGGTATTGCGGGAGCACCGCCTTCCTACTTCTCGGAGCCCCATTGGGATCATGGAACCCCGAAGAAACTCTAAAGCAGGTGACCCCTGCCCTACCTGTCGCGACTCGTTACTGGGAACTCTAGTAACGCATTGTGTGACAGAAACCAAGCGCGTCTCAGCTTGTCCTTGGTTGCGCTGCAGCGAGTGTGAGTATTTCGGACCTGAGCCTGGCGTGATCTGGGTGCATAGCGGTGTTCGTTCCAACTGACCCGATAGTCCGGGTGATCGAGACCGCCCCGGGGAGTACTTGGCCTTTGTGGCAATGGGCTCTCTTGGGCGCGTTCATCCTCCAGTCGGTCCTCTGCTTCACGCTCGGTCTTCTCTGGGCCAGTACCAAGGGCGACCGAGGCGGATGGAGGCGTTGGCGTCGTCGCAAGCCGAAGAAGCCACCGCCTGAACGCCCCTCCGGGGGCATCGACTGGGAGGAACTTGATTTCCTCCGCGAGCGATGGAGTCGATCTGGTGAGGATCGTATGGCCCAGCAAGGCCCGAGAGATGTTCGATGAACAGCTCGGCTACCTACGGCTGATCCGTGCCGTGGCAACCTGCGAGTTGCTCGGACACCCCGAGGCTGTCGCGCGGCTGCTCCCCGACGAGAGTCTTCAAGCCGCCTGTCCCCGTTGCGGGAAAGAGCTTTGAAGCACGGGGAACTGCCTCTAGCTGAGGAAGTTGAAGATGATCCGTGGCTGGTGAATGTCAGCGCCGACATGACGGCTTTTCTCCTGCTCGAACGCGCTGGACTTGAGGAAGATGACTAAGCAGCAACGATCAGCTCTTGAGCCTGGCGGTGACGACTGTCGCTGGTGTGGGACGCCCATGGTTCGGAGCACTAAACCCGGCGGTTCCGAGCCGGTGAATCTCTGTTCCCACTGTGACGACCCGCATGACCGGAAAGAGTGTGGTGGCGGTTGTGACTTGGTCGACGCCCTGACAGACATGAGAAGGCTCGACGTGGAGGACGCATGAAACGAATCGGTCTGGCGACCATCATCCTTGCCTTTATCTTCGCTACTGCCCTACCGGCCCAAGCTGCCCCAGCGGCCATCTTCACGGCTTCTTCTACCGGCCAGCGCGGCAACATCGACCCGATCGTCTCACCCGGCGCGTCGAGCGCACATGAACACTGTTTCTACGGCGCCGTGGGCGTGGAGACGACCGAGACCTCCGCTGACCTCCGCACCAAGCCGACGACCTGGGTCGAGCAAGGTAACCATACGGCCATCTGGATCCCATGCGTCTACGAGGATGGGGTCCTGCTACAGCCGCTCACATCGAAGCACATCCTCGCCTATTACCAGCCGGTCTCCTGTACCGAGCAAGTGCCACCGGATGACACCGCTGGCGTCACGCACGAATACGGCTACCGGAACACGACCGGAGGCGGTGCGTTCTCGTTGAGCGTCCCCGCATCTTCGACCGGCCCGCTCGTCATCTCGCTGTTCTGGCGTGCGTCGCGGGATCTGCCTAGCGCCGGGTGCTTCCCAACCGTCCATGCTTACATCCGCCTAAATGTGGGCAGCGGCCCGATCGGCAACATCACGCTCGGTGGTCCGACCCTTGGCGTGGACGGTGCGCTAGGTCCGAGTACGATGCACGGGGACTACTTCTTCGGCTGGGATCGCGACGTGTTCCAGCGATTCCTGGATGAGTGCGTCATCCCGAACGTAGCTTGCGGGACGAATCCGGCCTTGTGACGCAATGGAGCGGGGCCGGTGAAAGCCCCGCTCCCAGGGAGGTGAACAGGGGTTAGCCTGCACACCAGCCTCCGAGGCTACTTGATTCCCGTGGTTCTGTCGATCCGATCTATGAACCCTTGCAGCATCGAGACCTGTTCGCGGAGGCCCTTGGCTTCAGCCTCAAGCTCTGCGTTTCGTAGAGCAAGTTCAGCGTTCTTCCGTGACACGGTGTCCAGCTCCGAGGCAAGTGTCTGGGCCGTGGGGTTGTTAGGGTAGCGGTTAGACCTTGGCGCCCTTCGGGACACGCTGAACTCCTCCGTTGAGAGTAGATTTTCTACTCCGTCTTCGGGGATGCGTACCTGCTCGATGTTGTCGATCACCAAGCGTTGTGGGCTCAGGATGTCGGCGTACTTCTCCTCCCACCGCTTCATGGTGTTGTAATGCATCGCCGAGGCGCTTCGCGGCCTCCTTGCGCGACAGGGTCGCTGTGGATGCCATACTTCTCTTCCTCCCTTCGGGGGGGAGCCTACGCCACTCACCGTATCTCTGCTAGTCAGTCTGTCACTAAGGGGGGTGACATAGCAAGCCCCCGAAGGACTTAGTCCTGTTGCTGTAGGACCTTGAGCGTATAAAAGAGCCCGATCCTTTGGTAGCGACCGGACTCTTTTACGACCTAAGCGGAGCTTATCCGTTTAGCGCCAGGTCGTGCAGCGCAGCTCCCTGAGCTTCACGCAAGGCCTTCTCCTCCTGTAGCGCTGTCTCAAGGGCTCGCACATCGCCAGCAACTTCCATGATCCACTCAGCGAGCCCGTTGATCCCTGCCTGATGTAGCGGCAAGGTCGATTCGAGCAAGTCGAGCCGATCCAGCAATGTCCTTGCTGGCGGTAATCCTGGCACTTCCGTGGCGCGTGGTTCGCCCCACTCTTCTTCCGGCTGGTACACCCTAGCTCACCTCCCTGTTTATCTTGCGGTTGCCTATCCACGTTCTGGGGGCGTCATAGACTCCTGGTCTAACCACCGTGAAGCCTATGGCGGTCCACCGCTGATCTCGGCGACGCTGCCGTAGCCTTGTGAGCATCCCTAGGTGCAGCGCGAACGGACCTCGCTGGATATTCCGTAAGTAGAACTTGACCGTTTCCTCATGTTGCACCTTGCTCACCCCTTGTTGGCGATGACGGTGGCGATGATGAGGACGATCCCGCCCGTGATGATGATAGCCGTGGCGATGCCTCCCACTGTCCGTTCGTACCTTGATGCGATCATGGTTTCACTTCTCCCTTTCTGGCGGTACGGCCCACAACATGACCTCCGCCCATCTCGTTGTCGTGGTCAAGACCTTGCAGTCCTGATCCACCGGAGACCAGCCCTTAGCGGCCAGCTTCTCCATCGCTGCACTCACCACGTCCTCAACGGCCGTGACATCGACCAGCGAGTAGGTCCGCACGGCGCCCTGGACTGGCGGTTTATGAGCTGCCCTAGCTTTCATCGCCCACCAACTCCATCCGCTGTACGGCGTTCTCAACCTGGTCCGAGATCATCTCCGCTTGACGCCTTGCAGCTTCGGGTTTCTGTTCGGCAACGACCAGGGCGTGTCCGCTTGCCATGTGAAGCACCACGCGGGACATCCCTTGACCGAGACCGTTGGACACCTCGACGTACTCGACACGCCGAGGGTTGACGTGGTAGCGGCCATCTTGTGAGACGATCATGACTGCCACACCTCAGTCACGCCGTTATGGGTGAATGGAACCCACGACACGACCTCATCGGAGAAGAGGTAGAGGGTCGTGTCGTGGTTGTCGAGGGGCTGGAACGTTAGCTTGCCCCAGGTGTCAACTTCGCCCGTAAAGAATCCCTCTAGGTTGTCTTCCTCGACGCCGTAGCCGATGTCGCGAGCCTCGTATTTCAGCTCGCCTACGCGGAACCACTGTAGGTGTGTCATAGGCCCATCACCCTTGCTGCCATGTCTGCCGCGACCGTGATGCTGACCTCGTCCGAGTAGCCGTTCGCGTACAGCTCCATCTCCGCCAGGAACTCAAGTAGCTCCAACGGCGGGTATTCTGTGTCCTGGTCGAATAGCTCGCCCATCACTGCATCTCACTTTGCAGCTCGACGCTGCCCAGCTCGTCATATCCGAGCTTTGCCTCCTGCGCGTATTCCATGAGCGCATGCAGGCTTGACAGCACTTCGCTTATGTTCGTTTCGTTCGGGTTGAACGAAACGTAGACAACCTCCTCCCTGTTCGTAGCCTTGCGCTACGCGGTATCCGTCCCCCTTCCGAACGGATGCCGTGTGGCTCAGGACTCTTCGGATGCTTCCTTGTCGTTCTCCACGACCGTGAACCGAACATCCCTTGGCCAACCCGTCCCGTTGCGGACTTCCGCTAGCGAGTAAGTCCTCGGTGGGCAGAACTCCTCCCAACATTGATGTTCGTAGCACCATCCGACGAGACCCTCTTTGATGATTCGTTGTTTCTCTTCCATATCCATCCCTGCCACCTCCCTGTTCGTTGTCATACCCGTATCCAACACCTACCCCCTGACATTGTCAAGGGGTAGGGCGAAGAATCTTCCACAAATGCTCTGACGCGCTTCGCTCCACCCTCTCGCTACTGCCCACGGTCACCTACGGGTACGACGTGCCTCGACGGGAGCCGAACGTGAGTCCGTCTCTGCTGTTACTCTCGAAAGAAACACCACCCAGTCGGAGCGGTTCGCAGGGAGATAGTCAACCTAAGTTGACGCCGAGTCAAGCGCCGTGACGGGACGTATGCAACCGTAGGGGTTGCGGAACATTCGATCCATCTACGACCACAATCGGGCCTGTTCCTGCGCTAACTCGGGACTATGAGCCGCAAGCGATCCTCAACGCACATATGGGCGTGTAGTCCCTAGCTGATACTACCCAACGCGCTCACATCCATTGCATAACAACAGCCTGTTGACCATATGCAAGCAGAGTTGCAGGCAGATAGGTGATCTGGACGCTACGCAGGGCACATGAGCAAGCGTATTGGCATATGAAGAGGGGGGACCATAAACGTGTGTGTGTGTAAGCGAAGCGTCACCCACGAACTACCCATTTCAGTGATTCCTACAAGGCACTTTACGCATTTTGCATGTGTGCAATGTTCATTCTCGTTCAACTTGCTGGTGGGACCCTGAAAAATGACTCGATCCCAGAAGACCAGATCTGAACTCCGCTCATACCTCCGAGACATCCAAGGGTTGTATCAGACTCGCCGGGGGATGAACCGCTACCAAGCGAGAAGGGCGATCCATGGCCCAACCTATAAAGAAGCGACCCAGGGGTGGAAACAACAGCGGAGGATTATCCCCAGGGCAGATGGCCGCAAAGGTCTCGCTGCTTCGGGCACAGGGTTGGACCGTCGAGGACATAGCGAAGGATCTGCAACGGTCGACCCGTAACATCTACCAGATCCTTGAGAAGTCCAAGAGGCTCGGTACCGGGAGCATCTATGCGGTCCCCGGATTCCGGGGCTACGGGAAACTCTCCCCCGAGGCCAAGGCGAGGATCGCTTTCACCGCCGACGGGTTCGAAGGGTTCTTCAACGCCTACTCCGGGAAGATCCTGAGCCCGCTCCACAAGCTCTGGGTCCAGCAGGCCATCGAATCGGATCGTCTGTTGGTGAACTGTCCTCCGCGCCACGCCAAGTCAACGATCTTCTCGGTCTGGTTCCCGATCTGGCTCATCGCCGGGGCGCATGCCTGCTTGATGTCCCCTCAAGACCCAGATGACTTCGGACTGCGGAACGTCCAGATCCTCCTGATCTCCCAGACCGACAAGCTGGCGAAGAAGTTCACCAACGAGATCTCTTACCACCTCACATCCAACATCAAGCTCATCGCGGACTATGGCAGGTTCCGCCCTGAGATGGGCGACTGGCCCTGGAGACCGAACTCCGGGGAGCTGATGGTGGAGAGCCGTACCCGTGAGTCCGAATCCGGGGACCTCACGATCCAGGTCCGGGGCTCGGGGCAGCAGATCCTGGGGATGGAGGCTAACTGGGTCATCATCGACGATGCGGTCTCCAGGGAGATCGCAACCCACGAAGTGCAGAGGGAGCAGCTCTCTGAGTGGTTCCACGGGGATGTCATGACCCGGTTGGAACCCCAGGGAAGGGCCGTGGTCATCGGTCAGCGGCTCCATATCCACGACCTGTACGGGGAACTGGCCGCTGAGAAGAACTCGTTCGCTGATGGAACGAACCAATGGCGACATATCAACTACAAGGCGGTGCTTGACTGGGATGCTCAGATCGTTCTTTGGCCGGAGAAGTGGACCTGGAAGGACATCGCCAAGGTCCGTCAGGACATCGGAGAAGACCTCTTCGAGTCCATGTATCAGCAGAACGC
>Ga0137379_10006259_pt1 | contig 11298 bp, 8 predicted proteins | sample SagtaG_18_FD_104812 | JGI IMG/M metagenome (GOLD analysis project Ga0137379, IMG submission 104812) | Vadose zone soil microbial communities from Sagehorn Ranch, Mendocino, California, USA - Sage2_L_80_16 metaG | ecosystem: Environmental > Terrestrial > Soil > Vadose zone | place: USA...
CTTTTTGTAATGAGCGCTGTCCCGTCTGCCACGATGAGTCAGACTCCCCAGTTACTCGCCCCGGCGAACGATCTACTTTAGTTGAGCGACTTTGTATTGCAGATGAGTGTAACCTTGCGGAAGCGGATGAAGCAAGATTCATCGATCGTGTGGAGAGAAAGTAGTGAGAGATCGGACTGGCGGGAGGGGCGTTCAGAAAAACGCGGAATCAGACGCGTGCGGACAGAAGATGTGACCGAATTTAAGGATGTCCTGGAAGCGCACGGTTATCCGGTTAGCACCATCCGCTCAACGCGGGTTCGGGTATATTGTCTACGATGACGAATTTCAAGATTTTCTGATCCGCAGCCAGATTCGCATTGATGAGCTAGACCAGTCTGAAGTGAACTACCTGGGACAGCAAGATCGAATTCAAAATGCAAATGCTGTGTGTGCCGGGTGTGTGTAACGCTTGAGTTTTATGCGTTCTATGCGTTCAGTGCGTTCATAAAGTCTGTAAGTTACGGAAACACGGAGCGTTTGAAAGTTCAAGTCCCCCCTCCGGCATGAAGTCATTTATTTTCATTAATTTACGCCCCAGAAATTCGATAATGCCGGGAGTGGTTTTTCCGCCCACACAATAGCGCGCTGTATCTCATTCAAAGTCCGATGACTGATTAGAAACCAACACAAGGAATTTTCTTCATGACGACGGTGAGGACCGGCTTTCCAACGACCGAGCTGCGCTGAAAGCGAATCTTCGGCACTTGGCCCTCAGTCATGAAGATTGCTTTCCGACAGTTGACTGGTGAGAAAATCCGGCTTCGCGAGAGTGCCCAACTTCGTCAAAGAATGCGATCTGCAGGCGCCGTTTTCCGCGAAAGATCGTGAATGGATGGGTCAGCCCCTCGCCTAAAAACGGCAGTGAAATCGCAGCCGCTTACCACTGTTACGTTAAAATAAAGGAATCGGCTTACCAAAATGACCTTCAGGGGGGTCCACAAATGCCAGTCGTTATTCCAGACGAAACATTAAAACAGGCTGGTCTAAGCGAGAAAGAGGCTTTAATCGAGATCGCCTGCCGGCTTTTCGATGCCGGCAAACTGCATCTTAACCAGGCCGCGCGCCTTGCTGGAATAACTCGATATGAGTTGGAGTCGGAATTGATGTCGCGCGAAATTGACGTGTATCGGATCGATGAAGGGTATCTGCAGCACGAATTGGAGATGAGCGGCAAGACTCTGGAACACTAGCGAGGCGAATAATTGTCGTAAGCGACACATCCCCAATCCGCGCCTTACACTTCCTTGCACAAATCAAATTATTGGAGCAGCTTTTCGGAACTGTCGTCGTTCCCCCATAGTAGCGGACGAGCTGGCTCGGCCACGTCCGCCGTTCAGCGGTGTTGATGTGTCTGCGTTCCCTAATTTTGAAATTCGCACACCTCATGATCAGCAACTCGTGCAGAAGTACGTCGAAGCGATTGACACCGGCGAGGCCCAAGCCATTGTGTTGGCTATTGAGCTGAAAGCAACTCTTCTCATCGATGAGGTGGCTGGTCGTACTGCCGCGGCCGCCGCCGAAGTACCGTACATGGGAGTGCTCGGCGTTCTCTTCTTAGCAAAGCGCCAAAGATTGATTTCCGAAGTCCGGCCCCTCCTTGACAGGCTTCGATTTGAACTGCGATTTCGTATCTCCCAGAAACTTTACGATCAGTTTCTGAAGTCGATCGGAGAACCGTAATCTCTAATCCCTTGCGTTCGAACCATCGCTTTTATTTCGCCGAAAGCAAGAGCCTGTCCTCTTTGGGCCACAGTTACGTGTAATCGTATTCGTACGACGGCATACTACGACCTACTTCCGAAACTCTAATCGTCTGTTCCGGCAAGCGAACGGTCACCCGGTCATCACTCGCGTTCCCAAAAACGATATTCCGGAACCGACTGCTCTATGGAAAGTGAGAGAATCACCTGTCACACGCGCGTTACGGTCGTGGCGATCGCTCAGAACGGGGGGGACAACCATCACGGCCCTGCACCCGGTGCTCTTTACGACCGCGGCACCGCCAAGTTCGACATCGGTACCGTTCACCGTCGGATCCATCACGCTCGCGGTTACGATCATTGCGGCTATAGCCGCCTGGAGCGCGAAGGAAACCTAACTATCTATTTACCTCAGCAAACCCGGCACCTGTCTAGAAAGCCAGCTTGAGCGCGAGCTGCATGATTCGCGGATCTAACGCGCTGGTGATCTGGCCTAGCGTGTTCCCATTATTCAGCGATGTACCAGGATTGGCGAATCGCGTGTGGTTGAACACATTGAATGCTTCCACCCGCAGATCCATCTTCGTGCTCTCAGTTATTCGGAACGTCCTCCAGAGTGCAGCGTCCACATTCCACGCCGACGGCCCGAGAATGGTGCCTCTTGCGGCGTTGCCAAGAGTTCCTGCAGGCTGCCGCGTAAACGCAGAAGTGTTGAACCATTGCTTGATGCCTGGATTAGCCACGTGCCAGTCCGCTGCGACATTGGGTCGATCTGATCCAAGTCCTGTGAGGGAAATATCGGTCCCATCGGTGATTGTCAGCCAGCTGCCGCTCCTGAACGTGTAAATCCCCGACGCCTGCCAATCGCTTGCGAGCCGGTGCAACCATGTAGAGCGGAATTGCGGAGTCGTGAAAACCAGAGAGGCATTCGCGATCTGGCGGCGGTCCGCCGCGCAGTTTCCCCATTCCGCGCGCCGGTTCTGTGTGTCCTGGTAGTAGTTGACGATATCCTGACCCGCTTCGCCCTGATTCAAGCAATGCGACCAGGTGTAGTTCGTGAGAACCGAAAAATGGTGGCTCATCCGATGCTGCAGTGTGAGCAGCAATGCGTTGTAGCTGGCATTTCCGGCAGTGTCGACCGTGATTGCACTGCCGAAGTACTGCCCATAGGCTTTCGCAAGTGCGAAAAACCTGCGTGCATTCGTGTTGCCGGTTGTCGAGCACGCCCCGTTTGCGGTGAGTCCATATTGGCCGGGCACGCAGCTTCCAGAAATGTAGACAGCCGGATTCATTTCATATCCGAGCCATTGATGAGTGGTCTTGTTTCCGAGATATGAGGCGGTAACCAGCCAGTCGGATCCCACCTGTTTCTGCACCGAGAGATTCCATTGCTGCAGATACGTCGCTTTGGCATCCGGTGGCTCGAAAACGTACATGCCGCCCGTTGGGAATTGAAAGTCCTTCGGAAAGACCGTCGGCGCCGGAAACGGATTTCCGCCGGGATAACCTTGCCATGGATTCGAAAGTCCGCCGGGAGGCGTGTTGACTGTAATGGTGTAGCCCCAGGGCGGGTTCAATGGAATGTGCATGGTGTTCCAGAGATAACTCGAATCATAGAAAATGCCGTATCCCGCACGGATCGTTTCGGTGCCATGCCCTCTCGGATCGTAAACAAGACCGAACCTTGGAGCGAAGTCGAAGTATCTCGAGGACGTTGCGGCGTTCCCCGGGAAGCCCTTGTCGCCGGGGAATGTCAGGCCCGGCGGTGCGTTGATGAACGCTTGACTGACTTGTCCGGCATAGAATTTCGCCAGATCGAATTGTGAGGCATAACCGTATTTGGCTTCCTGCGGGACGAACGGATCCCAACGGATGCCGGCGTTAATCTGGAACCGCGGCGATACCTTCCAGTTGTCCTGGAAGTAGAGCGCCGGAAGATTCTGGTTTTCGCGTCCAACCTGTCCGCCGCCTTGCAACAACGTGTCGAGACGTCCCATAAGGAATGACGCGAGGGCATTACCCGTAGCCGCTCCGTTGATCACGGACTGTCCATTGAACGTCATTCGGGGGTTCATCTGGAATGGCCCCAGCGCGTTCATTTGCGCATGCACGTAATTGAACCCGAACGCGAGCTGGTGCTTGTTGCGCGTCATGCTGACGTCTTCGGATACGTTGAAGAGGTTATTCATGACGTAGCCCGGAATCGAGTTGACGGTGAAGTATCCAGGAACCTGAAACTGACCAATATAGTTCTTGATTGGCGCCCACACGTTCGATCCCAGTTCCTGCGTTGTTGGAATGCCGTTCGCAGTGACACGTTGAACAGCTGAGCGCGAGAACCCAAAGCGGAACGAATTGACTGTATTCGTGTTCAAGAGATACGTGTCGCCCAGTGTTATGGACTGCACGCGATCCAACTGTCCCGGAGTGCCTGCTGTCAGCAGGTTGGTCTTGTCGTAATACGCCTGCAGCGTGTAATCCGTAATGAAGTATCTGGCGAAGAGCTGGTCGTTCGGATTTCGCTGCCAATCGACTCTCGTCACGGATTGGTATTCATTCGTATTGCGCGGAACGCCATATAAGACTTTGCCGCATGGGTCGGCGGAAACCGGGAGCAGCGCGGCGACCTTCAGTGCAATCGGATTGATTTGGCCCGGAAGCAGAATATTGTTGTTCGCAATCGAGGATGGCAAGTTGACCTGTCTTGCCTGGCACGGCGGAGCAAGGATGGTCTGAAAGTTTCCGTTCAGAACGTCGCGAGTCGGAACATATGCAGTATTGGTTGCGGGAGCCGTCCGCTCGATGGTTCCTTGATAGCCCTCGAAAAAGAACAGCTTATCCTTGACGATGGGGCCGCCCACGACGCCCCCGTACTGGTTTCGCTTCAGCGAGTCGCGAACCGGCGCGAAGAAGTTCCGCGCATTCATGGCGCCGTTTCGCACGAACCAGAAAGCGTCACCGTGTATCGCATTCGTTCCAGACTTCGTGACCGCGTTGACTGCTCCACCGGGATGACTTCCGTAATTTGCCGGAAGCGTGCTTGTTTCGACTTTGAATTCCTGAAGGGCATCGGGAAACGGAAGCGGTAGACCGACGTTCGTCCGCGAGTCGATGTGTGTGGCGCCGTCGAGAAAATAGTTTGTTGCATTATCCTGACCGCCTGCAATCGAGAAGGCGGCGACCGTCGGATAATTCAGATTGGTCGCGAGTCCACCGCCGGCATTTGGGTCTCTGGGAACCGCCGCGCCAAACAAGGCAATCAACTGCGTCACATTCCTTCCATTGAGGGGGAGTTCGGCAACACGCTGCTGGTCAATGACCTGCCCAATGACATTGCTGTGAGTCTCGACCATGTTCGCGTCTGCCTGTACCTCGAGCACGGATGTGACCTGTCCGACCTGGAGGACAACGTTGATCGTCGGGTTGCTGTTCACCTGAAGAACGATGCCCGATTGAACGTACGTCGAGAAACCGGCGAGAGACGCTTCCAGCCGATAGGGTCCGACCGGCAGGTTCGGAACCACATACGATCCTGTTTCGTCGGTAATGATTGTTCGCGGCGCCGTGGTGTCGGTATTCGTCACCTTTACTTCGACGCCGGGTAAGACCGCACCCGAAGAATCCCGGACGATTCCCGAGATTTGGGACGTCACTGTCTGTGCCAGTACTGCGGGACACAACAGCAACGCCAGGAATGCAAGTCCTCGCAGATTTCTTTTCATTGGACCACCCTCTTTTTCATGTCGCGAAACCTGTTTAATTTGGCAATCGGAAAGCGACGAGCGCATCGGAAATTGGCCGTCCGCCACCTATAGCCGTGCCGCCGGAAGCGGCGATCACGACGTATTGCTTACTGTCCTTTCCCATGTATGTAACCGGCGTGGAATGGCCGCTGGCAGGAAGGTCTGCTACCCACAATTCAGTGCCCGACTTTGCGTCGAAAGCGCGGAACCTGTGGTCATTCGTTGCGCCGATGAAAACCAATCCGCTCGCGGTGGCAATGCTGCCGCCGAGATTCTGCGTTCCGCTCTTCAATCCGACTTCACCTAGTTCGGCGAGCGACTCATTAATACCCAATGTCGATGTCCAGGCAATCTCGCCTTTGTTAACGTCAACCGCGACGAGAGCGCCATAAGGTGGCGCGTAGCACGGCACTGTAGCCCCACTTGGAAGTCGATAAGAGAACGCGCCAGTTCGGCGGTCAGTGGCGCCACCGCCATTCCCCGCGCCGCCGCCACCACCTTGACCGACCGGCGCTGGTACCCCGAACTGGCCGCCTCCAGGAGGAAGCGGTCCGGCCGACCGAAACGTACCGGTGTTGTGCACATTGATGAAGACCAGCCCGAGTTGCGGGTTGTAGGAAAGCGGTCCCCAGTTCGGACCACCCAGCGAAGACGGGAACGTGACGATCGATGCGTTGCGGAGGGGGCGCGCATACGCACTGCTCGCTTGGAGCTTGTTCTTGTCCCAGAAATCGGTGCAGTACTTCTCGATCTCCGGCGTCATTTTGTTGATGTCGTCACGTGTCATGCCGACGCGTGCGATCGGCCCCGGCTTTAATGGAAATGGTTGAGTCGGCCACGCCTGATCGTCTGGATCATCACTGCGTCTGACCGGCCGTTCTTCCATTCCAAAGATCGGCTCTCCGGTGACGCGGTCAAATATGTAAACGTAGCTCATCTTGCCGGTCTGCAGTACGGACGGAATGACGCGGCCATCCTTGTGCACGTCGACGAGCACCGGCGGCGTCGGCAGGTCAAAATCCCACACGTCATGATGGATTAACTGGTGAAACCATTTCAGCTTTCCAGTATTCGCGTCGAGTGCGAGAAGCGTATTGGAGTAAAGGTTCTTGCCCGTTACGGCGTGATTCGCATCTCCGGTTGGTGCAAACAAAATACCGCGTTGTTCATCAACAACCATAGTCGACCAGACGTTAGCGCCGCTGCGGTCTTTCCAACTGTCGCCGGTCCAGTCTTCATGGTTGGGCTCGCCGGGTTGGGGGATCACGTGAAAGCTCCACACGAGCTTCCCCGTGATTGCATCCCACGCGCGAATGTCACCCCGCGGCTGTGGTGGTAGCCCCTCGCCGGGGCGTGCACCCCCGATGATCAGATTTTTGTATACAGTTAAAGGATTCGGGATGGTGAATGTCTCGCGGCGGCTTTCGCCCACAACATCAGATGCGACGTCTTTATAAACGTCCACCACGCCGCCGTTGCCGAAACTCGTGACGGGTTCGCCTGTTTTCAAGCCGACTGCCATGAGATAGCCCTTGTCTGTGGCAAAGAACAGCCTTGGTCCAATCGCGCCTGTTCCTGGCCAGTACGCCAGCGCTCGACCGTGAATATTGCGAGGCGATGTGTATTGCCAGAGGACTCTTCCGGTTTCGGGCTCCAGCGCCGTAACTGTCGACTTGACATTCGGGTCTCGCGGCGACCCTGGAGTCGAGATGTACATCACGCCATCGATGATCAGCGGCTGCACTTCGAAGCGGTAGTCCAGACCGAGATTGCCCGACGGAAGCGATCCCGCGCCGTAGTTGAAGGTCCACGCACGCGTCAACTGCGCAACGTTGGCAGGCGTAATCTGCGTAAGAGGCGAGAAATTCGAATTGTACTGATATTTCGGCCACTGGTTGACCGGGGGTTGCTGGCCGCGCTGGGCAACCGCGGCATGGCAGAGAATCAACAGGCCTACTATCGCGAGAAACCTACGCATGAAACTAACTTTACCTCTGACCCTGTCCTGTCGATGGTCGCGGAAATGGCTTCGGCGCGACATCGGCCTGCGTTATGCCCATTGCCCACTTGATGCCTTCGAGCATCATCTTCTGAAATCGCGGATCGTCCCAGGTCGCATCTGGATGGCCCCAGCCCACGTTGAACACACGGCCCTTTCCGTATTGCTTCGCCCAGACGACGGGAAAATCACCGTCGGCTCGCCGGGCACGGTTCATCGGGTCGAGTTTATCTGGATCGAGGCGCATGATGACGTGGACCTTTTCACGCGAATAAGGCGTCTTGAAAACCGGATGCTGGTCATTGAACATAAAAGGCGACAAACCGAACGCGTCGGCTCCTGGGAACTTTGGATCTTCCACAATGACCGCGGCGTTTGCGTTGAATTCCGAGTCCATATAGCCGCCGACCATTTCGCCGAACTCCGGCCAATTTGTGAATGCGACGCCGGTCGCATGGCCGACGATCAGGCCCTTACCGTCGTCACGAACGAAGGAGAGCAACTCGGCTTTCTGATCTTCCGTCAGAGTGCCGTAGCCGCTGGGCAGCATGAATAGAGCGTCGTAAAAATTCAGCGTCTTCGCATTGACATCCCGACCGTCATATCGTCCCTGGCCCTTGATCTGAGAATGAGTGATCAATTGCGAATCCGTGCGAATCATCGTCACGTACGTCCTCCAGTCGCGGCCAATGCGTTCCACCGTCGCCAGCGCGTGCGAGATCGAATCGTGGTGATAACCGGTCTGAACGTCCGCCACAGCAAGAAGTCTCTTCATACCCGGCCACGGGTCGACCGCCTGGCCTCCCCCTCGCCCTTGCCCCCATGCCGCGAGAGCAGTTCCGATGCCAACCATCAATAAACAAATGCGGTTGAACTTCATCTGCCTCCTAGTTCCGTTTCGGCGAGAAGCGCGTTGTAAAACTTCACGTCTCTCTGCAACAGCGATGTGAACTGCGACTTTGGCATTTCGAGTTTCCATTTGCCGAAGTCCGTACCGAGCATGTCGACGAGCCCGTGGCCAGGCACGCTCACGAAATATTCAAAATATGTCTCGAGTGGTCCCGAGAAACCCACGGAGTGAAAATAGGTGAAGACATCTTTGAAGTTCACCATACCTTCACCGGGCGGAACGAATTGCGTCACCCAAGGCCATGTTGGAGACGAGCCGTAACGGCTGGTTGTCGGATCGCCGGGAGCCAGGTCGGATTTCTTGACCCACCTGAAGTCCTTGAGCGAAAGCGCGTGAATGTGCTTATGCGCGAAATGACTCGTTTCAATCCACTCCGCCCCACCTCTTGCTGTGGCGTGGCCGACATCAAAATTGATACCCACATATTTGGGATCGAAGTCCTTCACCAGCAGCCACAGGTCCCATACGCCGCCGCCGACATTCCCGGGCCCGGAATGCGTGTGATACATCGCGGTTGTGCCGTACTTCTCGTTGAGCTTCCCCAGGCTGGCGATGCGCGGTTTCAAGGCTTCCCACTGCTGGTTCAGGTCACGCGTGTAGTCATATCGGAAGCTCGGTGCGCGGTAGCGGCGAATACCGACGCTGCGCATGGTGTCGAGGATCGCCTCAACGCGAGGCGATTGTGCATCGACGATTGCAGTGATCAGCATGGGAGTCGCGAGGCCCGCTTTTCGTGCGATATCGACTGCCGTCGGCAAGTCGCGTTCGACATGCTCCGGCTCCATGTGGGCTCCGCGGCGAACTGTCCACGCAATTGCCCGGAAGCCCGCCTCAGCGGCCACCGCCGCACCCTCTTCCATATTGGTCCATTGGAGATGCCGGGAAACCAAGGCAAGCTGAGGCCGTTCCGGCGGGGCACCGCCTTGGGCGTGTGCTTCGGTAGAAAAGCCGCGCGAAAGCAGCGGCGCAGCAGCCAATAATTTCAACATCTCACGGCGTGAATACATATTAGGAAGCAGGCCCGATGCTAACGAACGCGAGAGAGTAACACAAAGCGTGTAACCGTTGTGTTACGGTATCAGATCAGGGTTTAGGTCAACCTAACGCTTGTGGGCACCCTGCAAATTCGACCGCGTGTTTTCGAGTTGATAGACGCCGACATCCGCAGGAACATCGGCGAGCAACGTCGTGGCCGCGGCCTGAACGAAGCGCGCCGAACTCCCTTCGATCAGGATCGTGTATGGCGGGCACATGTCCGTCGATTTGCGGAACGTCTTCTCGATGGTAGGGATGTTGCTGGCCGCCCCATCCGCGACACAGAAGTGCACACCGACGACGCCTGGCAGGCTGGCGATTTGCGGTAAGGCGGTCTCAATGAGCTCTTCTTCATTCTGTTTCGAGGCGCTGAATCGAAGTGTGGCAATGAAGCCGCCCTCGCCGGGACCTTCCGAATACCGCAGGTTGCAAACCGATCGGGACATGTTGCGGAAGTACGGCATCATTTTCCGCGTCCATTCCGAAGGATTGTTCAACCGTTCGAGATATGCGGGGCCGACGACGACGCCAAGGTCTTCACCCTCATAGAAGCAGAAAAACTGCGGCGTCCCATGTACGGCTATATAGCGCCGGCCTCTGCGAAACCCGGGAATGCCCATTCGCTCGGGCATATGTTCGCGATTGTGCCATTCATAAAATTCCGCCTGTCCTTCCAGCAGAATGTCGTGCCAGATCGCCACAATACCTCGTCCCGCAAGATTCATGGATACCTCCGAAGCTGATAACGAGGCGATGCTAGCACGAATAAATCTCCCCATAACCTGTGTAACCGTGTCGCTACCGTGTCATGGCCTGTAAACAATCGCGAGTTGTGACATGATGGCTGCGCTTATGCCACCGCGGAAGGAATCACGCACTAAGTTGCTTTGGTTTGCGTTCGTTCTGTCGATTATCACGTACATCGACCGGGTGTGCATTTCGACGGCAGCGCCTGCCATCCGCCAGGAATTGGGACTCAGTACGGTTCAGGTTGGTTGGATGTTCAGCGTCTTCACCTTTGCATATGCGTTTTTCGAGATACCGAGCGGCCTGTTCGCCGACATTATTGGCCCGCGCCGGATGATGACGCGGATTGTGATCTGGTGGTCGGCATTTACTGCGGCCACAGGACTGGCGTGGAACTTTACTGTTCTCCTGGTGACAAGATTCTTCTTCGGCGTCGGCGAAGCCGGCGCGTTCCCGACCATCTCGCGAAGTTTTTCGCGATGGTTTCCGCGCCGCGAGGTCGGCAATGCTCACGGTGTCTTGTTCATGGGGACGCGCTTCGGCGGCGCGCTTGCGCCGCCATTGGTGGTCGCGATCATGACGTTCGCCGGTTGGAGAGTGTCGTTTTTCCTGTTCGGCATGCTCGGCGTGATCTGGAGCGTGTTCTGGTGGAAATGGTATCGCGACGATCCGCGGGAACACGCCGGTACGACGCATGAGGAGTTGCAAGAGATACTCGAAGGAATTGAGCAGGGGCATCGAGCCACTATCCATTGGCGCGAATTTTTCAGCGGCAATCTTCTCCTGATCTGTCTCATGTACTTCTGCGTGGGCTATGCCTTCTATTTCTATCTCACATGGCTGCCCACGTACCTAAAGGAAGCTCGCGGTTTCACGACGCAGCAGGCCGGTCTTCTTGCCGGCCTGATTCTCTTTGCCGGCGGCGTCGCGACCGCAATGGGCGGACGCCTCACCGATTTCCTCGTGCGCCGGTACGGCTTGAGGATCGGCCGATCCGTCGGCGTTGTCGCTATGCCCGCGAGCGGCGCGATTCTTCTGATCGTCGCCTCAACCGAAAATGCAATGCTCGCGGCAGCCCTGCTCGCCCTGGCCGCAGCGGTAGCGGACCTGTGTGTCAGCGCA
>Ga0137379_10006261_pt1 | contig 11295 bp, 6 predicted proteins | sample SagtaG_18_FD_104812 | JGI IMG/M metagenome (GOLD analysis project Ga0137379, IMG submission 104812) | Vadose zone soil microbial communities from Sagehorn Ranch, Mendocino, California, USA - Sage2_L_80_16 metaG | ecosystem: Environmental > Terrestrial > Soil > Vadose zone | place: USA...
CCGCCGCCAAACACGAATGACCGGATCAGCCCTGAACGCCGAATATTGTTCCCATTTGAACGGATTATGAAGTGCCCAGCCATATTTTTGACGCTTGGTTTTGCCGGCCTCGCTTCCTTAGGCCACGCCGACAGCACGGTGGTCTTCAACGAGATCATGTACCACCCGCCGACCAACGAGGCGCTGCTCGAATGGGTCGAACTCTATAACCAACAGGCCGTCGATATGGACCTCTCGGGCTGGTCGCTGGCGAACGGGATCAGCTTCCAATTCGCCGAAGGGACGATCCTCGCCGGCGGCGCTCACCTGGTCGTCGCTTCATCCCCGACGACCTTGAAGGCGGCGACCGGACTGACCAACATTTACGGACCGTTCACCGGCCGGCTCTCCAACGCCGGTGAAACCTTGGAATTGCGGGACAACAACAATCGCCTCATGGACTCGGTCACCTACGGCACCGACGGCGATTGGCCGGTCGGGCCGGACGGCGGGGGCGTGTCGCTCGCCAAACGCGATCCAGACAGCGCCAGCGCACCCGCGGAGAGTTGGACGGTTAGCGCGCAAATCGGTGGCACTCCGGGGGCGCGCAACTTCCCGGTGACGCAAACCACCGTCACCAATTCCGTGCCCATCGCCATCGACACGGCCTGGAAGTACGACGCTTCGGGAAGCGACCTCGGTACGGCCTGGCGCGGAGCTGGCTTCGATGATCATGCGTGGCCCGCCGGGAAGGCCCTCCTTTACGCCGGCAATGCGCCGCCCCCGCCGGGCGTCTGGCAGCCGATTCCGACCTTGTTCAGCACGGGCCTGGACCCGAACGGCAATGTCCTGGCGGCTGGCACGGCGGACCCGCACTACCTGCTCACGTTGTCCGCCCAAGGCAGTCCGCCGCCGCCGCCGATCGCCGCGACGGTGATCCAGAACCACCCGGCCTGGCTCGCCAACGACGCTGCGTCGAGCTGGATCGGCCCGGTGAATCCGGGCACGGCCAACGTGGCGCCGGGCAGCTACAATTATCGCACCACTTTCGATCTCAGCGGGTTTGATCCGCGCAATGTCGTCGTCGTTTTCAATGTGGCGGTGGATAACAATCTGAACGATGTCCTGCTCAACGGCGTGAGCGCGGGCATCAACTTTGGCGGCTTCACGGCGTTCAGCGCGAATTTCACCCTCACCAATGGATTTGTGTCCGGGATCAACACGCTGGACTTTCTCACGTTGAACGCCAGCACCACGCCCAATCCCGCGGGCTTTCGCGCCAGACTCAACGGCATGGCATTAAAGGCGCTGACGGAAAACACCGCGGTGCCGCTGGGGCCGACCACTTATTATTTTCGGACCCAGTTCAACATTAACGGCGATCCCCACGCGACCGCTTTGCTGCTGCACCCGGTCATCGACGACGGCGCCGTGTTTTACCTGAACGGCGCGGAGGTGTTCCGCTACAACCTGCCGGGCGGACCGGTGACGTCCGCGACGTTCGCGTCCACCAACGTCGCGCAGGCGGCTTTCTCCGGGCCGTTCCCCATCGCGAGCGCCAGCCTGGCCGCCGGCGCCAACGTGCTGGCGGTCGAAGTACACAAGGCGGCCGGCGGCAACGACATGCTCTTCGGCGCGGAACTGCTCCTCACGCAAACCAACTTTCCCGCCCCCCCGCCGCCCACGCTGGCATTCAATGAGCTGGCTTCTTCGACTAACTCGCCGTTCTGGCTGGAGATCATCAACGACGGCGGGCAGGACATTGCGCTGGACGGCTTTGTCCTCGCGCGATTGGGCGGGGCGACCAATCGCGAATACGTCTTCCCGGGGCCGACGCTGCCCGCCGGTTCGCTGCTGCAAGTCACCGAAGCCACGCTCGGTTTTGGCGCCGAGCCGGGCGCCAAATTTCTCCTTTATTCACCGGGCAAGAGCAACGTGCTCGACGCCGTCGTTCCCCAAACCGCCCCGCGGGCGCGGCACCCGGACGGCAGCGGCCCGTGGCTCTTCCCCGATCAGCCCACGCCCGGCGCGTCGAACAGCTTCGCCTTTCACGACGAAATCGTGATCAACGAAATCATGTATCATCACGTCCCCATGCCGGCGACGCCCGCGACTTACGGCACTAACCTGCTGCTCACCATCACGAACCGCTGGCGTTACAACCAACAGGGGGTCGATCTGGGCGCGGCGTGGCGCGCGCCGGACTACGACGACAGCGCGTGGCCCGCCGGATCGGCGCTGCTCTATTTCACTTCTTCCACCCTGCCCGCGCTAAAAAATACGCAGCTCTCGCTCACCAACACCTCGGGGGTGCGACTTATCACCTGGTATTTCCGAACGGAGTTCGTTTTCGACGGCGACACCAACGGGTTGCAGTTCAACCTGCACCCGATCATTGATGATGGCGCGGTTTTTTATTTGAACGGCGCGGAAGTCTTTCGCCTGAACATGCCGGCCGGGCCGATTTCCTATACCAATTTCGCCAGCGCCGGGGTGGCCACGGCCACTTACACCGGGCCGTTCACCATTCCGGCCAGCAACCTCACGGTGGGCACGAACGTCATGGCCGTCGAAGTACACCAATTCACCCTCAATCCGATTGGCGCCGACGTCGTCTTCGGCACGGAACTGGCGGCCCTGGGCCAATTGACGCCGGCCACTCCGTTCCAGGATTCGCCGGAATCATGGCTCGAATTGTTCAATCGCAGCACGAACGTGGTGGACCTGACCAATTGGCGGCTGGATGGCGGCGTCCGATTCAACTTCCCGGCCGGGACAACTATGGCGCCGGGCGCGTACCTCGTCGTGGCCAAAGACGCGAATTATCTGCGCGCGCTCTATCCTGCGATCACCATCCTGGGCAATTTCGCGGGCGCTCTGTCCCACACCAGCGATCAGATCGTCCTCCGGGACCCCAGTGGCAACCCGGCAAACCAACTGACTTATTTTGACGCCGGTCGCTGGCCGGGTTACGCGGACGCCGGCGGATCGAGTCTGGAATTGCGCGATCCGTTCGCCGACAACTCGAAACCCGAAGCCTGGGCCGCGAGCGTGGAATCCACCAAGTCTTCGTGGAGCAACTACACCTGGCGCGGAGTGGCCGTGGCCGACGGCGTCCCCCCCCAATGGAACGAGCTCGTAATGTGCCTCATCAGCGCCGGCGAGTGTCTGCTGGACGACGTGAGCGTGATTGATTCGCCGAGCGGCGCCGCGACCCAATTGATCCAGAACGGCTCGTTCGAGAACGGCGCCGCCGCGTGGCGTCTGATGGGCACGCACAGCCACAGCGAGGTGATCACCGATCCTGACAATCCCGGCAATCACGTGCTGCACGTGGTCGGCACCGGTTACAGCGACTACGAGACGATGCACAATCACCTCGAAACCACGCTGGCGAACGGGGCCACCATCGTCAACGGTCACGAGTATCAGATTTCGTTTCGCGCGCGATGGCTGGCCGGGGCGAACCTGCTCAACACGCGGCTGTACTGGGACCGCCTCGCCCGAACCGTCCTCCTGCCGCTCCCCGCGCTCAACGGCACGCCCGGCGCGCGCAATTCGCGTTACGAGGGAAACATCGGGCCGGTCTTCGCCGGCCTCCATCACACCCCGCCCATTCCGCAGCCGAATCAACCGGTGACCGTTTCAGTTACAGCGAATGATCCGCAAGGCGTGTCCGGCTGCGCGCTTTGGTGGGCGCCCGACGGCGGCGCCTGGAGCAGCGCGGCGATGACGGCGCAAGGCAACGGGCTGTACGTCGCCACGCTCCCCGGCTTTCCGGCGGCGACGATAATTCATTTTTATGTCCAGGCCACCGATGGCTTGGGAGTGATCGCCCGTTTCCCGGCCGGCGGCACCAACTCCCGCGCGCTCTACATTGTAAACGACGGCCAGGCGGCGGTGAATCCCTTGCACAACGTGCGGATCATCATGCTCGCAGCCGACGCCAACCTAATGCACGCCCCAACGAATGTGATGGGTGAAGACCTGCTCGGCGCAACGGCCGTCTATGACGAGCGGCAAGTTTTCTACGACGTGGGCGTGCACCTGCAAGGCAGCGAGCGCGGGCGCAACGACGACAGCCGCGTCGGTTTCACGATCAAGTTTCATCCCGATGAACTGCTCCGCGGGGTCCAGAGCAGCGTGAGCATCGACCGTTCGGGCGGTTACTCGGGTCTCGGCGGGCGCCAGGATGAGATCATGCTCAAGCACGCCATCAACCACGCCGGCGGCATTGCCGGGATGTACGACGATCTCATTCGCGTGATCGCCCCCCGCAGCCAGGACACCAGCACGGCGTTGCTCTTGATGGCCCGTTTCACCGGGGAGTTTCTCTCCAGCCAATACGCCCACGGCGGCGGCGGCGGCCAGTTCAAGCTGGAGCTGGTTTACTACCCGCTGACGACCGTCGATAACAACGTGCAGAGCTGGAAACTGCCCCAGCCCGACAATGTCATCGGCACCGACATCCAGGACCTGGGCAATGACAAGGAAGCCTATCGCTGGTATTTCCTGAATGAGAATAACGTCACCCGGGACGATTACACGTCGATCATCGCGTTGGCCAAGGCCTTCAGCCTCTCCGGCCCCGCCTTGGAAGCGCAGGCCCAGCAGCTCATGGACGTGAGCGGATGGATGCGCGCGTTCGCGATGAAGTCGCTCTCCGGCGACGCGGATACCTACGGCCAGGGTTATCCGCACAATCTCTACATTTATTTCCGGCCGGACGACCAGAAGTCGCTGCCGTTTTTGTGGGACCAGGATTTTGCGTGGACTCTATCCCCCTCGTCGGGGCTAACCGAAGGAGCCAACATCTCCAAGATCATTGCCTTTCCGGAGAACCTCCGTTTGTTCTACTGCCACCTCCTCGACTTGATCACCACGACCTACAACTCCGCTTACATGGCGCGCTGGGCGGCGCATTACGGCGGGTTGGTCGGGCAAAATTATAGCGGCGTGCTCAACTATATCGGCCAGCGCGGCAGCTCCGTGTTGAGCCAGTTGCCGCCGCCAGCGCCCTTTGCCATCACGAGCAACAACGGGATCAATTTCGTGGTCTCGAACAACACGGTGACGCTGGCGGGGACCGCGCCCATCACGGTCAAAACCATCGAGGTAAACAACCTGAGCTATCCGGTCACCTGGACGAGCATCAGCAATTGGACATTGCTGGCGCCGCTGGCCGCCGGGACCAACTGGCTGACCGTGCGCGGCCTCGATCTGCGCGGCGCCTTGCTCACCAACGCCGTCGCCACCATCATCGTGACCAACCGCGGTCCCGCCGCGCCGCTCCCGGTGGTGATCAACGAGTGGATGGCAGGCAACGCCGCTCCCGGCGGCTTTCCCGATCCAGTGGACGGGCTGTTCCAGGATTGGTTCGAGCTTTACAATCCGAACCCGAATGCCATCGACCTCTCCGGCTATTTTTTCACAGACGCATTGTTACAGCCGAGGAAGTGGGCCATCCCGGCCGGCACGGTGATCGAGCCGCGCGGCTTCCTGCTGGTGTGGGCTGACAACGAAACGAACCAAAACGCCCTGGATCCCAATGGCGCTTTGCACGCCCCGTTCAAGCTCAATCGCGGCGGCGAGGCGATCGGCCTCTTCGCGCCCGACGGCATCACGCCCCAATCGACGGCGGTCTTCGGGCCGCAAATCCAGAACGTCAGCCAGGGCCTGTTCCCCGACGGTAATACCAACACGTATTACTTCATGACCAACTTCACCCCGCGCGCCGCCAACACCCTCGCCGGCCCGCTGCGCCTCACGCAAATCTCGTTCAACGGCGGGGTCGTCACGCTCCGGTGGACTGCGGTTCCAGGGCACACCTACCGCGTCCAGTTCAAAGACAACTTATCCGCGCCCCTCTGGAGCGCGCTGGGCCAGGCCATTCCCGCCGCGGCGGAGACCCTTTCCCTCAACGACATCGTCGGGACGAACCCGCAACGAATTTATCGGGTGATGCGGGTGGATTGATTTTACCTTGTCGCGTCGCCGTTCAGCCGCGATAACCTTCCGGCCCGATGAACGCCTACGAAGAACTCAAATGGCGCGGTTTGGTGTCGGATTGCACGAACGCGGTCGAACTGGCCAAACGGCTCGCCGCCGCCCCAATTACCCTCTATTGCGGTTTCGACCCCAGCGCGGAGAGTCTCCACGTGGGCAACCTGGTGCCGTTGCTGGGTCTGCGCCGGTTTCAGTTGTTCGGCCATCACCCGATCGCCGTGGCCGGCGGCGCCACCGGTTCGATCGGCGACCCCAGCGGCAAGACGGCCGAGCGCCAGTTGCTCGACGCCAAAGTCCTGGCGGCCAACATCGCCACCATGAAGGAACAATTGCGCCGCTGGCTGGATTTCGATTCCCGCAACAACCCGGCGCGGCTCCTGGACAACGCGAGCTGGACGGCCCAGGTCAGTTACCTCGACTTCCTGCGCGACATCGGCAAACACTTTTCGGTGAACGTCATGGTGGGCAAGGAAAGCGTACGCGTCCGCATGGAAGACCGCGAGGGCGGGATCAGTTACACGGAATTCAGCTACATGCTGCTCCAGGCGTTCGACTTTTATCACCTGCGCAAGGAGCACGATTGCGAGCTGCAAATCGGCGGCAGCGACCAATGGGGCAACGTTACGGCCGGCATCGATCTTTGCCGCAAGAAACTCGGGGCTCCGGTCTTCGGCCTCACGCTGCCGCTCATCACCAACACCGACGGCAGCAAGTTCGGCAAGACCGCCGCCGGCGCGGTCTGGCTCGACCCGCGGAAAACCAGCGTCTATCGCTTCTACCAATTCTGGATCCGCACCGACGACCGGGACGTCGTCGCATATCTGAAATACTTCACCTTTCTGGACCGCGCCGAGATCGAGGCGCTGGAACGGCAACACCGCGAAAAACCCGAGGCCCGCGCCGCGCACAAGGCGCTGGCCCGGGCGGTCACGGATTTGGTCCACGGCCCCAGCGCGACGCAGGATGCGATCCGCGCCAGCGACATTCTTTTCGGCGGCGGACTGGAGGGGATCTCGGAAGCCAGTTTCATCGATGTGGCTGGTGAGGCGCCGGCCAAAGAGATGGCGAAGACAAGGCTGGCGGGGGCCGGCGCGCCGCTGGCCGAACTGCTCGTGGAGAGCGGCCTCTGCTCGTCAAAGGGCCAGGCGCGCAAGGACGTCGAAGGCGGCGGCATTTACTTGAACAATATCCGCGAGACGAATTGGGCGCGCGCGGTCACCGCAAATGACCTGCTCTTCGCCAAACATCTGCTGCTGCGCAAAGGCAAACGCAATTACGTGGTGCTGACCTGCCGCTGACCTCCGCCACCAATCGCCGATGGTGGCTTAGAGCGTGTTTTGAACATCGCCCGGTCGGGGGACCGGGCCTACAAGGGCAGTCCTACGGACGGTCTATATTCCTGTAGGCCGCGTGCCCTCACGCGGCGCTTCGGTGGGTTTTTAAAAAACCTTCTTAAACGCCGGGCCTCAGATAGCAGAGAGCGGCTAGTCGAAGCGAGCCACGGAGGAAACCGGGTTTGAAATAGATCAAATCGGCACCAGAGCCGTCCAACAAGGACCGAATTTGACTTGTACGTTTGCTTCCAGCTCGCGCGCCGCGGACTCGTCCGGCAATACCGCCAGGGTCGTCGAGCCGCTGCCCGACATCAGCGTGGCTGGCGCGCCGTGAGCGCGGAGGAATTCCTGGAATAGCGCCAGCAGCGGATATTTTTGCAGCGCCGGGGCTTCGAGCGCGTTATAGAACTCGGCTCCGGCCTTCGGCAGGTCGGCGGTCTGGAGCAGTTCAACGAGCTTCCGCGCCCTGCCGGGCCGGCCGTTGAGCGCCGCGGGGAAACGCGCCAGTTGTTGATACGCCCAGGCCGTGGAAATGCCGAAGCCGGGTTGGATCAGCAAGAACGCGGCGCCACGCAGAGCCGGGAACGCGGCCAGGGGAACAACTTTCTCGCCGCGCCCGGTGGCGAGCGCCGGCTGGGATTGCAGGAAAAATGGAACGTCGGAACCGAGCAACGCCGCAAGCGTCTGCAATTGTTCCGGCGCCAGGGGTTTCCCCAAAAGCTCGTTTAAACCGAGGAGCGTCGTCGCCGCGTCGCCGCTGCCGCCGCCGAGACCCGCCGCCAGGGGAATGTTCTTTTCCAGGTGAATTCGCACCCCTTCATCAAGGCGCGCGGTTTGCAAAAAAGCGGCGGCGGCGCGATGCGCTAGATTGCGCTCATCGGCCGGCAAGGCGGGGTTGCTGCACGTCAGTTGGATGCCCCGGCCCCCGCGTGTGAAACTGAGGCGGTCGCACAGGCCGACCGGCTGCAGGACGGTTTCGAGTTCGTGGAATCCGTCGGGGCGCTTGCCGAGAATGTTCAGCAACAAGTTGACTTTGCAGGGCGATTTTTTTTCCAACGTCATGGACACAAAAAAAGCGCCAACACCGGGATGTTGGCGCCAGGCGCGGGAGGCGCGCCGTGTCAGATCAGGACCTAGTTGTCAAAGATGTGAAAGCGGCTGCCCGGAACCATCGGCGCCACGTCGCCGCCGCTGAAACCCAACGAGGTATCGGTGGCGAAGATCGAGTCGGACAGAATCGCCGGTTTGTACGCGGTCGGATAGACCGGTTGCTCGGGCAGCACCATGCCCCCCCACGGATAGCTCCGGTTCCTGACGGTGAAATCGGGATAGAGCCGGTTGGTCGAGGTGAACAACGGCCCATAGGGCGGGAATGGCGCGGTGACGATTTCGTACAGCCCGATGCCGGTGCGCGCCAGGCTGCGGTTGAAGCCGCGGATAAAGCCGGTGGTGTAAGCCGCATCGTTGCCGTCCCATAACGCGGTCTGTTCCATCGAGCGGCGAATTTCGCCGCCCCGCACGAACTCGGTCAGGTTGTTGATGCCGCGCCCGAGTTTCTGCTCCGGTCCGGCGCAGCCGGCCAACGTCAGCGCGAGGGCCGCCACGATAAAAGTTTGCGAAATGCGCATAAATGTTTTGCTTCTTAAAGCGAGGTTACCGCGATTTGGGAATTTGTAAAGGCCGTTTTCCAAAGGGCAAACAATTTTCATCCCTCGATTCTACGAGGAAACCTCGCCCGCGGCTTGCGCGCGCTTTCGCTCCTTCCGCTCCCAATACCAGGCGATCCAGACGCTGATTTCGTAGAGGAGTAGCAACGGCAGCGCCATCAACACCTGTGTCACCACTTCCGGAGTGGTCAGCAGCGCGCCCAGGGTGAAGCAGATGACGATCATGTACCGCCGTCCCCGGGAGAGCATCCGGTAGTTAAGGATGCCAATCTTCACCAGGACCAATATCACCACGGGCATCTCGAAGCCCAGCCCCATTCCCAGCATGAACTTGCAAACGAAGCCGATGTAGTCCGACGCCGTCCACTGGTTCGCCGTAAAGCCCAGCCAGTTCGAGAACAGCGCCGACGCCGCCAGCGCCACCGGCATGAGCGCGAAGTAACAGACACAGACGCCGGACGCGAACAACCCCAGCCCAAACACCAGGCCCCGATAGACGTACTTCTTCTCCTTCATCCGCAGCGCCGGAAAGACAAATTGCGACACGAAATAAAAGATGAAGGGCGAGGCCAGGGCTAAACCGCCGAAGAACGCCACCTTGGTCGCCACCACGAACGCCTGGGCCGGCCCAAGATTGATCAAATCGATGCTTAATTTTTGGCTCTCGGCCAGCGCCGCGGCATTGGTCTCCACTCGAAAACCGAACAACTGCGCCTGGTTCGTGCCCGCGGGCACCAGTTCGAGTTGCAGATTGACGACCGGGTTGGTGCCAAAGCTGAAGGCGCCCGTTTGTTTGGGATTCAACTGAAAATGGATCAGCCGATTGGTGCCCGCCATCAGGTTAACCACCTGAACAGTGTCGGGATACTTGATCCGCGCCTTTTCCAGCGGCCGTTTGAGGATCGCGACGACGTAGTTGGCCCCCAGCAGACAAACCAGCATGCCCACCGCCGCCGCGGCCCCGCTCTTGATGAGCGTCCAGCGGAGGTCTTCGAGGTGCTCGAGAAAGGATTTTACCGGGCCACCTTCCAGATCCTCCTCTGCCATGCCGGTTTCGGTACGTGGCTCTTCGGTCTCAATGGCCATGGGCAAACCCGAACCAAAAATGGGTCAGGCCTTGTGTTCGGTCGATTGCGGGACAGGGGCGGGCTTTGCCGGATCGCTGGGGTCGGGGAGTTTCTGCTGCACGTTCGCTTCGATCTGCCGGTCCTTGGGCGGCGGGGTCGTATAATTGGTATCATCCACCGCGTTCTGAATTTCGTCGGTGACCTCCCGCGTGGCTTTCTTGAATTCCTTGATGCCCTGGCCCAGGCCCTTGGCGAGCTCCGGGATTTTCCGCGCCCCGAACAAAATCAGCACCAACAGCAGGACGAGGATGATTTCCCCGCCGCCGAGGTTGAACAAGCCCAAAATCATTTTCATACAATTGCCTTTGTCACCCCCAAGCTACGCCAATGGAACTGGCGTGTAAAGCCCCAATCCGGCAACCGTACATGGCTGGCGAACGCGAGGAGAGTCGCTTATCTGCTGGCGCCCCCGCGGCCGCCGCCGCCGGGCGGTTCGAGGAGAATAAAATCGCCGCGCCGGTTCTTCGACCAGGCCGCTTCCGTATGGCCGGGATCGACCGGCCGGTCCTCGCCGTAACTGACGGTGTCAATCATCTGCGGATCCAGCCCGAGACTGACCAGCTTTTCCCGGATCGCCAGGGCGCGCCGCTCGCCGAGCGAGCGATTGTATTCTTCCGTGCCCCGTTCATCGCAATGGCCCTCGATGCGAACGGCCTTGCCGGCGTATTGGCCGCTCTTCATCCCGCTGGCCACTCGCTCGACTTTGGACACCTCGCTCGCTTTGACCACCGATTTGTCGTATTCGAAATAGACGGTGTCCCGCTTGAAGGGCTGGTCCGCCGCCGCCGACCAGGTATTCAGGGGAAGCGTCGTGGTGGCTCCGCCGCCAGCGGCGACCGGTTTGGAGCTGATCGAATCATCGGTCCGGACGGGAGACACCGGCTCGATGGCGCGGCCCGGCCCTTCGCCGCCGACCGAGGACGTCTGGCCCCGCCCGGGCAAGGGCGTGAGCCGTTGCGGGCTTTTGCAGCCCACGACGATGGAGCAACTGATTACGGTGACTGCCAACACTTTGGCGAATTTTTCCAATTTCATGGTCATTTGTCGTTACGGAGAGAGTTTACCTGGCCCAACTCGGTTGCGAGTTGCTCTCCAAAATCCGGGCCACATCCTTGACTTGTTTCGTAGGCACGTCAAGCAAAGACAGTTTTTTCGCATGGTCGGGGCCTTTGCAGAAAATCA
>Ga0137379_10006286_pt1 | contig 11264 bp, 6 predicted proteins | sample SagtaG_18_FD_104812 | JGI IMG/M metagenome (GOLD analysis project Ga0137379, IMG submission 104812) | Vadose zone soil microbial communities from Sagehorn Ranch, Mendocino, California, USA - Sage2_L_80_16 metaG | ecosystem: Environmental > Terrestrial > Soil > Vadose zone | place: USA...
ACCCCGGATGCCGGGTTGGCTGACTCCATCCAGGAACCCGAAATGCTCATGTCCCGTCAAGGGCGGCGGAAGAGTTGCACCGTGTTGTTTGTAGACAATGGTTACGCCGCTCGGTGCAAACTCGCCTGAAGCGGTACGACCGGAATAGATCGAGTCCTCCAGCCGAATAACTTCTTCCGATAATTGGGCGGCACTATCACTGCCGAGGATTACCACGAGGTCGGCCTCATTTCCGGGGCCGCCGAATAGCCAATTATTTCGGTTTCCTTCACCTGCAGTCTCGCCCCCGGCGGCATCTCGAGGGTCATCGAGATTATCCACCGATCGCGACTGCATGCCCTTCTGAAAGGCTTCGTCCTTAAACGCGTTGGCGGTTAGAAATTCCCGTTTAGCAAATTCGGAATAGTCGGGGAATGCCTTGGCAGCGGCTTCCAAAGCGGCGCCGTCGCCGGTAAGGCTGGATAGGACGTGAAAGCTAAGGGCCACGTTGATCCACGTGGCTTGAACGGCTCCGGTCTCTACGCCCCTTCGGCTACGGATTTCCTTGAATAGCCGATTAAAAGCCAATACTTCGGATGTGGTTGCCACGAAGGGAATAAGTCTGCCCAGCCACGCAGAGAAGTTCTTCAGGTTCGTGACCTTGAGGAACACCAGCGTCTGGTGATCCTTATTAAAGCCCGCCAAAACGTTGCCCTGGATATTGCCGACGTTTAGGACAGGCTCAGCCGGGGCCTTGGGTCTAGCCGGATCATTCGGGTGAACAGTGAACGGTGTCTCACGAGCAATCGTTGCTAACATTTCCGCCTCCTTATATTGAAAACATTGTCTCGCAATGTGTAATTTCTCGAGGGTGCCTCGCGAGATTGCGAGAGCATCGCCAAAGCATGAAATCTATTGCTAGAGTTGTTTAATCGCGATTGAACGAAACCGAACTCGATTGGTGTGGCACTGCAAAGCCCCGGAAACCGCAGCCCCATGGCGACGGGCTTGGCACTCACGAACGGGTTAAGCGTCCGAAGATTTTTCTCTCTCGACATCTGTTTCAGTCCATCAATTGCAGTGAAGCGGTACGATCAATTCACCTGTTTCAGGCGTAGATTTCGAAACTGGACCCGCCCGGTATGGAACTGCAGTCCTAAGAATCCCCTAAGTCTCTTTGCAGAGGGAACATTCGCCTCACAGACTAGGCGGCCGTTCAGGGACACTTGAATGTGCGCTCCGCGCGCGGTGATTCCGAACGTGTTCCAGTAGCGGTTTCCCAAGTCAGGTCCATCGGGGGAGGCTACATTGGCGGCCCATTGTGTTGCGGGGGCCACACCATAGAGCGCTCCAGTCTTAAAAGTAGAATTCCCGAAGATGGAACCACCCGTATCGTCAAAGAATTGTTTGCCTGTTTCATCTATTTGAACTTCCGTGACCGAATCGTAGAACGACTTGAACTGGGAGGGATCAGAAAAATTAACACCGGAAGGATCGGGAGTTCGCAGCATGATACCGGAATTTGCGAAGAGGTCCTGTCCATTTAACGTGCGAAACGATTTCCATTCCACGGCAAGATCAAAATCGCCCATGTCGCGCGGCAAATAGTACATTCCGAGGCCCGCGAATGGATTCGTCTCTAGCAGCCCGTTGTTAGCACTATCGAGGATCAGCATGCCAGCGAAGGGGGATTGCATCCAGCCAGCGGAAGGAAGCAGCGACATGGCCGACAGGGCAGGAGTGTTAGCCAGGAAACCGCTGTGCCGGTCTACCAGATCGGTAGCAACGCGGCGTGCCAGCGAGAGGCCTGTCAGAACGGGATTAGCGGATCCAATTGTGGTGAAGAGCGCCTGGTCGCAGCAGTAGGCATTTGTGACGTGGTGGAAATGGCCGCGCGCGTCTGTCACCGAGGAACCCGGGTCATCCCCCATCCACAGGCAACCGGCATCGTGGAATGTTGTACCTACGCCTTGCTGTCTTTTGACGGCATCGATGGTAAAGTTGCCCTGGTATTGGGGCGGCGGGCCCCCCGTGCTCATCGCCCGCGCAATCGCATGGCCGGTGTCATGCATTTCCTGCCAGATCGGGTCATTGAAGTGGTCAGCACGATTGAACTGAACCCAGGCCCGTCGGTGGCCGAACTGCTGATCGAAATCAGCGTCGCCGGCAAGATCCACATAATCGAAATTGGGATCTCCAATTGACGCGGCTCTTCCGCCCTGGACCTGGCCCGAGGCACGCAGGACGATCCGAATCTTATCGCTCTGGAAATTGTCGGCAATCTGCTGCTGGATTTCCAAATCGGGTACCAGGCGATAAAGATTCGCATCCGGGCCGTTGTTATTCGTGGCAGCATAGAATTGAAATTGGAACCGCCCGGAAGTTCCTTCGCATTGAACATGGACGGCGGCTTGCTGAAGCTCTGACGCCAGTTCCTTTCCGGGCCACTGGGTCTTGACCCATTTTCCGAAGGCCGCGCGGTCCACATCGAATGAGATATCGAACCGTAGATGCACCATATAGTTGCGACCCATGAGTTCGTTTCCGGGGCTGCGCAAGCCCGAGCCCACCAATGACATCGATTCCAGAGCCAACCGCGTGGACTCGATACAACTCATCGCGAGCACGACTTGGCAGTGCGACGGGAGAAACAAGGATCGATGCGCCCCTCCCCAAATCACGTCGATCCGATTGATTACACGCGTTCCGCGTTCCGGCGCTTGCGCATCGGGGCGAAAGCCAAGGCTGGAGACATGGCAGTTGGGAACAATCGTCATGCGCAGGTCGTTCGCGCGGCCATCGGCATGGTCGTCGCGGGTGGCGCCGATCAACGCGGGCACGCTCGAGTATTTGTCAAGAGCGAATAACCCCGAGACGAACGACTGCGTTTGCACGGCGATCGGAGCTGGAAGCACGTGGGTTATGCGCGCATCGATTGTGCCTTTGTTCATCTCCAGGAATACCCGCACCGCCTCGTTCAAGCCCACTTTTTGGGGGTTGGATCCTGATAACTGCACTGGATCGAAGAGGAAGTCATCACTCGGCTCCACACCAATTTCATACTCTACCGTGTCGTAACCGCTCAGCGGGTCGCGACGCTTGAGTGGCAATTTGGTAGCTTGATCGACATGATCGATCGGCCGACGGCCTATCGGGTTTTGGGCGTCAACGGTGGTGAGATATTTCCGCACATCGGCAGGCCATTCGGCCAAGTCGTTGGGTTGCAGTTTCGGGCACCACCCTCCCCAGAAAATTCCTTTGCCGCCAACGCAGTAAGCCTGCCCCACGAATGGCTCATTGCTGCGCCAACCGACACCCCAGACTTCGTTGCGACTTCCCGGGTTTGCACCCGATTGCACATTTACTGCCTCACCTCCGGGGTCAAAAAAACCAAGGTCGGGAACGTCTGCCGTATGTTGATTTAAGACGAACGGTCCGGCTTCCAGCACGAGGACCCTCAAGGCCTTCCTTGCGTCGCCGAAGCGACGTCGGCTCTCCTGATACACTTTCGCGGCGCAGTATCCTCCGTACATCCCCCCGCCAAGAACCACAACATCGATTCCCGCCGGGTCAGCGGTCGCTTCATCCCACGTGCTACAGGTGTAGCGGCCCAAAACATCTTTGGTAAACGTTGTCGATTCTGTCGAGAGGGCCATTTGAACTCTCCTTCAGGACTGGCACCGGCGTGCAATGAAGCGGGGTCATGGTTCAGGGACTGGGCCGCGTTAGTGCGCGGATCCGTGAGGAGCAGCAATTGGTCCCTCCGGTCCACCGACGACATTCGACCACATCAATTGGATTGGCACCGTTCCGGAGCCATCCGCTAGCGGTACCTCTTTCATTACCTTGCCCAGGTTGCCTCCAGCGAGAGTCATTGGAATGTCGCCTATTTCCTCGCTGGGCTGTTCGTTGTTCACCCAAGCAACGCTGTTATCTTCGACATCCGCATCGGTCCGGGCCTCAACGAGCTCGTGATAGAAAGTGGCGACCACATTCTTCCAAGGCTGATCGAACGCGACGATGCCATTCTTGCCTTCGACAGCATAATAGAGAGTAACGGCTCCAAGGCGCGCGGATCCGTGAAAGCCACCAAGTCCCTCCATCGAACTCGCTTCTTCTTCCACCGGCCCGGAGTGTCCTTCTGGCTTATCCGCCCCACCCTCGTCGTCTGATCCATTGTCGATGGTAAGCACCGTGCCCGGCGGCAACATAAAATTGAACACCGTGTTGGAAAAGTCGAAGGCAGTCAGTTTGCCTTTAGTGTGGAGTTCCTTGAGGAGATTCTCGACTTCCGGCTGGGAAATACTATCCGGCTTGACTGGCAGACTGGACGACGGACGAAAGGTGGTCGTTATGTTCGCGGCACCTCGGAAATACTGGATGAGGACGTTGTTCAGATGCTGGTCGGCCATTGCCTTCGCAAGGTTTTGATCGATTCGTTGAACATCCTGCGGGTCCCAAGCGTTGCCGCCTACAAAAAAGTTTGTGTATACCAGGTCACGGATGATTTTGCCGTTATGATCGACCAAATTCAGAGCTTTATGGGGAGAGAATCCGGGTGCGATCACCTCGGCCCGTAGTGGCGGTTCTTTTGGCTGTACGTTCTGCCGCGCAGCGTAGCGCCGACAAGCCAATTCAGCCTTAGAGCCTGGCTTAACAAACACATTCATTGGCCGCGGGCCTGACGACTTTCGATTAGCCATAGTATGTCCTTATCTGTATCCCTTCTTACTTTTCTCCCGGAAAAAATCTGACGATTACCTAGGACCAAAGTAGCTCGGACATGAGTCGCGATCCTAAAACTGCCTCCAAAGGTCTTTAACTATGCCCATAAAATACGCGCGTCGAAGTTCTTCTCTAAAGGGCAAGCTCCTCAAAGCACGCTCATTATTTACATCAATGCCTCGCTTACCACCAACGGCGACTACCCAGAGCTCGCGGGTCAAACAGTTAGTGGTTGCCACCCTTCGCTTTGCCCATGCGTCGTAGGCACGTTGGCCGCAACGGCTGCACGAGCCTGTTGCACCAAGACACACACCTATTTTCGGGGAAATCGGCGAGTAGAAGCCCCCTCGGAGATGAGACTTGGGATAGTCTCACTCTTCTGTTCGCCGAATTGTGACCGAATCTACTCTTCTCATGTTCAAGATGTCAATACCAACATAGAAAAAGTTTGACCTCGGCATACTACGGTCCGCTAAGGGCCTACTGACCTGGTTGGCGATGTTTCGGCATCCTTCGTCGGCCGCCTGATAAAGCGTTGCAAGAACTTACACCTGCCCCTGATAGTACGTCCGCAACAAAAGGCGCTCAGGTAATTCACTCGCAGGAATTGGAGAAATCAGAACCGGAACCAGCTTGCCGGTCCGTCCAGTCGGGTCCTTTACCGCGGTGAATAGGAATTCATAGCTGCCCCATTCACTCCGGATCCATGCCGGACTCATTACAAGAATGACGCGGCGGCTGGCACTAACACAATCCTCCATGTTTAACTGGGCGATCTTCCCGAGTTCGAAATTGCGATGATCAATGCAAATGCGCAAGCCCGCGCCTTCAAGAGGCGGCAGCAAACGGTTTGTCTACCCAGTCCCGATCCAGGTGACTGTAGCTGACAAACGCGTCATAGCGGGGTGTTGGTGCTGCATTCATGTCACTTACTGGTGGTCAAGTTTCATTCATCTCGAAAATCAAGATTCCGCATCCTGGTTATTCGCGATGGTCGTTCTTGTAGTTGGAGCAATTGCAGGGCCAGAAACTCGCGGTAATAAGCCCACACTGTAGATGCGAGTAGGAAACGGGATAGCTCGAACAGTCCCATCAAGCCGACATAAGTAACTATCCGAACGGATAGAGGTGTTATCCGAAAAGATGGCGTTGCGCCGAGATGGCGGAGGAGCTGGCAGACGCAGCCAACGTGCTCTGCCTCGGTCCCGCTGGCCGCTGGAAAGGGTGGACCGTGCCACTCACGCCAGCCTCACTCGGAACCGCCTCGGCTCGGCGCCATTTCTCGGACACCGATCCCTCCTTCTTATACTGTTTCAGGAGTGATTTCTCTGTTGCTACCGCTTCGGTCCCTTACCGCATTTGTTGCGTGGGGGTTCTCCGGCGACTTGCGCCTAAGGGTGACCAAGCGGTCTAATTTTAATTCCTTCGCCACCGTAGTAGTTCGATGCCAAACCGTCGATGTAGACCAAGCAAAGTGTCAATGCTTCGTCTCTGAAGGGCGCACTGGCATCGAGATTGACGAGATTGTCAATGCGTTCATGCAGCTCGTTGAAGTACGCTTTTATTAATGCTACTTTGTCAGCATCAGGCATGGCCGTGCTCGATTGGACCTTGGAAACTGCCTTCTGGGTCGGAGTGTTTGTGGGATTGAGACGACGATGCCGTAACACTTTGTCGCTTTGCTTCGCCGATCACTAATCTTAGCCAATCACAAGTTCTTTGGGAATCTCGGGAGCACCTTGCAAGCGTTTGCGAACGTTGCGGTGAGTTACTCGGCCGAGTCTCGCCGCGAGTTCCAAAACCGCCTCCTTCACCGTCCTACTGGTCTGTTCAATGAGCGGCTTCTGCACTCGGAACCATACCGCTGCACTTTCAGGATTGTTGCTGGCAAGGAGCCCGTTGCGCCCGCTTGATTCCCGAATCGGAGTCTTGAGGCGACCCGCGTGAAGGGGAGCTATCCAATCGGATAGATCACCAACCTAAGAGATAGATCACACGAACGGGCGCAGCAGTGGAAAGGATCGGCCGAACCTCCAGCGATTCAACGATCTTATTTGCCTCTGCAGCGTTTTTTTGTTTGGCAAATTTCTTGCACGCAGGTCGATCATTCTTGGGCTTCCCTAGCCTGAGTTGGCGTCGAAAACCCCAGGGCGACCATATTTGCCAGTCTTGGGTGACAGTCGGAGGCTCTCATTGCGGTGGTTAGAACTCCGCCACCAAGCGCCAATAATCCTGTAATGGTGAACCTAAGGGGAGGGCAAAGCAATGACATTTCCCCCTCTTTAGACTGGGCGAAAGTCCGGCGAAAACGACTTTCTTCGGAGGGAATTAAATGGAGAGAGTATGGTATCGCTTTCTCCAGCCGAGCGCCGTGCTCTCCGAACACGCTGCAGTCGATGCATTGGCCGAAGCGGGCCTAAGGCTGCACCCCTTCGAACGGGACCCTCTTCTCGCTCCTGGCATCCTCTTCTTTGACCAAAGCTGTGAATACCTCTATGAGACCCTGGGAGAGCTGAGCGTTCACGGGCTCAGAAAGGTATTGGCGGTCGCGATCTCAGCACCAGCTATGGCAGGAGATGGGGCATGGAGGTTACTCCAGGCGGGCGCTTCCGACGTTCTTGCCTGGGATCGGTCGAAGGAGCGGAGTCGTGAGATCGCACAACGCTTGGAGCGGTGGGGAGCCATCGAGCGCATCATTATTTCGCCGCTAGTAAAGGAGAACCTCGTGGGTGGGTGTGCTGCCTGGATCCGCGTTGGGCGGCAGGTAGTGGAGATTGGGAAGTTCACAGATGCTGCCGTTCTGGTCGCCGGGGAAAGCGGAACCGGAAAAGAGCTGGTAGCGCGTTTGATCCACACTCTGGACTCGCGTCCGAACAAACGTGACCTCGTGGTGCTGGACTGCACGACGATTGTTCCTGAACTTTCGGGCAGTGAATTTTTCGGCCATGAGCGGGGCGCATTTACGGGAGCTGTCACTTCTCGTGATGGGGCTTTTGCATTGGCCAACGGAGGGACTCTGTTCCTGGACGAAATAGGGGACCTCCCGCCTGGCCTCCAGGCACAGCTGTTGAGGGTAGTTCAGGAACATACTTATAAACGTGTCGGAGGAAATGAATGGCATGAGACGAACTTTCGGCTCGTCTGCGCCACAAACCGGGACCTTGCCCAAGAAGTTAATCAGGGCAGATTCCGCTCGGATCTTTACTACCGGATTGCTACTTGCACCTGCAAACTCCCTCCTTTGCGAGAACGGATCGAGGATATTCTTCCTTTGGCAAGACATTTCATTCAGCAGCTCAGTCCGGAGGGGTATACGGCGGAAGTCAGCAATGAGGTTCGCGAGTACCTGCTTCGACGCGAATACCCAGGCAATGTGCGCGATCTGAAGCAAATGATCTCACGAGTTTTGTGCCGCCACGTGGGAAGCGGACCCATTACTGTGGGGGACATTCCTGAGGATGAGCGGCCCTCAGTTCCCCCGGAACGCGAACACTGGTACGACGCGCACTTCGAGCAAGCCATCCGACGCGCTTTGAGCCTGGGCGCCGGACTGAAAGAGATCGGCGGTGCGGCCGAAGCCACGGCCGTCCGCATCACAATTGCTGAAGAGAACGGCAACCTGCGCCGGGCGGCACAGAAGCTCGGAGTGACGAGGCGTGCGCTTGAGATGCGGCGTGCTGCAGGCCGAGATCAACAAAAAGCCTCTTAGCCTGATTCCCAAACCGCAGGAACCTCAAACCGGAAACTGCGCCCCAGCCCAGGGATCGCGAACCTCGCCCTGTGGGATGCTCCTCGGCACAGCGGGCTTCAGTAACTGGGTCGGTTGAGCCGCCGATCGACTTGTCAGACGCAAGAAGTTCCCACTCAACACCAGTCGTTCTTTCTCGGGCGGCAAACCGAGGGCTCGCACCTTCGCCAGTTCCAGGCCCGGGTGCAACCACGGCCCGTCCGATCCGAATAGGATCTTAGCGGCGCCCGCCCGATTCATCGCCTGCACCAGCAGGTCAAAGCGCCGGATGGCGGAGGTGTCCGTATACACGTTGGGATGCCGAACCAGGTGGTCAATCAGAGCCAATTGAGCCCGCCAATCATCACCAAAACTGCCCAAATGGGGGATAATGAAACTCACGTCAGGGTATTCGGTCGCAATTAACTCCACCACGGAGACTTCGCCCATGACGTCATAAAGCACGGGCAAACGGTAGGCCCGCGCTACTTCGCAGATTTCGCGCGTAATGCGAGCGTCATAGCGATGAACCTTGATGCCCCGGAAGCCATGGCGCTCCACCGCTTCCTTGATCAACGTGCCTATCCGGCCGCGATCGCGTTCGGGATGCACGAAGGCGAATCCGTAGAATCGGTTTGGCTGGCTCCTCAGGACGCGTGCGACTTCGCGGTTGGCGAGCGCGTAGTCAGAGTGGAATGCGGGAAATAGTACCGTGTGTGTAATTTTCGCAGCGTTGGCCCGGCGAAGATAGTCCCCCAAGGGCGCGGAAGTGTCCCAGGGCCCGGTGAGACCGTCGCCTTTACCGTAGTGGCAGTGGGAATCAATGATCATGGTTTTTCGGTCACGGGCAAGCACGCGCATGGCGCCAGCCATGCAGAAACTTGGGCCGAAAGCCATCGAGCAACGCGATCCTTCTCCACGCCCACGGTCATTCCGCCACTGCGCTGCCCGCTTTTCATAAAGGAATCTCAAAGTGCATGTGATTCGTATGAGCCGAGCGCAGGGCCGCGCCAGGATGGTCCGGGTGAATGATCCATCTGCTCGCCGACCCGATGGTCGTCGGCACGGTGTTGGCCGACACGACGTTGCTGCTGTCAAAACAATGCATGGTCGCAAACGTGTATACATCTCGAAAAATTGCGAATGCAAGGAAATCCTTGGGGACGGTGAAGGCGGTGGCATATTTGTTCTGCTGAGGATCAAGCCGGTACTTGGTCTGAGTAAATTTTCCGCCCGGCCATTGACCTCCCCGGGCGCCGCTAGGCAGTTCCACCGGTTTGTTTCCCCAGTCGCTCAAAACATTCAGACTGTAGGGACCATTCGTGCCGGGCGAACTGCTTCCGCTGATCGTACCGGCCACGCCCGCGAAGTCCATGGCGAGGCGTCCCACATGAGTTCCGGTACTGCCAATACCAAGGTGATGGATCTCTGTTACTCCCCACGTTGTGCGCAGCATCCGCGCAAGATAGAAAAGTAGGACCAGCATTCGCATGTCGAGGTCGAAGAGTGGAGAGCCACGTTTTGCACCACTGTCACTCACAATTTCTACGCTGTTGATGATCGGTGGGTCCACAATCACGTGCGTCGTGGCTCCGGGTTGAACCCGTTTGCATGTAGCCCCAAACGCGGGCGGAGTTCTGAGAGTGAATGCTCCCAGCTTAATTAAATGGATCACGATGTCGCGAGCTTCTTCCTTAGTGAGCTCTCGCACTCGTTTGTTGAGCGCCGGCGGCACGGGGAATGCCACCAGGCAAGGGTCCACGGTCGGGAGCGAGCAGAAAATCAGTGGCATCAGGTTGCTCACCATGGACGTGCTTGCGGGCTGTGCCCCCGCGCTGATTACGCCAGCAGGTCTGATCGGGCAACGCATAAGTCGTCCCGTCTTCCAGAGACGGAATGAATTCCACGCCCTTCGTAAGGCCCGATCTAAACGAGACGAAATAGACCGGACCTGGTCTCGAAAAGCGATAATAGGGGGCGCTTGCAGATTGGCCTGAGCCAGCACCAGTGCCGCATCCTCGCCCTTGGGGATCAACTGCCACCAGCTTAACTTCAGCTTTGTGGCATATAACAAGGGCATCCGTTCATCTTCTTTGTAGATGCCGGCCAGTTGGCCCGCCTTCACCGCTGCCAGGATGCCCGTAGCATCTGCTCGAGCGCCAGCGTCCCCCGCGAACATTCGCAATAGCGCTCTCTGGGCGAAAACGTTGATCCGGGTATCAGCCACGTTGTTGAGTGCCGGCCCAGCCCCCGACTCCATCACGATCTCAACGCGCCGGTTGCGGGCGCGTTCTGCCTCGGTGCGCGGATTAGCGATCAGCAGCTGGGTCCCGCCCCTGCCCTGTACGTCCCAAAGAATCCTCGCGGTAATTGTGGAGTTGCCGATGAGCGCTTCCAAGGATCGCTTGACCGCCGTGGCACGTTGCTGGCTGATCTTCAGCACGAAGCCCGGTTCCCGGCGCTCCCGAACTGGATCCCAGTCCCCATGACCTGTGAGGCGGATAGTTTGGACAGGCTGACACCCCGGTGTGAAACTGCGAGACACCACAATCGCCAGTTGCCGGATTTTTACCTGTTCAATGCGGGGCAACGATGCAACAGTTGTGCGGTAACGGGAAAACCCGGCCACGGCTTCGCGCAAGGTTCCAGGACAGGACGGCAGTCTCCGCTGGCCGCCCTCCACGGAAGGGCTTGGTTCCGGCATCTCCGGAGACTCCTGGGTTCCGAAGATCTGCCCTAGATTCGATCCGTAGCTCTTGGAGGGATCAAGCTCAAAGCCAAATTCGTCAAGCATCGAGGTATCGCTCCGGCGGAACTTTGTGATGCCTGTCCG
>Ga0137379_10006289_pt1 | contig 11263 bp, 12 predicted proteins | sample SagtaG_18_FD_104812 | JGI IMG/M metagenome (GOLD analysis project Ga0137379, IMG submission 104812) | Vadose zone soil microbial communities from Sagehorn Ranch, Mendocino, California, USA - Sage2_L_80_16 metaG | ecosystem: Environmental > Terrestrial > Soil > Vadose zone | place: USA...
GAGGGCGCGCAACGTGGGCACGGTCCCGCCTCAGTCCCGGAGCGCGTGCCCCGTGAGGGTCAGGAACACGTCCTCGAGGGTGGCGCGCCGGCGCGCGAAGTCGAGGCCGTCGAGCGCGCCGAAGACGCGCGGCCCGGCCTCGCCGTCGCGGAGATAGAGGTAGAGGACCTGGCCGACGCGCTCGGTCCGCCACGGCCCGGTGCCCAGGCGCGCGACGGCGCGCGCGTCTTCGGCCTCGGTCCCCGAGAGGTAGACCTCGACGACGTCCGCGCCCACGTGGGCGGCGACCAGCTCCGCCGGCGTACCCTCGGCGACGATGCGGCCGTGGTCCATGATGATGGTGCGGTCGCAGAGCTGCGCGGCCTCCTCCATGTAGTGTGTGGTGAGGAGGATGGTCGTGCCCTGGCGCTTGAGCGTGCGGATGCGCTCCCAAACCAGCCGCCGCGCCTGCGGATCGAGGCCGGTGGTCGGCTCGTCGAGGACGAGCAGGCGCGGCTCGTTGAGCAGCGCACGCGCCAGCATGAGGCGGCGCTTCATGCCGCCCGAGAGGGTGCGGATGCGGGCGGTGCGGTGCTCGGCGAGCTCCGCGAAGCGCATGAGCGCCTCGGCGCGCGGGACGGCGGCGCCGCGCGCGATGCCGAAGTAGCTCGCGTAGACGATCAGGTTCTGCTCGACGCTCAAGTCGGGGTCGAGGCTCTCGTCCTGCTGCACGATGCCGAGCCCGCCCTTGATGGCCGCGTGGTTGGCCGGCGTGGTGGACAGACCGAGGACGGCGAGGGTGCCGGCGCTCGGCGCGGTGAAGCAGGTGACCATGCGGATGGTGGTCGTCTTGCCGGCCCCGTTCGGCCCGAGGAGGCCCAGGCACTCGCCGCGGGCGAGCGCGAAGGAGACGTCGGTCACCACCCGGCGGGCGCCGTAGTCCTTGCACAGCCCGTGCGCGTCGACGATCGGAGGCGCCGCATCCACGGCGGGCATCTTATTAGGAGGCGGGTCCCGGCGTGCAACCGGCGCTCGGGCGCGGCGCTTGACCCCGGAGGCCGGCGCCCGGAGACTCGGACGCGATGCTCCGCACCCAGAACCTCCACGTCGTCAAGACCGAGCCCCTGGTCGCGCCGCGCGTCATCAAGGGCGAGCTGCCGGGCTCGGATGCGCTCTACGAGGTGGTGGTACGCGCCCGCGCGACCATTCGCGACATCATTGCCGGCCGGGACCGCCGTCTCCTCGCCGTAGTCGGCCCGTGCTCGATCCACGACCCGGAGGCGGCGCTCGATTACGCCGGGCGGCTCGGCGCCCTCGCCGAACGGCTGGCGGACAAGCTCTTCGTCGTGATGCGCGTCTACTTCGAGAAGCCGCGCACGACGGTCGGCTGGAAGGGGCTCATCAACGACCCCCACCTCGACGGCACGCACGACATGCAGCTCGGGCTGCGCCTGGCCCGCAAGCTGCTCGTCGACCTGGCGCGGCTCGGGCTGCCCGCCGGCACCGAGCTGCTCGACCCGATCACGCCGCAGTACCTGGCCGACCTGATCTCGTGGGCCGCGATCGGCGCGCGCACCACCGAGAGCCAGACGCACCGTGAGATGGCGAGCGGGCTGTCGATGCCGATCGGCTTCAAGAACACGACCGACGGGAACCAGCAGGTCGCCATCAACGCGCTCGAGTCGGCGCGCCGTCCGCACACCTTCCTCGGCATCGACCAGGACGGCGTGGCCTCCATCATCCACACCGAGGGCAACCCCGACGGGCACATCATCCTGCGCGGCGGGCGGACGCCCAACTACGACGCCGAGAGCATCCGCCGCTGCGAGGAGCTGCTGGTCGCGGCCGACCTGCCCGCGCGCATCCTGGTCGACTGCAGCCACGCGCAGACGGCCAAGGACTTCACGCGCCAGCCGCGCGTGCTGGACGACCTGGTGGTGCAGATGCGGGCCGGCAACCGCTCCATCATGGGCTTCATGCTGGAGAGCAACCTCGAGGCCGGGAACCAGAAGCTCGCCGGCGGGCGCGCCGGGCTCCGCTACGGGGTGTCGATCACCGACGCATGCGTCGACTGGCCCACCACCGAGCGGTCCCTCACCGAGGCCGCGGCCGGGCTCGCCTGAGCGGCGCTGTCCATCCTCAGTGCGGGCGCCGGGCGTCGAACTCCTCGGCCACGCGCTCGTCCTCGCGGGTCAGCTGCTCGGTGTCCACGTCGGCGAAGCCGATGATCCCCATGTTCGAGTACGCGCGGCGGATCTTCGGCCCCCAGAGACCGATGTCCTTGATGGTGGGCACGATCCGGCTGAAGAGCAGCGAGCGGAACTGGCGCATCATCTGGGAGGACTCGACGTAGCCGACGCATTCCTCGACCGGGAGGCCGACCGTCTCCCACACCTCTTCGGAGAGGAAGCGGTCACGCATCAGGTAGCAGGCCTCGACCGCGAATTCTTCTCGCTCGTCACGTTCCGCCTGCGTGAGCTGCGGGTAGTAGTCGCGCAGCGTGAGTCGCCCGAAGGCGACGTGCCGCGCCTCGTCCTGCATGACGTAGGCGTTCACCGCCGCGGCGAGCGAGTTCTTCGCCTGGTCGCGGATGGTGGCGAAGGCGGCGAGCGCGAGCCCCTCGATCAGCACCTGCATGCCGAGGTAGGTCATGTCCCAGCGTGCGTCGCTGAGGACGTCGTCGAGCAGGCGCTTGAGCGTCGGCGTGATCGGGTAGGCGAGCTCGAACTTCTCGTGCAGGAGGCGTGAGTAGGTCTCCACGTGGCGCGCCTCGTCCATCACCTGCGTGGCGGCGTAGAACTTGGCGTCGACGCTCGGCACCTGCTGCACGATCTTGGCGGTGCAGACGAGCGCCCCCTGTTCGCCGTGCAGGAACTGCGAGAGCTGCCAGGCCTGGAGGTGGCGCCGCAGGGTGGCCTTCTCCTGACGCGTGAGCTTCTCCCACATGGGCGAGCCGAAGATCGAGACCGACTCGTCGGGCAGCTCCTGCGGGTTCTCCGGATCGAGATCCTGCGACCAGTCGATGCGGACGTTGGTGTTCCACTGGAGCTTCTTGCCCTTCTCGTAGAGGCTCATGAGCGCGTCGCGGCCGTCCTCGTACTCCCAGCGGAAGACCGTCTCGAAAGCGTTCGGCACCTGCCAGGTGCTCCCCTCGACCGGAATGGCGTAGCGGCGTTGGGTCGTCATGGCGGCCTCCCTGGCAGCGGCGTGCTGCCCGACGCGGGCGCCTAGTCTTGATCTGACCGCCGCGCGCTTTCAAGCCCTCGGGTCAGGGCCCGCAGCTCGTCCAGTCGATCTCCCAGAAGCGGGGCAGGGGCGGGGCCAGCTCCAGGTGACCGCCGAAGCATTCGAAGCTCGGCTGGTGTGCGAGCCGCTCCTTCACGCGATGGATGAACTCGTCGACCGGCGTGTCGCCCGGGTCGCCCAGCTCGAGGCGGCGGCGCTGCCCGCACTTCTTGCAGCTCACGTCGACGCGCATCGTGCGCAGTCTGCCACAGGGGCGATCTGGCGAGAACCTTCTTGACAAGACGCCCGAGGTGCCCCGCGGCACTGTGATCGAGGGCGGCGCGGTCACCATCCTCGACCCGGAAGGCAGGCGCCTGGCCACCATCGGCAGCCAGGCCGCGCCATAGCGCTCAGCCCGGCGTGCCGCCGGCCGCCCGCTTCTTCACGCCCTGGGCGGCTGCCAGGAAGGCCTCCTTGGTGCCCGCGGCGAGGACGCCGATCGGCACCGACTGCGCCATCCCCTGGCCTTCCTTCACCAGGAACCGGCTCCGCACCAGGCAGCGCTTGCCGTCGGGCGACGGCTCGAGCTCGTAGTGGCCGTCGTTGAAGTTGAGGTCGCTGCTGAGCGTCCTGAAGTCGATCTCGTGCTTCTCGGGGTGGAAGGTCCACTCGACCTTGGCGTTGGACTGGCGGCCGATGACCCGCTGCGCGATCTGGACCGTCTTCGAGGTCGGGGTCACGTTGAGGAGATTCGCCCGGTCCACGCCGGGAATGAAGTCGGGGTAGTGCTCGATGTCGACGAGCGCGTCGTAGACCGGCTGGCAGCCGGCGTCCAGCAGCGACCAGTACTCGAGCTGCGCGCCCTCGCCCACCTTCGCGCTCTTCTCGCGCAAGACGAAGTTCTCGGGCGCGTTCCAGTCGACGCCGCCCTCGCCGCAGGCCACGAGGAGCAGTGTCATGCCGAGCAGGGTGCACCGCGTGATCCGCATGGTCCCGTCCTCCGTTCCAGAAAAAAAGGTGGATGGCCGCTGGCCCCGCGTAACACCGCCGTCCACTTCCGGTCAACGGGCGGGGAGGACGGGGTCGGGGCTGGGGCCTCCGTGCCCGCTTGTGCTACGGTCCGCGCATGGCGGACGCTCCCGAGCGGCCGAAGGCCATCGACTGCTGGCTCAATCCGACCACCGGGCTCGCGGAGCAACGGCCCGAGTTCCTGGTCCGCGTCGCCCGCGACTACTTCCACCGCGAGAAGGAGGCCTTCACCCCCACGCCGATCGAGGAGCTCCTGCGGCAGATGGACGCGGCCGGCGTCGAGCGCGCGATCATCACCATGAACCCCCACGATCCCGAGCCCGTCGCCGCGCTGGCGCGGGCCTTCCCGGGACGGTTCATCTGCTCGACCACGATCGACCCGATGGCCGGCATGGAGGCGCTCCGCCTGCTCGAGCGGCTGGTCGCGACGCACGGACTCCGGCTGGCGCGCGTGGTGCCGTTCCTCGTGAACCGCCCGCCGAACGACAAGGTCTACTATCCGCTCTACGCCAAGTGCATCGAGCTCGACCTGCCGATCTCGGTCAATACCGGCATCCCTGGCCCGCCGATGCCCGCCGAGCCCCAGCGGCCGCTCTACCTGGACGAGGTGTGCCTCTTCTACCCCGAGCTGAAGCTCATCATGGCGCACGGCGCCGACCCGTGGTGGGGTGAGGCGATCCGTCTCCTGCTCAAGTACCCGAACCTCTACATGATGACCTCGGCCTACGCGCCGAAATACCTGCCCCAGGAGCTGATCCACTTCATGAATACGCGCGGCGCGCACAAGATCCTGTTCGCCTCGGACCACCCGTTCCTCTCCTTCGAGCGCTGTCTCAACGAGGCGGCCGCATTGCCCCTGCGCGAGGGCGTCCTCGCCAAGTACCTGCGCGAGAACGCGCTCGCGCTCTTCCGCTGGGACTGAGTCGACATGGGCTACATCGAGAAGCACCTCGCTCCGGGCGAGCAGGTCGTCTTCCGCACGCGCCTCCATCCCATGATCTTCGCCGGCACGGCGGCGTTCGCGGCCTTCGTGCTCGGGGTGGTCGGGCTCATCGTGAGCCGCAACGAGCTCACCGCCCGGACCGTGGCGCTCCTCTGGCTCGCGGGGGTGATCATCGCGATCGGCTCGCTCCTCCCCCTCTACGTGCGCTGGCAGACTTCCGAGTTCGCGGTCACCGACCGGCGCGTGCTGGTCAAGGTGGGCCTGCTCTCGGTGCACACGCTGGAGCTGCTCCTGCCGAAGGTCGAGGCCATCGGCGTCGACCAGACGATCGGGGGCCGGCTGCTCGGCTACGGTACGCTCCGCATCGTCGGCACCGGCGGCACGGTGGAGACGTTCGCGCGCGTCGCGCAGCCGCAGGCGCTGCGCGAGGCGGTGGTCCGCCAGGCCCCCCCCGCAACCGCCGCGCGGACGCGCTGAAGAGGCCGCTCAGGCGGCGCCACCGAGCTCGCGCAGGACGAAGCGCCCGCCGTGCGGGATCTCGAGCGAGAACGTGTCGCTGCGCACGTCGTCGATGGCGTCGATGACGAAGTGATCCGACACCAGGTAGCGCGCGTGGTCGGGATGCGCATAGACCGTGATGCCGCCGGCCTCACCCAGGGGCACGTCGAAGCCCTCGATGATGTTCGAGCGGCGGCAGAGCACGGGGTTGGTGCCGCCGCAGCAGCCCCCGCTGATCATGAACGCGAGCGCGTCCTCGGCCGAGTCCGCGGCGCCGCGCACCCGCTCGAGGAGACGATGCGCCCGCGGGGTCAAGCCGGCACAGGCGGGCATCCCGCTCACATGCCGAAGAAGTCCATGGTGAAGTCGTTCAAGTCGACCCAGACCTGCTTCAACTTGGTGAGGTGCTCGACCATGGCGATGCCGTTCTCGCGCCCATAGCCCGAGAGCTTGTAGCCGCCGAAGGGCGAGTTGGCCTCGATCATGTGCCAGGTGTTGATCCACACCGTGCCAGCCTGCAGGCGCTTGGCGAGGCGGTGCGCGCGCTTCAAATCCTTCGTCTGCACGCCCGCCGCGAGCCCGTAGATGACGTCGTTGCCGATGCGGACCGCGTCGTCCTCGTCGTGGAACTTGAGGATGCTGGCGACCGGGCCGAAGATCTCCTCCTGCGCGATCTGCATCTTGTTGTCGACCTCGGTGAACACCGTGGGCTCGAAGTAGAAGCCCTTGGCGAGCGCGGGATCCTTCGGCTGCCCGCCGCCGCAGCGGAGGTGCGCGCCCTCCTTCCTGCCGATCTCGACGTAGCGCTGGACCTTCTGCTGCTGCTCCTCGGAGACGAGCGGCCCCATGCGCGTGGCGAAGTCGAGCGGGTCGCCGATCTTGATCTGCTGCGAGCGCTCGACGAAGCGCTCGACGAAGCGATCGTACATGGTGTCCTGCACCAGGATGCGGGTCCCCGCCGAGCAGATCTGGCCGGTGTTCATGTAGATGCCGAAGAGGGCGTTGGTGACCGCCGTCTCCAGGTCGACGTCGTCGAAGATGATGTGGGGCGACTTCCCGCCCAGCTCGAGCGTGACGGTCTTCAGATTGGTGGCCGACATCTGCACGATCAGCCGGCCGGTCACGTACTCGCCGGTGAAGGCGATCTTGTCGACCCCGGGGTGCGAAGCGAGGGCCGCGCCCGCCGTCGGCCCGAATCCGGGCACCACGTTGAGCACGCCTTCGGGCAGCCCGGCCTCGGCGGCGATGCGCGCCAGCTCGAGGCTCGTCATGGGCGTGTGCTCGGCGGGCTTCAGGACCACCGTGTTGCCGCAGGCGAGGGCGGGGGCCGCCTTCCAGGTTGCCATGAGGAGGGGGGCGTTCCACGGCGTGATGCCACCCACCACGCCGACCGGCTCGCGCAGCGTGTAGCCGAGAAAATCGCCGGGACGGAGCGCCGGGCTGGTGAGCCCGTGCAGCTTGGTCGCCATACCGGCCCAGTAGCGAAAGACCTCGGCCGCGAGCGGGCCCATGCCGCCCGTCATGAGGATCGGCATGCCCATGTCGAGCGTCTCGAGGCGGCCGAGGTCGGCGGCATTCGCCTCGAGCAGGTCGGCGATCCTGCTGAGGACGCGGGCGCGCTCCCCGGCCGGGGTGCTGGACCACGTGCCCTCGTAGGCGGCGCGCGCAGCCCCGACGGCGGCGTCGATATCGGCCTTGTCGCCCTCGGCGACGACCGCGACCACGGAGCGGTCGTGCGGGCTGATGCTCTCGAAGCGCTTGCCGGAACGGCTGTCGACGAACTTGCCGTTGATGAAGAGCTGATACTGCCGGGCGCCGCTCTCGGCGCCGAGGGGCTGGGCGCTGCCTGCCATGTCAGGCCTCCTTCCTGGCGCCCTACTTAAAAGGGGCCGCGCCGCGGGTCAACCGGGCGGCGCGGCCCCCCGCAAGCGCACGGAGCGCGCTAAGAGGCGCGCGCGCGCCGGCGCTCGCGGCTGCCGCGAGCGTCGCGCGCCAGCTTGTCCTGCAGCGCGCTCACCACGAAGTCCATCACGGACACGTCAGACTTGACGCAGTAGAGCTTGAGTTCCCGATGTAGCAGCTTTGGAATACGGGTCGCCAGCTGAACCCATACCTCGCCTTCACTCGCCATCTTTCCTCCCTTCCAGTCGCAACCGACTAGTACGTGCATAGTTATCGTTTAAGAGAGGGTAGTGCAAGCAGGCGGCCGCTACGAAATACTGCATGGCATGCTAGCTAAGAACCCCCAGAGCTGGTTGGCGCAGCGCGTCACCAGACGCGGCGCCGGTGCGTGGCGGTACGCGTATACGTACTCGTGGACGCTCTTCGAGCCGACACTGTGCCGGGAAGGGTGCCATCGCCCGTTCTCTGGTCGGCCCGGCGTGCCCGCTGCTCGGCACGCGCCCGCGTGGGCGCGCTTCAGGCCCTCGAGCGTTGCGCGCGGGCGCTGCGGCGCGAGTGGGCTAGCTTCTCGGCGAGGGCGCTGCGCACAAAGCTCTGCATGCGTACGTCGTGACGCACGCAGAACTCCTTGAGCCGTCGGGCGATGCGTCGCGGAATCCGTGTTGCGAGCTGCACGAGCTCCTCGTCGTGCTGAGCAACGAGTCTCATATTGCGACAAGGCTGCCCGCGAGCCACGGCACTGTCAATCACGGGTCAGAGGGGTGGTGCGGAGGCCCGCAGGAACGCCGCCACCCCGTCCACCACGGCATCTGCGAGGAGCTCGTGGTAGCGGCGGTCCTGGGCACGGGCGGCCTCGCCGGGGTGGGTCAGGTAGCCGATCTCGATGAGCGCGCTGGGGGCCGGGTTGCGCACCAGGACCCCGAAGGGCCCGGGCCGCGCCTCGCCCCGCACGCCGCCGATGCGGCTCTGCAAGGCGTGGTCGAGGCAGCGGCCGAGCAGGGCGGCGCGCCAGCTACCCCCCGGTGTGCTCGCGGTCCGGACCCCGCCGCCGCCGTAGAACACCTCGAGCCCCTGCGCACTCGGATCGCTGCACGCATTCGCATGCAACGAGATGAAGAGCGTGGCCCCGTCGCCCGGCATGGCGACGCGCCGCTCGATCGGGACGAAGGAGTCGTCGGTGCGGGTCAGCAGCACCTCGACGGGCAGCCGCGCCGCGAGCCGGCCGGCGACCATCTGCGTCACCTCGAGCACGATGTCCTTCTCGAGCACGCCGCCGATGCCCTCGGCGCCGGGGTCGCGCCCGCCGTGCCCGGCATCGAGGACGATACGTGGGGGATGCGACACCAGGGGACGAGCCGCGGTGCGCGGCTTCACCCTGGGGGTCGATGGCTGCGGGCTCCGTGACGGCGCGCCCGGAGCGGGGGGCGCCGACGGGGCGGGCGGCTCGGGTGCCGCGGCGGTCGGTGCGGGTGTGGGGGGCTCGATTGCCGCGGCCATCGGCGCGGGCGCGGGGGGCTCGGGCGCTGCGGCGGTCGGTGTCGGCGCGGGGGGCTCGATCGCCGCGGCCGTCGGTGCGGGCGCCTCGAGCTCGAGCGTGATCGTCTCGTCCGTCTGGCGGAGCACGAAGGGAACGCGCCGCTCGAGATCCAGGACGACGCGTACCGTGGTCGGGTCGAACTGCGACGCGCGGACGCGCACCACGGGCGCGGCACCCGCGAGCGTGTGGGGCAGGGCGGCGCCGAGCGCCGCGCCGCTCAGGTCGATGTAGATGCGCGCCGGCGCGCCGCCCTCGGCGGGGAGGCGGTGAGCCGTCGCCGACACGGGCGCGGACAGGTGGAGCCGCACAGCGGCCGCTTCGTCCCCCACCACGTCGATCCGGTCGAGCATGGGCGCGGCGGCCAGCGCGGGCCCCGCCACCGACAGCATCATCATCACCCCCGCCCGCATGCCCATATCCTTCGATCTACGCCCGGTGCGCGCCCAGTGTCCAGCACGGGCGGGGCGAGACGGAGCCGGTCATCGTAACTTTCCTTCCCGACGGGGCGTTGCTATACAATCGCTCGGAGTTCCACGGGCGGCGCGATCTGCATCCAACGGCTGCGCGCAAGCGCAAGGAGGCTCACGCATGAAGCTCGGCACGCTGGTGATCGGTGTAGCGCTGTTGCTGGGGACGGCGGGTCCCGGGTTCGCCGGGACGGTGAACTGCAAGCAGGTGAACAAGTACCTGGGGACCGGACGCTCGGTGTCGGACGTGGCCCAGACCATGGTGATCGACGAGGCCGACGTGAAGAAGTGTCAGGAAGAGGCCGCGAGCCAGGGCGCGACGGGTGCCACGAAAGACGCGGCGAAGCCCGCCGGCGAGGCGTCCCCCAAGGACGCACCCAAGTAGGACGATCGACGCGGGGTGGCGATCGCAGTCCGATCGCCACCCCGCGATCTTGCACGAGCCCCTGACGGCCCCACAGCTCGACGCCGATCGCCGCTGGATGGACGAGGCGATCCGCGAAGCCGCTGCGGCGGGCGCGCGCGGCGAGGTCCCGATCGGCGCGGTCGTGGTGGTGGGCAACCGCGTGCTCGCAGGCGCCGGCAATGCGAGCGTGGCCGAGCACGATCCGACCGCGCACGCGGAGGTGCGGGCTCTGCGCGCGGCGGCACACGCGATCGGCAACCACCGCCTCTCGAAGACGACCTTGTACGTCACCGTGGAGCCGTGTGTGATGTGCATGGGCGCTGCGCTCCACGCCCGGGTGGCGCGCCTGGTCTACGGCTGCCCCGACCCGAAGGGCGGGGCGGCCGGCTCCCTCTTCGATCTCGCCAGCGACCGGCGCCTGAACCACCGCATCGCGGTGACGGCGGGCGTGGCCGAGGACGCATGCCGTGCCCTGTTGCAGGAGTTCTTCCGAAGGCGGCGCGCGCCGCCGAGGTAGCTCCCTCAATGGCCCGCGCACCGCGGCTGTGCTAGGCAGGGCCGGGCCGGAGAGGTGCGTGAGCCCGGTTGAAACGGCACGACTCGAAATCGTGTGAGCCCTCGTGGCTCCGGGGGTTCGAATCCCCCCCTCTCCGCTCCGTCGAGCGACCAAGCCTCAGCCGTGGCCGGCGCGTAGCGCGGCGCGGTCGAGCACGCTGATCAGGTCGCCCAGCGCGCGCGGCTCGGCAAGCGCGCGCGCGAGGGCAGCGGCCATCTCCGGCGCGAGGGCGCCCACTCCGGCCGACGGTACGAGCGCCCGCGCCAGCGCGACGGCAAGCGGGGCGTGGAGCGCCGCCGCGGCGGCCGGCTCGCGCTGCTCCACCCCGTCCAGATCGGCGAGCACGAGCGTCAAAGGGGGGGCAAAGAGGAGCCGCTCCGCCGCGGCGTCGGGCAGGGCGGCGCCCGCGAGCGCCAGCGCGCGCAGGATGCGCGCCGCGGCGGCGGCGAGCAGGAGGCCGCGCCCGAGCTCGAACGGGGGTGTGCCGTCGAGGACGAGCGGTCTCCCGGGGCCGCTCACGGCGACGTACGGGATGGCGCTCGCGACCCCGTGCTCCACGACCGGCGCGACGGCGGGGAGCGCGAGGGCTGCCTGGAGGCGCGCCTCGGCGGCGAGGCGCTCGGTCTCGGGTGCCGCTGCACTGCGGAGCCAGACCGGGCGCTGTCCGTCGAGCCAGAACGCCGGGGCGAGGCGGCCGCGCGCCGGCAGCTCGCCCGCGAGA
>Ga0137379_10006290_pt1 | contig 11263 bp, 14 predicted proteins | sample SagtaG_18_FD_104812 | JGI IMG/M metagenome (GOLD analysis project Ga0137379, IMG submission 104812) | Vadose zone soil microbial communities from Sagehorn Ranch, Mendocino, California, USA - Sage2_L_80_16 metaG | ecosystem: Environmental > Terrestrial > Soil > Vadose zone | place: USA...
AGAAGGAGAATATACGAAAGCAAGGGCACGTCATTGCCGATTGCTGGTAGACCAGAGTCGGAGCTGTCAAGGGACCCGCATAGAGGTCAGTAGGGCCAGCGCCATTTATCGGCTCGGTACTCCAGGCTATCATCGTGCCATCATTACTCATTGCCATGGAAGTAATAACCTGGTTTGGAGCAAGGGAAGCAATGCGAGTAGAGACGCCACTAGAAACGTCTATCAGCCACAGGCCATCACCACTGTACAGTACTTGGCCCGATGGCGTCAGTATTGGACGTACAGCTTCATTATAGATATACCCTGGCGTAGATAGCATTTGCGGTGAACCACCTGTAGCAGGGACCGAATACAGTTTATTTTGTTGCTCATAGATCACAGCATGCCCTGGCGGCAGTTGAAGCGGAGGGATTACTGCAATGCCGGGTGGAAAGATAGGGGGAGTGGCTGTAGCTGTAGCAGCCTGTTCCTGCGTAGCCGTAGGTGAAGGTTGCTGCGTTTGCGTACTCACTGGCGCACCTGGTTTCGTCAGTGCCTGCGGCAGGTCGAGTATTAACAGGCCCGTAAATAAAAGCAAGAGTAAACCAATAAGCATCAGTAGGGAGATAATCCCTGCTTTAGGAAAAGGGAAGGTGGCGGGGACACCCCGCACCCCGGCAGGGGGCGCGGCCCCCTGCACCCCCAATCCCGAATACCTCTCTTGATTATGCATGAGGTAGACTCTCCTGATGGACATTCGCCTTGTTAGCATGACGCAGAATAAAAGCGGCAGTTTTGGCGATTACCTCCTCACGGTCATGATCTTTCATAATGACGTGATACGAGCGATGGAGGGTGACGAGATGTTTCTCTCTTGAGCTAATTTGCTGATAAATTTCTCGCGCATCACTGGCCGGAACGACATGATCGTGTATTGAGTACATGATCAGCGCTGGCGCTGTCACTTGAGGCAGCTCAGCCCGTAACTGCGGCAAAAATTGCAGCATGCTCTCTAATGGTTGCATCGGCGTCCAGCGATATATATCTTTTGTATAGCGGCGGGCTTTGGGATCGCGTACGTCCCACATCTGCACTGTTGGCAGTAATGGAGTCACACGTCTCGCAACACGAACGAACAACCTTGTCCAGGAAGACATGTGTATCGGAGCACACATGGCTACAATACCTGCTACTTCTTCATGCGCCGCGATATGTAATGAAAGTGCGCCCCCTAGTGAATGCCCAACCAAAAACACCATGTCACACCGCTGCTTGAGTACAGCCAACTCAGCACGTACAGCCTGCGCCCAATCTGCCCAGCCTAGAGGCATCAGTTCCCGCACCTGTGTGCCATGGCCAGGTAATAACATATTGTTGGTGACCATACCGCGAGCCTGGAGAGCTGTCTCCAGTTCGGCCATATCGTATCTGCTGCCGTTCAACCCATGCACGAGTAGGACACCGATACCAGGTCGCTGTGAAGAATGCGATGTATCTTTTGGCGTTTGGGATGTTGTCATCATTCTGGCTCCTAGGCGCGATAAATCGGGCCGCTACGCTGAGACGCCCCTTTTTGTCTTGCACGATCTCAAGATGTTCTTATACATAGAATACCTTGCTTTGACGTGTTTAGACAAGTATTAGTCTTCAGCTTCCCAAAGCTTCCAACAATAGATCACCCTCTTCAGGAGTGATGCGCCCCTCGGCGATCATGCTCAGGATGGCTTCACGTTCCTGCTCCAGATCGGGCGCAGATGCAACGGGCGTGTCCGCTGTTGTACTATCCTGCTGGGTCGCCTGCTCGCTCTGAGCCATCCCCGCGCCAAAATTGCGATTCGGCTGGCTAGAGAAAGGTGGCATCGGTGGTACAGGTGGCACTGAACCAGGCGTTGGCGGCATAGGGGGTACCGGACCGGGAGGCGTTGGTGGCACGGGCGGTACCGAACCAGGTGACGGTGGTGGTACAGGCGACAGAGGAACGCCTAGATTACGGACGGCCCGCTCTACAGCCTCAAGCGCACCCGATACACCCTCGGCGGCTGCACGACGGGCCTGCTCCTTGATGCGTTCCAGCCGTTCGGGGTCGAGCCGCCACTCACGCTCATTGAAACGAACATTGATGCGGGATGCCCGCTCCTCAGCACGGCGTGCCTGTTCTTCGGCATGACGCTGGGCACGTTGTGTCTGCTCCTCAGCACGGCGCTGGGCGCGGCGTGCTCGCTCTTCGGCCTTGCGTGCAATTTCATCGGCCACGTTGGCTCCAAGTGACCAACCAGCCTCTCTAAAGGAAGCAGCTATCTCACGGCTCAGTTCCTCGCCCAACCTTCCCATCTCGCGGCCAAGGTCGGCCATGTCACGTCCAAAGTCGCCCCATGAGCCACTGCTACTGCTGCGGGGGCTGCCTTTGCCCCTAAGTTCCAGGTCGCCCCCGACGTTCAACTCAAGCTGGGCCGAACCATCACCATAGACAAGATTGATCATATTGCCGCTAAAGCTGGAAACGATGGACTGTCCGCTCACATCTCCGCCTACGGTGGCACGAATGCTCAGGTTAGGGTTCTCTGGCAGCACCACTTCGGCATCGCCGCCAATATTGAGACGAGCGCGACTATCGGCAGGGAAGGATGCCTGTAAATCCAGGTCTCTGCCTACACTGCCCACCTCGATATTGCCTTGCAGATCCTTCAACTCTGCATCTGCACCAACGCCACCCATGCGCAAGTTTCCCCCGATACCAACAAAACTGGCATCTGCACCAACGTAGCCCATTTCAACATCACCTTGCACATTATGTAGAGCGCAATCGCCGCCCACATTACCCAGTTGCACACGAGCCGCCCCATTTACCTCTAAGTCGCCGCCGACATTACCCACCGTCACTTCAGTATCTGCGCTCCCCTGTACCTGGCAGTCGCTTCCCACAACGCCACAACGTAGCGCAACTCCAACATCCATGGCTTCCAGGTCGCTACCGACAGTGCTGACTACTACGGTCTCTGCTCCCTGTAGTGCCAGGTCGGCACCTACGGTCTCAATCTCTACCGACGCCACATTCCTAAGCTCAGCATCACCGCCAATGCTACCGTAGACCCGTAGTGTCGGTGTATTCGTCACCTCCAGGTCACCACCAACGTCTGTTATCACGGCAGCCTCTGCAATGTTCTCCAATTCTGCATCGCCGCCGATGTCTTTCAGTTCCACATCGCCGCTGACGTCCTTCAACTCGACTCGCCGCACACCCTCAATCGTTGCGTCACCACTGACGCTTGTCGCGCTGATAGTTGCATCGACAGGTACCCATAGCTCAATATCACTATGGCAACCGACGATCCTCAGCACATTTCCCTCCTGCGAGAGTCCATCTACGTGTCCATCGGTCTCGATTTTGATGGTCTGTTCATCCCAGGCACGCGCCTCCAGATCGCCATAGACCTGAGTCATCACTACGCTTGACGCTGTGCTCGCAGGAAATGTTTGTTGGGTCATATCATCCTCCGTCTATTCACTCGGCGAAAATCTCCACTCGCTCGCCCTCTTCCAGGTCTTGCAGGTCCAGCAGGCGACCGGTGGCACCAGTCTCAATAGCATGTAGCAGGTCTTCCAAAGCACTACTGCTGATCTGTGGTACCAGGCGTGTTCCCAGGCGAAGACCGACATTGATCAGGCTCACCGGGATGCTCACGTTGACCTTCTGGCGATTAGTGACCAGGTTCGTCACCCGCACCCGCACGATACGATTTCGAGTTCGCTCAGCAGGTTGCTCGCGCTTCGCTTCCAATGTATCCAGCAGTTCCGCAGCCTGGGCCGCCGTTATCTGGCCCGACTCAATCATGTACAGAATACGGTTGCGCTCACTCGTTGACGCCCTTGATGCTGCCATGGCACTATCCTTTCAGCTCATCCCCACCGGATACCCACAAGCGGATACCCACAAGGGGTATCCCTACATTTTAGGACGCCCCACCCCATCGTGTTAACCTTTCAGCAGACGCATTGCTTCTTCGACGCTGATCTCTTTGGCATAGAGGCGCTTCAGGATGGCACTGCGCTCAACACGCCCGTCGCTTTCGGGAGGACCGCCCAATGCGGTCACAATCTCGTCCAGGCGACTGCGTGCAGTATTGTAGGCAACATCCAGTTCGGCAGCCAGCTTCTGGATATTGCCTCGGTACTTCACCAGCAACTCAACAAAATCGAGTTGCTCGCGGCTCAAGCGACTAATCCAACCCAGGCTGAAGCGTCCCTCAATCACGATACCGCTTTCGGGGCATTCCAGCCGGGTAACGATCAGTTCGCCGCCGCTCACCGGGTCTCGAGTGATTAGTGGATACATTAGTGTACTCCTTTGTCTGGTGATATTAACGTCTCATTTGATGTTTTCCGTTAATCACACGATAATATTAACATATCAAAACGAAATTTGTCAAGTAGTTTGGCGAAATAGATCAGTACATCGGCAATATATTGCATGGGGTTACTCTCAGCGTTTGGGACTTGGGACAGTTGTTGCGCAATGATCGGTTTTGGCAAGGTTAGATCACACAAGACATTAGATCGCGACCAACGATAATCGTTCCCTCATATCCCCTACTCGCGGCTGATGCTTGCAAGCGCGGCGCATGAATTTCCCGGTAGAGGTGCGAGCAGACAAGCGTTTTCGCTTGAGATGCTACTGCGAGCTCAACAATCTCGCTATCCTCAAGATGGCCTGAGTCTATGACTGCAAGATCGACATTCCTCAGAAAGGCTATCTCCGCTTCGTGGAAATGCGAGTCGCCAGTGATCGCGTACAGCTTCTCATTCCACGTGAAGCGCAATCCATGATTTCCGGCGGGCGGCAAACTCACGAAATCAAAGTGATGCGAGCCGATTTGAAGCTGCTCTTCGGTTACCTCGTGAACGACAATAGCATACGAAGGTTGTTGAAAATTGGCGGGGCCAAAGACCCGTAGTATTCCATCGATGATATCGTGAACTCCCGACGGCCCATAAATATGCAGGTCCGAAGTTCGTGGATTATGTTTCGACCATGCGCCCGCCTGCAGAAATGGTATCAAGTCCGAAACATGATCTGGATGGAAATGCGATAAAACGATGTGGTGTAGCTCGTTGTGCTGAACTCCAACCTCCAACAGTCGCTGCACTATCCCATGCCCACAATCAAACAAGATAGGTGTGCCTTCCAGCTCGACGAGGACACTGGATGCCCGCCGCTCCATCTCGATCTGGCATGTGCCCGTGCCCAGAAGGGTCATGCTACTCATTTTTGGTAGTTTCATCTTTATAATTCCTGAGCAGGCAGCTCTTCAGCGTACAAAGTGGGAGCAGGCTGTTCCTCCGTTTGCGAGAGGTCGCGCTGCCGCTTGCCTTGGACCTGCCCATATGTGGCCACAATGAATGGCACGAAATACGTCAGCAGCATGGGGGCCACCCAATGCCATGAGAATTGCCTTGCCAGCAGGTCTTCTCCATGGTTGATAAGCGCCAGGACGGTCCCAACGACCAGCGCCGTCTTGATCGAGCGCAGCAGGGTATCGCGCTCGGTACAGTATGCAGCGATAACACGCAAATTGTTCAGCAAACGTCCGCGGAGAGTAGTTGAGGGTATTCGCATCAATAAACTCCTGACTAGAAGGAAATGTAGTGGTTAGCGCTTGTCATTCTCCCGATATCGGTCCAATTCGCGCTGCAAGGCTTCCACTTGCGCACACAAGCGGAGGATCACTTCAGCACCTGCCAGGTTAACGCCAAGATCACGCCGCAAGCGATTGATGCGACGCACGCGTGCCACCTCATCCTCGCTATAGCGCCGTTCTTCTCCAATCACGTCAATGCCCGTGATCAGCCCGACGGCTTGCAGACGCCGTATCACCTGAACCTCCAGGTGAGTATATTCGGCGGTCTCCTGCTCATTATAGTACGATGCAGGCCGACATTTCTGTATAATGATGCGAGTATAGTTACTCTCGTCCATGGCTGCCTCCTACTCAGACCGTTGTCGTCTGCCCGGAATCGCTGATTGAGCGGGCAAAGTCCTCGAAGAGACGACGTTGTTCATCGTTCAGATGTGTGGGGAGCACCACGTTCACCTCGGCATAGAGATCGCCACGCTTCTCTGGCTGTCCCAATTGAGGCATCCCCTGGTTTCTTAAACGGAAGGATCTGCCATTGGCAGTTCCTGCGGGGATACGCAGCATCAGACGACGCCCATCGGGAGTCGTAACCTGCGCTTCCCCACCAAGCATGGCTACCGCCAAAGGAACGTCAATACGTGTTCGCAAGGTGGTGCCTTCCCTCGTGAAGCGTGGATCCGGCAACAGGTGAACTTGCAGGTAGAGATCACCACGCTCGGCTGTCCCCTGGATACCCTGGCCTGCAATGCGGATACGCGAGCCCTCTTCCACTCCGGCGGGGATCTTCACTTCCAATCGACGAGTATTACTATCAGGCTCTGTCAATTCGAAGACTCGCGTCACTCCCTGGTATGCTTCGGCAAGGGTCACTTCGACTGTTGACTCTACGTCTTGCCCAGGCATTTCCCATTGCTGACTACGCGCACCCGTTCGAGTGCGTCCTCCCGTTTCGGGAGAGAAATCTGAGCCGAAGAAGGTCTCAAAGAAGTCAGAGAAGGGCGATTGCCCGCCGAAGAGATCGCGCAGGTCTTCCTCGCTCATGGTGCGATACTGATAGTTCCCGCTACCTGCTCCTGCCTGTCCAGAGGCACCAGGCCATCGTCCATACTGCTGATAGTAATTGCTTAGCTCGTCATACTTCTGGCGCTTCTCGGGATCAGACAGCACTTCGTTGGCCTCGTTGATCTCCTTAAATTTCTCTTCGGCTGTCTTGTCACCTGGGTTGACATCTGGGTGGTACTGACGTGCCAGCTTGCGATACGCTTGCCGAATCTCCTTCTGGCTGGCGTCCTTGCTCACTCCGAGAATCTTGTAATAATCTTTGTAGTCAACAGCCATGCTTTTTTCCTGCCCGCCCGCGAACATAAAAAGAAGATATTTGGGGACACCCCAAACCCCGGCAGAGGGCTGTCGCCCTCTGCACTCCTGCCGTAAAGCGTATTAGAAGATATTTGGGGTCTCCCCAAACCCGGCAGCGGGCGGCTGCCCGCTGCACTCCTGCTACATGAAAGTCTCGGCTCGGCGTTGCGCTTCTCGTGCTTCATTGATCTCCTGTTGGAGAACACGAACATGCTGGCGGATCTGGATGATATAACGAATGCCCACTACATTTACCCCTTGCTCATGAAGTTCAGCAATCTCTTCCAGTATCGCTATATCCTGATCCGAGTACAATCGGTTCTTACCCGTCTGACGCGCCGGTTCCAGCAACCCTGCTTCTTCATAACGGCGCAGCATCTGGGGAGGCAATCCTAAGAGCTTAGAGACGATACCAATGGTGTATTTGGGCATGGATGCGCTAGGCTCGTTCGTCCTCGAGGCAGGTTGCCTGGATTGTCGCTTCACTGAATGATCATCCCTTTCTCTTGCCCATGCCTTGCACGCACAGTTTGATCTGGTATTGGGTTTATATAAAAGATATATTATCTTACGATTTTTGTCAAGTAATCTTGATAGAAATTAGAAAATCAAGTGAGATAATGTGGAAGGTAAAATGTGAGGACACTAAAGGGCTACGCCCGCACACCCCGGCAGGGAGCGAAGCCCCCTCTCTCCCCGGCACTTTTTAGATGCCTACACTCATCGGCCCGCAAGCGGCCTCAGTTCTTTTTGGGGTGGCATGGGCGGTTGGTGGCTGCGCCACCAACCGCCCATGCCACCCGTTTTCTGTGCGAGCGACCCAAGGGTCGCGAGTGTTTGAGCGAAAAGTGTCAGGGAGAGAGGCGAGGCCCCCTGCGCTCCCAAATACGCTCATGGCCAGCTCGTCTCCGTCAGCGGGGTGATAATCACCTCCTGCAATGCAAACTCGGGTGGCACCTGGGTAGCGAACACGATCACCGCGGCCACGTTGGCAGGACCTTGTAGATTACGCTCATCCGGCAGAGGAATGCCTTGCTCTACGAAGCGGTCGAAGAAATGGGTACGCATTCCACCAGGGATGAGTGTGGTGACGCGGATACCATCGGCTCTCCCCTCAACGCCTAGCCCACGGCTGAAGCCAACCAGACCCCACTTCGAGGCGTAATAGGCCGCAGCGTTTGCCCAGGCGCGGGTTGCAGCCGTCGAGGCGACGTTGATGATATGACCTCAACTTCTTCTTTTCAAGTCCAGTCCTTCTCGACAACTGTCCCGCTGCTTGCACTTCGTTTTGCAGCCTCAATCACATGCAGCGTGTCTAGCGCATCTGCAGGGTCCACTGGTGGTGGGCCACCCGAGATGAGGGCATCGCACAGAAGTTCATAGTAGCGCTCGTAAGCCCCTGGCAGCGTCTCCACGGGACCGTCGATGTGCAGGCCACCAGCATCCGTGGAAAGGTGTCCCCAACGCTCGCGTGGCTCCAGTCCCCAGCTGGGGTCTCCGGGCCGCAGGCCTGAGCTGAGAGCGTCCTCTTGAGGGTCCAGCCCCCACTTCTCGTACGTGCCGCGCAATCCGTTGATGCGTAGGCGCGGTCCCGGGGTGCGGGCAACTACGCTCATCCAAAGGTGCGCACGCACGCCGCTGGCAAATTGAAGCGCGACAAAGGTATCGTCGTCCACCTGTGCGCCGGGGCGCTGTATATCCATCTCAGCGTAGATGCTCGCTGGCTGCCCGAAGAGGAGCAGCGCCTGGTCAATCAAGTGACTGCCAAGATCGTAGAGTAGACCGCCAGCTTCCTCTGGCACAGGGAGTTCGCGCCAGGCGTCAGGACGCGGCTCTGCACGGTATCGCTCGAACCGCGATTCAAAACGTGTGATCAGGCCTAGCAGATCGGCAGTAATCAACTGGCGTACTGTCAGAAAGTCATTATCCCAGCGCCGATTCTGGAAGACGGTGAGGAGATTGCCTGTGCTCTTGCTTGTTGCGATCAACTGCTCGGCATCAGCGACTGTTGCAGCCATGGGTTTGTCAATGACTACGGGCAGTCCAGCCTTCATCGCGGCCAAACCAAGGGACATATGCATACGATTGGGCACTGCTACCACCACCAGGTCATACTGAGAAGGGTCGCGCCAGATATCCTCCGCTGTCGAGAGGATAGCCGCTTCAGGGAAATCGCGATGGGCACGCTCCTTGCGTTCGGGGTTATTGGTTACAATCCCTGCAACTGTCATACCCGGTGTGGCTGTGACGAGCGGCGCGTGGAAGACTGCGCCTGCAAGCCCGTAACCGATGATCACCACGCGTAGGGGTTTGGTTGATGACATATGCTCTCCTCACTCTCACGGTAGATTATAGGATACCCCGATTACCTTTCCTCATCCTCGCAGCCTGCGACAGCGAGAGAGAAAAAGAGAGGTTAGAGGACCCCCAAACCGCCGTTCAGGGGCGGCTCGCCCCTGAAACCATGCTTGAAGGACTTTCGAATAGCCCTGCAGGATGATCCTGCTGTCGGAAACCGGCGCGCCCGGCGGGATTCGAACCCACGACCTAGCAATTAGAAGTCGCTTGCTCTATCCGACTGAGCTACGGGCGCCCAAGAGAGAGGCAATAGTACCTCTCAACTCCGCTGCTATAATAACAAGTCACCTTGCGGTCTGTCAAGCAACATTTCCTGCTGCCCCCCCCCTTGACAAGTCCCACCGAAAAGCATACAATACGAGTAAATCCGAGTGCGCAAGTAAGGATTAGACAGAAGGCAACAGGCTTGCATTATGAGCCTGTCATCACATATGAGTTGCAGATGGAGTGAATCATGAGTCAGGTATTCGATGCGGAACAGCAGACATATAGTCCGGGGTTCCATGTAACCGAAAACTATGCGTTCAAGTCTGAAAGAGGCTTGAGCAGCAAGATTGTCGAGCAAATCTCCGAAATGAAGGGCGAGCCTGCCTGGATGCGCCAGTTCCGCCTCAAGAGCCTGGCCCTCTTCGAGAAGCGCCCAATGCCAACGTGGGGCGCTGATCTATCGGGGATCGACTTCGATAATATCTTTTACTATATCAAGCCAGTACAGCAGCAAGGCAAGACCTGGGAAGAAGTCCCCGCCGAGATTAAAGATACCTTTGATCGCCTGGGTATTCCAGAGGCTGAGCGCAAATTCCTGGCAGGCGTGACCGCACAGTACGAGAGTGAGGCGGTCTATCACAAGGTACGCGAAGACCTGGAGAAGCTAGGAGTCATCTTCACCGATATGGATACGGCGCTGCGCCTGTACCCAGACCTCGTGAAGGAATACTTTGGCAAGATCATTCCACCCTCGGACAACAAGTTCGCATCACTGAACAGTGCCGTTTGGAGTGGTGGCAGCTTCGTGTACGTGCCAGAGGGCGTGCGGGTCGAAATCCCCTTGCAGGCCTACTTCCGTATTAACGCACAGAACATGGGTCAGTTCGAGCGCACCTTGATCATCGCTGCGCCCGGCTCCTACGTACACTATGTGGAGGGGTGCACAGCGCCAACGTACACCAGCGACAGCTTGCATAGCGCAGTCGTAGAAATCCGTGTTGAGAAGGGTGCGCGCGTTCGCTACACGACGATCCAGAACTGGTCGAAGAATGTCTACAACCTGGTCACCAAGCGTGCTGCTGCCTACGGCGATGCGACCATGGAATGGGTCGACGGGAATCTAGGCTCGAAGGTGACTATGAAGTACCCAGCGGTGCTGTTGATGGAGCCAGGTGCTCGCGGCGATATCCTCTCGGTGGCGTTCGCCAACGACGGCATGCACCAGGACGCGGGTGCTAAGGTCACGCACCTTGCCCCTCATACCACTTCGCAGATTCTGTCGAAGTCGGTCTCCAAGGGTACTGGTCGAGCCTCCTATCGCGGTCTGGTCCGCATCAACCCAGGTGCGCACCACACCAAGTCCAACGTTCGCTGTGACGCGCTCTTGCTCGACGAGAACGCTCGCACCGACACCTATCCGACCATTCGCGTGGAGGAGAATCAGACTGAAATTGGCCACGAGGCGACCGTCTCGAAGGTTGGTGATGATCAGCTCTTCTACCTGATGAGCCGTGGCCTGGACGAGTCCGAGGCATACTCGCTAATCGTGAACGGCTTTATCGAGCCAATCACCAAGGAACTTCCCATGGAGTACGCGGTTGAGTTGAACCGCCTGATCCAGTTAGAGATGTCGGGGAGCGTCGGGTAAGCCAATACTGATAGCGCAAGACAAAGAGAGAGGTCACTTTTAGTGGCCTCTTTTCTTTAAAATTCGCAGTTATTCGCAA
>Ga0137379_10006294_pt1 | contig 11261 bp, 5 predicted proteins | sample SagtaG_18_FD_104812 | JGI IMG/M metagenome (GOLD analysis project Ga0137379, IMG submission 104812) | Vadose zone soil microbial communities from Sagehorn Ranch, Mendocino, California, USA - Sage2_L_80_16 metaG | ecosystem: Environmental > Terrestrial > Soil > Vadose zone | place: USA...
CCTCCCTCGGCGTCCCCTTCGCCCAGCCCGTCCCCTTCGCCCAGCCCGTCGCCGTCGCCCAGCCCGTCGGCGTCGCCCAGCACGTCGGCGTCGCTGACGGCGTTCATGGACGGCGGCGGCACGGACAACGCCTCCTACGGCGTGGCGTCGACCTTCGACACGGCGCCCATGGCCGACCAGACGGGCCGGATCGCGGTGACGCTGACCAACACGGGCACCAGCACGTGGAACGGGTACGCGCTGGGTTCCCAGGTGTTCCCGTCCGGCGACACCAACGGGACCGGGACGCCGCTCACGACCGGCGCCAACGTCGCGGTCAGCGGCACCGTGGCACCAGGCGGGACCGCGACTGTGGAAAGCGTCACCCCGGCCGAGAACCCCGGCTCGTACGAGATCTGCTGGGACATGGTGAACGCGTCGGGCACGTACTTCGCGGCCGAGGGCGCGAACGAGTACTGCGCGCCGTACACCATCCAGCAGTACCCGCCGCAGATCAACGAGCAGGAACCGCTGCCGGGCACCGACGTGGACACGCAGACCCCGCAGCTGAGCGCGTCGGCGGTCGTGCCGGGCGGGTACCCGGCCAACCCGGTCTTCTCCTACGCCTTCAAGATCCTCAACGGTCCTAACCCCGCCACGGCCACGGTGGTGGCGTCCTCGGGATGGGTCGCGAACAGCGGCAACAGCTGGACCCCCACCACCAGCCTGACCTGGGGAACCACCTACTACTGGCAGGTCACGGTCAGCGACGCGGTCCCCCCGCCGGCGATGAACGACCCCAGCATCACCTGGACGACCCCGATCTCGTTCGTGGTGGGCAACGCCCAGCAAGCCGTCTCCTACCGGCTGGGTAACGCCTACCAGGCCGACGACGGCAACCCGATCATGACGTCGAGCCTGGGCGGCACCGACTACAGCGGGTCGGGCAAGACCGTCGACCCGCGCACCGGGAACGTATCCCAGCAGGCCTCCGACGCCATCGTGGGGACGGTCGGCCCGCCGCTGTCGATCGTGCGGACCTACAACTCCCTGGACCCGCGGACTTCCCAGGCGCTGGGGGCGGGCTGGTCGTCGCTGCTGGACATGTCGCTGGCCCCGGACCCGGACGGCTCCGGGGCACTGATCCTGACCCTGGCGCACGGGCAGCAGGTCCGGTTCGCCAAGAACTCGGCCGGCGGGTACGCGCCGCCGCAGGACATGTACGCGGTGGTGTCCGCGCTCTCCGGCGGAGGCTTCGCGGTGACCGACCAGACCGGCACCACCTATCAGTTCGGCCAGGCCAGCGGGTCCTCGTGGCTGATCTCCGCGGTCACGGACAACACAGGCAAAGCCGAGAGGTTCGGCTACACCAGCGGGACGCTGGCCACGATCACCAGCACGACCACGGGCCGGGCGCTGCACCTGACCTGGTCCACCCCCAGCGGAGCGGCGTCCCCGCACGTGGCCACGATCGCCGCCGACCCGGTCACGGCCGGGCAGCCCGGGACCGCGCTGACGTGGACGTACGGGTACACCGGGGACCTGCTCACCTCGGTGTGCCCGCCGGGGACGACCAGCGCCTGCACCAGCTACGGCTACATCACCAACGGCTCGCACGCCGCGACCTCGGTGCTGAACGCCGACCCGACCAGCTACTACCGGCTGGACGACCCGGCCGGCGCCACGGCCGCGGCCAACCAGATGCCGGTGAACGACATGACCACCGTCGACCCGCCGGCGGCCGAGTTCAGCACCACCCTCGGCGCAGCCGGTCCGGTCACCGGGGTGACCGCGACCTCCTTCAACGGGACCAGCTCATGGATTCCGCTCGACGGCGGCTGGTGCACCACGCCCGGCCAGGAAAGCTCCTGCAAGAGCATCCCCGACACCGGCCGGGTGATCACCAGCGGCACCGCCCAGAGCCTGGCGGTGAGCGTGTGGTTCAAGACCAGCACCGCCTCGGGGGTGCTGCTGGGCCTGACCTCCGCCTTGCCACCCAGCCAGAGCTGCAACCCCAACTGCTTCGCGAGCGTCGCCACGCCGCTGCTGTGGATCGCCGGCAACGGCCACCTGGACGGCTACGGCGGGTCCTCGATCGCCGCCGCGATGACTACCCCGGCGGCGGTCAACAACGGCGCCTGGCACCAGGCGGTGCTGATCCCGGGCCAGGCCCTGTACCTGGACGGGGCCAAGGTCGCCACCGCCACCGCCGGTTTCACCTCGCCGAGCACCAGCGCGTACGCGCTGCTCGGCGCGGGCCTTATCCCGGGGAACCAGACGTCCTCGTCGTGGTCGTACTTCAACGGGTCCATCGCTGACCTGTCCTTCTACCACAACCAGCTGCCCAGCACCGGGACGGTCGCCGCGCAGTACGCGGCGGAGACCCACGCGGCCGCCGAGCTCAACTCGGTCACCAGCCCGGCCGGGCGCAGCGAGCTGTCCGCGACCTACGACACCGTCAACGACCGGGTCGCGGCGCTGACCGACGCCGCCGGCGGAACGTGGAACTACAGCGGCCCGGCCCTGGGCGCCTCCTCGGCCGCCTACGACAGCGCGGTCATGGGATCCTCCCCGGTGGACTTCTGGCCGCTGAACGACACCTCCGGGCTGCTCGCCCGCGACATGACCGGCTCGGCCGCCGACTCGGCCAGCCCGCGCCCGCCGGCGACCTACGCGAACGTCACGCTGGGCGTGGCAGGCCCGGACGGTCTCGCCGACGGGAACGCGGCGGGTTTCGGCGGAGCCAGTTCGCAGGTCAGCATCCCCGGCGGGTATTTCGGCGGCAACGGCGCCGAATCGGCGGAGCTGTGGTTCAGCACCACCGGAAACGGGACCGTGCTGTCGTCCGGTTCCGGGCAGAACGGTGAGCCGATGGCGCTGTGGGTGCCATCGGGATACAAGTGCCTGGAGGGGACGATCGGCAGCACGACGCTGAACGCGCCCCTATTCGGGTCCTGCACCGGCAACGTCGCCGACGGCAAGTGGCATCACGCGGTCCTGACCATGAGCCCCGGCACCATCTGCCCCTCGGGGTCGCTCACCTGCACCCCGGGGTCGTTCAGCCAGACCGCGACCTTGTACGTCGACGGCAAATCGCTGGCCACCACGACGATCCCCGTGCAGGCCACCGCGTCCGCCACCGGGTACGTCGCCTATGTCGGCAACGGCCCGAACGGCGACTTCACCGGGTCGATCGCCGACGTGTCGTTCTACACCACCCAGCTGTCCTCCACCGACGTCGCCGCCCACTACCAGGCGCTCCGCAGCCAGAACATCCCCACCGGGGTCACCCCGCCCGCCACTCCGCCGGTGAACATCCAGACCGTCACCGTCACCGACCCGGCCAGCAAGACCGCTTCCTACGTCTACGCCACCGGCGCACTCGTCCGGGCCGTCAGCGTGCTCGGCGGAGTGACCTCCTACGGGTACGACGCTGCCCTGCGGGCCTCGGCGATCACCGACCCGGACGGCGACACCACGTACGTGACCTACGACCCGCACAATAACGTGAGCTCCACCACCACGTGCGTGGCCATCAACAACTGCCAGACGGCCTACTCGTCGTACTACGAGAACCTGTCCAACCCCCTGGATCCGCGTAACGACAAACCGACCGACTCGCGGGATGCACGATCCTCCTCGCCCTACGATCCGGCCTACGACATGGTAACCACGTACACCTCGTCGGCGCAGATCGCGACGCGGACCACGCCCCCTGCCACCGCCTGCCCGTCCGGCTGCAAGACCTCCTATGCCTACACCACCGGGTCAGAGGCCGCCGTAGGCGGCGGAACCGAGCCGGCCGGGCTGCTGGCCTCGATCACGGCACCCGGCGGCGGAGTCACCAGCTACGCGTATGACTCGGCCGGTGACGTGATGCAGACCACGAACCCGCTGGGACTGGTGACCAACTACGCCTACGACAACCTGGGCCGCGAGCTGACCGAGGTTCAGATCTCCAACACGTTCCCGGCCGGGCTCACGACCGGCTTCAGCTACGACGGCCAGGACCGGCTCGTCACCCAGACGGACCCGCCGGTGACAGACCGGGTGACCGGCGCGGTCCACACGAAGGTGACCAGCCGCACCTACGACGCCGACTCGAACCTGCTGACCACCACGATCAGCGACACCACCGGCGGGGACCCGTCCCGGACCGTCACCAACACCTACAACTCCCACGGCCAGCTGGCGTCCACTGCCGACGCGCTGGGAAATACGAGCTCCTATACGTACGACGCGTTCGGCAACCGGATCAGCCAGACCAACTCCGCCGGGGTAACGACCGCCTACACCTACGACGACGCGGGAAACCTGCTGACCACCACGCTGCAGGGCTACACCGGCAACCCCTCCAACCCGTCACCGCCGGCCAACCTGGTGCAGGAATCCCGGGCCTACGATCCCGCCGGACGTCTGGCCTCGGTCATCAACGTCAAGGGGACGCAGACCAACTACACCTACTACGCCGACAACCGGCTCGCATCCAGCTACGTCGTATGCCCCAGCTGCGGCAACGGGATGGAAAGCGTCAACTCATACGGCTATGACGCGGCCGGCAACCGGATCACCGAATCTACCCCGGGCGGCCTGGTCGTCAACACCAATTACAACGCCGCCAGCCAGGTCGCCTCCCAGACGGTGGACCCGTCAGGGGTCGATCGCACGGTCGCCGCCACCTACGACGCCGACGGGAATGTCGTCGCCAAGACACTGACCGCGGGCGGGGTCACGCAGACCCAGACGATGGCCTACAACGCGATGGACCAGGAACTGGCGCAGACGGTGGACAACACCGGGGGCAACCTGACCACCACGTACGTGCGAGACCAGCGCGGCCTGGTGACCTCGGAAACCGACCCCGCGGGCAACATCACCACCATCGCGAACGACGAGGCCGGACGCCCGGTCGTGGAAACTGCTCCGGCCGTGCCGAGCCAGACCGGCGGCGGCGGCGCGCCCGTCACCGCCAACCCGGTCACGACGACCGGATACGGCACCTTCGGCGACCAGGTCGAGAGCTCGGACCCGAACGGCAACGTCACCGCCTACGCCTACGACCAGGACGGCCACCTCGTCTCGTCGACCGACCCTTCGTACACCCCGCCCGGCGCCACTACGCCAGTCGCCGGCAGCACCACCTCGGCTTACAACAACCTGGGTGAGGAGACCAGCACCACCGATCCGCTGGGCAACGTCACGCAGATGACCTACGACCAGCTCGGCGACCTGGCCAGCCAGACCGATCCGGGCGCCGGGGTGACGACCTTCACCTATGACCCGGCCGGCGAGCAGACCAGCGTCACCGACCCCACCGGCGCGCAGACCCAGGCCATCTACGACAACCTCGGCCACCTGGCCACCAGTACCAACCTGGTCCGGCAGAACACCTCCGCGGCTTACACCACCAGCTACGGATATAACGACGCGGGCGAGCAGGTCTCGCAGACCAGCCCGACCGGGGTGCAGGCCACGGCGGCGTATAACGCGGCCGGGGAACAGGTCTCCGCCACCGACGGCGCCGGGAACGCCACCAGCTATGCCTACGACCTGCACGGCAACCCGACCAGGATGACGCTGCCGGACGGCACCGCGACCACGGCAGCCTACGATCTGGCCGGCCGGCAGACCGGGCTGGCGGACCTGAACGCCGCCGGGACCGTGCTGCGCACCGAGTCAGCCGTCTACAACCCCGACGGGCAGGTCACCTCCGCGACCAACTTCCTGGGCACCACCACCACCTCGGTCTACGACACCACCGGGATGCTCACCTCGCAGACTCAGCCGACCTCCGCCAGCCACACCATCACGGTCAGCTATCAGTACGACCTGGCCGGCAACCGCACCTCGCTGACCGACGGGAACGGCAACACCACCTACACCACCTACAACTCCCGCAGCCTGCCGCAGGTCATCACCGAGCCGCCGACGCCTGCCCACGGCACCGCCGCCGACTCCACCACCACCGACATCTACGACGCCAACGGCGACCTGGTCACCCAGGACCTGCCCGGCGGCGTGCAGGTCACCAGCAGCTACGACGCGATGGGCGACATGACCGGCCAGTCCGGCGCGGGCGCGGCCGCGCCGACCGCGGCCAGGACCTTCACCTACGACGGCACCGGGCGGCTGCTGACCGCCGCCACCGGTGCCGCGGGAACCTCGGGCACGCCCGGCTACCAGCCGGCCAGCTCCGAGACGTTCGGCTACGACGACCGCGGCCTGCTACTGTCCGCCTCCGGGTCGGCCGGTACCTCCGTCTTCACCTACAACGGCAGCGGGCAGCTGGCCACGGCCGCGGAGGCGGCGGGCACCTCCACGTATGCCTACGACGGTGCCGGGCGGCTGGCCACCAACGCCGACGCCGCCTCCGGCGTCACAGGCACCTACGCCTACAACAACCTGGACCAGGTCACCGGCATCTCCTACGGGACCGGGAACGACACCCAGAGCTTCGGCTATGACAGCCTGCACCGGCTGACCTCCGACACGATCGCCACCGCAGGCAGCACCCAGGTCGCCGCCATCGGCTACGGGTACGACGCCAGCAACGACGTCACCTCGATGACCACCAGCGGCCTGGCCACCCCTGGCGGCGGGACCGGGACGGTGACCAACGCTTACGGCTATGACCGGGCGGGGCGGCTGACCTCGTGGACCGCTACCCCCTCGGGCGGGTCAGCTGTCACCAAGACCTACGGATACGACGACGCCGGGAACCTGACCAGCAACAACGGCACCACGTTCAGCTACGACGCCCGCAACGAGCTGACCTCCGACGGGTCCAGCACCTACACCTACGCCGCTGACGGCGACCTGGCCACGGGAACCGGGCCGGGCGGCAGCAGCAGCTACGCCTCGGACGCCTATGGCCAGCAGGTCACCGACGCGGCCTCCTCGCTGTCCTATGACGCCCTGGGCCGCATGGTCAGCGACGCCCGTCAGGCCGGCGGCACCATCGCGCTGACCTATGACGGCCAGACTAACCAGGTGGCCTCGGACGCCTCGGCGTCGTACTCGCGTGACCCGGCCGGGCAGATCACCGGGGTCAGCACGGCCGGCGGCACGAGGCTGCTGGCGCTGAGCAACCAGCACGGCGACCTGTCCGGCACGTTCGCCGCGGCCGGCGCGTCGCTGGCCGGCTCGGCCACCTATGACCCGTGGGGACAGGTGCTGGCCGGCGCCGGGCCGGCCATCCAGGTCGGCTACCAGGGCCAGTGGACCGACCCGGGCACCGGGCAGGTGGACATGGGCGCCCGGTTCTACAAGCCGTCCGCGGGCGGGTTCATCAACCAGGACACCTACGCCGGCGGGCGGGGCGGCCCGGCGGTCGCCGGCAACCTGCACGCCTACGCCGATGACAACCCGGTGTCGGTCACCGACCCGTCCGGGCACGCGCCGTCTGCGTCCTCCGGGGCCAGCAGCGTCTCCGCCGCGGAGATCGCAGGCGCGGCCGCGCGGGCGGCCGAGGCGCACGCCAAGGCCTTGGCCGCGTCGGCGGCCGCTGTGGCGGCGGCCGGGATGGCGGCGTCGGCGTCGGCGGCGGCGCATGGCGCGGCGGCGCTGGCCCGGCTGCTGAACACGGCCGCGGCCAGGGCCGCGCAGGCGGCGGCGAAGGCCGCGCAGCTGGCCGCGGCGGCGTTCAAGGCGGCGCAGGCGCAGCTGCAGGCCGCCCGGGCCTGGCAGGACAAGGCCAACGCGGCGTGGCGGGCAGCCCGCGATGACCTGTCCAAGTCCCATGGCTGGAACCCGTTCAGTGACGCCAGGAACCTGTTCGAGGCGGGGGTGCAGACCGGGATCGCGCTGTACGACGAGGCCCGGGCCGCCGCGGCGATGATCGTGTACGGGACGCTGGAGGTTCTCGCGTTCGGGGCGCGGGCGGCCGCTGACCTGGCCGAGGGGATGGCGCAGCTGACGGCGCAGCTGGCCAAGGGCGCGGCCAGGGCGGCCGAGCTGGCGGCCAGGCTGGCTGATGCCGCCGTGCATTACGCGCAGTACATGGCGTCGGTGGCGGCGCAGGACTGGGCCATCGCCGGGCACTATGCGGCGCTGGTGGCCAAGCTGACCGCCGCCTACGCCAAGCAGATGGCCCGCAAGGTGGCTAAGGCGGCCCGGGCGGTGGGCCGGGTGCTGAAGAAGGTGGCCAAGAAGCTGGCCCGGGCCGCGGTGGCGGTGGCCAAGGCCGCCTACAAGTACTCCGGCGCCCAGGACGTGGTCTCCTGCGTCACCCACCCGCACCTGTCCAGCTGCCTCAAGGCCGCCCTCACCATCGCCCTGGTCGTCGGCACCGGCGGCGAAGGCGAAGCCGAAGTCGCCGCCCTCGACGCCGCCGAACAAGCCGGCGCCCGCGCCGCCGAGCGGGTCGGCGCCAAGGCGGCCGAGAGCTGCGGGCTGAGCTTCACCCCGGGCACCAAGGTGCTGCTGGCCAGCGGGAAGGCCGTCCCCATCTCCACCCTGAAACCGGGCGAGAAGGTGGTGTCCACCAGCACCAGGACCGGCAAGACCGAGGCCGGGACGATCGCCGCTGTCCTGATCAATCACGACACCGACCTGTACGACCTGACCATCCGCGCCCACGGCCGGACCGCGGTCATCCACACCACCAGCAACCACCCGTTCTGGGACGCCACTACCCGCCGCTGGGTCAAGGCCGGAGCCCTCAGGTACGGCACCCACCTGCGCACTCCATCAGGCGGGTATGCGACCGTGCTGCGCGGCCACGCTCCCCGGCACCGGTCCGGTTGGATGTGGGACCTTACTATCCCCGGCAACCACGACTTCTACATCGCCACCACCGCGGTCGACATCCTCGTCCACAACTGTCAGGTCGAGTACGGGAGTACGGATCTGAGTCGAGCTGTCCAGGACGAGCGGATCGCGGCCAACGACACAGCCCATAACTATGCTGCTGGCCGCCTTGAGGATGGAACAATACTTGTTGGCCGGTCAAGCGCCAGGCTGCATGCAGAACAGGAAGTGATCCAGCAGGCAGGTGGTCGAAGGATCGTGGATATCTACTCTGAACTTGAGCCATGCGCCGCTAGGTGTGCTGCTCTAACGCAGGATATGAATGTCACGTATTCGTGGGCCTGGAATCCTCCAGCGGTGCGGGCGGCTAGTAGGCTAGCCAAACAGGCTGCAGTGAGAGGCCTTTTCGGATGAGTCCTCGGCAGTTGCGATACGAATCTCATGTGTTTCCTGAGCCGAAGGCGCTGAAGGACATTCTTCGGCGCTCGCCCTCAGTGCGGCATACCCTATTCATCGATGGAGTGCCGAAGAACTTTATCGGTCCCAGATATAAAGCGGACTCGACCGTTACTGTCCTGGAAAGGCCGGGTGGCGACGCGATTCTGCGCTTCGGTTCGAGTGGTCTCTCTGACGCTATAGGCGTGCACCTCGCAACTGGTAATGTGGTGGAAGTGATCAGTGTGCGAGACCTTCCGTTGCTGTTCGTAAATACGTCAATCGAGAAGTTTACGCTTACGGTCAAGGCTGTTATCGACCGATTTCCGTATTACGAAGAGGATGCAACGGACGAGGAGGTCGAGGCTGCAGCTGCAGACGTGGGAGACATAATCGAGCGCATAGATCCAGCGGCGATGATACCTGACAGATACTGGTCAACGTTCGTTGATGATATGGAAATGAGAGATCTCTCGACAGAGGAAGTACTGGCCGCAGAATTCGAATGATCCGCATCCTGTAACTGTCGGCGAGTCGTCAACTATCGGCCAGCCATCCTTTGCAGGATCGCACGTACCCTCGGCACGTTGTCAGGGGTACTCCCGCTCAGTTTCTCGGTAACTGGCTCCTACCCCGGTGCCGCTGGCGGCTGGCTACCCGCGTTGGCCTGACCTCCAGGGCTAACGGACCGGCCGGGCCACCTTGCGCCACGGTCCGTCGGAAGGGCATGTGCCCCGCCCCCGTCCCGCCGTCATGCCCGCTCTTGCCGTCTGATGCCGCGGCGCGTACGGCTTCGCAGCTGGCGGCGGTCGCGGCCCAGGAGGAGGCCGCCGCCGCGCATGACGACTCGCTGGTGGCGAAGCTGAGCGCCGCGTACGCCGAGCAGATGGCCCGCAAGGTGGTCAAGGCCGCCCGCCAGGTAGGCCGGTCCTGAAGAAAGCCCCAAGGCGGTAGACCGGGCCGCGGTGGCGGTGGCCAAGGCCGCCTACAAGTACTCCGGCGCCCAGGACGTGGTTTCCTGCGTCACCCACCCGCAGCTGTCCAGCTGCCTCAAGGCCGCCCTCACCGTCGCCCTGGTCGTCGGCACCGGCGGCGAAGGCGAAGCCGAAGTCGCCGCCCTCGACGCCGCCGAACAAGCCGGTGCCCACGCCACAGAAGAAGTCGGCGCTGCAACCAGAGCTTTTGCGCACGGGACATCGCCTGAGAGCGCAGCTAACATCGCTGAGAACGGCTTGAGCGAGAGCGCGGCCCGGGCAGAGGCAGCTGGCGGAAGATTCGCAACGCGAGGGAGCTTCCACACGGTAGAGATCAATCCGTCCAATCCGGGTGAGGCGCTGAACGCCGCGATGGGCTACGGATTCCTCAAGTCGGCTGCGCCCAACATTGTCGTTTCGGAGCTGCCAGAGGGCATTTTCCAGGACATGGTCGGCCGCGGTCTGGCGACTGTTGAGAAGGTTCCTGGTCTTGGGGAGCAGTCGCCGATATACTCGTCCACAACTGCAGCAGGGATCAGGGGGTTTACATATTTGACGACATCTCCGACCCGGGCAGCGTCTACATAGGAAAGGCTAGTAACTTCGTCAAGCGATTGGGCGTGCATGTGAGGGACGGAAAGCTCGCCAGTCGCGCCGATGCTATGCTTGATCACAGACGGTCCAAGCAATCGGGTTTAACAGGCGACACGGATGTAGCGTCCGAATCGGACATTACTGGGGATGATCTTCCTGTCGTGAAAGGCTCACGCGGACACGCGAGCCGACAGGAGAAGGCGTGGCCCCCAAGCGCGAGCCCCTCACGGCGGAAGACCGCGAAGACATGTGTATACATTTTTGCGGGAGTGATTACGATTTGCTGGTCAAGGAGCACATATTCAAGGTAGTTTTCCAGGATATGGGTTTTAGGCTCAGCAGCGGTATCGAGACACGCGGGCTGAGACTGTACGAGGCAAGGCAGGCGGGGCGCTTTCCATTCAATCAATGAGGATTATCGAAAACTCAATTCGAAGAAATAGAGACCGATGGCCGCGCGGAAGGAATCGAGAAATGTGTTAAGTGGCCGCCGATAATCGGTGAAAAGGATCTTCCAGGTCTTGAGGTGCG
>Ga0137379_10006295_pt1 | contig 11260 bp, 10 predicted proteins | sample SagtaG_18_FD_104812 | JGI IMG/M metagenome (GOLD analysis project Ga0137379, IMG submission 104812) | Vadose zone soil microbial communities from Sagehorn Ranch, Mendocino, California, USA - Sage2_L_80_16 metaG | ecosystem: Environmental > Terrestrial > Soil > Vadose zone | place: USA...
ATCGTCACTTTTCAACATTTCCTCGCGCAGCCGAAGCTGTGGAAAACCGGCCACCCCGGCGCGTCCCGCTGGGGCTAGCGGCAGAGGTGAGAAAGTGGTGGAGCAGCGCGAGCCTAAATGGTTATTCAGCGTTGAAGTAAGGTGGCAACCCTCAAGTGATTTCTCACGCCGCCGAGAATCGACGAGTCGGGCGCGCGGGCTGCATAAAGATACGCACACGCGTAACTCCTCCCCCTCCCCTTCCCCCTTCCCCGGCCTGTTCCCGTTCTTTACCGCACCCCCCCGATCTGTTTCTCCTCGAGCCGTCGCTTGAATCCCGCGAGCACATGCACCGCCCGAGCGATGCTGGAGGCCGGCATCCCCTCGATCGCGCGGGCAGCGAGCCGCCGTTCGAGCTGGCCCACGCGCAGCAGCACCTCGAGGCCGTGCCGGGTGAGCGTCACCCGTACGCCACGATCGTCTTCGGGGTCGCGGGTGGTCTCGACCAGCGCCTTGGATTCGAGACGCTGGATGAACGTCGTGGCGGCGGCGCGGGATACGCCCAGGGCGGCGGCGACGTCCTTGGGGCGGGCGCCGTCCGGCCCACTCGCATCGACGGCGTTGAGGGCCGCGTGGGCGCGATGCGACAGCCCGTAGGCGCGGAACGCCCGGTTCCCGGCGTGCTGCACGGCGGCCCGCGCGGCCGCGATCGCGTCGGTCAGCTGCAGGGCCAGCTCGGAGCGATCGCTCATGCGCGAGCCTCGGCAGTAATTAACATATTGACTATTAATATACTAACTACTTCCCCGTGTGCCGCAAGGGGCGGTTTTCCCTAGATTGCTGCCCGATGATCGAGGTCCAGGGACTCACCAAGTCGTACGGCACCGTCGCAGCCGTGCGCGACCTGTCGTTCAGCGTGGCGCCCGGCGAGGTGCTCGGACTGGTCGGCCCCAACGGCGCCGGGAAGACCACCACCTTGCGCAGCATCGCGGGCATCGTCCGGCCAACCGGGGGAGCGATCCGGGTGGGCGGGCATGACGTGGAGCGCGAGCCAGTGGCCGCCAAGCGGCTGCTCGCCTTCATGCCCGACGAGCCGCACTTGTTCGACTACCTCACCGTGGAAGAGCATCTCCGTTTCACGGCCCGCCTCCACGAGGTAGCGGACGTGGAGCGGCGCATCCCTCCCCTGCTCCAAGAGCTCGAGCTCTCCGAAAAGGCCCAGGCGCTCCCGGGGGAGCTGTCCCGCGGCATGAAGCAGAAGTTGGTGATCGCCTGCGGCCTGCTGCACGATCCCCGGGCGCTGCTGTTCGATGAGCCGCTCACCGGGCTCGATCCGGCCGGGATCCGGCGGATGAAGCAAACCATCAAGGAGCGCGCCCGGCAGGGGGCGGCGGTGGTACTGAGCTCACACCTGCTGCACTTGGTGGAGGAGATCTGCACGCGCGTGCTCATCATGCTGCGGGGACGCAGGGTGGCGCTCGGAACGATCGCAGAGATCTTGACTGAGCGACCGGACCTGCGCGGGCTGAGCCTCGAAGACATTTTCCTCGCGCTCACCGAAGCATGATCGGCGCGGCGCTCTACCTCATCCGCCGGTCCCTGGTTAACGCCACGCGTCGCCGCGTGGCGCGGCTGCGCCAGCCCAAGTATCTGATCGGGTTCGTGGTGGGGGGCCTGTACCTCTATTGGCTGGTCATTCGGCCGCGCCGCGGGACGGGACTTGGGGGCGTGGCCTCGCCTAACGGCGAGGTCGTGGCGGTGGGTCTGCTCGGCGCGCTCGTCCTGTTCAACTGGCTGTTCGGGAGCGCCGAAAGCCCCTTCACCTTCAACCTCGCCGAGACCCAGTATCTGTTCACCGCCCCGCTCACGCGGCGCCAGGTGATCGACTTCAAGCTGCTCCGCTCCCAGGTTCCATTGTTCATCTCGGCCGCCGTGTCCGCACTGATTTTTTCGGGCGGCCATGTGAGCGGGCTGTCGCTGATTCGGGTGGTCGGTCTTTGGCTGGTATATGGCACCCTGCAGCTCCACTACGCGGGGATGTCCTTACTGCGGGCGAGTCTCGCGCAGCAAGGTGTGACCGGGCTGCGACGCCGGCTCGGCTCGCTCCTCGTGCTAGCGAGTCTCCTGGCCGTGACGTGGTGGAGCGTGCGGCGCGCGCTCCCCAACGTCGTGGCGGCCTTCGGGGAAGACCCGCAACGAGGCTACGCGGCGCTGGCGAGCATCATGCACACCGGGCCGCTCGGGGTGCTGGTGTGGCCGCTCGAGGCGGTCGTGGCGCCGCTCCTCGCGCCGAGCGCGGCGGCATTCGCGAGCCGGGTGCCGGCCGCGCTGCTCGTTCTCGGCGCGCACTACATCTGGGTGGTGCGTTCCACGCTCGCGTTCGAGGAAGCCGCGGTGGAGCACGCCGCCAAGCTGGCGCGCAGGATCGAGGCGGTCCGCGAGGGGCGGTGGGCGGCGCGGACGAGCCGCGCACCGAAGTCGACCGGCCGCATCCGCCTGCGACTCGCGCCGACCGGGGGCCCGGGCTTCGCCATCCTCTGGAAGAACGCGGTCGGGGCCACCCGCGACTTGAGCCAACGGACGTTCGTCCTGATCGCCGTAGTGGTGATCGGCGGCTCGATGGCGCTCGCGAGTGGGCCGATGCGCGGGCTCGACCTGGTGGCCGTGCTGCTGCTCGGGATCGCCGGCCTGACGCTGCTGTTCGGCCCGCTCGCGGCGCGGTGCGACCTGCGCCAGGACCTCGAGATGCTGGACGTCCTCAAGGGCTACCCTGTGCGCGGGCGCCAGGTGGTAGGCGGCGAGGTCGCAGCCCCGGTGACGCTGATCGGCCTCGTCGTGTGGAGCTGCCTGCTGGGCGCCTTCGCCGCCACGGCTGCCCGGCAGGGCAGCGAGCTGCCGCCGCTCGGCGATCGGCTCGCGATCCTGCTCGCTTTGCTGCCTGCTACGGCCGCGGTGCTGCTGGTGCTGGTCCTGGTCCAGAACGCGGCCGTGCTGCTGTTTCCCGCCTGGGTAAGCGTCGGACGGGACCGAGCCGTTGGACTCGAGGCGACCGGGCAGCGGATTCTCATGACGGCGGGGAGCATGGTCGTGCTGGTCGTCGCCCTCGTGCCCGCCCTCGTCGTCGGCGGCATCGCCGGCGTGGCCGCGCACGCGGGCGGGCTGCCACTCATGTGGGCCGTGACGGTGGCGAGTCTGGTGGGTTCGGCGGTGGTGCTATTCGAGGGAGTGCTGGTCGTGCATCTGCTCGGAGGCGTGTTCGATCGGATCGATCCCGGCTCGGCCGGAACCGGTTAGCAAGTCTCCGTCCAGTCCACGGGGGACGTCGCCCCGCAGCGCACGCAGCGCAGCGTTGCCGGCTTGCCGGCGAAGTCCTGGCGGTAATGGCAGAGCGGGCAGACGGCGTAAGTCGTGACGACCTCCATCCCCTTCCCTCCCAGCGTGGGTCGCAACACCCCGGTGCGGACCACAACGCTCCAGTGGTCGGGGGGCTCGACGCGCACCGTCACCTCGGCGCGCTTCAGGCGGATCCGCTCCCGCCGCACCTCGACGACCACGTGCCCGTCGGCCAATTCCTCCACGACGGGATACCACGCGCCGCGGCGGAGCACGTCCGCCACGTTGTCCGCACACCGGGCCCAGCCCAGGGTGATCCTCATGGTGTCGCGACTCGCATCATAGCACGTCCTCGGTAACAGGCCTGCCACGTTGGCGCTGCACGAATCCGGAAACCGACACCTCGCCGTTGCGCCCGCGCGACACGCGAACGCAGCCAATATGTAGCGTGCGCGCAACGAGCGAAATCAGCGGCGTGCTTCGTCCTTGAATCGTACCCTCTTACCTGACGTCTGGCCGCCCATGTGGAGGGTATGCGGCTTGCCGCAACACGGCGGAGCTCTTTCACAACGTGCGACCACGCGATGCTCGGGAAGGGGGAACGATCCATGACAAGGATCTGGACGAACGGCCCGACGGTCAAGCGGTGTGCGACCACCATCCTCTCCGTGGCGGCGCTGCTCGTGGCGTGCGACCAGGCCGCGGAGCGCGCGGCGCCCACCGCCTCGCCACCGGTGGGAGGGCCTCAAGCAGATCTCGGCGTGCCAACCGATGTTCCCTCGTGGGTCGGATCACTCCTCTCGGGGCCAAACCTCCTCGTCGCTGACCCTGCCGCCACCCAGGAAGAGCTGCCGGGCATGGGCCACAAGTTCCAGCTGTTTTACGCCATGGTGGACGACCAGGACCCTTTGAACCTCACGAACGACGTGGTCTCCGTCCTTACCACCACAGACTACCCGGCAGGTATTGGTGTGGCCATTCGAAACCTGCCGCCAGGAATCAAGATCACGGCCTTCTCGGACCAGATCCAGCTCAAGTACTACTTCCCCTCGAGGTCGTGTGGCGGGGGCTCGCCGCGCATACAGCTCGCGATAGACACTGACGGGGACGGTCACTTTGACGGCAACGCCTTCGGCTATGTCGGGCACGGTGGGTTCGGCGCGGGCTGCCTTACAGGCGTTTGGGACTTTGTCGACATGACCGACAACATCCCTGCCCGGTGGGATCTAACGCAGCTCGGCCTCGGATACCAGAGCTGGCCGGCGGCTGTGGCACTAATCACCACCACGTTCCCGCAGCACCAGGTCCTGTCCGGTTCTCTCGTCGACGACTCGTGCTCGTTCAGCCCGCCCTCCTGTGGGAAGGCTTACTACGACCTCCTAACGATCGAGAATCGGACGCTCGAGAACCGCCAGGACACCGTTCACTAAGAACGCCTCGAAGGCGGCCGGAGCGCTCCGGCCGCCTTCTTCATAAATTGCCCACATGCGCGACCTCGGCCGCATCGTCCGCCTCCAAATCCAACGCTCCACCCTCAAGACCGGGGAGAAGCCCACGCGCGTCTACGACCCGACGCCGATCCTCGCCGTCTCGCGGCTCGCGGTTGGCCGCGATGGCGTGCTGGGCGAAGGGCCCGACGGCTCCTGGCTGGTGGACGTCCACCACCGCGGTCACCCGCACACCAAGAACGAAGACGGCGCCCACGGCGTGTCCATCGGCTTCACTTCGCACTACGCCCTGATGCAGCAGCGCTTCGGTGACCGGATCGTACCCGGCTGCGCCGGTGAGAATGTCCTGGTCGACTCGCAGGGGCGACTCACGCTCGACGACCTGGATAGCGGCGTCGGTTTCCTGGGGCCGGACGGTTGCGAGCTGGTCCGCCTCGACGTGCTCCAGGTCGCCCATCCCTGTCGCCCATTCAGCGGCTGGGCGCTGGGCGGGATGGTCGAGACCGACGTGCTGAAAGAGACGCTGCAGTTCTTGGACGACGGGACAAGGGGGTTTTATTGCGTCGGAGTGGGGACGGGAATCGTCTCCGTCGGAGATCGGGTGGTGGTGCTCTAGACGGTAAAGGCCGGTGAGCCTCTTACCGGCCTTAGCTCAGTTCATCCCAGGCCAATCCCGCGATCTTCTTGCATCGTTCGCACGTCAGCTCTTTCGACTCCGTCTCGAACGACTGCCGGTGGCGGCAGCTCGGGCACACCGCGTAGGTGAGCGGAAAGATGCGGCCCACCCGCTGGATCTCGCGCGGCTCGCAGCGCACAATGCTCCACCGCTCCGGCGGGTGATAACGGATTTCAAGGAAGCGCCGGTCGACCGGCACGTTGCGCCGGTTCACGTCGAGCACGACGATGTGACTCGAGGAGATACGGACCACCGGGTACCATGCGCCGCGGCGCAGGAGATGGGCGCCGGGCTTGCCGACCCTGGCCCAGCCCTTCGCCTGGAGGCGCGTCGGCGTGATCGGGCGGAACGGAATCGTCACGCCACAATAGTAACATCTCCCCGCGGAGCGCGGTCGTGACCTCAGTCACACGGACTGCAACCACGCGGAATGTGATCCGTGACCACGCCGTGCGGCGCGGCGGGGTGTGGCGGCCGGCCGCGGCCGCCTGAGCAAGCGGCGTCGCTGGGGGACTCGCCGTGACTAGAGGCGGGGCTCAAGCGTCCGGGCCCGCCAGGTATCCCCGCGCCAGGAGCAGCTCGGCGTTCAGGATCGCCGCGCCGGCGGCGCCGCGGATCGTATTGTGGCTCAGTACGACGAAGCGGTGGCCGAGCACGCGGTCCGGCGCGATCCGCCCCACGGTGATGCTCATTCCTCCCCCCGCGTCGCGGTCGAGGCGCGGCTGGGGGCGGTCGGGCTCGTCCCGCACGAGAATGGGGTGCTCGGGGGCGGTGTGCAAGCGCAGCTGCTGCGGCGCGGCTGCGAACTCAGCGAACGCCTCCCGCAGCTCCGCAGGGCGCGCCTGCCGCGACAGCTTCACGCGCACCGCCGCCAGGTGCCCGTCCACGACGTTCACCCGATGGCACTGGGCGCTGACGGCGAAGCCCGCGGGCTCGACCCTGCCGCCGTTCAGGCTGCCCAGGATCTTTCGGGTCTCCCGCTCGATCTTCTCCTCTTCGCTCGCGATGTAGGGAATCACGTTGTCCGTGATGTCGAGCGACGCGACGCCGGGATAGCCCGCGCCGGACAGCGCCTGCAGCGTGGTTGCCACGACGGCCTCGACGCCGAAGCGCGCCGCGAGGGGCGCCAGAGCGAGGGACAGCATGACCGTGGAGCAGTTGGGGTTCGCGACGATAAACCCCTTCCCCGTGCCGCGGCAGGCGTCAAGCAGGGCGAGATGCTCGGGGTTCACTTCGGGAATGAGCAACGGCACCGCATCGTCCATCCGGTGGGAGGAGGAGTTGCTCAGCACGGGGAAGCCCGCGCGCGCGAACGCGGTCTCGATCTCGCCCGCCACATCGGCCGGGAGGCTCGAGAACACGACGTCGCAGTCGAGTGGCGGTCGGGTCGGTTGAACCACCAGCGACTGCACCGCGGACGGCATATCTCCCGGGAGGCGCCAGCTGCAGGCCGCGCCGTAGGGGCGGCCCTGGGACCGGTCCGAGGCCGCCAGCGCCGTCACGACGAACTGTGGATGCCCCGCCAGCATCGCGAGGAACCGCTGCCCCACCGTGCCGGTCGCGCCGAGAATACCGACGCGGATCTTGCTCATCACGTCCTTCCTTTCGCGTCTTGACGGTCCCCGAACCCCCGGGTAAGTATGAACATACAATCGAAGCCGCGTGGTGATTTGCCGCGTATTGCCGCCACGTTAAACAAGGTGCTAAAAAGCGACCGCCCGCGGCTACCGTTGCCCGGGCGTTCTGTTTTCGCTGGCCCTAAGCAGAGGTCGCCTGACCGCCATGCCTCGCACCGCGCGCCCCATCGAGATCCACAAGTTCGGCGGTGCCTCGCTCGCGAGCGGTGCCGCCATCGCGCAGGCGGTGGCGATCATCCAGGCGCGCCGGCCCGCGCCCATGGTCGTCGTCGTGTCCGCGATGGCCGGCGTCACGGACGCGCTGCTCGAGCTCGCCGCCGCAGCGATCCAGCGTGGCCCGGACGGCGCCCGCGCGACGGTGGCTGCGCTCTGCGCCCAGCATCTCGACGCCGTCCGTGCCCTGCTCCGTCCCGGTCCGCGCACGGACGAGCTCGTCCAGACGATCGAGCACGCGTTCGCGGAGGTCGAGCCCCTCGCCGCGGGCCTGCGCATCCTCCGCGAGCTGACGCCCCGGACCACCGATTACCTGGTCGCGCGCGGCGAGCAGCTGTCGGCCCGCCTGGTCGCGGCGGCCCTCGACTCCGCCGGTTGCTCCGCGACGTACGTGGACGCCGCGGCCGTGATCCAGACCGACGGCACCTTCGGCAACGCATCGCCCGATCTCGCGCGCACCGAGCGCAGTGCGCGTCGCGTGCTCCGGCCGTTCCTCGCCCGCGGCGTCGTCCCGGTCGTCCCGGGGTTCCTCGGCGCCGCCCCCGACGGGCAGGTGGCGACCCTGGGTCGGGGCGGATCGGACCTCACGGCCACGCTGCTCGCCCGGGTGCTCGGCGCGCGCGAGGCCTCGCTCTGGAAGGACGTGCCGGGGGTGCTCACCGCCGACCCGCGCACCGTGCCCGACGCGCGCGTGATCCCCCAGCTCCATGTGCGCGAAGCGGCCGAGCTCGCGTACTACGGTGCGAAGGTGCTGCACCCCCGGGCGCTGGTTCCGGTGCTGCGGCGCAGCGTCGCGGTGCGGATCCGGCCGTTCACGGAGCCCGCGTCGCTCGGGACTGAGATCTCGCGGCGGCGCACCTTGAATGCCTATCCCGTGAAGGGAGTGTCCGCGATCCCCAAGCAGGCCCTGCTGACGGTGACGGGGAGCGGGATGCTCGGAGTCCCCGGCATCGCGGCTCGCGCCTTCGCGGCGGTGCACCACGAAGGGATCTCGATCTCGCTCATCAGCCAGGCGTCGTCCGAGCAGTCCATCTGCTTCAGCGTCCCCGAGGAGCACGCGGAGCGGGCGCGCAAGGGCCTGGCGGCGACGTTTCGGCGCGAGATCGCGCGGCAGGAGATCGATCGCGTGGAAGTGCGCGCCGGCGCTGCGACGCTCGTCGTGGTGGGTCTCGGGATGGCGGGGACGCCCGGCATCGCTGCCCGCATTTTCTCGGCCCTGGCGGAAGCGAAGATCAACGTGATCGCGATTGCCCAGGGCTCTTCGGAGCTGAACCTCTCGCTCGTGGTGGACGGCGGGGACGCCGCTCGCGCCCTGCGCGCGGTGCACGCCGCGTTCCAGCTCAGCAAGATCGGCGGCGGCATGGGCGCGCATCCGGAGCGCAGCGACGTCGTGCTGTTGGGCTTCGGTCAGATCGGCCGCACCCTCGCTCCCCTCATCGCCAAGGTGAAGCAGAACGCGCTCCGACTGCAGGTGGTCGGGTTGGTCGATCGCAGCGGCTTCGTGTTCGATCCGCGGGGCTTGTCGCCGCGGCGGCTCGCCGCGCTCGCCGCCGCCAAGGCGAAGGCCACGCCACTCGCCAAGGTGGCCGGCGGCCGCCGCGCGTCCGCGACCGAAGCGGTCACGTTCGTGGCGAGCCACGCGCTCTCGAACCCGATCCTGGTGGACGTCACCGCGGCCGACACGACCGAGACCCTCAAGACGGCGCTGGCAGCGGGCATGCACGTCGTGCTCGCGAACAAGCGCCCGATCACGGTGAGCAGGAAGCACTACGACGAGCTGCAGGCCGCCGCGGCGGCACGCGGGCGGCAGCTGCTGCGCGAGGCGACCGTCGGCGCCGGGCTGCCGATCATCGACACCTTCGCCAAGCTGGTGGAGTCAGGCGATCGCGTACAGCGGATCGAAGGGTGCCCGTCCGGCACGCTCGGCTACCTGTTTGGCGAGCTGGGACGCGGCCGCCGCTTCTCGGAGGCGCTGCGCGGCGCCATTGCCAAGGGGTACCCGGAGCCGGACCCGCGGGAGGATCTGTCCGGCATGGACGTCGCCCGCAAGGCGCTGATTCTCGGCCGCCTGCTGGGCTTCCCCGGGGAGCTGCGTGACGTCGCGGTGGAATCGCTCGTCCCGAAGGGAGCCGAGCGCCTGCCGCTCCCGGAGTTCCTCGCCCGGCTCGACCAGTACGACGCGCCGTGGACGCGGCGCGTCGCGCTGGCACGCCAGCGCGGCGGTGTGGTCCGCTACCGCGCCATCGTGACGCGGCGGCGCATCCGCGTCGGGCTCGTCGTGGTGGACGCGTCGAGCCCGATGGCGTCGCTCAACGGGACCGACAACCAGTTTATCTTCACGACCATGCGGTACCGGAAAAATCCGCTCGTGATCACGGGGCCGGGGGCGGGACCCGCGGTGACCGCCGGCGGAATCCTGAACGATGTGCTGAAGCTCGCCAGCGCATGAGCGGTTCGCGGCAGCGCTGCTCGAGCTGCGGCCACGAGCTCTCCGAGACCGACCCGCAGCTGCGCTGCCCCGCGTGCCAGGGGCTCCTGGAGATCCACCACGCCCGCCCCGGCCTGAGCGGCGCAGCGCTGCGGGCCCGGTTCGACGAGCGCCGTAGCGTGAGTCGCGGCGCGCTCGCGTCCGGGGTATGGCGGTTCCGCGAGGCGGTCCTGCCGACGGTGGCTGACGGCATCGTGAGCTATCCCGAAGGCAACACCCCGCTGCTCGACGGCCCCGCCGTCGCCCGGTGGACAGGGCTCTCCCAGCTGCTCCTCAAGCACGAGGGCCATAACCCCACCGGATCGTTCAAGGACCGCGGCATGACCGTGGCGGTCACGCAGGCGCGCCGCGTCGGCGCGCCGGCCCTGGCGTGCGCCTCGACCGGCAACACCGGTGCGGCGCTCGCGGCGTACGCCAGTCTCGCGGGGCTCCCGGCCCTGGTCATGGTCCCTCGCGGGCAAGTCGCGCTCGGCAAGCTGGCCCAGACGCTCGCATACGGTGCCCGGACCCTGCTCGTGCGCGGCAACTTCGATGATTGTCTCGAGCTCGCCGAGCAAGCGCGCGCGCAGCTCGGTCTGTACCTCGTCAACTCTATCAATCCGTTCCGGATCGAGGGACAGAAGACGATCGTGCTCGAGCTGCTGCAGCAGCTCGACTGGAGCCCGCCGGAGTGGATCGTGCTGCCGGCGGGGAACCTCGGCAACACCGCTGCCTTCGGCAAGGCGCTCGGCGAGGCCCGCGGCTGGGGGCTCATCACGCGCATGCCGCGGCTCGCCGCCGTCCAGGCCGCGGGCGCAGCCCCGTTCGCCGCGAGCTTCCGGGAGGGCTTCGCACGGCGGCACCGGGTCGACCCGCACACCGCCGCTACGGCGATCAACATCGGCAATCCGGCGTCGTACGAGCGAGCGGTGCGGGCGATCCGCGAGACCAACGGCGTGGTCACGGCCGTCAGCGACGAGGAGATTTTCGAGGCCAAGGCGGTGGTCGACGCCGCGGGCGTCGGGTGCGAGCCGGCTAGCGCGGCGAGCGTCGCCGGCGTCCGACAGCTGCTGCACAGCGGGGTAATCGGCCCGGGCCAGCTCGTCGTCGCAGTGCTCACTGGACACCTGCTCAAGGATCCCGACAGCGTGACGCGCTACCACCAGGCGGCGGATCCGCGGCCGCCCGGTGCCAATCCGCCGGTCGAGATCGGGCCGACGCTCACCGATGTAGAGCGGGAGCTCCGGGCGTGTGGCGCCGTGTGATGCGGCGTGCCGGCCCAGCTGGAGGGACGCTTGACACCGTGTCGAAGCGCCGCAAGCTAAGCACCACGCGCACCGAGGTGTCCCGTGCGCGCGAGACGGCTTCCTTGAGGTCTACGCCCTGAGTGATTGCACGGTACTGAAATTCGGCGGTACGTCGGTCGCAGACGCGGCGGCGTGTGCGCGCGTCGCGGGCATCGTGCGCGAGCACGGCGGACCGAGGCCAGTGGTCGTGGTCTCCGCAC
>Ga0137379_10006301_pt1 | contig 11256 bp, 7 predicted proteins | sample SagtaG_18_FD_104812 | JGI IMG/M metagenome (GOLD analysis project Ga0137379, IMG submission 104812) | Vadose zone soil microbial communities from Sagehorn Ranch, Mendocino, California, USA - Sage2_L_80_16 metaG | ecosystem: Environmental > Terrestrial > Soil > Vadose zone | place: USA...
AAACCCGACGCAATGGAAGTGGTGTGTTCAATCTCAAAGGCAGCAACCACCTCATCTGCCCGTAACCAAAGCACATCAATAAGATTAATGATCCGACTAGATGCATTATCCACGAGAGGTGGAAGCACTTTCAGGCTGAGATCGCCTAACCGTTCACCTTTCCAGCTTTTGCTTTGATCATTCGTGGCAATCCAGACATCACATCCCACTTGATGGCCGATCTTGGCAAGCAACCATTGTATGTACAGGGAGTTTGCCTTTTCTCATGATCAACGCATATAGAGTGAGACTCAGCCTGTGTGCGCCAGCGGCCCATTGAAGGCATGGACACGAAGCCGCTCCCCAGCAGCCATCACTAACTGCCTGCCGTCTGGCAAGCTTACATCGTGTGCGTTGACGTTGCGACAGACTTCCTCGACATCGCGTGCCAGATCCCGGTTGTTGAAGGCACAGACTTCGAGTTGTACTACGCCCTCCGTTGTAGTAATTCGCCCACCTAATTTGAAAAAAGGCAACAAGCGCTGCCAACTACAGTGTCGGTAGTTTTCGCCGAAATACCGATCCCTCACCCACATTCCCAGATTGGCCAGTGCCACCTTCAACAGCGTCATGATCTGGTCCTTTGTATGATTTAGTTCATACATTTCGCGTGCTTGAGTCTCCAAATCCTCTTTCCGTCTGAGCACGTGCCGCAATCTTTGGCAATAGCCCTCACATTTGTTCAAGATAGCTTGGCGGCGCGTCGCATTCTTTTCCAGCTTGGCTTGGCGCTGACGCACCTCCCAGTCTGCCGCCAGTTGGCGGGCTTTTAAAGGAAAGTAGTCCCGTTCTTCTGTTTGGCCTGTGATCTCCAAGAGCATCACCTGTAACGAGAGTTCCATTCCTTGCTGTTCATAGGCAGAAGCTTGCTCTTGAAGGTGCTGATCCTGTTCCTGTAGGCCAGTTAAGCGTGTTCGGCTGGCTTGCGCTAACTGTTCTAGACGTTGCACACGCCCTTGCACCACCTTTTGTCGTTTGGACAGTTCTGAGTTCACGACCCGCTCTTTTGCGTAGCCATGATTGGTATCTAAATTGAGCGGCATTAACCAGTCGCGAATCGCATTTTCCTGACAATTCCAGCGTCTGAAGTACATTTGGGCCAGTTCCATCGCTTCCACGCCTGGCTTTGTCGTAATCACCGGGATCAGCTTTGGTGTGGTGGGAGCTGGTGGTGCGGGCAGAGCTTGCCACCCTTCTTCCCAGAAACGCTGTTGTTGGGGAGAAAGGTCAGCTTGCCAATCCTGGACATCGGTTGCCTCACCACCTCCTTCAGAAACATCCAACTTGCGCCAGTCACGAATCAGAGCGACCTCGACCTCTAATGCAGGTGCATCGTCTGGTCGCTTCAATGCGAAGCGCGCTGCTGCGACTTCACAGATCACCTGACCATGCCGATTGGTGCGAAAGGCGTGCCAGTCTCCTACCTGTTCAAACGACTGCTCATCTTCGTATTGGTCGGCTCTCAGCAGGGTGACGACCTGTCGGCCTTCGAGCGTGAGTTGCGCCAGGAATTCTGCCGCCATCCCTTCTCGATCTACCACCACCCGCTGCATCAACAGAGGCCGGTCTGTCGCTTGCTCATAGCGGCGCAGCATCTCTGGCAAGCCAATCGTCAAATGGTAGTCACCTCGATGCGTGGTTGCCAGCAAGGGATGCCCCTGGGCATCATGTAATACGACCAATTCGCGACACCCCAGAATTTTTCCGCCGAGCTTGCCCACCGGTCCACGCGGGACGAGCACATCACTGTAGACGGCCTTGCGATGACCATCCACGTAGAAGACGGCGGGAGCATCCGACTGATCAGCAGATGGTTGCTCTCTGTGCCACAGTTCCCAGGTCCACTTTGCCACCACCTCTGTCAGGCGTTCGGCTACTTCAGCATCTGCCAAGCAGGCAAGAAACCGTTCGGTGTAGCGCTGACTGTAGGCCCGCTCGCGCCCTGTCAGCATAGCTAGCATCGTTCCGGTATAGCAGCGCAAATCCCAGGTGCGAGCCAGACCCGCTACCGGCAGAAATAGCAAGGTGAGGAGCAGCCGCTCTACCAGGCTAGGATTGAGCGGGCTCAGCCCCGGAATGGCCGGATCTGCAACCCCCATGATTGCTGCAACCAGAACATCAAGCAGTCCTGTCTGCTTCGCCGCGGCGAGCAGGAGCAAGCTGCCAATTCCTTCTTGCCAGATAGGGTGAGCGACATTCAGTTTTTTTTCCCAGGCCCTTGAGCCCGACCACGCCACTGATGGCTCACTCCTAACTTTGCCCGCACCCGATTGATCTGACTGACGCTGACAGTTACGCCAAAGCGACTGTTCAGTTCACGTTGAACGCTGCTCGAAGGCATCTGCACATCGTCGGTACAAACCTCGCTGATCCAGGCTTGCACCGGCGCGGTCAATTTGTACGGATGACCGTGGCGATCATCCAAGAAAGCCCGGGGCACTTTGTCTTCATTACGCGCAAGTTGGACCAAGCGGTAGGCGGTGGCGCGAGAAATCTTCAACTGGCTCTCTGCCACCGCCGTCTGCCATGATTGGCCTGCGAACATGCGCCCGATGAGTTGCAATCTCGCTGCACGATCAGAACGATCTTTCATCCCTTGTGTCCTTCCTTTTCGTGGAGGTCCTACACCCTTCTGGGCCGCATTGTACCACTTGACTTTATCTCAGTCCAGTTGCGCCGATTGTCCAAAAGGCAAACTCCCTGGCCATGAGAGCCAAATCATTTGAATGTCTCCTTTTTGATGCGCCCCAGCGCAGGCCGTTTTTCTGGCTGCTGGTAGCCTACCGGTTGGCTCATGTAGGCGAGGACGATGTCCTCCAACGTCGCATCGCGCACTTCCCAGGAGGGATCGAAGAGGTGCCCGTTGACGCGCACCAGCAGTGTCGTCTGCCGCTCAGTGTGTCTTTCTTCGACAACGTTATGGATACTGGCCACTGCCGCTGGATCGGTGCGCGGACCCACGAGCCACTTGTGAAAACGCACGATCTCCTCGATGTCGCCAGCGAGCTGGACGCGCGAGGCCGAGAGGATGATCAGGTAATCGCAGACCCGCTCCAGGTCGGTGATGATGTGCGAGGAGAGCAACACGGTCAGCCCATCCTCGGCGGTCGCGCCCATCAGGACGCGTAGGAAGTTGCGCCTGGCCAGCGGGTCCAGCAGGGCCAGCGGCTCATCCAGCAGCAACAGGTCCGGACGCTTGGCGAGTGCCAGCGCCAGCGCCACCTGCACCTGCTGGCCGCCTGAGAGCTTATCAGCTCGCCGCTTAAGCGGGATGTCGAGCGCGCTCAGCCGGTCTACAGCCGCCTGCTGATCCCAGCGGGGGTTCAACTTGCGCCCCATCGTGAGCAGGTCAGCGACCGAGAAGCCGCGGTAAAGGGTTGTGTTGCAAAAATACTACAGTGACACTTAGCCAGGAACACCCGGTGCGAAATGGCTTCTCAGGCTCAGACTTCGGCAAAAGCTCGCATAGAAACAATGGGCCTCTGGAGCCAACTTATCTTTTAAGTGTCGCTGTAGTACTAAGCTGAACAGGAAGGTGAGCCTTCACGTCCATGGCATCCCTCCCAGATTTTTTGCAACACAACCAACAGAGAAGGCAAGTGATGGCTCTGACTTTTGGAACGCCTCCTGAAGGTACTACTAGCCTATGCCTCCTAGAGCAATACATGCTATGATGGCTTAGTGCATATAATGCGCGGGGGATTAGTGTCTTTCCTCCAGAGTATCCAATAGTTACAACCGGTTCGTGTGGATGTACACTCATGAAGAAAATCGTCAAGCAGATGAACCTGGCATGGCAGCGCTGGCGGGCTGCCTGGCAGCAGGGTGTTTACCCAGCACCGGAGCCTTCCCCCCGTACGCGCTCATTCTGGATAGCGTTGGGCCTAGTGGCCCTGGCGGCCCTGGTATACATCATCTACTTCAGCATGCTCCTGACGACCAAGCAGGACGCATTTAAGACGAACAGCGAAGACCTGGGTATTATGGATCAGGCCATCTGGAGTCTTCTCCATAGCTTGATGCTTCACCAGACGATCTGCAATTCACTCACCGATACCAACTGCTACGGGCTGAACGGTGTTCTTCGCTTTGCGATCCACTTTGAACCGATCCTTTTCCCCACCTCGCTCCTCTACCTCATCTGGCCCGACCCGAAAGCCTTGATGATCTTGCAGGTACTTGTCGTGGCCAGCGGCACTTTTCCTGCCTTCTGGCTGGCGCGCCTGCGCCTGCGGAATGCATGGGCTGCGCTACCTTTCGCACTGCTCTACCTGCTGTACCCGGCACAGCAATACGCCGTCAACTACGATTTTCATGCCGTGACCCTGACGACCGCGCTGCTGCTCTTTGCCCTCTACTTCCTGTATACGCGAAAGACACTCTGGCTCTTTGGTTTCGTGGTCCTCTGTTTGGCCTGTAAGGAAGAGATACCAGGCATGGTCTTCATGCTCGGCCTGTGGACGCTGCTCCTCCAGCGACGCTGGCGCGTCGGTCTCGGGCTGATCGCGCTGGCTCTCTGCTGGACTGGCGTGGGGTTGCTCGTGGTTCACGTTTCCAGTCCCGTCGGGAATTCGCTGCTCACCTCGCGCTACTCCTACCTTGGCAAGGATCCTACGCAGATTGCGCTCACCATCCTGACGCAGCCGGTACGTCTCATCAAGGAACATGTGCTGGAGCCCGGCCATCTGCTCTACCTGCGCAAGCTCCTGGCACCGGCAGGTTATCTCCCGTTACTGGCTCCCTGGGTGCTGGTGTTGGCTGCGCCCACACTCGCCCTGAACCTGCTCAGTGCAACGCCAAGTATGTATAGCGGTCGCTTCCAGTACAACGCGGAGGTCATCCCGATCTTGATTTTCTCGAGCATCGAGGCGACGGTTCTCATTGTATGGATGGTGCGCCGGCTCTTGGCGAGCCTGAGCGTGGAGCGCAAGGGCCTGGAGCCGAAGTCGACGACTCGACCGCTCCCAGCGCGGGTGCAGGCACCCGCATTCCTGGCGCGGGCTGGCATTCTCACGCTGGTGCTCTGCTATATGCTAGTGCGTGTCTTCCACAGCACGACCCAATACGACACCTACAGCGCGATGCCCTACGTGCACGGATTCATTTGGCCTCAGGTGACGGCGCACAACAGGCTGGCTTCCCATTTCCTCGGCCAGGTCCCGGCTAATGCCTCGGTCTCGGCCCAGATCGGGTTGGTGCCGCTTCTGAGCCAGCGCCAGAGCATCTACCTCTTCCCTTATGCCGTTGGACATGCCGATTACATTCTTCTGGACGCCACCGGCTCCATCTATCCCTTCAAGGACTACCAAGACTATGCCAGCAAGGTGAAAGCGACCTTGCAGCATGGCGATTATGGTGTTGTGGACATGTGGGATGGCTATCTCCTGCTCAAACGAGGTTTCCTCTCATCTGATATCACACCGGCGCTCCAGATGATCGACGAAGACATGCACACGGACTGAAAATCGCTCGAGGCTGGGATCATAGCTGCACCATATCTATCCCCTCATGAAAAATGTACCGAGTTCTTCCAAAAGAGGAACTGTGGACTTGTTTTACCTAAACTGCTCACCACTTTGCGGCTGAATAGTCTGTAAGCAAATAACAAAATGGAATCCATACTACTTTCCAGCGCTTTGACACTTGGTAACGAAGTGAGAGGGAAGACTACCAGGAAAAAGTTACCGTTTTTTGGGGCATCAACAATGAAAAAGTTGACAACCGGCGGTGAGTTACTTTAAAGTGCACTGCTGATTGGGAGCTGTTATAAACAACAAGAACCCGGGTTGAATCAGGATTCTGAAAAGTAACAGTCCCTAAGCCGGAAACAGAATCAGTCGAGTAAATTCTTACTGCTCCCGGTTTAATAAATCTACTAAACTGGGCAAGCTGGTAATAATTGTCCGTATAAGAATATCCGGAAGGATATGCTTTTACTAGTCCAGTACAGCCGATACAGCCGACCCCTATTTTGGGTCCTCCTGTTTGGTCAAGAGCCAGATTCCACAACTCAATCCCTTTTGCCCAATTTTGCGTAGCTGAGATTAATATCTGAATAGCACTCATCGATGCAGCACCCGTTAAGCCGGTAGAGCACTCGCTAATATACTGTTCCATTCCAAATGCCTCATGGACGTATGTCATCAGGTGGGGATCACCGCCGTAACAGTGCCAGGCGATACCAAACGAAGGGGTATGCACTAGCTTCAGAAGGGCAAGAATATATTCCGGCGTATTCCAGTTCTGATCGTAAAGGAGTATTTTTGTACGCAGGCGGGATGCTTGTAATGCATTAGATAATAACAATGCAAAACGAATTTCTTGGGTAGGACTCATAACCATTCCAGGATAAGTTGCTACCGGAGATAGTGGTTCGTTTTGTATTGTGAGTCCGTAGATGGAAACTCCATGCTGCTGATAATCACGCACGAAACGCGCAAGATATTGCGCATATACGACGTAATCATCATTGCGTAGAGTACCCGCAGTACCTTGAAAGCTTCCCAAAAGGGAATTATTTGTTTTCATCCATCCAGGCGGACTCCAGGGAGAGGCGATAATCTTCAGGTGAGGGTTTAATACCATTGCTTCTTTAAGAAGGGGGATGATATATCCCTCATCATGAGCGATAGAGAATCCTGTAAGTGACATATCAGTTTGGCCTGGAGGGAGATCGTCATAGGAATAGGGTTTCTCTCCATAGATGAAATCTGAAGCCCCAACCGGTAAGCGAACAAGGTTAATCCCAAGACCGATGGCAGGACTGAAGAGATCCTTCATGATTTTCTCTCTCTGAGGAGAATGGAATATAACCCATGCTGAGGCATCAGTCATTGCAGCTCCGAAGCCGAGTATCCTTTGATATTGTGTGTCTCCTACAGTGATTGTAGGAATCATGCGGGTTACAGTTTCCTGATACCACTGAAGCGGTACTTGTTGTCCTTCAGACCAAGCAATACCCTGTTGTTGAGAGTGTGGCTGGTTGAAAAAACATACCAAAATCAAGATTATACAAAATACAAGCAGTAGGCTTCGACGAAATGTAGACATATATTGAGGTATCTCCCAGATACGTTTGCGTGTTGTGGACTCCTTTTTCTTCTCTCATCGATCGGCTCAGGAAGCTGTTTCCAAGCTTAACCCACTTTCCTGCCTCAACATTACTCTTTTGGGCAATCCTTTGCAAACAGGGGTGCCCTTGTGTCTAATTTAGACTACCTAAGTTTCGCCCAAATTAACGAAAACGTCAATCTTATGGAAGGCCACAACTATCCCCAATCGTGCAAGGATATGAAAATCCTTCTCCGTACCATCTAGGCGATATCCCATCAGGCGCGGCAGCGCACGTATCGCTATAGGATGCCGCCGTCGCCATTACTAATTACCACCATTGCAGTTGCTGTTCTCGCCATTGCAGTTGCCGTCACCATTACCATCACTATTGCAGTTGCCATTGCCATCACCATTACCGTAGCTATTGCCATGACACAAGCTCATAGGTGATGCAATGCCATGCGAATTGAAGCATTGCTCCACGCCATTGGTTGTGATGATCGCAGAAATTGCCACTCCATTCCCGTTCTGCTGCGTGGCCACCCGCGGTTGCAAGTGGAACATGTTCATACAGTTCAGATTGGCGCCTAAAGGCCCGGTAAACGTATTGACAAACCGTTGGGCCAGGAACGTGAAGAGGGTATTGCCAACGGCAGGGTCAGGGGTTTGCCCTTGACCCGTCAAGGCAGCATCGATCTGCAAACGAGGTGGGGCCACTTGTTGCAGATTGAGGCAGTAGTCCTTCGTGTTTGCCCCTCGCAGACTTTGCACCACGGGTTGATCCACGCCCACCCGATATCTGTTCAGCTTTTTGAGTTTGGGAACAACGGTGTTGTCTTCAGCTACGGTGACCATAGGGTCAAGGGCTGGCACAACCGCCACCGGGGGAGCTTGATGTGCTGCCGCCTGGAGTTCGTTGAGTGGCAATGCCGTTGCGGTCTGACCTGGATTCGCCAGATCAGGAGCCATCCACGGGGTGCAGCCAAGAGCGCCATCCAGCGCCATGTCCAGCAGGCGATTATCACTGCCGTTCACCTGGGTCTGTGTGTTTTGGAGTGCGGCGGCATTGGCGGCGGTGTTTTGCGCCAACTGCCTGTTCGCGGTTTGCAGGTAGGTCGTGGTAACATTGTCACTCTGATCCTGGTCGACTACGGCAAAATCGCGGATGGTCGGACAGACGAGGCCATCTTTCGCGATGCCGAGGGCTGGGGGAACCAGTATACCTGCCCCTATAGCGGTATTGGCGGCCTGAAAGAACTTGACCGCATTACAGTAGGAGAACTGCGTAAAGGGTGATCCTGGGATCCCTGAAACACAGTGATTCTGCTGTAACGTGGCCTCTCCATTGGCTCTCTGGAGGGTGAGGGTGTTGCCGTTGAACCCAAACCAAATCCCGACGACTGACCCAGCGGGAATGGCTGGCACCACGAGGTTCAGAGGGGCTCCGGTGGCTGGGTTCGTTGCCGGTTGGGTCCCCTGGTCAATGACCAGCGGATCGTAGACTGCAATAAAACCGGTGGTCGGATTCACGACTGCTGCCTGGACGAAGGCAGCCTGCTTCGCATTCGTCTCTTTGCATGGTCCCTGATCCGGGTCTGTTGCTGTTAAGAGATAGGGCGTTGCCAGTCCTTGCGCGGTGAGCGGATGGTCTGGGACGATCAACGTGCAATTCATATTTACCTGGGCCTGTGCTGCTTTTGAAGCAAATACGTGTAACCAAACAAAGCTCGTCGCCACTAGAAGCACCAGCATGGTTGGTATGAGCATACTTATGAGTGCTTGTGACGAAAAGTGCCTGTGCCGTGGGGATTGAGAGCGATATATCCGATGTGAGAACTTTCTTCGCATAGGTTCCTCTATGGTCGTATGAGCAGAAGAAGCATCCACAGATCGGCGCTGTAAGGGCATAGCAATGCCTGGCTACCACTGGTGTGGAAGCATCTCGTCACGTATTTGTCTGTTCCTGCGCGTCACATCCCTGGACAGGTCACGATTACTGTAGCTCTGAAGTGGGCCTTGCTAGCTCGATGTTGTCACCTGAGAAGACTCTCGGCCCAGGCTACTCAAGAGCACGCTTAGTGACCTGACAACGCGCGCGTTGTATACATGAGAGAGGCAGTTCTGACTGAAACATTGTGGACTGCTCTGAAATCTCTTGATATGCTTTGAGATATGGTACAGTTGCGATATTACCACAGCCTCTCGTACATAGTTGCATGTTTCGCTGATGCAATAGCAGAAAAGTACCAAGTTGTGGTGAAGATTTCTCAACCGAGAGGGTGGGATATCTCCATGGTGTGAGGGGATGGCAGGAGTGAGAGCACACTCATCGAATCCCTTTGCTTTCAGGAAGTGAGCTTTTTTGACCAGGCGCGGCTGCCGGTGTAGCGATATTCGCCTTTTGACGATGGAACCGTTCGCCGAACTTCATACCAGGCTTCTCTACCAGGGTGAAGAACAAGAAACAGAACGGAATAATAACCACCAGCACCCATAACCAGTATGCACTATAGGCCAGCAGGGGCGGCCACCCCCTCAGCAAGGGCTGTCCCCAATTTATAAACACGAGCAGGAAGGGGAGGTGCCACATGTACAAACTGTAGGAGATTATGCCAATCCAGCGCAGCGGCGACGACTCAAACGGCCTCTTGAGTTGGGCGGATCCGAAGAGGAGCGCGAGGATGCACAGGCCAAAGGACAGCGAAAAGCACAACTCGCTCAACCAGTAGTAATTCTCATGGAAAATCGGGTTGTTGAAGAGTGGCCACGTATTCACGTATCCCTGGTTGTAATTCCACAGGATCATGGCAAGCAGGCAGAGCAGGCCAGTTCCCCAGAGCCAAGGACTCAGCTTTTGCAGGGTCGCCCGTACTTTTGGTGCAATCGAGGGATGCTGCACGTACACAAAACAAAGAGATAGCACCATGCCCACGCCGAAATCCTCGAGATACTTTCCACTGGAGCCAAAGGTAAAGAACAGGATGCTATTGAGCACGGAACGGGGGACCAGGAAGGTTGCTGAAGGGTGCTGATCCACAAAGTAGGTGCCCCAATAGCGTGAGAAAAGACCCCAGGCAATCAAGGCCAGGAGACAGGCCATCGTCGTGGGCAAACGATACCCCTGTTTGACACGCCATACCATCAGGCGCATGCCCAGTACCAGCAACGGCAGGAACAGATAATATTGCCACTCGACTGCTAGTGTCCAGAATGGCCCGTTAAGTTGTCTGAAGGTGGCATGGGAAGAGTCCATGAAGAACGTGAAAAATAATCCCAGTTCTTTCCAGTGTTCGGGTTGTACGTACTGTTGCTGGAACAGCAGGATCATGAGGATCAGCGATAAGTAATACGCTGGCAGAATGCGGAAGACGCGCCGCACGTAGAATTGCCGCACGGAAGGCCACGTTTGCTCAAACAGCAGCGCCTTCGCGAACGGCAGAAAGAGCAGAAAACCGGAAAGGACAAAAAAGAGCGTTACGCCATACATTCCGAAGTACTGGAAAGAATTGAGCAGCGGATGAGCAGATGGTCGAGGATCCCATAAATGCGAAGCGCGCGTTATCAGGTTAATATGATACCAGATAACGAACAAGCAGGCGAACGCGCGCACACCATCGAGTAGCGCGATTGTATTGTTCTTTGGAGAATCTTCTAACCCCTTCCGTATCCACGTGCCGATTGTCATCTGTTCTAACTGTCTAGGGGAATGTGCCATATTCCCTCTGGAAAACGTCGCTTCTCTACTCCAGAAGTAGAGCCATATAAACGGATACCCTGATGTATCACGCATCATCCTTATCAGACGTATACACTTTTTAGGTACTTATCATCTGCACATCTTTACTTGCCTCTGCCGAGGTCAGTAGACCTATGTGGAGCCAGTATCGACGCCAGAGCCTTACGGACTCTTTGCTCAACAAAAGTAATAAATGTACACTGAAAGAAAAAGAAAGGGGATCGATATCATGCTCAATGACGAAGCGCACCCGATGAGCATTCCTCAACTGGTGTGTGAGGCACCATTTCCTGTCTATGGCCTTATTGGTAACCCTCTTGAGCTTGCCGTGTGTAGCGTCTCCTGGGGAAGCTCAAATACCCGGTGTAGCAGCGTCGGCTTCACCTACTCTAGCCCGCTTTACCCAGACGAACGGGACAATATTGAGA
>Ga0137379_10006305_pt1 | contig 11254 bp, 5 predicted proteins | sample SagtaG_18_FD_104812 | JGI IMG/M metagenome (GOLD analysis project Ga0137379, IMG submission 104812) | Vadose zone soil microbial communities from Sagehorn Ranch, Mendocino, California, USA - Sage2_L_80_16 metaG | ecosystem: Environmental > Terrestrial > Soil > Vadose zone | place: USA...
CTCGCTCGCCTTTGCCCGCCCCCTCCGCCCGGGAAGGCTCGTAGGCCGCCCCCGTACTTTCACACCACGGCCGGCTCCTCGGGGCCGCCCGTCCACTTCGTCATGCCCTCGGCGCCGTCCTCGGTGATGCAGACGACATCCTCGTGGCGCACGCCCATCTCGCCGTAGAGGTAGATCCCCGGCTCGTCGGTGAAAGTCATGCCGGGCCGGAGGGGCAGGGTGTTGCCTCGGACCATGTACGGGTACTCGTGGCCGTCCAGGCCGATGACGTGGCCCAGGCGGTGCGTGAACGCGCGGTAGTCCGGCCCGAAGCCGCCCTCCTCGATCACCCGCCGGGCCGCCGCGTCCACCGCCTCGCAGGAAGCGCCGGGCCGCGCCGCGCGGAACGCCGCCTCCTGCGCCCGGCGCACGAGGTCCCACACCTGACGCTGGCGGTCCGTGGGCTTCGCGCCGAAGACCATGGTCCGGCTGATGTCGCTCGCGTAGCCGTGCAGGGTGCCGCCGCCGTCGATCAGGACCACGTCTCCCGCGCGCAACGGGCGCGGCTTGCGGGTGCCGTGGGGGAAGGCGGCGCTCTCGCCGAAGAGGACGAGCGAGCCGCCGGCCACCCCGAGCCGCTGGTGGGCCTCACGGGAGAGGGCCGTGGCCTGGGCCTGGGTCACCCCTTCCTCGAGGGAGGCGAACACCGCGCGGTGGGCGCAAACCGTGATCTCGCAGGCCCGGCGCATGAGGGCGACCTCGTGGGCGTCCTTCACCATCCGGCAGCCCGCGGTGACGGACGTACCGCTCCCGATCCGGGAGGCGGGCAGCGCCTCGCCGATGCCGGAGGCGAAGACGAAGGGCATGGACTCCTCGAGGCCGACCCGACCCGTTGCCTTGCGGTCGCGCAGGACCGAGGCCACGAGGGCGTACGGCGACTCGTGCTCCTCCCAGGCCCTCACGTCTGTTCCGACGCGCACCTGCTCGAGGGCCCGTTCCTTCTCGAACGCGGGGGTCACCCAGGCGGGCTCCCCGTCGCGGGTGAGCACCATGCCGAAGAAGCGCTCGGACAGGCCCCAGACCGCCCCCGTGAAGTACTCGAGGCTGCTGCCCGAGGCCACGACCAGCGCGTCGAGCCCGGTCTCGCCGAGGAGAGCCTGGGCGCGAGCAAGCCGCGCCTTGTGCTCGTCGAGGGCGATGGGCGAGGCCCCCTCGGTCATGGGCTTGAGGGCGGCGATAGGGGCGGGGAGAGCAGAGTGCGGAGCGGAACGAGGATCAGCGCTTCCCTCCCCCGACGTGGGGAGGGATAGGGTGGGGGGTCGATGACTGGATGGAAGGGCGGCGCCGAGCACGGTCGTGCCGGCGAGCTCGAGGATCGCGCGTCGGGAAAGGCACATCAGAGCCTCCAGGGTCGAACCGCCGGCATGGTACTCTGAGTCCCCGGATGACCCGACGCCCCCGCGGCCTGTCCGTCCTCCTTCTTCTGGCCGCGATCGGGCTCCCCGCCCCGAGGGCACGGGCGGCTTCCTTCCCGCCCCGCCTGCGCTTCCGGACCGTGTCCACCGAGCGGGTCACGGTCATCTACCACCAGGGCCTGGAGGCGATGGCGCGCCAGGCCGCCTCCCTCGCCACCGAGCTGCTGGAGGCCCACGAGGCCCGCTACGGCCATCGCATCGGGCGCCTCCAGATTGTGCTCTCGGACGTGGAGGACGAGCCGAACGGCTTCTCCACCCCCCTGCCGTACCCGCTCGTGTACATCCACGCGGCCGCTCCCGACGGGACCGACGAGTTCGGCAACCACGACGGCTGGCTGCGCCTCGTGATCGCCCACGAGCTGGCCCACAGCGTCCACCTCGACGAGGGCCGCGGCCTCATACGCGTCGGCCGCAAGATCATGGGCCGCGCGCCCTTCCTCTTCCCGAACCTGTTCACCCCGACCTGGATGATCGAGGGCCTCGCCACCTACGAGGAGACCGAGCGCACCGCCTTCGGCCGCGGCCGCAACCCCGACACCCGCATGGTGCTGCGCATGGCCGCCCTGGAGGAGCGCTTCCCCAAGGAGGACCAGGCGGTCTTCGCCCTCGACGCCTGGCCGGGCGGGCTGGCCCCGTATCTGTTCGGCGAGCCGTTCCTGCGCTTCCTGACCGCGCGCTCCGGCGAGCAGGCGCTGCCCGGCCTGGCCCGCAAGCAGTCGGGCCAGGTCCTCCCCTTCCTCGACGACCTGACCGCGCACAGCGTGACCGGGGCCACGTTCCACGCGCAGTGGAGCCTGTGGGCGGCCACCGTGCGCTCCGCGTCCGAGCAGGAGGCAGAGGCTCGCCGTGTCCAGGGGCTGACCGCATCGCGGCCGCTGACCAGCCGCGGGATCCGCCAGACGGGACCGCGCTTCAGCCCGGACGGGCAGTGGATCGCGTATTCGAGCCGGACCCTCACCCGCCTTCCCGCCATCCGCCTCGTGCGCCCCGACGGCTCGGAGGACCACCAGCTCGTCGACCGCAACGGCGGCTCCACCCTCTCCTGGACGCCCGACGGGAGGACGATCGTCTACGCCGAGGCCGAGATCTACGGGCTCTTCTCGACCCGCCACGACCTCCGGGCGGTGGAGGTGGCCACGGGGCGGGTCCGCAGGATCACCCGTGGCCTCCGCGCCCACGACCCGGACGTGTCGCCCGACGGCGCCCGGATCGCGTTCGTCCGCCGCATGGGCGACCGGAGCGAGCTGTTCACGATCGGCGTCGATGGCAAGGGCCTGACCGCCCTCACCGCGTCCGGGCCGGGAACCGAATGGAGCTCGCCTCGCTGGCGGCCCCAGGGTGACCGGATCGCGGCCGCGCGCCTCGTGCCCGGGGGCTGGCTCGACGTCGTCCTCGTGGACCCGCCCACGGGAGCGGTCACCCTCCTGACCAACGACCGCGCGAAGGACGTCGAGCCCACGTGGACCCCCGATGGCAGCGCCCTGGTCTTCCGCTCCGACCGCGACGGGATCTCCAACCTCTACGCCCTCCGACTGGAGGAAGGCGCCTTCCTGCGCCTGACCAACGTCCTGGGGGGGGCTTTCACGCCGGCCGTCAACCCGAAGGGCGACGCCGTGGCCTTTGCCGACTACTCCTCGCGGGGATACGACGTGCACGTGGCCGACCTCGACCTGGCGGCGGCCGTCCCTGCGCCTCCCTTCGTCGATCCCTACCCGGCGTCGCCGCCGGCCCCCGCACCCGTGGCCGTGCCCGACGAGCCCTACCGCCCGTGGCCAGGGATCTTGCCGCGCTTCTGGTCGCCCTACTGGCTGAGCCGGAGCCGTGAGGACTGGCTCGGGGTGGCGACCGCGGGCACGGACCCGCTCTTCCGCCACGTGTACGGCGTCACCGTCTCGCGCGGCACGGAGAGCGACCGCTGGAACACCCAGGCCTTCTACCAGTACGACCGCTTCTTTCCCACGTTCCTGGCCAGCGCCGAGGACAAGACCGAGCTCGAGTCGTTCGGCCCGCAGCGGACACGCCGTATCGACCTCCGGGTGTCGGTGCCGGTGCGCCGCACCCTTCGCTCCTCGCAGGCGCTCTCCCTCACCTGGCGCCGCGAACGGGACGCCCTCCTGACGGATCCGGCGCCGCCGCGCCTGGACCTGGGCGGTCTCGAGGCAGCCTGGACCCTCTCCACCGCGCGCCAGTACCCGTTCTCGATCTCGCCAGTGGAGGGCGGCCGGCTGCGCGTCGCCTACTTGAGGGAAGACCCCGCCCTGGGCAGCGACGTCTCCCTCGGCAAGGTTACGGTCGACGGGCGGCTCTACACCCGGGTCTTCGGAGAGTCGGACGCGCTGGCCCTGCGCGCCGGGGGTGGCTTCACGAGCGGCCAGCCCGGCTTCGACCGGTCGTTCACGGTGGGGGGATTCCCCGACTCGACCCTCTTCGACCTCGTCCGGACCAACGTGGCCGTTCTGCGCGGCTACCCGGACAACGCCTTCACCGGCCGGAGCTTCGCCCAGGCGAACCTCGAGTACCGCATCCCGCTCTCCGGCCTGCAGCGGGGCTGGCGCTCCTTCCCGCTCTTCATCCGGCACCTGCACGGCACCCTGTTCTTCGACGCGGCCCACGCCTGGACGGGGCCGTTCCAGCTCCGGGACGTGAAGACGGCGGCGGGGGCGGGCCTGGGAATCGACTCCTACCTGAGCCACCGGCTGCCCCTGACGGGGATGGCGTGGCTGGCGCGCGGCTTCAACCAGGGCGGCGAGACGAAGGTGTACTTCCGGCTCGGTCTCGCCTTCTGATCCGGGCCGCCTACGGCCCTGCCGGGGGGGCGACGAAATAGCCGCTGCGGCTGCGCACCGTGCCTCGATGGCCCTTGACCTTCACCTTCAGGCGGTGCCAGCCTTCGCGCGGTCCGCCCGAGGGGCCGTAGCTCAGGAGGTAGCGCGAGCGCATCTCGGCCAGGATCCGCAGGAACGTCCGGCCGAGCTGGGCGCTCGAGTCCGCGGGCCACAGGCGCCCACCCGTGGCCTCCGCCAGACGGGACAGCGCGCGCAGGGGGGAGGCTCCGGTGCCGCGAGGCTCGACGAGGACACCGCGCATCCCGGCCGGTGGCCTCTCCTCCGGCGGGGGGGCGATCGCGACCACGTAAACGAGGGCTTCGGATTCCTCGGTCACCCGGTGGACCTGATCCCGCGTCAGCCAGCTCACGTTGTCCTGGCCGTCGGTGAAGAGCACGACCACTGGCCGACCCCGCGAGACCGGCAGCTTCAAGCCTGCGTACAAGCCATCCCAGAGCGCGGTGTCGCCCTTGGGGTCGAGGCCGTCGAGCCCATGCTCCACCGCCGAGCGATCCCCCGCCTGCGGAACCACGACCCGCAGCTCGTGGGAGAAGGTGACGAGCGCCGCCTCGTCCTGGGGGCGCAGGCCGGCGAGCAGGGCGCGACCCGCCGCCCGCAGATCCTCGAGCCGGGCGCCCGCGACGCTGCTGCTCACGTCGAAGACCAGCACGGCGACGATCGGGACCTCCTCCAGGTGGGCGAGCGTCACCTCCTGCTTCACGCCGTTGTCGCGGACCTCGAAGTCCCCCGCGGCCAGCCCGGCGACGGGACGGCCCTCACGGGTGACGAACACGTCGACGTAGACGGCCTCGACCGTGGTCGTGAACGTCGGCACGTTCTGGGGGATGAGGGGAGCGGGGATCAACAGGAGTCCCACCCCCAGGGCGGCGGCCCTCATCGCACCGCCTGCCGGCGGAGGGCCAGGAAGCGCGCCTCGGCCTCGTGCGACTGGCCCCACGGATACAGCCACCACGGGTCCCAGTCCTGGCGTCGGCCCGCGCGGGCGATGGGCTCGCGCAGCGCCTCGCGCGATGCCCCCCGCTCGCCGAGCCGATGAAGCGCGTGGCTCAGCGCGACGTAGGCCGCCTGGCCGTCCGGTAGCAGCCCGATGGCCGCCTGATAGGCCACGACCGCGTCCCTTGGTCCTCCGTCGGCCTCCCGAATAGCGCCCAGGAACAGCCACGCGAGGTAGAGGACGTGCGGGTCGGCATCCGGCGCCGCGATGACGCCTTCCAGCTCCGCGACGGCCTTCTGGGGCTGGCCCATGCGGTGAAGGAGGTGTCCGAGCCGGACCCGCGCCTCGAGCAAGCCGGGGTCGGCCGCGAGCGCGCGCCGGTAGCAGCCCTCGGCCTGGATCATCTGGCCTCGGCTCGCGGATGCCTGTCTCCAGACGGCCTCGCGGCGGCTCGGCCCGACGGGTTCGAGGTCCGCGAGGGAGACGAACTGGAGGTCCTGAGCCGCTTGCGTCTCCAAGAGCGAGCCCCGCGCCAGCGGGAAGAGCGGGTCTTCCGGATAGCGCTCTTGGCCCAGCTCCATGTAGCGCAGGGCCGACGGCCACTGTCCGTGTCGGACGAGGTGAAGAGCCACCGCCAGGAGCCAGGGACGCGCGAAGCGCCGGCGGCGCTCCGGATCCAGGATCAGGTCGAGGACCTGGCGGGCGGCGTCCAGAAGCGGCGCCGGCTGGGGCGGGACTTCCTCCCGGTCGGAAGCCGAGTTGCGCTCTTCGACGTCCCGGTCGGTGTAAAGCATGGCCGCCGCCTCGAAGGGGAACGTCTCGAGGTGGTTCAGCCGCTTGAGGTCGGCGATGTCCCGGCGCGGCCGCTCCCGCGGCCAGGTCTCGCGAACCACGTCTGGGTCGCCCCGGCAGTAGCGTTCGACCGCGTCCAGGAAGGCGGGCGACGGACCCTGGGCCTGGGCCGCCGCCGCGAGTCCGAGAAAGAACGCGGTCAGCCTCGCCGCGGGCCGGCGACTCACCCCGCCACGATCTCCTTCCGGCCGGCATCGTAGACCTGGCGCCGGCCGGTCTCCCAGGCCTTGAAGCACAGGATGCTGGCGACCGAGTGGGCGTGGCCCACCTCGATGGGAGCGTTGGGCCGGGCGCGGGAGCGGACGCACTCGATCCAGTTCCGCACGTGGCCCTCTCCTCCGACCCGCTGGTCGAGCTGCCCCTCCACCGGGCCCCCCGGAGCGGAGCCCGACCCGCCGGCCGGAGCCCGGTCGCTTCCTGGCTTGGGAACCGTCACCGCGTGGGCCAGGGCTTCGGAGCCGCCTCCCTCGCCGCTCGCCGTCCAGGTCTGGGTGTCGAAGGTCCCCCGGGTGCCGAAGAAGATCGCCTCCGGGACCGCGTGATTGTTCCCCAGCCGGGTCGCGTATTTCAGGATGAACCCCTTCGGGTAGGCGAGGACGCATTCCAGGGTGTCGGCGTGCTCCCGTCCGTCCTTCCACACGTAGACCCCGCCGTGCGCGACGGCGGAGGACGGCAGGGGATCGTCCATGAACCAGACCGCCACGTCGATGAGGTGGGCTCCGAGCAGGCCCGGCGTCCCGACCGTGAAGTCCTTGTAGAGGTGCCAACGGCGGAAGCGGGCCGCGTTGAACGGCTCCCTGGGAAGGAACATGAGGTACTGGTCCCAGTCCACGTCCGCCGCCTGGACGTCGCTGTAGTCCCTCGCCCAGCGGGCCGCCGCGTCGTGCCAGGCGGTCTCGACCTCGCTGATCTTCCCCAGCACCCCCGTCTGGATGAACCGCGCTCCCTCCTGGTGGCGGCGGTCGCTCCGGCGCTGGACGCCCACCTGGACGACGGTCCCGTTCTCCTTCGCCAGCTTCACGGCCGCGTTCGCGTGCTCCAGCACGGTGGCCATCGGCTTCTCCACGAACGCGTCCTTCTTCAGCTTGATGGCCTCGATCAGGATCGGCGTGTGGGCGAAGTCGGGGGTCGCGATGAGGACCGCGTCCAGGTCCTTCATGGAGAGCAGGTCCATGTACCGCGCGAAGGTCTGGGGCTTCCGGGGCTGGTGGGCGGCCACCCGGGCGGCGGTCTTCTCCAGGTTCACCCGCCACACGTCGCAGAGCGCCGCCACCTCGACGTTCCGGTCCGTCGCGAGGGCCAGGGTCTCGCCCAGGAGATAGTTCCCGCGGCCTCCGCAGCCGATGAGCCCCACCCGCAGCCGGTCGTTGGCCCCGAGAACGCTCCGGGGCAAGGACGACATCACGGTCAGGCCCGCCGCCGTTCGGGCGGAGGTCCGGATGAAGCTGCGTCGGTCCGTCCTGGGCTTCGTCATGGCGAGAGCCTCCGTGCCTTCCCCGAGGACTTACTCCCGGCCCGCGGTCGTGTCAAGGCGAGGGACGCGGCTTGCTCGGGAGCGGTCGCCAGAGGCTTCCGCTGGTCCAGCTTCCCCAACCCCACGGCGCCCACGTCATGAGACGCAACGCGAGCCAGAGCGACCAGAGGAGCATGAGCGCGCGGTAGAGCCAGAGGGGGGCGCTCAGCACCCAGGGCCGGGGCAGCGGACCGGCGGTGCGGTCCTGGTACCACCGCAGCAGCGTCTCGGTGCTCCCGCCCCCCGACACCTGCATGTCGGGCTGGAGCAGGAGGCCCTGGTGGACGGCCATGTAGAGGAAGACCAGGGCGAGCACGGTCCAGAAGGCGAGGGCGAGCTGGAGGAGGTCGTGGAGCGCGGCCGAGCCGACGACGCGGTCGCGCCGCCACGCCATGACGAGGAACCAGCCCGCCACGGTCCCCGCGGCGAAGACGGGGAGATGGGCGATCCCCAGGCCGAGGAGCGCCCATTCCCACGGCCTGAGCGGGGAGAGCGGCAGGCGGCCCAGGGCGAACGCGACCAGCAGGATGATCGCCAGGTAGCCCCAGAAGAGGACGGCCGGCCCCCACGCCGGCCCGCCCGTCAGGAGGACCCACCGCCCGGGAGGGAGCTGGGTGCTGACCGCGACGTTGACCGCGGGCTGGTCGAAGGCAACCGGGGCCACGCGATGCAGAGGTCCAATCCCGTCGCTTCGTCTCCAGACGACCCGCACCGGTCGTTCGCCCGTCTCGATGGTCAGGGCCAGCGTGTTCCCGTCCGTCCGGATCGGGCGGTCGCTCCCTCCCACCTTCAGCTCCTGCACCTCGACTCCCTCCGGCAGCCGAAGGGTGAGAGGCCCGGTGCGGCTCGCGCGCGCCATCAGCTCCAGCGTGGCATCCTCCAGGCGGACGCCGGGCACGACGTGAAGCGACACCCGATCGATGGTCAGCGTCTGCCCCGGGGCGCCTCTGGGCCGGCGAAAGCGCAGGCTCAACGACTCGCCGGGCCAGGGGCGGAACTCCGGCGCGAGGCGCCCCTCCTCGAAGCGGCCCACGGGGGCGAGACCCGAGGCCTCGCACTGCCAGACGAGGCCGCAGTTCACCGTCCACACCTCGGACCAGGGCTTTCCTTCCGGCGCCTGGAGCATGATCTCTTCGTTCTCGACCGGTTTCAGCGTGGCCGACCAGCGGGTCTCGGTCTCGTCGCGCCCCAGGGTCACGAGCACCGCGCCGTCCTTCACTTGTCGCGCGGCGTCCGTGACCAGCATGCCCTCGATCAGGGGCACCTTCACCACCACCGGCGCGCCGACCGGGCTGACCCGGCGGACGATCGTCTCGACGCCCCAGGAGACGCCGAGGTCGAGGACGCGCCGGACCTCGAGCCACGGCTCGTACACGCCCTCTGCATTCGCGGATGCCCCTTCCCGCGCCAGCCGGCGGCTGAGCTGCACCGAGTCGTCGGCGCTCCCGTCCTCACGGATGCCGTCGACCTGCCAACCCGGAGCGGATGCGCTCGCGTGTCCTGGGGTTTCTCCGAGCTGAAGGGTGACGCTGTCCCGCGGAGGCAGGGGCCCGCTGGCCATCACCTGATGGACTCCCTTCGTCAGGCGGACGCGGAGAAAGCCGTCCTGGAAACGGGCGAGCTGTCCGTCGGCAGGTCGCCCGTCGACGGCGACGGTCCTCGGGACCCAGCTCGACGCGGGTCCGGGGAGCGGCCAGCCGGCGGCGGCCCCCGCGTGGACCTCGGCCGCGACGCGCAGCTCGGTCCCCTCGACGGAGAGGTGGAGGCTCGCAGTGGCGACGCAGCGGGGCGCGCAGTCGGGAGGCCGCGTGAGGCGGGTCTTCAGCTCTTCGAGAAGCGCGGGGTCGGGGATGAGGCCGCCGGCGGCCGGTGACGTCTTCTCGTTTTCCTGGGCGCGGGCGGGCGCTCCGGCGGCGAGGGCGATGAGGATCGCGAAGAGCGCGCCCACGCCCGGCGCGGCGCGCAGGCGCTCGCCGACCGTGGGCAGGACCATCGCGACCAGGCGGAGGGCCAGCCACGTCGCGAGCCCCACCCGGAGGAAGGCCAGGACGAGGTTCGTCCAAGGCGACAGCAGGAAGAGACGCATGCGGTGGTCCCTCGCGACCGGGCCCGACCACGAGAGCGCATACGACGTCCACGACCAGTTCGGGACCCCGGGGCCTGTCTGGACCACGCTGTGCGGGTCTTGTTCGTAGGCTTTGGAACGAGAGAGATAGCTCAGGACGTTGGACTGCGAGGCGAGCGCGGACTTTCGCCGCTCCGCCCCGGCCCGGGGACGGCCGGCACCGGCCTCCTGCTTGGCTGGGTAGCCCGGGGCGCGGACCTTGTCCTCCGCTTCATCCGCCAGCCCGCCGACCACGGCGCCCGCGACTCCTCCCTCGACTCCTTGTGCTTGCTCCTGCTCGACCGCTACCGGCGCGGCCGCTGGAGGCGGCGCGACGGCCGCGTTTCTCGCCAACGGCGCGACCGCGAATGAATCGCCGGAGGCCATCATCGGCGCCACGCGCCCTACCTGGGGGAAGAGACCCATCCGCACCTGGTCGACCGCGAACGGCACGAGGGTGAGGACGAGCACGACGACGCTGGAGGCCCACCAGACCCGGGCCAGGGTCTTCAGGCGGCCCTCCGGAGCGACCCTGAGGACCGCCACCGCGCCGAGGAGGCTCAGCCAGACGAGGCGAGGGGCCTCGGCCTCGCCGTGCAGGAGGAAGAGCGTCAGGAGGGCGAGCGCCGCCGGCCCTCGGCCGAGCAGGCGAGCGCTCGCCGCCGCGACGACCAGCACGAAGAAGAACGCGAACAGGTTCCAGCTCCCGATCCAGGAGCCCGGGGCCTGATCGACGCCGGTGGCGCCGAGGAGGCGCCAGCCGGGGGGGAGAAACAGCTCGGCGCGGAGGGACCGGACGGAAGCTCCCCAGCCCACGGCCGGCGCCGAAAAGCCACGCGGCGACCGGGAGTCGGCCTCGACCCTCACCGTCTTCTGCCGCAGCTCGACGCCGGCCTCTGCCGTCTGCGGATCCTGCGTCACCAGCTCGGCCCGGCCGGCGACCATCACGCGTCCCAGCTCGCCGGGAGCGAGCAGGTTCAGCCGGGTCGTCCGTCCCACGTCGCCGGAGAAGCTGTCGCGCACCGTGAAGCCACGGCCCGACTCGTCGAGCCAGAGCCGCCGGCTCAGGTCGAGGCGGTCGGGCGGGGCCTCGGGCTCGCCGCGGCGCGCCTCGGTGAGGGTGAGCGCCGCCTCGCCCTCCATGAGGAAGGCGGGGAGGGTGCGCCATTCGTCGGGCAGGTCCGTGCGTGACGGATCGATGGGCGGCGGGCCCGAGACCTGGACGAGCCGCAGCCGCTCCGCCGCCGCGAAGACCCACACTTCTTGCCCCGGCCAGGGCGCGGCCGTCTTCGGCAGGGCCAGGCGCTGCGGCCGGCCCGCCATCCGCCCCAGAACCCGCACCCCGAACTTGCCGGCGCGGACCTGGACGCGCAGCTTCCGGTCGGCGTCGAGCCGGGCCGGCAGGTCCCCGCCCACCGCGACCGGGGCCGAATCGGCGAGCAGGGCGCCCGGGAGCGTCACCTCCCGTGCCTTGCCCGAGACCTCGAAGACGACGCGGGTCTCGGCCCAGAGCGGCACCCCGTCCTCGATGCGGCGGAAGACCTTGAGGGC
>Ga0137379_10006317_pt1 | contig 11243 bp, 8 predicted proteins | sample SagtaG_18_FD_104812 | JGI IMG/M metagenome (GOLD analysis project Ga0137379, IMG submission 104812) | Vadose zone soil microbial communities from Sagehorn Ranch, Mendocino, California, USA - Sage2_L_80_16 metaG | ecosystem: Environmental > Terrestrial > Soil > Vadose zone | place: USA...
CGGAGCGATCGCTCGGTCGACGGGTTCTATTCGACCTGGCGTCAGGTGCTCCCGTACGACTACCACGTCGTACAGCAAGGAAAATGGTTCCGACACGAGGCACGCCGGTTCGGGCGGATGGGTATCGGCTGCGACTTCACCGCCCGGCCGCTGATGACCCGGCGCGAGGCACTCAAGGCGCGGGTCGAGTGGATGAAGTCCTGGTTCCTGCATCGGGTGCCGTGGCCGGCTCGGCTCCGGCTTCAAGCGCTCGCACAACGGCTAGGTGTCTGAGAGCGGTGTCGTACTTCACTATCATCACTCCCATGTACAATCGCGCGTCAACCATCCGACGAGCGGTCGAGAGTTGCTTGGCGCAGACGGACCCCGATTTCGAGCTCCTAGTGGTAGACGACGGCTCCAACGACGACTCGGCGGCAATCGTGACGGCATACGATGATCGACGCATTCGCCTGCTCCGGCACGCCCGAAACCGCGGACCCTGCCCGGCGCGGAACACGGCGATCGCGGAGGCGCGGGGGGTGTGGTGCGTGATGGTGGACAGCGATTTCGCGCTCATACCACACGCACTCGAGCGGCTGCGCGCACGGACGGGGGAAGCCGCTCCGGACGTTGGCAACGTGGCATCGAGCTGCGAGTGGGACAAGAGCGGCCGCATCACACCATTACCCTCCGCACCCACGCGCGTCCTCGACTTCCCTGCCTACCTCAGATGGGTCTCCTCGATCGCCGTTTCGGAAAAGCTCGAGTGCATCCGGCGCGCGGTCTTTGCAGACATCCGCTACCCCGACAGCCGGGCGTGGGAGTTCGAGTTCCACCTCGATCTCTGCTCCCGGTGGAAAGTGGAGATCTCGAACGAGGTCCTGGTCCGGATTTACACGGATGCGCCGAATCGGCTCACTGCTGGCGCCGGCCGGGAGGCGGTAATCCGAGTGCTCCGGGACGCGCCCGACAAGCTGGTGAGCTTCGAGCGTGCCCTACGCAGGCATGGCGACTCGCTCTGCCGCTGGGCGCCGGAGCTTTACGACTACCTAGCCATCCTTGCGGCGACACAGGCCACCTACATTGGCAAGCGGTGCCTCGCGCTCCATCACATCGGCGGCGTGCTCCGCCGCCGCCCGCTCTCCCCGGCTGGTTGGGCGGCGGCCGGGCTTGCTCTTCTGGGTTCGCGGATAGCGGCTTGGACCACGGTGCAGCGGCGAAGGCGGCGCGCATGATCGAACCCGTTCGTCCGCAGACGTCGGTTCCCCAGCGTTCCTCGCTGCTTGCGAGTCTTGCTTGCGTAACGATCGTCCTGTACGTGGCCTGCTCCCCGTTTTACATCAGGGGCAGCCTCACCGCCGGCGATGCTTGGATGCTCGTGGCGCTTGCGGCCCTCCTCCTCTCCGACACCGCTATCGCCGCAGTCCTCCGGTTGCTCCGCGGCGCCTACGGCTTCATAGCACTCATGATCTCGACAGCAATCCTCGCCGCCGCGTTAAATGCGAGTGACTTGTTTCGCGCGCTCACGTTCGCGGCGCAGTTCCTGTTCACGGTCTGGGTGGTGATTCCGATCGTCGCTTCTGGGATCGCCGACCTGCGGGATCCGTTCCGCTTCCTGCGGCACTCTGGATCGGCGTACCTAGCGTTCTACGCGCTTGGTCTCGTGCTTCTCTTCGGCGCCGGCAGCGAGGCGATCCTGTTTCAGTCTGCGATTGGACGAGTGTTCCAGCGTTTCACGACGCATGTCTTCCAGCTGTCGCTCATGGCGGTCGGAGTGTCCGGTCTCATGTTCAGTACGCGCCATCGTTCTACGTACGCGGTGCTCATCACACTGTCGGTGATCCCCGTGTTGTTAAACGCCAACCGCACCGGCCTGGCGAGCTTCGCGTTGCTCGGCGTCCTGGCCGCGGTAGGCACGATGCGCAGCGCACGGGGGCTAATGACTGTGCTCGCCGGCGGGGCGTTGGTCGTCGCGCTTGGCTACGCGATTATCAGCTCCAGAGTCGTGCAGGACCTATGGCAAATCCGTGTATTAACCACGGCAGGGCTTCTGGAGGACCAGGTCCGAGCTGCGTCAGTCGAAGCGTCGCTGGCGGCAATCCGGCGGAGCAGCCTCACCCTGCTCTTCGGTGCTGGGTGGGGCAGCTCGGGTAGTGATATCGTGGTGCACAACTTTGCGATCCAGGTGACCCATGAAGGCGGCATCTTCGTCCTCCTCACCATGACCGCGCTCTTCGTCCTCCCAGTGGCTTGGGTGCTCAGGGCGCCCTACGGTGATCGGATGACCCGGCAGTTCGTCCTAATGCTGACGGGGATCCTCCTGCTCTTCTGGTCTCTTAATGCCCTGGTCGTCGAGCGCCCGTACTGGCTGAGCTATGCCGTGGCACTGGGCTTCGCGCACGGCATGCGCCTGGGGCGGCTCGGCTCGGAAGCTGCCCCCGTGCCCCCCGGCGGGCTGGCGTCCCCTACAGTCCCTGCATGACCAGTCAGATGACGACTACCATTCTGCATCTCATCCCCAGCCTGGAGGTCGGCGGTTCAGAGACACTGCTCCTCGACCTCGTGCGCGGCACGCGCGACGCGGCGTATCGGCACGTCGTGGTCTCGATGGTCGGCGAGGGAGCACTGGTTGATACCTTCCGGAACGAAGGAATCCCGGTCGATAGCCTTGGCATGGCCCGGGGCCGCCCTGATCTCCGCGCCCTGGCGCGATTTCGGGCCATCCTGCGCGCGGAACGTCCCGCGGTCGTGCAGGCGTGGATGTATCACGCGAACCTGCTGGCTCTCGTCTCGGTGCCCTGGCTCCGCCCAGCACCCCGACTGGTCTGGTGCCTCCACGCTGCAGGTCTTGACTTCGCGCGCTTGAGCCTGCTGACCCGACTCACGATCCGCTTGGGCGCTACTCTTTCGAGGCATCCCGCAGCCGTCGTGGCCAACTCCGAGGCAACCCGCGATTACCACGCAACACTCGGATACCGGCCCCGGGAGTGGTCGATCATCTACAACGGGATCGACGTCAGCCGATTCGCGCCCGACGCCCGCGCATCCGCGGACGTGCGGGCGGAGCTGGGGCTCTCACCCGATACCAAGCTCGTCGGCCTGTTCGCGCGCTGGGATCCGATGAAGGATCACGGCACGTTCCTCCGGGCCGCAGCTCGGCTCGCCGCGAGCGATCCTTCGACGCACTTCGTCCTAGCGGGACAGGGGATCACGTCGGAAAACGGCGAGCTCCAGCGCCTACTCGACACGGCAAAGCCGACCCTTGCCGCGCGCGTCCACCTGCTCGGGCTGCGGCGTGATATGCCGCGGCTCAACGCCGCGCTCACCATTGCGGCCGTCACCTCCTCCTCCTCCGAAAGCTTCTGTCTCGGGGCCGCCGAGGCGATGGCGAGCGGGGTTCCTTGTGTCGTCACGAATCTTACTTTCCTCCCCACACTCGTCGGCGACAGCGGAATCGTGGTGCCGCTGGGTGACGCTGAAGGCGTAGCGGCGGCCATTCATCAGCTCCTGAACCTTGGTGACGAGGAGCGGCGCGACCTGGGTGCACGGGCGCGCCACCGGATCGTGAAGCACTTCACCCTCGAGGCCACAATTGGGCGTTACAGGGCGCTCTATGATCGCCTCCTGGACGTGGCGAGACCATCGGGGCCCGGGCTTGGTGCGGCGCTCGGCGCAGGCGGGGGAGTCAGGTGAGACATCGGCCGAACGCGGACGCGGTGGTTGTTGCCGGTTTCGGCGACGAGTGGAGCCGCTTTGACCAAACGCCGCTTTCGACGGCGGAGCTGGAAACCCTGGCGGGAGCGTACTTCGCAATCTTTCCCTGGGAGCGGCTTCCGACGAACGCAGTGGGTCTCGATCTAGGATGCGGCAGCGGTCGCTGGGCTAGGTATGTGGCGCCTCGGGTGGGACAGCTTCACTGCGTCGACCCGAGCCCAGGTGCGCTGGCGGTGGCGCGGCAGAACCTCAAGGAGGCTGCAAACATCGTTTTCCACCAGGCGAGTGTTGACGCGATCCCACTGCCTGACGCGTCCCTCGACTTCGCGTACTCGCTCGGCGTGCTCCACCACGTCCCGCGCACGGCCGAGGGCGTTGCCTCCATTGCGGCGAAGCTCAAGCCAGGCGCGCCACTGCTGCTGTATCTTTACTACGCGTTCGACAACCGACCTGCGTGGTTCCAGTGGGTTTGGCAAGCGACCGAGCCCCTCCGCTACGGCATTTCGCGCACCCCCTACCCTATCCGCTCCACAGTCGGCGAGATCATCGCGGCCGTCGTGTACTGGCCACTCGCGCGGCTAGCCCGGCTCGGGGAGTGGCTCGGCCTTCGAGTCCAGCAGATGCCTCTCGCCGCTTACAGGCATCGCAGCTTTTACGTTATGCGCACCGACGCATTCGACCGATTCGGCACCCGGCTCGAGCAGCGATTCACGCGCGGGCAGATCGTAGCGATGATGCAGTCCGCAGGACTAGTGGACGTCCTGTTCAGCCCGGCCCCTCCCTATTGGTGCGTGGTCGGGATTAAGGCCGTCGCGTAGCTGAATTCAGCAAGGCCTCTCCACCCACCGCTGGCCAAACCCTGGCTGACCCTGGCTGACCCTGGCAACGCGGTGTGGGGCCACGTATTTTCGTTTCGCGACTGCGTGCGCTTGGCGCCCGGCCCTACGATGGGGTGAGGAGGAATCCGATCACACCGCCACACATCGCCGACCACAACCCGGAGGAACTCCAGATCTTCTCCGCGGCGGCAACCATCCTCCGTTACTCCCGCGTCATCACGGCGTTCGCGCTGCTCTTCACGATCGCGATCGTTGCTTACACCCTGATTCGCCCGCGTGTGTATACGGCCGACTCGTCCTTTGTCCCTCAAGTCCGAGGCGCGAATCAGGGAGTGATCTCCACGCTCGCGGCGCAGTTTGGTATCTTGCCCCTGGGAGCAGACGCATCACAGGGACCGGCCTTCTACGTCGATCTCACCGCCTCGCGTGAGCTGCTCGGCAAGCTGGTGAACGAGCGGTTCACCTTGTCGAATAAGGCCGGCCCTACGACGACGACGCTCGTCGACTGGTATCATGCCAATGGTCGCACGGAGGCGGAGCGCCGGGCGCACGCGATTGACAAGCTGCGCGGCGACGTCACCGCTACCGCATTGGCGAAAACCGGCGTGGTTCGCCTGGAGGTCACTCTCCGCGATCCCGGCCTCGCGGCGCAAGTCAACCAGCGCCTGCTCGATCTGCTAAACGAGTTCAATCTGCGAAGCCGCCAAACTCGAGCTGCTCAAGAGCGTCAGTTCGTAGAACAGCGCCTTGAGGAGGTTCGCAGCGACTTGCGCAAGGCCGAGGACCAGCTCGCCGAGTTCATGCGCCGAAACCGCCAGTACGCCTCGTCGCCAGAGCTCAGTTTTCAGCACGACCGTCTGTCCCGTGAGCTCTCAATGCAGCAGCAGCTCTTCGTCTCCCTTGCCGAGTCGTATGAGCAGGCCAAGATCGAGGAGGTCAGGAACACGCCGGTTATCAGCGTCGTCGAGCAGCCGGAGGCCCCCGCCCGCCCCGACCCGCGGTTTCTAGGCGTCAAGGCGATCTTGGCCCTCCTGGTCGGCGGGTTGCTCGGGCTCCTGGGAGCGATGGCTCGCGAGTTCGTCAGCCGCAGACGCGCCATGGAGGGAGCAGCTTACGACCAGTTCCAGGCGGAGCGCCGTCGCGTGGGGGAGGAGTTGCGGGGACAGCTTGCCCCTCTGTCACGCGTCTTCGGGTCTCCGCGCTCGCGGCAATGACGCCCGAGCGGACCGCCCGCGGGTCGTCCGCCTAGGATGGTGCGAAATCGCCGTGGATACCAGCGCGGCTCGATACTCTGCTTGGGCGCTTCGCGCAATACGTTTCCGATTGCAGCGACCGCGTGTCCCACCGCTACCCCATCATAAGCATGTGCGGCATCGCTGGCATCGTAGGCCTCAATCCTCAACTCGCCTCTCAGCGAGTGGCGGAGGCCCTCCGGCTCCTCGTTCACCGCGGACCCGACGGTGAGGGATGGTTTGAGTGTGCGCATGCGATCCTGGGAATGCGTCGTCTTGCGATTATCGATTTGAGCGGCGGCGACCAGCCGATTTTCAACGAGGATCGCACAGTCGCGGTGGTGTGTAACGGGGAACTGTACGAGTACCCGGAACGGTTTCGGGATCTCGAAGCTCGGAAGCACCGACTGCAGTCGTGTTCTGATGTTAATCTGATCCCCCACTACTATGAAGAACTCGGGCGCGACGCCTTCCGACAAATCCGCGGCATGTTCGCTGCCGCGATCTGGGACACGTCGCGACGCGCGCTGATCCTGGCGCGTGACCGCGTCGGCAAGAAGCCTCTCTACTATGCGCAAACCGAGGGCGGGCTGGCGTTCGCATCCGAGATATCGGCGCTCAGAGCGCTGCTTCCCAGCGAGCCCACACTCAATCCTGCCGCTGTTGCCGACTACCTGCGCCTCGGTTTCGTCCCGCACCCCGAGACCATCTACGCGGGGGTGTTCGCTCTGCCGCCCGGCACCACGCTCCGGTACACACCAGGGGGAGAGCCCGATATCGCACCATATTGGACGCCCGCTGATCCGCCGCCCCTCTTCCGGGGATCCCGCGCTGACGCGCTTAGCGAGCTTGAGACTCGGCTCCGTCACTCGGTGGAATTGCGACTACGCAGCGAGGTCCCCGTGGGCCTGTTCCTTTCCGGTGGCATAGACAGCGGGCTGATCGCGACGTATGCAGCCGATGCCGGCGCCCGTGAATTGCTCTGTTTCGTGGTGGAGGTGAAAGACGATCAACTCAATGAAGCACCGGCTGCCCGGCGCACGGCCGAGCGCCTCGGCCTGCCGATGGAGATCATTTCACTCGATGTAGCCCCGCGCGACGCTATCGAGCGAGTCCCGTCGCTCTACGGACAGCCATTCGCGGATTCAAGCGCGATACCATCGTTCTTCGTAGCCCGCGCGGCGAGCCGTCATCGCAAAGTTGTGTTGAATGGCGACGGTGGCGACGAGATCTTCGCAGGCTATCGACGGTACTGGGCGGGCCGCGTTGCCGCGCGTGCGTCGGTGATTCCTGCATCCGGTCGAGCAGCTCTCGCCTCTGTCGGCCGTCGCGTGGCGCGTAGCGTCCCCCGTCGCCACGCACTTGGTTTCGCTGCCCGCACGTTGCGTGGCTTCGCGCAGGACGACGGAGACCAATACCTGACCTGGACCACCGATCTTCTCTCGGATGCAGATCTTGCGTGCTATTTCCCCGAACTATCCAAGCAGGAGACCACTCTCGAACGCCTTGGGCGACTCACTGGGGAGCGCCCATCGGCAAAGGGCGTACGTGCCTTCATGCGGTCCGATTACCGCCTTGTACTGCCGGACGACCTGCTGGTGAAAATGGACATCGCCACGATGGCGAATTCGCTCGAGGCGCGCTCGCCGTTCCTCGACGTGCCTCTATCCGAGTTTGCCTGGTCGTTGCCTGAGGCATGGCTCCTTTCTCCACGGCAGACCAAGCCTCTGCTACGATCTCTCGCCCGGCGGGTACTCCCTTCCGAAGTAGCCCGGGCGCCAAAACGAGGCTTCGAAGTACCAGTGGGTCGCTGGTTGGCACACGACCTTCACGAGGTGGTGGGGGACCTCTTGCTGACGTCAGGCAGCCGGGTGGCCGCGCTTGGTAACTCCGCTAGCATTTCTGCCCTCGTGCGTGGTAACGATGACTTTCCGGGCAACCGCGCGCAAACCGTTTGGGCCTTGCTGATGCTAGAGCTGTTCCTGCGGACACGTCCCTGATCTAGGCTAGAAGTCTGTCGTAGAGGTTTTCCACGTCCCTGATGAGCCGGCTAACATCGTAGCGGGCCACCACCGACTCCTGGGCGAGGCTCACGGATCTCGTTCGCTCCGCGGGGTCCAACATGCGCGTAAGCGCGTTAGCGAACGCGTCCAGATCCCCCATGGGAGTCAGAGAACCCAGCCGACCATCCTGGAGCACGTCTGCCACGCCGCCAACGTTGGTCGCAACCACTGGCCGTTTGCACGCAAGGGCTTCAATGAGGCAGACCGGCGTGCCTTCGTTATCGGAGCTGAGCGCTATGATGTCGGAGCCGTAGTAAACCGCCTCGAGATCCGTCCACCAACCGGCGAATCTGACACGGTCTTGAATACCGAGCCTTTCAGAAAGTCTGTGGAGGACACTTTCTTCTTCTCCCCCACCAACAAGCGCGAGCATGACATCGGGACGAGAGGAGGCGACTCGAGCGAACGCCTGCAGTGCAAGCCGGTGATTCTTGATCGCTGTGAGCCGTCCCACCATGGTTATAACGATCCGATTGCCTGCCCCGAGCCGCTCCCGAAACCGGTGGCGCGCCGCGCTCGCGTCTGCAGCGACGAATCGATGAAGATCGAAACCCAATGGAATAACCGCAATCTTGTCTCGAGACACTTTGAGGTAATGCCTCAGTTCGTTCGCCTGACGATCACTGATTGCGATGATGCGAGTTGTCATTCTGGCCAGTAACCGTTCGATAACGATGTAAACCGCGGTCCGTAACCGCCCGAAATACCCGCGGAATACGTGACCGTGAAAAGTGTGCACGCGAATCGGCACACCGGCCAGCCATGCCGCAAGCCTTCCCAGGGTTCCTGCCTTGGCCGTGTGGGTATGTATGATCTCGGGGCGAAGGCGGCGACACAGGCGCCACAGCGACCAGAACGCGCGCAAGTCGCCCAAGAGACGGACCTCACGACCAAGGCCACTAATCCGCGTTAGGGGGACACCGTGTTGCTGGGCCAGCGGAGACATGTCCGCCTCGTGTGAACCTGTAGAACCTACGGCGAGAAGGGTCGGGTAACGAGCCCGTGTTCCACTCGTGAGGAGAACCGCGTTCCAGGCAGGGCCACCGACATTCAGACGCGCGATGACGCGCAGCACACGTACTCGCTGCGGCAGCGCGTCGATCATCACGTCTCGTTGCGGAGATTCCATGCCCTATTATTATGGCTGCTCGAGTAGTGCTCTCATTTCGAACACACGTCCTAAACCGGCGAAACGTCATGCGCATTCTGGTCACTGGTGCCGTCGGCTTCATCGGCTTCCACGTCGCCAACCGCTTGCTCGCCGACGGTCACGAGGTCGTCGGCCTCGATTCCGTCAATCAGTACTACGACGTCCGACTGAAGGAAGCGCGACTCGCCTTGCTCCAAAAGCACCGCAGCTTCGAGTTCGTGCGCGCCGCTCTGGCTGATCCGGAAGCGATGAACCAGCTGTTTGACCGGTCCGAGTTCGAGCGCGTGATCCATCTCGCTGCTCAAGCAGGGGTACGCTACTCGCTCGAGCGCCCCGACGCCTATATCACCTCCAACATCCTCGGCTTCCTGCAAGTACTAGAGGAATGCCGCTACCGTCAGGTGCCTCATTTAGTTTATGCCAGCTCGAGTTCTGTGTACGGTGCCAGTACGCAAATGCCCTTCTCCGTGCAGCGCGGAGCCGACCATCCGCTGTCCATGTACGGGGCCACCAAACGCTCGAATGAGCTGATGGCGCACAGCTACTCGTATCTCTTTGGCCTCCCGACAACTGGCCTACGGTTCTTCACCGTGTACGGTCCCTGGGGCCGACCCGACATGGTGTTGTTCAAGTTCACAAAGGCGATCTTGGAGGGCCAGCCCATAAACGTGTTCAACAACGGACACATGAAACGGGACTTCACCTACGTGGACGATGTGGTCGAGTCCGTCGTGCGCATTATGGATGTGATCCCCACCAGCGACAAGCAGTGGTCTAGCGACAACCCCGACCCGAGCTCAAGTCTCGCACCCTATCGCCTTTACAATATCGGCAACGACGAGCCGGTCGAGCTATCAGAGGTGATTGCCCTGCTTGAGGAAGAACTCGGCAAGACCACCAAGAAGAATCTCCTGCCCATGCAGCCTGGCGACGTCCCCGCCACCCACGCCGATGTCGCGAGCCTGCAAAAGGCGACAGGCTTCACGCCGCATACGACCATGCGCGAAGGCATTCGGCGTTTTGTGAAGTGGTACAAGTCGTTCTACGGGTTGGCGTAACGAAGCGTCAGGACCCGCCCGCCGCGGCTCGCTGAATCGTACGCATGCCCGCCACCTCAGCAACGACGGGGACTGTGGTTTCATCGCCATGCCCATTCCCATTCCCATTGCCATTGCCCTGCACCGCACGAACGCAGATATCGAGCTCGAGCAGCTCGAGATCATGAGCCGCACCGAACGCGTGCAGCGCGCGCACGATATCCCCCGGCAATTTTTTGGTCGCGATCAGAATTCGGCGCACGTGGTGGTGCTCGGCCACATACGCCAGATTGTCCAAGCCCCCCAATACCGGCACGCCATGGATCCGTTCGCCATGCTTGCGGGGATCGTCGTCTAGAAAGCAAAACGGTTGCAGCCCTAGTTCGCCGTTATTCAGCAGCTCCCGGACTGCCAGCTCGCCCCCGTCGCCGGCACCGTAAATCGCCACGCGCTCCCCGCCCCGCCGCAGACGCCGGCGCATCAGCTCGAGCGAACGGAACGACAACCGCGCTGAGAGCACGAACGCGGCCGTCAGCAGGGCGTCGATGTACAGCACGTTTGACGTGGCGAGCGCCGGCACACGCCAGTGGGTGTACCAGTAGAGCGCAGTGGAGCTGACCGCAATTGCGGCGAGCGTCCGGTAAAGATCCACCATGCTTGCGTAGCGCCAGGCGCCGCGATACATGCCGAACGACCCAAACGTGATCGCTTTCAGAGCGATGACGAACCCGAGTGTCGCCTGGTACGCCGCCATATAGCCCACCGGCGCAAACCCTCCCTCGAACTTCAGACGAAATGCGCCGTAGTAGGCAACTGCCACCAGTACGACATCGAGCAACATCGTGGCAAGGCGACGTTTGTAGAGCAGCTCCGTCGCCACGATGGTTGCCGGCTTCCAGCCCGCCGCCTTGTCGGGGTACCCGACCTGCAGGCGGCCGAGATATGCGGCGAGGAGACTCAGCGCCACGAGAAAGACCGTGCCTAGCATGAGTCCCAGAGCCAGATCGAGCCGCATGAGCACAAGCCCGATTCCGCCGCCCACAGCGGCGAATCCGTACAACAGCAGCGCGACCTGCCGCTCCCCCAACCCCAGCGCGACGAGCCGGTGCGTGCTGTGATCTTTTCCACCCTGCGAGATCGCCCGCGCGGCCAGCGCGCGTGGCACCGCCACCAGCGCCGTGTCCACAATCGGCACCGCGACGATCGCGAGCGGGACGAACAGCACC
>Ga0137379_10006327_pt1 | contig 11231 bp, 7 predicted proteins | sample SagtaG_18_FD_104812 | JGI IMG/M metagenome (GOLD analysis project Ga0137379, IMG submission 104812) | Vadose zone soil microbial communities from Sagehorn Ranch, Mendocino, California, USA - Sage2_L_80_16 metaG | ecosystem: Environmental > Terrestrial > Soil > Vadose zone | place: USA...
GCATCTGCCGCCATTAAACTGGCTGCGGGTTTCCTCGAGTGAGGACAACTCAGTGTTTAAATGACACTTATTCATAGTGCGGGTGAGCTTAACCACTTGCCCGCACTCTTTACATGTCATCTATGCGATGCAGCGGCTCAATTAGACCAGTTCAGGTTTAGGTAGCTTTGCGATAATAGCCAAACACATCGTCACCAAACTGCTCGCAGACTCACTGACACAGGATCCCGAGCAGCTCTCGGATTTCATTACAGCCGGCAGAGCAGCTGCGGACGTGCAAGTGAAACCTTCTAATTTTCCAGCTCCCTTCGATGTGAATTGCGAACCTGCCGAGCAAAGCCCGCGCGCGTCGGCAATTAAAAAAGTCGCACCAAGGAAGCAGAAAGAAGCGCCGCGAAAAGCGACCAAGAACTCAGAGGCGCAAGCTTTTGCTAACAGGCAGCGCGACAATTCGCTATGCTGTGAAACCGTTGAAGTGTTCTATCGCGACCTTCGTGCCGACCGCTTGTCCTACTTGCCGCATCTCTTCAATGTGGTCCGTGGAATCCATTTGCTGGACGTGCACCGGATTGATGTGTTCAAGGCCAAGCGCATCCAAGCCTTCGCGGGAAAGCTCGGCATTGTAGCGGGCATAGGTGAACAGCTTCGGCACATCGGGAATACCTTGCCCGATGACGCTGCCAATCTCGCGGTCCAACAAATCTCCGGCCAGGCATTTCCCGAAAATGCGGCAGAGAAAATCCTGCTCGTGCAGCGCTGCCGCCATGAGCGCGGAAGGAATCGTGGCTGCATTGTAGAGCAGGTTCATCTCCTCTGGACTCAAATTGCTGTTCGCATTCGCGCTCGCGCCGGTGCCGACTGAAATAAGAAGCATTTTCTCCTCGCCAGTTGGCCAAAGCAAACGGTACGGCTCGCTCGTCGCCATCAGGAAAAGTTGAAAGGCTGGGTTATTATACATTGTTACTCCGCCATCCACGAAGATGAAGTCGCGGCCGACGTGGACAACCTCCGGCGGGAAATAAGTCGGCGCCGCAGTACTCGCACGCACAAGCTGCCACAGTGGTAGCTTCAGGTTGCAGTCGGCACGACCTGACTCGTTGTATTTTGCCGCTGGGTTATTGGATAATGGCCATGGTGAATCGGTGGTCGCGTTGCGAAGTACCATCATGAGTAACGTGCGCACCTTCTCGGAACCTAAGGTTGTATCCTCGCCAATCACATCGCGCAGCATCTCCGAGAGCTTGTCGTCTTCGAATTTCGTGCGAAAGCGCTCCCAGAGGCGCGCTTTGTGAAACATCTCCGCGCCGCTCCGAAGATAGAAATCCCGTGTCTCATCGGCGCTGTATCCGAGCGCGATCAGTGTCGCGATAATTGCTCCCGTGCTGGTGCCGCCGACGTAATCGAAGTAGTCGGCGAGGACGAGCTTTGGATTCCCGCTACCCTTGCGCAGCTCCGATTCTACCCGCGCGAGGATTTCGATGCTGATAATTCCGCGAATGCCGCCGCCATCGCACGCGAGCAGTTTCCGCGGGCCGATCTTATCCAATTTGTCGCGGTAGCTCATTGTTATCGATAGTGGGCTTTCTCATTGGTCTGGCAAGTTCAATTGGTCGATTTATCTTGAATCGACGACGTTTCGTACCATCATTGGATTGATGGGACAATAGCCGAAACAGCGGAGGCAAATGACTCATGATATTTTCTTGAGTCACTCCGTTAAAGAAGAACATGTGGCCGATTCGGTAGTGGCGAAGCTTGAGGCAGAATCGGTGAGCTGCTGGATAGCGCCACGTGATGTTGTGCCCGGCGCATGGAGCATCGGTTCTTCCGGACGGCGCCTTGGCGTTAATCCACGTTGACGAGCTGACGCCGGAGGCAGCGCGCCAGCTCGACCTGCCTGACGATGTGCGAGGCGTCGTCGTAACTAATGTCGATCCCGATCGTCGCGCGGATGAATTGCGAAAAGGCTACGTGATCGAGGAAATCAATCAGGAACCCGTCACGTCAGTCTCGGATTACAACAAAATCGCCGCTTCGCTTGATCCCAGCCAACCGCGGTCTTGTCTGTCCATCGGATACCGTCTTTTCTCGTTGTGCGGCGGCGCTAAGGGAGTCTTCCCAGTTGGTCGTTGCTGCTAGGTGGCCGTGTCATAAACGTGAATCACGTCCTTATGTTCGAGAATAAATAGTTGATAAGGTTCCGATTTAGGCAAGTGGAACTGCCGACTTGGCGTTGTTGACGCCGCGTTCCGTTTCCGGTATCGCGGACGACAGAAAAGGTCGTGGAAGTTCGCTCAATCATTTTCAGTGTCCGGATAGCCTCTTTAGGTTTGTAATCGCGGGTTGGTAACCTTGAGTAGCCGCTTTTCGGTAAAGTTCTGCTGCCTTCCTCAAATCCTTCGGCACGCCCTGCCCAGTTTCGTAGAGCACGCCGAGATTATCCTGCGCGTAAGCGTTTCCTTGATCGACCGCTTTTTGGTAAAATTCTGCTGCCTTGCCCAAATCCTTCGGCACGCCCTGCCCAGTTTCGTAGAGCCAGCCGAGACTAGTCTCCGCGTCAGCGATTCCTTGATCGGCCGCTTTTTGGAAAAGTTCTGCTGCCTTGCCCAAATCCTTCGGCACGCCGTCCCCGGTTTCGTAGAGCAGGCCGAGATTATGCTGCGCGCTAGCGTATCCTTGAGTAGCCGCTTTTTGGTAAAGTTCTGCTGCCTTGCCCAAATCCTTCGGCACGCCCTGCCCAGTTGCGTAGACCAGGCCGAGATGATACTGCGCGTTAGCGTATCCTTGATTTGCCGCTTTTTGGAAAAGTTCTGCTGCCTTCCTCAAATCCTTCGGGACGCCCTGCCCAGTTTCGTAGAGCAGGCCGAGATAATTCTGCGCGTCAGCGTTTCCTTGATCGGCCGCTTTTTGGTAAAGTTCTGCTGCCTTGCCCAAATCCTTCGGCACGCCGTCCCCAGTTTCGTATTGCCAGCCGAGATTAATCTGCGCGTCAGCGTTTCCTTGATCGGCCGCTTTTTGGAAAAGTTCTGCTGCCTTGCCCAAATCCTTCGGCACGCCCTGCCCAGTTTCGTAGAACACGGCGAGATTATTCTGCGCGTCAGCGTTTCCTTGATCGGCCGCTTTTTGGTAAAGTTCTGCCGCCTTGCCCAAATCCTTCGGCACGCCCTGCCCAGTTTCGTATTGCCAGCCGAGTTTAGTCTGCGCGACAGCGTATCCTTTATCAGCCACTTTTGGGTAAAGTTCTGCTGCCTTCCCGTGGTCGGCCGCTTTTTGGTAAAGTTCTGGTGCCTTGCGGACCGAAGGATGAGGCCTCGTGAGCAAAACGGTGATCGTAACCAGCAGCATCACCGTAGCTCCACCAGCGGTGACTATGATCAGGCGCTTTCTTCTCCAAACTGCGGGTTCCTTTGAAGCAGCGATCGCAGAGATCGATGCAACCGGAGAGATAGGCGGAGACTGGGTCGTTTGAGTCGATTTCACCGGCGTCGTCGGGTCCTTGGCGGTCGCGATGCTATCTTGTTGACTTCTCTCCGGCCTCGAATCCACGGAAGGCGCAACGGGCGTCATCGCTTCGCCAGATCTTCGACGGCCATCTCGAGCAACGCTTTGACTGAGGTCCCCAAACGCTGGAGGTTGCTTTCCAGCGGCGGAGTCAGCGCGTCGAGCCAGTGCGGAGCGCTGAGATAGTATTCCAGATCCTCGTTGGGAAGTACATCCTCAATCCGAAACTGAACAATGTGCAGATGCGAATTAGCGGCCAGCTGCACTTCGCGCAGGATTTGCTCGGAAGTATTCGAATGCGCTGAGAAAATCAGCACCATCACTTTGCTGCGCTGGATCGCCCGCGTAATCTCGCCGGCAAAGGAGCGCCCCGGCTGCAAATCCCGTGGAGCAATCCAGCAGCGGATCGCGGTGTTTTCAAGTGCCGCGCAAACGGCATCAGCTACAGTTTTGTCCAGCGAAGAGTGCGAGATAAAAACTTCGTGCGCCATGCAATTCCAGGTGCCGTCATTTTCTACCTTCTTTGGATTCATCAGGCAAGAAACAAGAGTCCATGCCGAAGGATGGCCTTCGCGTGCTTCTTTTCTCCGATTCTTGTCACCGCACCGGCGAGCAGATCCGACTGGACGTTCTTGCATCGGAAGCCAACTCGTTGGACCGTCGCGCTGCTGCAATTTTTCAGTCTTTTGCTAAGGAAATCGCTCGGTGCGAACGGGCGAGCGACGAAGAGTTGATTGATCGTCCTCACCTTAGCCATCTCCGGGTTCGCGGCCGCGGATTATTGCCGGGATCGCAGCCTTACTTATCCTTATTATCCTTAGTGCTGCGGGATGGTATATCGGCCACCATCGAAACGGGTCGCCTACAGCCACTCAGACTAAGAAGGGAGTACTCCACCAACCAGTGGGAGATGGAAGGGACAAGGCACGGCCGGCGCCGATTGCAAAGCGGATTCCGGAAACCCAAACTGCGCACCCTTAGCCTAGCAGCCGGCGCAACTCGTCTCTTAATTTTTGAGCTGGGTCATCGACATGAAATAATGCAACGCGGCCGGAGCGCGCGATCTCACTTACTTCGACGGATTTCGCAGACTGACCATCGCGTACGGCCGCGCTTAGTTCATCAGCAAATCTTCCGCTGCCTTCAGCCACGAGGAGTTGCCATCCATTGCGCACGCTTTGCAGAGCTTCATCCGCCGCAATCGCGCCACCGTTGACGAGGATTGCAACAATCGGCGCGTTGAATGCGCGCGCCAGTTCCAACATTTTCCCGGTCTCGCCGCCCCATTCGGCGCTTTCCACCAAAACGAAATGCGAGTGATTTGGTTCGAGCGGAGCGCCGTCCGAGACGGCGGACGCACCCGCAATTTCGGGATGCGTGATTTTCCCTTTCGGTGCGATTCCGAGCAACTGAGCTGTCCCGGGATACCGCGCGACTGCTTCACCCATCATCGCCATGACGCCGGATTGTGTGCCTCCATCGATAATCAGCGCACCCAATTCAGCCGCTACCGGAGTAACTCCATCGGCAAACAAAGTCGCAAGATCAGCTTTGCGGGAATCATCGAGGCCGGCCGCGCCACCAAAAATCAGAATCACAGCACGAGGCGATGCGATTTCAAGAGCGTCTAAAATCGCCTGCGCGCTTTCATCACGCGATGCGGTGATAACGACGGCGCGATTTCCGTTCTCGAAAGTAATTGTATTTTTTTTCACCATTTTTTCGTCCCGGATTGAGCTTTTTCCTCGCCCCGCAACTCAATGTCGCGCGCTGAAAGTTCATGGAGGATGTCATCAAGTTCCGTGACTTCGCGCCCCGCTCGCTCGTGTGCTTGTTTCAGTAAACGCAAATTGCCAAGGGTCGTTGCCGTCTGAAACGAGGCCGTTGCTGTAAGCAACGTCCGCGGGAGCACTTGATGCGCGACTAGCCAATCCTCGAAGCTACAAGCAAGCTCGAGTACCGTGGCCAGAACCCAATAATTGCTCGAGCTCGCGCCGCCGCAACGCGCAACTGCGAAACTCACCAAAGGCCGCAGGCGCTCGGCCTCGTTCAACGCCTGCGCGTCGCCTTTCTGAATGAGCAGGCTGATCGCGTTTACGCCCGGATAATAATCGCGTGGATCGGATTCGAATCCTCTCGTGTACGCATTAATCGCGTCATCGAGCGCAGCGCCGGCGGTGATTTTCTTTGCTTGAGCCGCCTCCTGGTAGATGTCCTTGTGGATGCGCCCCTTGATCCCGAGTGTCTCTGAATCGGCCCCGCGATTTTTCAGCAGCTCGTCGAGAATCCCGAGCGCTTTGTCACGGTCGCCTGGCTTTTTTCTGCGGTTGAGCGCCAGTGCCAATTGCTGCTTAACGACGACGTAGTCCTTCAAACGATCCGCAAATGCGTTGTAAAGATTGACCACTTCTTCAAAGGCTTCAGCATCGCGAAACGATGACATCAACTCGATCAGCTCTGATGGCGGAGCAGTTTTCAGATTGCCCCTGCCGCGCTGAATTTTCAAGAGCGCATCGCGTTTTGCCTGGGGCGTTGGCTGCAACCGCGCGGTGGAAACCATCTCGTGAAATTCCTCAGCACGCTGGATACGATCCTTGAACGTTTTAGTTACCTCATCGGGCAAATCGATCTCCGGAAATTCTGGGAAGAGTTGAAAAAGCGGGCTGTCTTTGACTTCGTCCATTGCCGCACGCAAACGTTTTGTAAGGCCGGTCTTGAGTTCTTGCGCTGACGTTTCCGTCAGTTTCCCGTTTTCAAGCTGGTAGCTCACGGCACGAACAAGCGCGACATCGAAAGGCAACGCGCTCAGACTCGCAAAAATCGGAACGGTGGTAAATGGCTTCGCGGTGTGGCGGATTCCGAGTTCGTAAAAGACGTTTGCGTTGGCGAGTGTGAGATCGGCCACCACAAAGTCCGATAGCAGCAGCCGCGCAAACATCGCGCGGTGGATAATCCCGCCAGTGCGCTCTTCGTCCCCACGCAACACCTCTATCCCGCACTCCTCAATCGCCGGTTTGATCGCCTCGCGATAAATTTGATCGAAATCTACGACCACGCCGCTTTTGACATCCGGCTTTTGCCCAAACGGCATGTCCACGAAACAGATGGCGCGGTAATTCATGGTTCTTATTACAGTGACGAACTAATTCCTTCAACACCTGCTTCCTACCTTGACCTGTAAGATCCAGTTCCGCCTTGCCCGCTTTGAGGCCGATTTACTATGCAAAAAGAAGACGAGCAATTTCGGGTCAATTCGTCTTTAGTTCCAGCAATTTGACTACTTCGTTGCGCAACTTCTTAACTTCGTCGCTGTCGGGAGCAAGCTTCCGCGCACGGCTTGTTAGAAAATCAGCTTCTCCTCGAGCGCGCCGGGCTTCATCGGGGTCACTGCCTTGTTTGAGCGCTTGATCGGCAAGACGCCGGCCAAGATGTGCGGTTACGCGAGCATTCGCGGGATCGACCTGCATCGCGGCTCGCAGCGCTGAGACTGTTCCCTCTTTGATCCTGTTCTCCAGCCATTCGGAGACTGTCTCTGGTGAGAACGGAGAAATCGTCCGGCTTCTGCGGTCTGAGACGCTCCACTTCATGAATCGCTGTAACGGAGTCAGTCCAGAAGAGATTCCAGTATATTTCGCAGCGATCTTCTTCCAAGATACTATAACCTGTTCTGGAGGCAGTAACTTAACATTCTCTGCCTGACCGGCCGTTTCCCAAGTTACGCCGACGGTGGCTTCAGCTAGTTCAGCAAGTAGGAGAATATCTTTTCTCGTCTCGTTATCTGTCACGCTTACCGCATCCCACAGCCGCGCGGTGCCATCCTTTGACGCGGTTACGACCCGCTGGCCATCGGGGCTGAACCGCGCTGACAAAACTTCGCTTTCATGTTTCATGGGCTCGCCGATTGGTTTACCACTGGCCGCATCCCATAGCCGCGCCGTCATATCGGCTGAGGCGGTTACCACCCGCTGGCCATCGGGACTAAACCGCGCTGACAAAACTTCGCTTTCATGTTTCATGGGCTCGCCGATTGGTTTGCCACTGGCCGCATCCCATAGCCGCGCCGTCATATCGGCTGAGGCGGTTACCACCCGCTGACCATCGGGACTAAACTGCGCTGACAAAACTCCGTTTTCATGCTTCATAGGCTCGCCGATTGGTTTGCCGCTGGCGGCGTCCCAAACCCGTGCTGTCATATCCCATGAGGCGGTCACCACCCGTTGGCTATTCATACTAAACTGTGCTGAATTAACGAACGCTTCATGCTTCATGGACTCACCGATTGGTTTGCCGCTAGCGGCGTCCCAAACCCGTGCCGTCATATCCCATGAGGCGGTCACCACCCGTTGGCCATCAGGACTAAACTGCGCTGACCAAACCACCTGTTCGTGTTTCATGGGCTCACCAACCTGTTTGCCGCTGGCCGCATCCCACACCCGCGCCGTCTTATCCCATGAGGCGGTTACCACCCGCTGACCATCAGGACTAAACTGCGCTGACAAAAGCCCGTTTTCATGCTTCATAGGCTCACCAACCGGTTTGCCGCTGCCAGCATCCCACACCCGCGCTGTGCCATCGACTGAGGCGGTTACTACCCGTCGGCTATCCATTCTAAACTGCGCTGAATATTTGCTGCTGGCCATGTTCCACACTGACGCCATGTCCCCACTAAGCTGTGCTGAATTAACCGGTGGTCCATGTTTAATGGGGTCGCCCACGGATTTGCCGCTGGCAACATCCCAAACCCGCGCTGTATTATCCCGTGAGGCGGTTACCACCCGTTGACCATCGGGACTAAACTCCGCTGAAGTAACCCAGTCTTCATGCTTCATCGGAGACTCGCCGATTGCTCTGCCGCTGGCAGCATTCCACACTCGCGCCGTCTTATCATGTGAGGCGGTTACTACCCGCTGACCTTCGGGACTAAACTGCGCTGATAGAACCCAGTTTTCATGCTTCATGGGCTCGCCGATTGGTTTGCCGCTGGCAGCATCCCATAACCGCGCCGTGCCATCGGCTGAGGCGGTTACCACCCGCTGACCATCGGGACTGAACCGCGCTGAATTAACCCGCTCTTCATGCTTCATGGGTTCGCCAAGTGGTTTGCCGCTGGCCGCATTCCACACCCGCGCCGTCTTATCGGTTGAGGCGGTTACCACCCGCTGGCCATCGGGACTAAACTGCGCTGACAAAACTCCGCTTTCATGGTTCAGGGGCTCGCCGATTGGTTTGCCGCTGGCCGCATCCCATAGCCGCGCCGTCTTATCGGTTGAGGCGGTTACCACCCGCTGGCCATCGGGACTAAACTGCGCTGAATTAATGCCGTCATTGTGCCGCATCGGACCGGTTAATGGAATATGCCAACTTAGCTGCGTCAGCCCGGCTGCGGCGAAGCCGAAGGCTTCCCCATTTTCCGGGTTCTGTCGCAACGCCTGCGCAAGTTGGGCCAAGGCTTGGGAGTTGTTCCCGCCTTCTTTTGAGTAGCGCGCGAGCAAGACATTTCCCCGACTGGCGGCTTCGCTGGCCCTCTTTGTCGCAGCGACGGCAACTCTGGTTTGTTCTTTCGCCTTCGCTTCCTGCTTTACCGCCTCGTGCTTTTGACGATCCGCTTCATTAGCTTTTATCCAGGTAACAATCGCGAGCACAATAGCGACGACGAATCCCAAGGTTACGGCTCCTAGCGTGATTCGCTGCCGCCGCGCTGCGGCTTTGCGGCTGGCAATGATGTATTCTATTTGCAGCGCTGTGGGCTGGCGGTCTTTTTCGGCGCCGGCTTCCGCAAGCCATCGCTCAGCCGACCGCAGTTCATCACCACGCAAAACAAAGCTGTTGTTCTTGCCGTTTGTGTTCCACTGAATCGCACGGGTGAGCAGACGCGTGTGATCGTGAACCCAATCAAGGTCGGTGTCGAAGGCGCTGATTAGCGTGTCAATCGCCTTCTCAAAATCATCGCCGTCTCGGCAAAAAATCCAGTTTAACTTCGCTAGCGGTTCGGGCACAGTGTCGGCATTCACGTCCCGTGCGACGATCGGAACCATTCGTTTGTTATGCGCTGCCGCGTGCGCGATCTCATGACCGCAGGGGACTGAAGCAACCGAGTCCGGCGTTAGGACAAAAACGAAAGTGTCAGCGCCTTCAATCGCGCCATAAATGGCCTGCATGAATTCTTCGGTCGGCCGAATGTCCTCCCAGTCCGCCCACGCCTCGCGATCGCGCCGTTCCAGCGCCTCGTAAAGCCGGCGCACGAACTCCTTATCTTTGCGCGAATACGAGATGAAGACTTCTTGTGGCCGCGGCAGCTGTTGGTCGCCGGGCGCTGCTGGCATAAGATGATACCTTAAGTATGCGAACAACCCTTCAGTTCGCGGTTTCCCGGCGGAAAGAGGGTGAGGCGCTCGGGTTGAAGGCGCCTAACGAACTTGATGCAATCACAAATTTTCAAGTACGCAGACGAGGCGTCAAGACAATTCTCTCCAAATCTTTCGCGTTGGCGAGGGTGAGATGGGTCAGTTCGTCTTCAGTTCCAGCAATTTGACTACTTCGTCGCGCAGCTTTTTAACTTCGTCGCCGTCGGGCGCAAGCTTTTCCGCACGGCTTGTTAGAAAGTCAGCTTCTCCTCGAGCGCGGCGGGCTTCGTCGGGATCAACGCCTTGTTGGACAGCGAAATCGGCAAGGCGGCGGCCAAGATGTGCGGTTAAGCGGGCATTCACCGGATCGACCTCTAGCGCGGCACGGAGACCTTCGACTCTTCCCTCTTTGATCCTGTTTTCCAGCCATTCGGGAACTGTGACCTGCGAGAATGGAGAGATCGTACGGGTTCTGCGGTCCGCGACGCTCCAGTTCAGGAACCGTTGTCGTGGACTCAATTCAGAAGGCGCTCCTGGAAGTTTCGCGGTGATCTTCTCTCGAATTGTTCCGATAGGTTCAGATCTCAGCGTCGTGAAATTCTCTGCCTGCTCAGCACTTTCCAAAGTGACACCTCCCATAGTTTCAGACAGGGCAGACAGTAACAATATATCCTCCTTGGTGTCTTTCTTCGTGGCTGCCGGCAGATCCCACAGCCGCGCCGTCTTATCTCCTGAAGCAGTTACCACCCGCTGGCCATCGGGACTGAACTGCGCCGAATAAACGAGGCCTTCATGCTTCATCGGCTCGCCAATGGGTTTGCCACTGGCCCCGTCCCAAAGTCGCGCCGTGTTATCCTTTGAGGCAGTCACTACCCATTGGCTATCGGGACTGAACTGCGCCGAATCAATCGCGCCTTCATGCTTTATCGGCTCGCCAATGGGTTTGCCACTGGCCGCTTCCCACAGCCGCGCCGTGTTATCTGCTGAAACAGTCACCACCCGCTGGCCATCGGGACTGAACTGCGCTGAATCAACCGCGCCTTCATGCTTCATCGGCTCGCCAATGGCTTTGCCACTGGCCCCATCCCAAAGCCGCGCCGTGTTATCTACTGAAGCCGTTACCACCCGCCGGCCATCGGGACTGAACTGCGCCGAATAAACCCAGCCTTCATGCTTCATCGGCTCGCCAATGGCTTTGCCGCTGTCCCCATCCCACAGCCGCGCGGTATTATCCCATGACGCAGTTACTACCCGCTGGCTATCGGGACTAAACTGCGCCGACCTAACGGTCTTTTCATGCTTCATCGGCTCGCCAATGGGTTTGCCACTGGCCGCTTCCCACAGCCGCGCCGTGTTATCTACTGAAGCCGTTACCACCCGCTGGCC
>Ga0137379_10006333_pt1 | contig 11224 bp, 20 predicted proteins | sample SagtaG_18_FD_104812 | JGI IMG/M metagenome (GOLD analysis project Ga0137379, IMG submission 104812) | Vadose zone soil microbial communities from Sagehorn Ranch, Mendocino, California, USA - Sage2_L_80_16 metaG | ecosystem: Environmental > Terrestrial > Soil > Vadose zone | place: USA...
GGGTTGGCCCGGCGTAAGCGTGGATGCGAGGTCCCTGATCATCAGGCTGAATGCCGCCCCGACCTGTCCCCTCGACAGCAGTTCCCAGGTGTTGCTGCCTGCGACACCGCTCGTAAACCAGCCCGCAATGGTCGCGGGGAACAGGATGATCGATGAGGCGAAAATGGGCGGTATAACGCCCGACATGTTGAGCTTGAAGGGCAGATGCGAGGCCTGTCCGCCGTAGACCTTGTTGCCGATCTGACGCTTGGCGTAGTTGACCAGGATCTTCCTCTGACCTCGCTCGACGAAGCAGACGGCCCACGTCACCAGAACGACGGCGATTGTAATCGCGATCGCCGTGAGCGGAAACATGGCGCCGGTGCGAACCAGCTCAAGCATCCCGGCGACTGCGTTCGGCAATCCCGCCGCGATTCCGGCGAAGATGATGATCGAAATGCCGTTGCCCAAGCCGCGCTCGGTCACCTGCTCGCCGAGCCACATCAGGAACATAGTGCCCGTCACCAGCGTGACGACAGTGGTGAAGCGGAACATCAGGCCCGGGTCGATTACGAGTCCGGGCTGTGATTCGAGCGCGATCGAGATACCGGTCGCCTGGAAAAGCGCGAGGAAGACCGTTCCGTAACGCGTGTACTGGGTGATCTTGCGCTGGCCCGCCTGGCCTTCTTTCCTGAGCTGCTCGAGCTGCGGAGACACCGCGGTCATGAGCTGCATGATGATCGAAGCCGAGATATAGGGCATGATGCCGAGCGCGAAGATGGTGAAGCGCGAAAGCGCTCCGCCCGAGAACATGTTGAACAGTCCGAGAATCCCGCCCTGCTGCGACTGAAACAACTCGGCGAGCTTGATCGGATCGATTCCCGGCACCGGAATGTGCGCGCCGATCCGGAAAACGACCAAGGCCAGAAGCAGAAACGTCAGGCGCTTCTTCAGATCGCCGTATTTGCCGGTCTTGCCGAGCTGCGGGTTCGGTGTGGCCATCTAGGCTTTTCCGCCTTTCTTGCCCTCCGGCCCCGGCCGAGTTTCCTTTGCTTCGCGCTTGTCTTTCCCTTCCCCCTTGTCCTTCCCGCCACGTTCGCCTTTCGATTCGCTCGCTGCCTTCGCATCGCCTGCACGCTTTTCGGGTCTCGCTTCGCCTTTTGCCGACTGGCTCTCGGCCTGCGGCGGGGACACCAGTACCGCCTTCGGCTCACGTTTCGGCTTGGGCTGAGGAATTGGGGCATCGGTGCTGCCCCCCGCCGCTTCGATTGCGGCGCGCGCGCCCTTGCTCACAGCGACACCGGTAAGGGTCACTTTGCGCGTGAGTTTGCCGGAGACGATTACCTTGGCTCCCTTGGCCGATCCCGGGACGACGCCTGCTTCCTTCAACACCGCGAGGTCGATTTTCTCGGCTTTGACGCACTCGAGATCCGACAGCAGCACCTCGGCGGTATCCTCCCGCGTCGTCGAGTTGAAGCCGCGCTTGGGCAACCTGCGCTGCAGCGGCATCTGCCCGCCCTCGAAGCCGACTTTGTGAAAGCCTCCGGAGCGTGCCCTCTGGCCCTTATGCCCGCGGCCGCCCGTTTTGCCCGTCCCCGACCCGATGCCGCGGGCAACGCGCTTGCGCACATGCTTCGAGCCCGGAGCGGGTTTCAGCGTATTGAGTTCCATTTATCCCTCGAGGCGCACCAAGTAAATTACGCTGTTGATCATTCCGCGCACTTGCGGCGTGTCCTCGAGCTCCACGGTTTGACGCAAGCGCCGCAGTCCCAGGCCGCGCACGGTGGCGCGATGCTTTTTCTTGCAGCCGTTGGTGCTCTTGACGAGCGTCACGCGGATTTTCTTGTCGGCCATATGCGTCATTCCTCAGCTGGTGATTTCCTCGATCGACTTGCCGCGTTTGGCCGCGATCTGCGCCGGAGTATTCATCCTCTTCAGACCGTCGAGCGTCGCGCGAACCACGTTGTAGGGATTGGTCGAGCCGATGCACTTGGCGAGCACATTAGTCACGCCCATCACCTCGAACACCGCGCGCATGGGACCGCCGGCGATGATGCCCGTCCCCGCGGAAGCCGGCTGCATGATCACTTTGGAGGAGCCGTGCTTGCCGATGACTGCGTGCTGCAGCGTGCCGTTCTTCAGAGACACGCGGAACATCTTGCGGCGCGCCTCTTCCAGGGCTTTCTGGACCGCCACCGGCACTTCGCGCGCCTTGCCCTTGCCCATGCCCACTGCTCCGTCGCCGTCGCCGACGACGGTGAGCGCGGCGAAACCGAGGATCCGCCCGCCCTTCACGACCTTGGTGACGCGGTTCACGGAGACCATCTTCTCCTTCAGGCCGTCCGAGCGCTGTTCGCCGCCCTGCATTCTGGGTTGCATTCTCGCCATCGTGATTCCTTTAGAGTGCTCGCCTAAATCGGGACTTTGGGAGGAAGACCTCCCATTCGTCGCCAATCTAGAACTTGAGGCCGGCCTCTCGCGCGGCGTCTGCCAGCGCTTTGACCCTGCCGTGGTACTTGTAGCCGGAGCGGTCGAACGCGACGGCCTCGATGCCCAAACCTTTCGCTTTCTCGGCGATACGCTTGCCTACCGCGACCGCCGCCGCCTTGTTGCCGCCGTTCGGGACCGCGGTGCGCACTTCCTTCTCAGTGGTTGAGGCGGAGGTCAACACTTTGCCGTCCCCCGAGCGCAGCTGGGCGTATATGTGGGTGTTGGTTCGATGCACAGCCAGCCGCACCTTCGCCAATTCACGGATTTTTCGGCGCGTCTGCGAAGCGCGCCGAAGTCTTGCCGCTTTCTTATCGATCATCGCAGTCCTTATTTCTTCTTCGTTTCCTTCAAGATCACCCGCTCGTTGGAATAGCGCACACCCTTGCCCTTGTAAGGCTCGGGCGACCGGTAGGCGCGCACCTCGGCGGCGACTTGTCCCACGAGCTGCTTGTCCAAGCCCTTGATCACGATTTCGGTTTGAGAGGGCGTCTCGACCTTCACCCCTTTGGGCATGGGGTGCACCACGGGATGCGAAAAACCCAGCGTGAGGTTCAATTTGTCCCCTTGCGCCTGCGCGCGGTAGCCGACCCCGACCAGCGCCAGCCGCTTCTCGAATCCCTTGGTCACCCCGAGCACCATGTTGGCGGCGAGCGCCCGCAGGGTTCCCGACATGGCGTTCGCCTCGTCCGAATTCTCGAGAGCCTTGAATACCAGCTTGTCGCCGTCCTTCTCGATGCTGACGTCCCTGCGCAACCGCTGCGACAGCGTTCCGAGGGGCCCCTTGATCGAGAGCGCCTCGGCCGCGAGCGTCGCCTCGACGCCCTTGGGCAGGGTTACGGGATATTTCGCGATCCGCGACATGGCCGATTCCTAGGCAACGATGCAAAGCACTTCGCCGCCCAAACCGGTGGCGCGCGCCTTGCGATCAGTCATGACGCCCTTGGAGGTGGAAACGATCGCGACGCCGAGCCCGTTCATGACGCGGGGCAGCTCGTCGCGTCCCTTATAGACGCGCAACCCCGGGGTGGACACGCGCTCGATTTTCTCGATCACGGGCTTGTCCGCATAGTATTTGAGGCCGATCTCGAGCTCCGGCTTGCCTTCGTTCTCGCGCACGGTGAAGCCGTCTATGTACCCCTCGTCCTTGAGGACCTGGGCGATGGAGATCTTCAGCTTGGAGGACGGAACGCCGACCGTGGTCTTTCCGACCATCTGGGCGTTGCGGATGCGGGTCAGCATGTCGGCAATGGGATCGGTCATGCTCATGCGGGAAGCCTCCTACCAGCTCGCCTTGATGAGGCCCGGGATCTCGCCGCGCAGCGCGATTTCACGCAGCTTGTTGCGCCCGAGCCCGAACTTGCGAAACACGCCGCGCGGCCGGCCGGTCAGCCTGCAACGATTGCGCAGCCGCACCGGCGAGGCGTTCCTCGGCAGCTGCTGCTGTTTCTCGCGTGCCTCCTGGCGCTCTTCGTCGGAGCGTCTGGCGTCGTTGATGATCGCGAGCAGCGCCGCGCGTCTGGCGGCGAACTTGGCCACCGTCCTGCGGCGTTTCTTGTCGCGGTTTACTACGGCGAGTTTGGCCATGGCGATCCTTCAGGTCTTGAACGGAAAGCGGAAGGCGGCGAGCAGCGCGCGCGCCTCGTCGTCGGTTTTCGCGGTGGTGGTGATGCTGATGTTGAGCCCCCGCAGAACGTCGATCTTGTCGTATTCGATTTCCGGAAAGATGATCTGTTCCTTGACGCCGAGGCTGTAGTTGCCGCGGCCGTCGAATGCGCGGCTCGAAATGCCGCGGAAGTCGCGGATACGCGGGATCGCCACCGTGACCAGACGATCGAGGAACTCGTACATGCGCTTGCCGCGCAAAGTCACCATGCACCCGACCGGAAACCCCTTGCGGACCTTGAACGTCGCGATCGATTTCTTGGCTTTGGTGACGACAGGTTTCTGGCCGGCGATCTTGGTGAGATCGGCTACCGCGTTGTCCAGGATTTTCTTGTCGGTCGTCGTCTCGCCCACGCCCATATTGAGAGTGATCTTCTTGATGCGAGGCACCTGCATCGAGGTCTTGTACCCGAACTTCTTCATCAGATCGGGCACCACGTCCTTGCGGTAATAGTCTTGTAAGCGAGCCATAAATGGTTTTTCGAAGTCCTAGGGGATCAAGCGTCCACCATTTCGCCGTTGGACTTGAACACGCGCACCTTGCGCCCGTCCTCCATCTGCTTGAACCCTACGCGGTCGGCCTTCTTTGTTTGCGGGTTGTACAAAGCGACGTTCGAGATGTCTATGGGCATGTCCTTGTCCACGATGCCGCCCGTCAGACCCTTCACGGGGTTGGGGCGCTGATGCTTCTTGACGCGGTTGACCCCCTCTACGACGAGGTGCCTTGCATCCACGATCCGCAGCACCGTCCCCCGCTTTCCCTTGTCCTTGCCGGCGGTGACGATGACGTCGTCGCCTTTTCTGATTTTTTCCATAGTCTCAGGCATCCACCGTCGCAGCCGATCACAGCACTTCGGGCGCGAGCGAAACGATCTTCATGAAGCGCTCGCTGCGAAGTTCCCGGGTCACGGGCCCGAAGATGCGCGTGCCGATGGGCTCCAGCTTGGGGGTGAGCAACACCGCCGCGTTGGAATCGAACCGGATGCGGCTGCCGTCGGCGCGCCGCACGCCCTGTGCCGTGCGCACTACCACGGCGTGGTAAATCTCGCCTTTCTTGACGCGGCCGCGCGGGGCAGCGTCCTTGATGCTCACCCTGATGACGTCGCCAATGTTGGCGTAGCGGCGTTTCGAGCCGCCCAGCACCTTGATACACATCACAGCGCGCGCGCCGGTGTTATCGGCGACATCGAGCACCGTCTGCATCTGAATCATCTTTCCGTCTCCAACTTGTCCGGCCCGAATACATTACGGGCAGGCAGTTTTGGATCCCGTTCGGGACGTGAAAAGGCAGCGAATTCTACGCGAAATCAAAATCTCTGCCAAGCTTTAAGATCTTTGCCAAATCCGCCTACGCCGCCCGCGCCTTCTCGACCAGCTTGGCGATCCGCCACGCCTTGGTCCTGGAGATCGGGCGGCACTCCTCGATCACGACCAAATCACCCTCGCCGCACTCGTTTTTTTCGTCGTGGGCATGGTACTTCTTCGAGCGCGTCACGATCTTTCCGTACATCGGATGGGTGACGCGGCGCTCGACCAATACCGTCACGGTCTTGTCCATCTTGTCGCTGACGACACGTCCGGTCAGCGTACGGGTGGTCTTGGCCTCGCTCATTTCACTTCCGCCTTTTCCTTCAGAATGGTGCGCACCCGCGCGATGTCACGTCGCACGCTTTTAAGCTGGCTGCTGTTGGTGAGCTGCTGCGTCGCCTTCTGCATGCGCAGACCGAACTGAGCGCGCAGCAGCTCCTCGAGCTCCTTGGAAAGCTGCGCCGGATCCTTGGCGCGGAGTTCACTCGCCTTCATGATCATGCCCTCTTGTTCGACCTTCACCCCATCTGACGGAACACGAACACCGTGCGAAGCGGAAGCTTGGCCGAGGCAAGGGCAAACGCCTCCCGTGCCGTCGGCTCGTCCACCCCGTCCATTTCGTACAGCACCTTGCCCGGCCTGATTTCGGCGACGAAATACTCGGGGTTTCCCTTGCCGTTACCCATGCGCACCTCTGCGGGTTTTTGCGAGACGGGTTTGTCCGGGAAGATGCGTATGAAGATGCGCCCGCCCCGCTTGATGTGGCGCGTCATGGCACGGCGGGCCGCCTCGATCTGGCGCGCGGTAAGGCGTCCGCGCGTCGTCGCCTTCAGGCCGTATTCGCCGAAGGAGACCTTCGTCCCCCGCGTGGCGACGCCCCTGTTGCGTCCCTTCTGCTGCTTGCGGTATTTTGTTCGAGCAGGTTGAAGCATGGAATCGCTCCTCGCCTAAGCCTTGGGCTTTCTGGATTTCTTCACTGCGGTTTTCGGCTTCGCTTCCGACTTCGCTTCGGCTTTCCCCTTGGCTTCGCTCACCGACTTTTTCGCGGCGGGCGGATGGGGCCGGGCGGCCTTGGGCTTGGCCTGGGGCGCGGCGGAACTCCCCGCGTCAGGCGCCGTCTTGGCCGCGGCGATCGGTTCGGGCTTGTCTTCGAGAGCGCTAGTCACGGGTCTCGGCGTCGCTTTTTTCACTTTCTTCGCCGCGAGGACCTCGTCGGCGGTCGGAACGGGAGGCGCGACCGGCTGGTCGCCCTTGGCCATCACTTCGCCCTTGTATACCCAGCACTTGATGCCGATCACGCCGTAGGTGGTCTTCGCCTCCGAGAAGCCGTAGTCGATGTCCGCGCGCAGCGTATGAAGCGGAACGCGCCCCTCGCGATACCACTCGGTGCGGGCGATCTCGATGCCGTTCAAGCGCCCTGCGCTCATGATCTTGATCCCTTGAGCGCCCAGGCGCATGGCGTTTTGCATGGCGCGCTTCATGGCGCGGCGGAACATGATCCGCTTTTCCAGCTGTTGCGCGATCGAATCCGCTATGAGCTGCGCATCGACCTCGGGCTTGCGGATCTCTTCGATGTTCACGTGCACCATCTGCACGCCGAGCAGTTTGCGCAGATCGGCCTTGAGCATTTCGATGTCTTCGCCCTTCTTGCCGATCACGACCCCGGGACGCGCACTATGGATGGTGATCCGGGCGTCCTTGGCGGGCCGCTCGATCATCACCTTGCCGACCGAGGCGTGGGAAAGCCGTTTCTTCAGGTAATCGCGGACCTTCAGGTCCTCGTTCAGCATGGTGGCGAAGTTCTTGCTGTTGGCGTACCAGCGCGAGGACCAGTTCCTGTTGACGCTGAGCCTGAAACCGATCGGATGAATTTTCTGTCCCATGGCTGTCCTATCTCTTTGCTGGCTTGGCCGGCGCCTTCTTCTTCTCGTCGTCCGCGACCGTCACGAAAATATGGCAGGTCCGCTTGGTGATGCGGTTGCCTCGGCCCTTCGCCCGCGCCTGGAAGCGCTTGAGTGACGTGGCCTGCTCCACGAGGATGGTCTTCACCTTCAGCTCGTCGACGTCGGCGCCGTCGTTGTGCTCGGCGTTGGCGATCGCCGATTCGAGCACCTTCTTGATGATGTGCGCCCCCTTCTTCGGACTGAAGGCGAGCAGATTGAGGGCCTCTTCCACGGGGAGCCCGCGGACCTGGTCCGCGACGAGCCGCCCCTTCTGGGCCGAGAGCCGCACCCCGTACAGCATCGCTCGAGTTTCCACGTCCTCTCCTTACTTTTTTTCGCCGCCTGCGGCGGGGACGGCAGGTGCCGGGGCGGCGGCGCCTGGCGCAGGGGCTCCCGGCGCCGTCGGAGCTCCCGGCGCCCCGGGTCCTCCTCCGCCTGCCCTCGCGGCCGCGGCGGCCTCCAGAAGTTTCTTGTCCGCCATGCCGTGGCTCTTGAAAATGCGCGTCAGTGCGAATTCGCCCAGCTTGTGCCCCACCATGTTTTCCGAGATGTACACGGGCACGTGTTGCTTGCCGTTGTGGACCGCGATGGTCAGCCCGACGAAATCCGGGAGGATCGTGGAGCGCCGCGACCAGGTCTTGATCGGGCGCTTGTCGCTTGCGGCGCGCGCCGCGCCGACCTTCTTCACCAGATGGTGGTCCACGAAGGGACCCTTCTTGACCGAGCGTCCCATGGTCTAGCCCTTGTCTCGTTTCTTGTGCCGGAATTGGATGATCATGCCGCGCGTGCGCTTGTTCTTGCGGGTCTTGTAGCCCTTGGTCAGCACCCCCCAGGGGCTTACGGGATCCTGCCCTGCTGCGGTCTTTCCCTCACCGCCGCCGTGCGGGTGGTCGATCGGATTCATCGCGACGCCGCGCACGGTAGGCCGCACGCCGCGCCAGCGCACGCGTCCGGCCTTGCCGATCGATTCCAGGCTGTGCTCCTCGTTGCCGACCTCGCCGATCGTCGCGCGGCAATCGACGTGCACCTTGCGTATTTCCCCCGAACGCAGCCTGACCTGTGCGTAGCTGCCTTCTCGTGCAAGGAGCTGCACGGACGTGCCCGCGGCGCGCGCCAGTTGGGCACCTCTGCCCGGCTGCATTTCGACGCAATGAACCGTCGTTCCGACGGGGATATTCTTGAGCGGGAGCGTATTACCCGATTTGATCGGCGCCTCCGCCCCCGACACGAGCTGCGTGCCGGCCGCGAGACCCTTGGGCGCGATGATGTAGCGGCGCTCGCCGTCCGCGTAGCAGAGCAGCGCGAGGTTCGCGCTCCGGTTCGGATCGTATTCGAGCCGCTCGACCTTGGCCGCGATGCCGTCCTTGTTGCGGCGGAAGTCGACGATGCGGTAGTGCTGCTTGTGGCCACCGCCCTGGTGACGCATCGTGATGTGGCCGTTGACGTTGCGGCCGGCCTTCCTGGACTGTTTTTCGACGAGCTTGTGATAAGGCCCGCCCTTGTGCAAATCGGGATTGACCACCTTGACGAGTTGCCGTCGGCCGGGCGAGGTGGGTTTGACTTTGACGAGGGGCACGGTCTACTCCTGAACCTGAAAGGTGATTTCCTGTTTTTTGCCGTCGGGCCCCGGCAGCAACGAGACGTAGGCTTTTTTCCAGTTGCGGCGACGCCCCTCGAATCGCCCGAAGCGCTTGTCCTTGCCTTTGACGTTGGTGACCTGGACCGACTTCACCTTGGTCTTGAACATCAACTCGACCGCCGCCTTGATCTCGGGTTTGGTCGCATCCGCCGCGACGCGGAACACGTACTGGTTGCTCTTCTCGCCGACGAAGGTGCTCTTCTCCGAAACCTGCGGTGCGAGCAATACCTGCATCAGGCGCTCTTTGTCCATGGCGGGGCTCACTTCAGGATCTCCTCGAGGCGCGCCATCGCCTTCTTCGTCAGGATGACGTGCTCGAACTGGATCAGCGATACCGGATCGGCGTGGTTCACGTCGAGCACCCGCACGTTCACGAGGTTGCGCGAAGAAAGCAACAGGTTCTGGTCCAGGTCGTCGGTGATCACCAGCGCCGAGTCCAGGCCCATCTTCTTGAGCTTCTGCGCGAGAAGTTTCGTCTTCGGCGCCTCGACGCTGAAGCTCTCTACCAGCTTCAGGCGCTCCTCCCGCGCGAGCTGCGACAGGATCGAGCACATTCCGGCGCGATACATCTTGCGATTCACCTTCTGCGAGAAGTTCTCGTCCGGCATATTCGGGAAGATCTTGCCGCCCCCGCGCCACAGCGGGCTTGCGACGTCGCCGGCACGGGCACGCCCCGTACCCTTCTGCCGCCAGGGCTTCTTGTGCGAGTGGCGAACGTCGCTGCGCCCCTTTTGCGCGCGGGTGCCGCGGCGTGCGTTCGCCTGATAGGCGACGACGATCTGATGCACCAGCGATTCGTTGAATTCGCGCCCGAACAATGCGTCGGAACCGGCCACGCTCGCCGCGCTCTTGCCCTGTTCGTTGATGAGCTTGAGTTCCATCACGCTCCCCTCACCCCTGATGCCGGTGCAGCTTTGGCTGCCGGCGCGGGCGCGGCCTTGGCAGCCGGGGCCGGCGCGGCTTTGGCCGATTGAGCCGCTGCAGGTGCGGCCTTCGCCGGCGCTGCTTTGGGCGAGGGGCCCTTGACCCGCGTCGCCTTGGAGGTGGGCCGCACGACGATATCGCGGCCGCGACTGCCAGGCACGGACCCCTTTACCAGCAGCAGCTGGCGCTCGAGGTCCACGCGCACGACTTCGAGGCCCTGAGAAGTGCGCTGCGCGGCCCCCAGATGACCCGCCATGCGCTTGCCGGGAAACACTCGTCCCGGATCCTGCGCCATCCCGGTCGAGCCCGGCTTGTTGTGCGAAATGGAGTTCCCGTGGCTCGCACGGTTGGAGGAAAAATGATGGCGCTTGATCACCCCGGCGAAGCCCTTGCCTTGCGACATGCCGGAGACGTCCACCTTCTGTCCCACCTTGAAGATGTCGACTCCGATCTTTCCGCCGATCTTGAGGTTTCCCAGCTCGCTTTCCGGCACGCGGAATTCGCGCAGGATGTGACCGGCCTCGACCGCAGCGCGGGCGAAATGGCCGGCTGCGGCCTTGTTGACGCGCGAAGGGCGGCGCTTGCCGAACGTGACCTGCACGGCACTGTAGCCGTCCGTCGCGCCGGACTTGATCTGCGTGACGCGGTTGTCGGACACGTCCAGCACCGTCACCGGCTGCGAGTCGCCGTCGTCGGTGAAAACGCGGGTCATGCCGACCTTGCGGCCGACCAATCCTAAAGTCATCTTCTTACCCTTCTTCCAAAGGCGCCGACTGCTATGGGTCGGCGGTCAAATCGTGCGGCTAATGCTCTTACAGCTTGATCTCGACATCGACCCCGGCCGGCAGATCGAGCTTCATCAGCGCGTCCACCGTCTTGTCGGTCGGATCGATGATGTCCATCAGGCGCAAGTGCGTCCTGATTTCGAGCTGGTCGCGCGAGGTCTTGTCCGCGTGCGGGCTGCGCAGCACGTCGAAGCGCTCGATGCGCGTGGGCAGCGGCACGGGGCCTTTAACCACGGCGCCCGTGCGCTTCGCCGTATCCACGATCTCGAGCGCCGACTGGTCGATCAGCCGGTAGTCGAACGCCTTGAGTCGGATCCTGATTTTCTGGCTTTGCACGGCCATATTATTCAATAACCTTCGCGACGACGCCGGCGCCGACGGTCTTGCCGCCCTCGCGGATGGCAAACCTCAAGCCCTGCTCCATCGCAATCGGCGCAATCAAGCTCACCACCATCTTCACGTTGTCCCCCGGCATCACCATCTCGGTGCCCGCA